>Ga0326728_10016272_pt1 | contig 15216 bp, 5 predicted proteins | sample MB3enrmetagenome_FD_207602 | JGI IMG/M metagenome (GOLD analysis project Ga0326728, IMG submission 207602) | Lab enriched peat soil microbial communities from McLean, Ithaca, NY, United States - MB31MN | ecosystem: Environmental > Terrestrial > Soil > Wetlands > Peat | place: USA: New York...
CGCCGGTCGGAGTTGTCACGTTGGGAATCGCAAAGGGCATCGCGACGGTATTGCCCGCAGCGTTGGTGTAGACCCACGAGGAGGAAGCAATGGCGACGGGATGGATGTCGATGGACTGATTGGGATCGATCCAGGACATCTTGTTGTACCGTTCGGTGCGGGGAATTTCCAGGTCATAGCGCAACCCCACGTTGACCGTGAACTTCTTGGTCACCTTGAAGTTGTCCTGGCCGAATCCACCCCAGCGGTAGTTCTGCGTACTGAAGTGCGGAGATATCTCGTACTCACCCCATTGGTTGGGGTTGGGCACGCCGGTGAGGAAGGTGGCCATAGCATCCCCGCCGCCCGAATACGGACCCTGGGAGGTGCCGTACTGGTCAGCGATCTCCAGCCCTGCCGGTACTCCATCCTGGAACCAGTTCATCTGCTGTACGCGCCACTCACCACCGAACTTGATTTCGTGCCGTCCCTGAACCTTGGTGAGAGCTGCGAGCAGGTGGTAGACCTGGTTGCCATTCTTATACACCGACCACGGCTGAGCACCGATCGATTCTACTCCGTTCGCGCTAGCGTATCCGCCGTACATGTAGATGTTCGGCGAAGCGATGAGTCCATCGGTGGTGATGTAGGAAGGAAGGCCAAGATCGGTTACGGGACTAAACTTGGGGAAGTCCTTGGTGATTCCCTGCGTATTGGACAGACCGCGGGTGAAACCGAGCGATACACTCAAAATGGTGGTGGGGCTAAAGGTGTGGTTCAGGTTAAGAGCGACCTGTCGTGACCCGCCCACCCCCGGCCCTTGCGTGCAGGGATCAAGCGCGTTGCCGAAACAGTTCCAACCGTGATAGGGGCCCCAGCCCATCGAGTAGCGGGCATTGAAAGTGTCGTTTTGGGTGAAGCGATGGTCAATGCGGAGGTCCCATTGGTTGTAGCCGTCGGTGTTGAGGCCGGAGCCCGACCAGTTGTTGTAGGGGTTGTAGGCCGAGGTTCCCACGTTGACGTTGGGCGTGGGATAATACGACATCATCTTCGATGCCACAGGGTCAATCAGGTTGCCGGCCACAGGAGAGAGTTGGAAGCCCGTCCCGGCCAAGTTGGGATTGCCAGCGCTGGTGAATAAAGCCAGGTTGTTGTAAGGAATTGGCGTTTGCAGGACGCGTCCGGTTCCGGCCACGTAGATTCCGGAATAGGGGTCCCAGATTTGGCCATTGCCGCCGTCATTTTGGCAGATTCCAGTCGCGTCAAACGTTCCGCCCGCCCGCGAACAGATTTCACCGAAGTCGCCCTGTCTCTCCGCGGCGTCGGGAACACCGCCGTTATGGGTGGTGCCGGTCCCCTCGCGCACGCCGTCAAAGTCAAAGAAGAAGAAGGTCTTATCTTTCCTGATCGGCCCGCCGACGCTGCCCCCAAACTCGTTGCGCCGCATGGCAGGAAGCGGGGTACCCGTTTCGTTGGCGAAAAAGTTGTTGGCATCCAGGTCTTTGTTGCGCAGGAATTCGTAAACGTCGCCGTGGAAGGCGTCGGTTCCTGAGCGCATCACCATGTTGATGTAGGTGTTGCCGGAAAAGCCTTCCTCCGCGGAGTAGTTGTTCTGCATGATCTTGAATTCTTGTACGGCATCCACATTCGGCTGGTAAAGTGGCGTGTAGATGGCCGTATTCGGCTCGTAACTGGCCGCGGCGATGCCATCAACCAGGAGTTCTGCCGTGTCGTTGCGCCCGCCGTTGGACACAAAGTTAAGGCTCGTGCCGAGGCCATAGGCGGAACCCGGCACCTGAACGACGCCGGGAGCCAGGAACGCCAAGTCAAGGACATTGCGATCCACGAGAGGAAGATCATTGATCGCGGATCGGTCGATTTCCTGGCCGGTGACCGCGTCCTGAGTGTGGAGGACCGGAGCCGCGCCCACTACCTCCACGGTCTGAGTGGTGGCCCCGATTTGCAGGTGGACGTCAATCGCCAGATTAGAGGCGACGTCCAGGACGATTCCTCCCTGGGTGGATGTCTTGAACCCTGGAGCCTCTACCATGATCCTGTAATTGCTGGCGGGAATGTCAGAAATCACATAGCGCCCCACGGCATTCGTTACGGCCGTGTAGGTGTAGCCCTTGTTGATGTCGGTTAACAAAACCTTGGCTCCTGGCACCACGGCTCCGGTGGGGTCGCTGACGACACCCGTTATGGAACCCACCGTGACCTGTGCCCAGGCCGTGAATGAAACACACGCCCATAGGGAGACGAGCAGGAGGATTGGCCCCAGCCAGCGAACGCCGCTGCGGCCAAGCTTCCTTGTGCTTGATTGCATGTAGAATGCCTCCTCAGTATTAGGGCCCAACGCTTGAAAGCAAACAGAAACTCAATCTTGCAGACGAGAAGACGGGGTCATGGGAGGAAGATAAGAGGAAGATAAAAGGGAGCACCACCATCGAAGGCCCCCGGACGACGTTCCCCCCCATCGATGGATAATAACTATCGATGAGCGAACCGTACGCTTTTATATCATAAGTGTCAAGTAAAAAGATGACGCTGATCTTAATTTTTCGATGAAAACTGGACATTTAGTCAGTGTTAATGACTTTTTAACCCGGTTGCATGTTTAATCCCCATGCAAAACATCTGAGGGACGCCAGTCAATATGCCGAGGCGAAGCGATTCCTGGCAACCCTCGTCCCACATTAGCCCCAGTATTCCCACGAGGTGGCGAGATAAAACTACGGGACATCCTCCATCACGTCGCGGTAAGGCTGTTGCGACTCATACAACTTGATTCGGGTGTTCAGGCCTTCCACAAGCCCCCCGCGTTGCTGCTGAGCAGCGAGGTCCAACGCCTTGCGTGCGGTGGCGATCGCCTCAGGGAATCTTCCCACCTCGGCGTAGGCTGCCGCCAGGGTATCGAGGTAGGCAGGATTCCGCGCGCCCGAAAGTTGCACCGCCCGCTCGGCGAGTTTCACCGCCTCCGCGCCATTGCGATCGGAAGCGTCGGGGCTCGCGGCCAGTGCGTGCGCGGCGTCGTTCATCGCCGGTAGGAAATTCGGGTCCACTCGCAGTGCCTCCCGCCAATGGGCGAGCGCCTCCTGCGTGCGTGCCTGCGAGTAGTACAACAGTGCACCCAGATAATAGTGGGCTTCCACCAAATCGGGTTTGACGGCGAGCGCCTTCTCCAAATGGGGCATGGCCTGGTCGTACTGCCCTTCTACCACCAGGAGGCGCCCGAGGTCGCTGTGGGCCTCAGCGAAGAGGGGATTGATCTCGATTGCCTTCTCAAAGTGCGGGATGGCTTGGTCAAGCTGACCCGTCATCGCCAGCGCCCGGTCGAGGTTACGGTGAGCGTCGGCATAGTTGGGATTGATTTCCAAAGCTTTGTCGAACTCTGACTCGGCCTCATCGATGCGGCCTCTGCTGGCCAGGGCAAGACCCAGGTGGTCGTGGAGCTCCGCGGACTCAGGATAGTACTGCAAGCCTTTCTCGAAACTCAGGATGGCCTCATCGGGCCGTCCTGCCGCCAGCAGGGCGCGGCCCAAATTGTTGTGAATGGCGTGGTATTGTGGGTTCAGCTCCAGCGCCTTCTCATACTCGGGGATCGCTTCAACATATCGGCCCCTCAGCGCCAGAGCGGCGCCCAGGTTGTTGTGGATCCGGGTATCATCAGGATTGGTCGCGACGAGTTCTTTCCACGCGGCGATCGCCTCGTCATATTGGCCCTTGTTCCCCAATTCCGCCGCGTGGTCGAATTTCTTGTACACGTCGACCGCAGGTGTGCTGATGGCCACGATGCCATCTTGGGGAATGTTCACAAACTCGGGGAGGTTTACGGCGCGATTCGAGGCCGTCGAGCGCTCAATCAGGATCGCGGGGCTGTCGTCGCCCTGCTCGTCGATGTGGGTGAGATACATTTGGGTGTAAGGCGAGCGGGCCTTGGAGGAAAAGACCAACCAGCGCCGGTTGGGCGAGAAACTGTGCCAGGAATTCATGAGCGGCGTATTGCAGCGCATCCTTCTCGCCTGCCCACCCTGCGCCGGGACGATATAAAGTTGACTGTCGGGACGCATCAACTGGGCGTTGCGGCACTGGACGAAGACAATCCAGCGGCCGTCCGGCGACACTTTGGGAAATGTGTTGCTCATGCCATTGCCGGACGCTCCGGCAATAGCCTCCGGTTGGCCCCCTTGCCCCCCGTTGAAGGGAATGCGGTAGAGATCGTACTGAATCTGCACTTCCTCGGGATCGTTGGCGTAGGTGGCCATCTTTCCGTCGGGCGGATAGGGTTCTTTCGCCTCCGCCCGGGCGAAGACCACGTAACTGCCATCCGGGCTCCAAACACCGTCGGCCTGCACATAGCGCGGATCGTCAGCGCCTGGTAGGGGTTCCCGCCGGCCGGTTTCCCGGCTGTACCAGGCCAGCATTCCCCGGGTGGGATAAAAAACCTGGAGAAATTTGTAGTTCTTGAAATTGACCACGTAGTAGTTGTTCTGGGGGGCGCGGTCCGCCGTGTTCACCGTGGTGAGCACGTACTTTCCGTCCGGGGAAACCTGCGACATGAACCCCACGCGGTTCAGGCCGACCTGCCGGTCCTGCGAAGGATTCCACGTGACCATGTCGCTGGTGTTGATGGTGATCTGCTTTTGCACGGGGACCAGCGCGTAGAGCCCCTTGTCGTTCGAAGGGCCGTCCATATCCATCCCCATTGTCTTGCCGTCACGGGAAAAGGAATGGCAATTGGCGCAGGTGTACATCTCTTTCAGAACCACGCGGCTCTCGGGCTTGCTGATGTCGCGCAGCCGCCACTCGATCAGGTGGACCGCGCTGGAGGCCAACGGCTTGATGATCCCCTTCTCCGTTTCTGAGGGCATCAGCGGCACGTCACGGTAAAAGATGGGTGCACCGACGGGGTCTTTGGACGTGTGGATTGTGACGCGCCCGCGCGACACTGCATGCTTGGCGTCTGGCCCGCTGAATCCGCTGATGGTCACGACTGCGGCATTCGCTACGGAGTGTTTCTTGATCGCCTCCCAGACCCCGGCGGTGGGGATCCAGGTGTGCGCGGCAGCTTGCTCCGGAGTGAGCTTGGGCAATTCATTGGTCGAGGAAACACAACGCGGGTCAATCTCGCCAAGGGCCAGCCGCCCACGGGCAGATTCGGTGTGTATTCCCGCCGAGCCGTCTCTGAACACGATGTCAATCCGCCAGCGCGTGCTGCTGTCGGCAGCGTCACGCCAAATAAAAGTGGGGGGAATGATTTCGGGAGGGAAAATCGACCCGTCAAGGGGATAGTCAATCGTGATCGAGGGCAGGTGCGCGGGGCCAACTTGTGCCTGCTTCGTGGACCCCGCATTAACCTTGCTTACCCCTGCCAATATAATGAGGAGTGCGAGAAGGACCAGCCGAGCGGCTGGGACCCGACGCGCTGTCGCTCGACCCAACGCACCGCAGTCACTGTGGGTAGGTACGAGGCTTGGGGTGTGGGACACGGTATGGGACACAATGTCCATAATCGATCGGTTTGGCCTTTTAACACGAATGCCCATTTTGTCCTACTCGCATAGTCCTCATGCAAATCCGATCGCCTCCCAGTCTCCACCCCGACAATATGTCTGTCAATACCGTTGTGGAAATGCCCCGCTTTTCACTCTCGAGTGGCTCCCCCCTTTGGTTTTTGGATGCTACTCTTCGTTTCGCGTGGATTCAGACTTTCTGTCGTTTCTCGCAGCGACACCCCCGTCCCCTTGGGCCGCCATGGTGCGGGATGTTATGGGCATTCGTGGGCATTAGCCCTTTATCCACAATCAGCCTGGTCAAAGGCCGCCAGGGCGTCGTTCATCCTTCGGAAAGGTTGTGCTCCCGCACCTCGCGGCACGCTACAGCCCCTTAGCTAACCAGTTGTAGCTTGCCAGCACATCTCCTTGATCGTTCACCAGCACCAGGGCTGCCCGCCCGGGTTCAAGCCTGCCGGCCAGAACCTTTCCACTCCTGGTATCCCGGAAAGACATTTCCGACGCCGGCGATTCGGAAGTCAGCACATAGAGCGTGGCGTGGTCGAATTGCGTGGGACAGATGAGCATGCCGGGATCATTTAATGGAGTGGAGTAAGCTTCTGCGACGTTGGCCACTCCGAGAGCATAGCGATAAAGGTCGCCGACAGCCTTGAGGTTGTCATTGAGTTCAACTGGAAGAGACACGAAAAGGATTCGTCCTTTGCCCAGAGTTTTCTCCAGGACCGACTGGTCATTGGGCAGGAGAGTTCGTTCCAGATATGTTGTCCTCTGACCTGAAAAAGTTAACACAGCCCCTCCTCCCGGCCAAATGAGGGGGTTTTCGCGCGTGGTGAGCAAGCCGGGATGGAGATCCAGTCCCAGTTGGCTTGCCCGCGCGGTGGGATGAAAATGCTCGTCGTTATCGAAACCCCCGGTGACCAGCAGTGTGGCGCCTTCGCGGACTTTTGCCAGGATGGCTTGCCAAGCCTGTTCATTGAGCGTCCACGGGGACGGCAGCAAGAGGAGCTTGGGGTTGCCGAGCAACTGAGTCTGATACTCGCCCACCACATACGCCGAGGCACGGGCGTAATAGTAGAGCGCACGCACGCAGTTTTGCTGGGCTTCGAGCGCCGTGGAGTTGAACACCGAAAGCTGGAGCGATTGCGGCAGCACTATCGCCACCTCCGGCAGCTTCAGCCCCGAGGCGTAAGGCGCAGCCTTGGCGGCAAAGCTGCCCATTTTATGCATTATGTCTTCCCAGGTTTTGTTTGAACCGTCACTGCGCTTGATGCCGAAGTCGCCGCCTGTCCCCCATTCCCATTGCAATGCGCCGCTGTTCGCGGCGGCGAAGCCCAGCGCCCACTTGCGTTCGACCAGCCCCAAGGCCGTCAGTTCGTCGTAACGCGGCACGCCGTCCGGACGCCAGACGGGTTGGTAACCCGTCTCGCCAACGAAATTCGGAACTCCCAGGCGCTTGGCGACCACAGAATCCCAGAGCAGCGCATCATCCTGCCAATAGGTGTGATTCACTGTAAAATCGACGCCGGCGTCGGCATAGAATTGGTTCAGCACGCGATCGCTGACGCCGCCTTCATCCTGGCCGACGTCCCTGAGTTGATGACTGCCCGTCGAGCGGATGGCAGCCGTCATCTTGCCCACCCAGCGGCGAAACATCTCCTGCGCGAACAGGTTGTAATCAACAGCCCGCACCAGGCGCGGATTGCCGTAGCGCTCATGGGCAAGGTCATCGCGCCCCGGCAAGGGAAGGCTTTCAAAACTCCCCAACTCTTCCGGTGTCACGTTCCAGGCACGCGCCAACTCATCCCGCGTCCCGTATTTCTCGCGCAACCAGGCACGCCACGCGGCCAGCTCGGTGGGATCGTTATTGGGCGTGTTGCCCCGCCACAAATGTTGGGGATTCGAAAAGCTCGGCTCGTTGATCAGGTCCCAGCTCAGGTGCGGCACGTCCTTGAAGCGCCGGACGATGGAAAGCATGTATTTCTGTTGCGCGCGGATGGCGACGGGATCCGTGTAAGGATTTGTCCCTGGACCCGTGAGGAACGATTCCTCGCCGGGATGCCGCATGATGGTCTGCGGGTCGAACGCGCAAAAAGTGAAATTGACATGAATGTGATGGCGCACCGCGGAGAGGAGAAACGCCTCCAAATTACGCAGAAATCGCTCCTTCACCTGGCCGGTCATGCCGTCAAAGATTTCCAGGTGATCATTCCATACGCCCGTGCGGATGAAGCTGACACCGTGTTGCTCCATCTCGGCGAAGTCACGCTCCCACACCCACGCGTTGCCCGCGCCATGAAATCCCCAACCTTCGCGCTCGGTGGTGAAATAGTTGGTGCCGAAGGGGAAATAGGGAGTGCCATCCCTGGTCAGGAAATCGCCCTTCACGCCATATGTGGGTCCGGAATGCAACAGTCGGTCGTCACGGACCCAGAAGCCGGTTTGATAGAACTCGCGTGGCTTGCCGGCGTCTTCATAGGTGCTGCGAACTTCGTAGAATCCCGGCTCGAGCGTCTTCTGATCCTCAAAAGCCACCGGCTCGGCTACGGCATCGCCGGCACAGTTCACCTGGCGTGTGGCGAGAACCTGGCCACCCGCCAGCAGCTCGATCCGCACCGTTCCCGACTGCTCCTCGGCCCGGAGCTGTTTGCGGACATTGTTCAGTCGAACCACCATCTGCGGAATCTCGCCCGCCACGAGCGTGGCGTTTTGCATCTCGACACGAAAGACCGTTGCCCCCTGGCGGGCGTAGTCAGCGGCCTCGCGGACCACCGTGAGAGCCCCCGGCGACGACCAGTATCCGGGCTCGGGTTCGAAGCCGAGCATCACGATGCGTGCGCCCGCGAGTCCCTTCGCTGCAGTTTCGGGGCGGGTGAAGTCCGTTGCGACGACCGGCGCCGCCACGCGCTCGCCGGCAGAGTCCTCAAGATAGCCCAAGCCGCGGCTCACCCCCTCGATCACAAAGACGCGCTTCGCCTCGACGTCGCCACCGCTGAACGTCGCATCCTTCCAGGCGAACTTCAGCCCGGTCCGCAAGGGCGCCTCGTAGGTGTGCTCGACGCCAATCGCGCGAGAGTAAGCTGCCTCCGCTCGGTCCGTGATGAACCCACCAGCTTCCTTCCGCACGGGGATGGCGAGAGGCCGGCCCCCTAGCACGAGCAGATTTCCGCCGGTTTGTAGATACTTCAAGACCGCAACCCAAGCATCGGTGGGAACGGCGGAGCCATACGGAAGAACCAGCACCTCTGTCTCGCGGAGGGTTCCTTCCTTGTTCAACTCATCGAGATTCGCGAACTCCGGCTCTAGCCCGTCCAGAGCTTTCCGCAGGGTCTCCTGGGGGACGGGCTGGCTCTCGAGGCCAGGAAATCCGTCCTGCCAAAACACCACGATTTTGCCGTAGGCTGCACTCAGTGAGATGCATAATGCCAAGACGATCTTTACCATTGTACGCATATTCGTACTCCCCAGAATAATTATCGCCTGCCGCCGTGGATGCCAGCGCCAGCCGGGGCGGGTTTAGGCGCCATCGAAGATACTCTTTGTCCCCGGTGCTGCTAGTGTAGTGCGTCAGAGAGATATTGGTACTTGTAGCGCCGACCTTCAGGTCGGCACGTGCTGAGCTAAAGCTCAGCGCTACAACACCGACCCTGACTTGAGCAAAAGCACGCCTTGGAGTCTTCCATCCCGGCGTTTCCAGTGGTCTCACTCGTTGGCGAGTTTATGCGCAGCCAGCACATCGAAGATGTACGTTGCCGCCCCGCCAATCACATATTCCGTTTGGTACCAGAGGAATGGGAAATCTTTCAGCTCCATGTAATCCGGCTTCACCAGCGAGGCGCCCGATATCACGCCACCCGGAATGTGTGACCAATCCGCGCGGTTAAAGCCATACGCAATCAACGGCGATACGGCCCCGACGCCCGAAACGTAGCTTCGGTTGTTGGCGGGATGCGCGCCCAGCACGAAGTCCACCGTGGCGAAAACCGGTTCTTTCCCAAACAAGTCAGGAAACACTTTGTGCAGGTAGTAATGGCGGAGGGCGTCATCCTGCAAGTTCCAGCCTTCACCCCACACGAACCCTGAGTGAATGCCCGTGCGCGGTTCCAGCTTGTATTCCGGATTCAACACTTCTGGCGGGTAGCGTACACCCCAGGGATTCGCAGCGGCGCGCTGGTCAGCGGCAATCTTCCATTTTTCGGCCAGTGCCCTGAGGACTGATTTGCATTCCGTATCTTCGAGCTTGGGGAGTGCGCGTGCCAGGACCCACCCTGGCCCGGTTCCAAACTGTTCCCCGGAAATGCCCTTCAGCACCGGAACTAACGCGATTAACCGGTCGCGGTACTTCGCCTCGCTGGTCGTGATCAGCAGTTCGGCGGTGGCCGCCAGCTCCTGGCTGTGAAAGCCCTCGTCGCTGCGTGGGACGTAGGCGTTGGGTGCGAAGACTGGAGGGTGGGTCTGCTCGTATTGCCAAAGCTGTTCCGCGGTTCTTAAAGACTCACCAGCAAGGGCTTCATTATAACCGCGCAACACTCGGCTGGTGACAGCCAACGACTGGGCCACGATATATTGCAGGCCCGTGTTGCGGTTGGTGAACACCCAGCGGTCATCAAATTTCCCGGAGTACTCACCCCGCACCTCATTGGGTTTCAGCTTCGCATCGTAGATGTGGTTATCGGTGATGTTGACCGGATCACCCAAGTGGGAGTATGCATGCTGGGTGTTCTCAATAATTCCTGGAAAAATGTGGCCGGCGATGCGGTAAGACGCCAGCATACTCTCGGCGCCATATTCGATCTGTTGCAGCAGGTCCTGCTTGCCATCTGGCTGGTGCAACAGAACTTCTCTCTCGGCGCGGTGGATGGTGGTTTCATCGAGGCTCGGATGGAATTCCTCCTGTGCCAGGGCAAGCGCCAGGGTGGTATGCGCGCTGCTTCCGGCCGGCAGGTCATGATCCCCCGCATCGTGCCAGCCGCCCCAATCGAGCCCGGGGATGTGTTCATTGTCCACGTACGTCGTCTCGTGCTCGCCCTGCTGGTATCCGTCGATCCAGACCCTGTTGGCGGGCGCCTGCCGTGCGTCGTCCAGGTGGCACGCCCCGTGCCAGGTACGAGTGCCTTCCTTGACCGCGACATGGCACATTTGGACGGGCAGGAAATACTCGAGGGTCGGCTGCCAAGCTTCATCGGAGACCTTCTCCGCGATCTGGAAAGGGCCTGCCGGCTGTCCCCGAAACTCAATCAGGTAGAGGCCCGGTTGCTGGATATCGCTGAAGTCTAAGGTCGCATATTGAAAGCGGAGGAACTTGCCCCATGCCTTCGGCACTTCAGATTTCACCAGCTTCTTCTCGCCGTTGGCCTGAAGTTGATAAAGGTTCACGGGTTCGCGGGCGGAATCGCGGGGGTCCAATTCCAGAACGACGCGTTTCGGCTGACGCGGAAGATATCCCACTTGCGAAATGCCGATTACGGGAGTTCGTCGCCAGCCGGGAGCGAGTTTCGGCGTGATCGTCAGGCTTATTTCTGTGGCCTGGCTTCCGGGCTCAAACGCCGCTTCGAACATGAACCACCCCTGGGTGGTGCCCTCTCGCGTGTCAATCAGCCTTAGCGCACCGTCTTGCCGGGAAATGGTGAAGTTGTGCAAAGGATCTTCCTGGGCCACGTTCACCATCTTGGCCGGACCATAGAGAACGCCCTTGCCGATGAATTGTTGCGGGAAGACACCGCCGCCGGCGTCGCCCTGATAGGACTTGGAATAATACGTGCCGGGGTAGAGACTGATCTTGAAACCAGCCCGCTCGACTTTGCTCCAGTCAAGAGGACGGTCAAGTTTGAGGGTAATAAAGATGCTCTGGCCGTCAGTCCTCACCATCAACTGATAGCCGGAGTCCCATCCTTGCATTCGTCCATAGACGGTGGCGAGCCCCCGCGCGCGATCCACTTCACGTCTTAAAACCTGTAGTTGCGGTCTAGGCTGGCCCTGCTTGGGCGCTAGGAACAGGTCGCCAGAATCCAGCACGCGTTCATCATTCAAAATCATCTGTAACCCGCCCTGATACCCCACTTGATAGTTGTTATGAAAGAGCAGAAACGAAAACCCAGGGCCGGAAAAATACTCTTGCTCGTTGAGAACAATCCCGTCGTTGGCAACGCACATTGGCCCAGCCAGAAAGATAAATGCGAGAATTAAAGAAGATGCGAAGCGCCTAAGCATGAAGACTCTCCTTTGGTAAATTCTCTTGCTGCCTCAGGGCTTGAGCTGAAGGAATGTCACACCGTATCCGTTCAGAGTTACCGTCAGGCGCGACGCGGGAGTAACTGGCGTGGCGGAGGGAACTTGCGCGGCGCTCGTGCTGGCATCGATGGTTAGCTGGGTCGCGGAACTGAAGGCGCCGAACGCCGAGACGTCCACGATCACGGTGCGGGGTGCGCCCGAACCGTTGTTATCCGTCGTCGGGTTCAATACCGCGCGGTCCGCGATCATCACCACGACGGAGCCGTCGGGATTCTTGGTCGCCAACGTTTCCACCGTTGTTGTCTCCGTGGAGTTCAGATTCAAGATGCTCTGAGGCGCGCCGGGGCAGGACGCAACTCCGAACCCGCACGCCGGGTAGTATCGCTGCAACCAGTAATCCACCCAGTAGCTGAGATAGGTGTCGCCGGTGTTGAAGTCCACTTCGCCGAACTGCTGGTCGGCATCGAAATCCCAGTGGTAAAGCGCCTGGGCGCCAGCCTGCGCGAGCTGAGAAAAAACGTAGGGACGCCAGGCGGCAAAAAACGAGCTGGTCCCCCGTAAATCGCTGACGAACTTCTGGTCGGGATTACACGTGCTATTACCGCTGGAGTTCGCGTAGTCGGCGTTGACGTTGTTCTCCGTCACCCACACCGGCACCTTCGCCAGAGCCGCGCTGGTCTTCAATTCGGAGGAGATGTATTCGACGTCGGAAACGAAATTGGGGATGGTGCTGAAAACCTGCATGTCCGAATCCGACTGGTTGCAAGAGGAATAGAAATGTGTGGCTACGGCATCGACTTGTGCTGTGACGCCGGAGACAAAGGTGGGCAAGTAGTTCCGCGGGTCGCCCAAACCGCCGCAACAGTAGTCGGATAATTCCACCGCCACAAAGCGGATGGGAACCTGCGATTGTGCCGCCTGCATCGCCGGCACCACGGTGTTATAAAAGCTCGCGTACTGAGTCGCGGTGAGGCCATTGATATTGGGCTCATTGAAGATGCCCCACCAGGTGACCGGCGTGACGGTCGAGGCCGAGTGAACGTGGTTCACACCGTTGGCATCGGTAAAGCCAGTGCTGGTATTGTAGTACTCCACCACGTTGGCGGCGTACTCAGCAAAGGCTCCGTAGTTGGCTGGGTCAAGCTGGCCGTTCGAGTCGTCCATCCAGGAGGGCCCTACGGCCAGCTGCAGCTCCGGGCTGTTGTCCGCCACGCCGATCACCGGGTTCAAAATCGCATCCAGTTTGGTGAAATCCCAGGTGTTCTGGGTTGATTCGGGCGTGCCTTCCGAAACCGGCTGCAAACGGATGTGCTGCGAGTATAGATTGTTCAGCGTGGTGGTGGTGCCGGGCTCGGGATTGCTGGTAAAGAACTGATAGTCCCACTCGGCCGGCTGAAACGAAGTGGACATGAAAGTATTGAGAAGGCCGCCTTCTCCCGCGTTGGTGTTGACCGTGGATTGAACCGTGGCCACGACGGCGATCACCAGCGTCAGGTTGGCACTGGCGTTGGTTGTGCCATCGGTGGCATTGATCGTGACGGAGTAACTGCCGGCAGCAGGAGCGCCCGGCGTCTGTGGGGTAAACGTCACCGTGCCGCTATCGCCGATGCCTGGCGAGTCGATCTGCGGGTTCACTCCCTCTGGGACTGAACTCGCGGTTACAGTCACAGCGGCCGTGTCCCCAGCGGGACGGGTTACGGAGACGGAAACGGACCCTGGAGTTCCATCCTGGCCGGCGGTCACCGTGCTTACCGAGAGGGAGATGGAAATTGGGGCGGGCGGAGGCGTACTGACCGATCCTCCTCCCCCGCCGCACGAAACGGCAACCAGGGCCATACATAGAAGCGAGACCAAAAGCATTCGCACGGGCTTCCTACCTTACCTTTCCTTCATTCCACCGGAAAGCTGACCTGGTGGGGGCGGGTACACCATACGCTTCTCAGCGGCCCGCGTAAAGCTTCTCTTGAAGGCGCGGTAAAGCGCCGCCCGGGTCCGCCGGGGTAGACCGCGGAAGGCGTTCCTGTCCAACCAGGACTGCATCCCCGATATGACGACCGCAGTAGGCTTCCAGTGGGCACGGCAATATACTCTCATTGAGGGTGGACTTGTCCCCTTTTTGAGACAAACGGTTAACACTCAAAAGTCAGCGAATGGGGTGAAAATCCCATTGAAGAGAGGATGGAATTCTGGGTTTGGATCGACGGCAGTTCAGGAAGGAATTCCAGCGGGCCCGCCAGCCGGTGGGCTGGAGATGGCGGCGTCGGTGACTCCTGTAGAGCCTGCCTTCGCTTCACCAGCCGTAGTTGGGATTGACCGCGTGAGAATTCCTGCCGATGAAAGGGCGAGGATCTGAACAAAAGCTGCAGAGTTGCGGAACAGCTCAGCGCTGCTGCGGGCTCGTAGGGTCGGGCAAAAGGAAAACCCACCACGCCAAGACCGTGGCGTTGCCTGATGTGCGGCGCCTCAGGCGGCTTTGGCGACGTGCGGCTCCGCAGGCGGGGCGCGGCCCCGGCTCATCGACCAGCCCACAAATGCGCCGAACAGCAGGCCCCAGACGGCCATTTCAACCGCGTGGGTGTGCACAACGGGCGGGGGCATGATGGGGTTAGGCATGATCAGCCCCGGGCCCCCGTCGAACGCCGCGTACATCAATGCAGTTCCCAAAGCCACGCGCTGGGCTCCACCGCGGAGCATCCGTATCGCCGGCAGCGTCAGAGCCACAAACAGCAGCGCCCGCCCGGCCTGGAACGGAAACATCCACGGCGTGGAAGACCAAATCCAAGCGATCTGTCCCCAGAAACTCCTGATCTCGGTCGTCCCGGAATAGAATTGGCGCACCGCCGCGCTCTGCCAGGCAATGTGGTAACCGCAAAGATAATAGAGCACGATAAAGGCGGCGGTGGTTGCGGCGAGGGTCCCGGTCCACCGAGCGGCGGACCAGGGGGCGCGTTCGCCGGGCACTTCACGCGGGGCTCGCCGGAAGCCTCCCAGAATCCACACGGCCAACGGCGCAAACAGTGCGCTGGTCACCACTCCCATCATCAGCATTTGGGGGACGAAATGCGGGGACAAGCGGCCCCTGAGATACGGGGTGCCTTCAATTGCCGCCTGCAGCCACGTGTTCAGAGACACCAAGAAAAGCGCGCCCGCGATCTTCCCACCGCTCCAATTCGCTTCCAGCACGAGGTAGGTGACGACAATGGCCTGAACGAGCGACGCGACGAAGAGCCACAACAGGCGATTTGCGGGGTGCGCCGCAGCCGTGGCTGCCGCCGCCGCACCGGCGGGGGCCGGTGCTTGCCGCCCTATTCCGGAGACCATCGCCCCAATAATGAAGCTGATGCTCAACCCCATGGCGACTACTATTGTTTTGAACCCAAGCCCGATAACTTTTTTGCGCTCATGATAACACTTCTTCGTGACCAGGATTGCCGTTTTGGCCTCCCTGTTGCGAATGAGTGTACTACCAAGTGCTCATTTTGGAGCCGCGGAATCG
>Ga0326728_10016273_pt1 | contig 15215 bp, 14 predicted proteins | sample MB3enrmetagenome_FD_207602 | JGI IMG/M metagenome (GOLD analysis project Ga0326728, IMG submission 207602) | Lab enriched peat soil microbial communities from McLean, Ithaca, NY, United States - MB31MN | ecosystem: Environmental > Terrestrial > Soil > Wetlands > Peat | place: USA: New York...
GCAAGCTGACCTATTCGCGGATGTAGAACACGGCGGCGAGGATGACGAGGACGATGAGGAAGTGGTCCAGAAGACCGGCTGATGCCACCGACTGGCCAACCGCTCCCCCAAAACGGTTAAGCACCCGTGGCCGGATGAATGTTATAGTACGGTGTTATTTTTCGCTACTTATAGGAGGTTTTGTTTGAAGAGAGCATTGGTGTGCGGCGCGGGCGGTTTCATCGGCGGACATCTTGTCAAGAAGCTCAAGCGCGAAGGATATTGGGTGCGCGGTGTCGACCAAAAGCACCATGAATTCGCTCCGACCGCAGCGGATGAGTTCCTGATACTCGACCTTCGCGAGAAACCGAATTGCGCAACTGCGCTGACAGTTGCCGGCGGGACTTTCGATGAAGTCTACCAACTGGCTGCGGATATGGGCGGCATGGGGTTCATTCACTCCGCCGAATGCGAAATCATGCACAACAGCGCGCTGATCAATATCTATATGACTCACGCGGCGGCGACGCACGGCATTTCGCGCTACTTCTTTTCTTCCTCGGTCTGTGTGTACCGCGATATGCAGGCCGGTGAACCGGAGATGTCGGAGGACCAGGCAATTCCGGCGCATCCCGACAACGAATACGGCTGGGAGAAGCTCTACTCCGAACGTATAGCGATGGCCTATGAGCGGCGCTACGGCATGCAGGTTCGAATCGCTCGATTTCAAAATTGCTACGGCGCGGAAGGGACCTGGCGCGGGGGACGCGAAAAAGCCCCGGCGGCCATCTGCCGGAAGGTGGCCGAAGTGCCGAATGGCGGCACGATTGAGGTTTGGGGCGATGGAAGTGCGATCCGCTCCTATACCCACGTCAACGACATGGTGGATGGAATCTTCCTCCTTATGCAGTCGGACTTGCACGGCGCCGTCAACATTGGGTGTCCGCAATATGTCAGCGTCAACGAGTTGGTGGCTACGGTCTCGGAAGTCGCCGGGAAAGAGGTCCGAGTCCAGCATGTCGATGGCCCAGTCGGTGTCCAATCGCGGAACTTCAGCAACGCCCGGATCTATTCGCTCGGCTGGCAGCCCAAAATCTTCCTGAAGGAGGGTATCGAATTGACCTACCCTTGGATCATGGCGCAAGTGAAGACATTGACCACCGCTGCGACCGTGTAATCTGTTGTGCATCAGGCGGCTGGAGGAACCAGCATGCCGTCGCAGTTAAACCAAAATCCAGACGATTAACAAGGCGCCCGAGAATTAGCAAACACCAAATTTGGGGCGTGGCGGGAGGGGGAGCACGACGATTCGCAATTTGCAGCGCCCTTCGTTGCAGTAGCACTTGCAGCCCCACAACCATTACCCGTCGCTGTGCCCCTCCGACGCTCGCCGCACTCTCATGGTGGCCTTCACAACGCGGCGCGGCCGAATTCGCACCATCACCGCCTTTGACGCACCCAAGAGATTTCGGGGGGTTGATATAAAACCATGACGACGAAATGGAAAGCCAAACAGAAAGGGGAACCGGACCTGGAGATACCGGAATTCCTTAGCGAGGCCAAGGAAGCCGAATGGTGGTTTGCCAACCACGAAAAAGTCGCGGACCGGCTCATCAAATACGGCCGCAAGTCGCCGATCGAAACACAGCCCGTCACCATTAGACTTCCCAAAACCGACATTGAGCGCGCCCGGTTGCTTGCGCGCCAACGCGGCATGCCTCTCGCCGCAGTAAGCTCTTGTCCGTAACCGAGATTGCCTACCATCGAAATAGCTCACCTACTCACGGAATGCGGTGCCAAGGTGAAGGCTCACGATCCGGTGGCCCTTCCGCGTGCCCGCCGGAAGCATGCCGTTTTTGTTTTGGCCTGTAACCACGGTCGCGAAGTGTTCCCGCCGGAGCCGCCCGTCGTGATGCCTGCGGGCGGGCAATCGCCTAGCATCCAGCCACACGCGTTCGTTTTTCGGCTCCCCCATCCAGCCAAGCCTTCCGTGTAATCTGCTAACGTGAAGGTGAGTAGCTGGTTATAGCTAACCACGCACCTTCGACCGGGCCTGCGAGTTGCATGTTTGCCGGCCGGCAATGGTGGTGTGGCATCGAGATCATTGCCCCGTTATGGAGCCAGTACCGTGAAGCTCAGGATTCAGCGCAAACAGTGGGACCACCTTGCGCGTGAAGACCCGTTCTGGGCGATCCTGAACGAGCCGGAGAAAAGAAACGGGCGCTGGGATCCTGAGGAATTCTACACCAGTGGCAGGCATGAGATCGCCGGCGCGATGAGGTGGGCGGCGGAACTGGGATATCCGGCTTTGCGGCACACGGCCCTGGATTTCGGTTGTGGCGCGGGCCGGCTGACCCAGGCACTGGCTGGCTGGTTCGACCACGTCACGGGTGTCGACATCTCCCCGGTTATGCTGGATCTGGCGCGGAAACACGATACCGCCGGCGATCGTTGTAACTACGTTTTGAATTCGGAAAACCATCTCCGCCAATTCGAAAGCAACCACTTCGACTTTATCTATTCGCGCTTGGTCTTGCAGCACTTGCCCCCACGCCATGCGCGTCGGTACATCGGGGAATTCGTCCGCGTGCTGCGGCCTTCTGGATTGGCACTGTTTCAGTTGCCCTCCAATCTCACCGCGTCCTCTTTATGGGAAATGGTCAGCTACTATGCACACATGCTCATTCGCCGGCGGCTTCTGCGAAACCCGTATTTGATGGAAATGTACGGGATCCCGCAACAAACTGTTGAACGAGACCTCCGGGCCATCGGCGGGAGAATCCTGGCGGCGAAGCCGGACGCTAGCGCCCCGAACTGGGACGGGTTGGTCTACGCGGTTACCAAGTGACTGGCGCGGCCGGCAAGGCACGCCGCTCCGCCTAACCCATGGAAAAGGCCGCCAATATGTTCATCTACATGACGGACCAGTTCTATGATCCGGCGGATGTCAACAAGCCTTACGCGTGGTACTCGGAAACGCTTGCGGGCTGCTCTACGGTGCCCGGCGGGGCGGCTGCGCCAGATTTGTGGGCCACCACGATCAACGACAGGCCGGGCCAGGGCAACAGCCAGTCGATGCGGCTCCAGAGCCATACGGTCTTGTCAAACACTTTGAGTACGAGCTTGTTGATCTTTCTGGCGCCGAACCAGCGGCTGTAGGCCCACCAGGGCGGGGTGCCGGCCTTGTTCAACTGATAGACCCGTTCCACCGAAAAGCCATGCGTTTCGAGCAGTCCGTGCATTTGCGCCGGACTGTAGCGGCGTTTATGTCCCAGACTGCGATCCAGGCTGCCGAACAGGACAGGGGCATTTGGCACCAAAACCACCAGGGTGCCTTGATTCTTGAGCGTCGGGTGAAGTGAGTCGAGCAGGCCGCCTGGATCGTCTATATACTCGAGTACGTTGAGGCATAGAACGGTATCGAAATTTCCCGTCATGCCCGTCAGATCCTTCGGCACTTCCGGATCGATCTGCTGCACCATCACGTTAGGCGTTCGCAGAAATCGATTGCGCAATGCATGCAGATGCAGGGGATCTTTCTCGGCGGCCACATAGAGCAGCCGTTTTCCCATAAGGCGCCCGGAGATGTTGCCGATGCCAGCGCCGATTTCGAGCACAGTATCGCCCAGATGCGGACGCAATTTGCGCGCCAGCCAACTCAGGTATTGCGGTGTGCCGGTCAGGTTATTGAGAACCCCACGGCCGTAGGGCGCGGCATACAGATCGTCGATGAGCCAGAACCTCAGGATGACGGCCAGCGCTTTGAGTCCGTCCTTCCAGCCGATTTTCTTTCCTTCTTCGTAGGTGCGGCCGTGATAGCTGATGGGCACTTCATAGATGCGCAACTTCCGCTTGGCGCTCTTCATGACGATTTCAGGTTCGAATCCAAAGCGGTTGGAGCGGATGGGTATGCTCTTCAGCAGGTCGGTGCGAAACACCTTATAGCAGGTCTCCATATCGGTGAGGTTGAGATTGCAGAACATGTTCGAGACCAGCGTCAGGCTCTTATTGATGACCGAATGCCAAAAGGGAAGCACGCGGGTCTGCTCACCGGCCAGGTAGCGGGAGCCAAATACGGCGTCGGCATGGCCGTCGAGCAGCGGCCGCAGGAGACGGGGATATTCGGAAGGATCGTATTCCAGGTCGGCATCCTGGATTAAGGCAAAATCACCCGTGGCCTTTTCAACGGCGGTGCGCACGGCCGCCCCTTTGCCGCTGTTCTGCGCGTGGCGGAAAAGACGGATCTGCGGAAACATGCCGGCCATGCGCTGGAGGATATCGAACGTTCCATCGGTAGAACAGTCGTCGACAATTACCAGCTCTTTTTCCAGACTCTCCGGGATGGGGGCCGCGAGCACCTGGGAAATCGACCGCTCCGCCACGGTGCGCTCGTTGTAGACCGGGATGAGGATGGAAACCTTCATCATCAAACACTGTAAACGGCGGTCATGCGGGCAAGCAAGCTTTGGATGGGGCGATAATCGAAGTTGGCGGCTCGTCCATTGCGCATCGCTCTACTGCAAACCGACACCACGGCCGGAGATCTGGCCGGCAATCGCGACCGGATTGTCCGGGGAGCAGGCCAAGCCCAGGCACAACATGCCGACCTGGCGGTCACCACGGAATTGGCCCTCATGGGTTATCTTCCGCGCGATCTCCTGCTGAGCAAGGGTTTCGTGCGCCATGGCCGCGAAATCCTGGAAGAGATGGCCCGTGAACTGGCCCACGGGCCGGCCCTGCTGGTAGGAGTGGCCACGCCCAACGAATCCGATACCGGCCGGCCGTTGTTCAACAGCGCCGTACTGCTGGAGGGCGGAACCATCGGCTCGACTTTTCATAAGACGTTGCTGCCGACTTACGACGTCTTCGACGAGGATCGCTACTTCGAGCCGGCAACGGGCGGGCAGATCCTGGAGTGGCGCGGCCGCCGGCTGGGTATTAGTATTTGCGAAGATGTCTGGAACGATCGTAACTTTTGGGCCCGCCGGCGGTATCGGCAGGATCCCATTGAAGCGCTGGTGGCCGCCGGCGCAGAGGCCATTATCAACCTCTCGGCCTCGCCATTCACCGTAGGGAAGCAGCTTTTGCGGGAAGACATGCTCGGTCAGATGGCGCGGCGGCATGGCCGGCCGCTGTTGTTCGTCAACCAGGTGGGCGGCAACGACGATTTGATCTTCGACGGCCGCAGTTCGGCATTCGATGCCGCCGGCCGTTTATTCGCCCGCGGCAAGGGCTTCGCGGAAGATATGTTGGTGATTGACCTCGACGACCCCACCGACGCAATTTCCGACGACGACTTCACACCGGAGGCGGAAATCTGGAACGCCCTGGTCCTGGGAGTTCGCGATTACGCTCGCAAAACGCATTTTCACAGAGCCTTGCTGGGGCTTTCCGGGGGCATCGATTCCTCCCTGACCGCCGCTATCGCGTGCGAGGCGTTGGGCGCCGAGAATGTGCTCGGTGTGTTGATGCCTTCCTGCTATTCGAGCCGGGGCAGCCTGGACGATTCCCTGGAACTGGCGCGCGGCCTGGGCATCGGAACCCTCACTTTGCCCATCGCCGGCATTATGCAGACCTACGATACCGCCTTGCATAGCGCATTTTGCGGTATGGCGCGCGATGTCACCGAGGAAAATATCCAATCGCGCATCCGCGGGAATTTGCTGATGGCGCTTTCCAACAAGTTTGGGAGCCTGCTGCTTACTACCGGCAACAAATCCGAGTTGGCGGTCGGTTACTGCACGCTGTATGGCGACATGAACGGGGGCCTGGCAGTAATTGCGGACCTGCCCAAAATGATGGTCTACCGGGTCGCACGGTGGCGCAACCGGCGCCGTCCCGACATTCCAGAGAACGTCTTCACCAAGCCGCCCTCGGCCGAGCTCCGTCCTGACCAGACCGACCAGGATTCCCTGCCCCCGTACGAGCTGCTCGATCGCATACTGGAGCTGCACGTCGAGGAGTCGCAATCGGCTGAGGAAATCGTCGCCCGTGGTTTTGACGAAGCCACCGTGCGGCGCGTACTCCGCCTGGTGCGCAACGCCGAATTCAAACGCAAGCAGGCCGCCCCGGTTCTGAAAGTAACCTCTCGCGCCTTCGGCACCGGCTGGCGCATGCCCATCGCGCGCGGCGACGGGTGATTGTCAGCCACCGGCGCCCCACCCCCTGAGAGTGCCCCGTGGATTGCTATCCTGTCGCTTGATCAACAATATAGGGCTAATTCCTCAAGAGTTGTATCATATTAGCCAAATCTGCTATTGATTGTGTAATCTGCGCCGATTTCAGGGAAACCTGTATCATTCCGGCAAATTCGGTGTACTATGGTCCCATGACAAATCCATATCAAAATGTTTTGGAGTTGCCATGAAAGATCATGACGATCGCCGGCCGCGGCTGACCACTCCGGAAGTTTCCGAGATGTTTGGCGTTACGAGGGCTACCCTGTATCGCTGGATCAAGGAAGGCAAAATCCCCGAGCCGGCCCGCGATCCGGAAAACGGCTGGCCCATCTGGCAACAGCCGGATCTCGACGCGGTGGCCAGAACGATGAAGAAGAGAAAGACAAAATCATGAAGCCGATCCGGATTACGGTATCCAACCAGAAGGGCGGCGTCGGGAAGACCACCACTGTACTGACGCTGGCCCGCTGCTTCGCCGACGAAGGCCACCGGGTGCTGATGATCGATACGGACCCGCAGGGCAATTTGTGGACAACGCTGAGCGGCCTCGAGCGCTTTCAGAATGGCGGCAAGCCCCCCTACTGGATCCATCAACTGTTCAGTGACGAACCGGTGGCCGCGACCCAGATGGCCATCCCGGTGCATGATCGCATTTCCTGCATTTTCAGCGACCGCAGGATGTTTTTCGCGGAGTCGCGCCTGGCCGGCACGACGGCCAAGGAACTGATTCTCAGTTCCCTGCTCTCCGTAGCCGAACAGCAGTACGATGTCATCCTTTTCGACGTAGCGCCTTCCATTTCGCACATCCAGACCTGCGCCGTGGCATATACGCGCAACATCCTGATCCCCGTCGCCATGGATAACTTGAGCGTGGAGGGCGCCATGTCCTCGCTGCAAACCATCGATCTCCTCAACCGGATGTTGAAGCTCGACTGCCGCTGTCTCGGCTTCCTGCCCACCATGATGGATATGCGCCTGTCGGCAACCGAGGTCGTGATCCACGCCCTCCAGGAGCGCGCGGCGGCAATGAACATCCCCTTGCTGCCTGGAATCCGCACCGATCAGGCAATCAATCGATCGCTGCGCGCCGGCAAGTTTCTCCAGGATCATGACCCGCGATCCAAGGCGCTCGAAGATTACCAAAAGACCTGCAAGCTTCTGTTGGAGGGTCTGGCCGAGTAATGACACGCAGGCGCAAAGACAAGCCGGTGGAGCGTTTGCGCGCGGGGTGGACATCGACCGACGACCTGGCCGAAACCATGGCCGCGATGTTCCAAGATCCGCCCGCCATCGTGCCCACGGACAGCGCGCCAAACCCGCCGCCTGCTATTCCCTCCCCTCCCCCGCAAGATCTTGAAAACAGATCGGCGCTTACCGTAGTCGCTTTACCAACAGATACCGTAGCTGGTGAGTCATCGATGATGATATCTGCTGAGCCACCAGCTACCGTCCCTGTTGAGCCACGAACTACGGTAGCTGTTGACTCACGAGCTACCGTAGCCGATAGGGCAGGGGATACCCCCGCGCCCGGTCCGGCCAAGGGCTTCTGGTACACCGAAGGGAAAGAGGGCCTGTTTGCCGCCTCTCGCATCCGCAGGATCGTCTTGGCCCAGGACGCCTTAACCCATTCCGAAGAGTCCGTCTACGACGTGCTTTGGGGGCCTAAGAATCAGAGTAAGGACGAATATCGCTTCATTGGCATCGGGTACGAGGCGATCGCCAAAGCGGCCCGGGTCACCAAAATGAACGCCAAGTGGATTGTCGAGCGCTTGATTCACAAAGGTTTTGTGCAGGTCGAGACCCGCGCCGATCCGCTTCGACGGATTCCGACGCGATATAAGGTCTTCGGTTATCGGGCGGCGCTTGACGATATGAAGCGGCGCAACCGTCTCTACGTAGTCCGCACAGGCAATGGAGTTCTTTTCGCCCACCCTTGGGACGGCGCGATACATCCAACAGCTACGGTATCTGCTGAGCCAACAGCGATGGTATCTGAGGCCCAACCGGATACCGTCTCCGCTGGCCAAGCAGCTACCGTAGCCGCGGCGCAACCGGCTACCGTGCCCCGTGGCGTACCGGCTACGGTAGCCGTTGCGGATACGCTGTTAGGCAAGTCCTCAGAGACAGTACTTCTCGAAGCCATATACAAAGCCACCGGCCGCGTCATCGACGACGGCGGCGCCCGCGCCATCGTCACCCGCTGCCGCGCCAACGCACCCGATTTCACGAACGAGGAACTCGCCAAAATCGCGGCTGAGGTTGCACTGGAGGCAGTCCAGGCCAAACGTGCGAACCTCACGGGTTGGCTGATCGCCATCCTGCCAGGGCACTTCGCCGGCGATTCGTTCCGCGTTTTCCGCGAAACCGAGCGCCAGCTTGACGAACAGAGGCAGCAGCGAAAAGACCAGGAACTCCGGCGCTGGCGGCGGATTCTGGAAGATCCCGGCGAGCCCGAAGAGCTAAAGCAATTGGCTCGCGAAGTCCTGGGCGCGAGCTAGTCCGGCACCTCATCTTACCGCTTGCTACAGCTATATCTAATTGCTATGATTAGACATCCCCGCCAAATCCAGAAGCCATCGGATGCTCTATGTTATGGCACGGTTGTGCCCTTAGGACATCCCGACTTAATGAAATAGGTCCGAAGCACTCTTCTTGCTCCAAGCGGATCCGGGTGCTTTTAGCCATCTCGAGTATCGCCAGGAATAGCGCCATCCGGTGCGACGCATCGGCCTGCTCCGCCAGCAAAACTCCCACCTCCATCACCCCCGGATTCGCCGCCATTCGTTCCTCCATCCACTCCATCATTTCCGCTACCCCGACCGGATCCTCCGGCGTGACCAGCTCGTACGATCGAGCCGTCGCCAGAGCTTGTTGAGCCAGCCGCAGTACTTGCAAAAGATTCAACACCCCGTCGGTCGATGTGCCTTCCTCCGCTCCCCGCTCGGGAACCTGCTCGATCGCGGACTTCGACCAGCTCGCCTCGGCCACTTCCAGCCTCTGTTTCAGAAATTCCGCCCCCTGCCGCACCTGGTCACGGTCGAGCAACAGCCGCACGAGGTCCTGCCGCGGATTGCTTCCGTCCCCCCGAATCTGCGGATCGGACGGCAGCAGACATCTGGATTTCAACTCAATCAGCAGGGCGGCCATGTAAACGAACTCCGCGCCGAGATCGATATTGAGCGCTTCCGCCCGATGCAAATAGTCCAGGTATTGCCGCGTGATTTCGGCAATCGGAATGTCCACAATCTCCAATTCGTGTTTGCGGATCAGCGACAGCAGCAAGTCCAGCGGACCTTCGAAGCGGGGCAGGGAAATGTCCGGAACCGCCGTCATTCGCGGCCCTCATAGAGCTTGCGGAAACCGGGGAAGTCGTTGGCAGCCGCTGTCGCGAGTTCGACAACATGCGCCAGCAGGTCCTCGGCGCCCTGATACGAAATCTGCAACTTGCCGGGAGCGATCAGTTCGATGGCCGCTGGCAGGTCCGCCGGCCGCCGACGGAAAACATCCGCGGCGGTACGCACCTGGACGCGCTGCGCCGCCGCGTGATTCGCCACTTCGTTTAGAGCGTTCACCACGGACCGCTTACGGGCGCGCGCTTCGGGAGCCGCCCCGGATTCTTCCAGTCCCTCCAGAAAACCAATCATCGACGCCCGCTCGACCAGAAAGGTCTTGCCGACCTGATATCCCTGGGTAGCCCCGAGCAGGCGGATTGCCTGGCGGCGGCTGACCCCGAACAGCCTCTCGACTGCCGGCCGGTCCAGGAAAGGAGGCGCATCGGCAGATCGCAACTGACCGAGAATTCCAGGGACCCGCAAATACCACAGGGGAAGTTTCGGCATGCACTCGAAAGCAGCATAACACAGGAGATAACCAAGTGGCACGGTTGTGCCAAATGCATTGTCACGAAAGATTGATAAGATTCATTATCCTGTATTCGTGATATGCTGACCCCAATGCGCGCCGAAATCGCGGTTTCCCAGCCTTTCGGCCATCCCCCTGCCCCGTCGCAAGCCTCCACCGATGAGCAACTCGTCGCAATCTGGCTTCACGGCCACTCGCCGCATACCCAGCGAGCTTACCGCACCGATGTCACCCGATTTCTTGCCGGGGCAGGGAAGCCGCTCGCCCAGGTCACGCTCGCCGATCTTCAGAACTTCGCCGATAGCCTCGCCCGACTTCAACCTTCCAGCCGATGCCGCATCCTTTCCGCTATCAAGTCACTTTTGGGATTCGCCCACCGCATCGGGTACTTGCCTTTCGATGTCGGCCACGCACTCCGCCTGCCGGCCGTGCGGGGCCGCCTGGCGGAACGGATCCTGCCTGAAGCCGATCTTCATCGCATCCTCGCCCTGGAACGGCATCCCCGTAACCAGGCCATCCTGACTTTGTTGTATGCATCAGGCATTCGGGTGAGCGAGCTCTGTGGACTCTGCTGGCGGGACCTCCAGGCCACCCCCGGCGCCGGCCAGATCACCGTGCTTGGCAAAGGTGGAATCACACGGGCTATCCACCTGCCCGCCTCAGTCTGGAAACTCCTCGTAGCGCTGCGGGCGCCTCAAGCCGAGGCCGGCGATCCTGTCTTCCGGTCCCGCAAAAAGAAGCATGGCGGCCGCCTCCAATCTCTTGCCGTCCTCCGCATCGTGCGGCAGGCCGCCGCTCGGGCCGGGATCGAGGTCCCTGTTTCCCCACATTGGTTTCGCCATGCCCACGCCTCCCACGCGCTCGATCGCGGCGCCCCCATTCACCTGGTCCAGGCCACCCTCGGCCATGCCAGCATCACTACTACCGGGCGGTATCTCCACGCCCGCCCCAAAGACAGTTCCAGTCGCTTCCTGTCACTCTGATTTGCACACCCGGCCTTGTGGCCTCCACCCGACTGCGATCCTCGAAGGTCCGGTTGTGGATACCGGCTATACTCGATTCTTGGATCGGATTCTATTCATTTTCGGGACTCGGCCGGAGGCTATCAAGCTCTGTCCCTTGGTTCACCGGCTGCGTCGCGAGCCTGACCGGTTCCAAGTAAGAGTCTGCGTAACCGCTCAGCACCGCAACATGCTGGACCAGGTACTCGAGGCATTCGGAGTAATTCCCGATTTCGACCTGGATCTGATGCAACCGGGGCAGACGCTTCCCGCTCTCACCGCCCGCATCCTGAGCGCTATCGAGCCGATTCTATCGGCGGAACAGCCGAATTTGGTAGTGGTCCAGGGGGACACAACCACCACGCTCGCCGGAGCTCTGGGCGCCTTCTATTGCCGGACGGAGGTGGCCCACGTCGAAGCCGGCTTGCGTACGGGAGATATGCGCCAGCCATTCCCGGAGGAGATGAACCGGGTTCTCACGTCCCGCATTACGACATTTCATTTCGCGCCCACTTCAGGCGCCCGGGCAGCGCTGCTAAAGGAAGGCGTGGCACCGGAAAAGATCTTCGTGACCGGCAACACGGGCATCGACGCAGTGCTGTGGGTCCGCGATGCGCTCGACAACGGAGCGCTCCATGCACCGGCCTGGCCCTGGTTGGACCCCAGCAAGAAACTCCTCCTGGTGACCAGTCACCGCCGCGAAAGCTTCGGTCCTGGTTTTGAGCGGTCCATGCGGGCCCTGGCGTTCCTGGCCATTCGGCCCGATGTGCAGATCGTATATCCGGTCCATCGCAATCCCCAGGTGCTCGGCCCGGCGCAGGCGATGCTGTCCGGCCTGACAAATGTGATCTTGCTGGACCCGCTGCCCTACGTTCCGTTTGTGGATCTGATGCGCCGGTCCTGGATGATCATCACAGATTCCGGGGGTATCCAGGAGGAGGCACCATCTCTGGGCAAGCCGGTCCTGGTCTTGCGGGAAAAAACCGAGCGCCCCGAAGCGGTGGAAGCCGGAACCGTGAAGCTGGTAGGTACCGACGAGCATCGCATCGTTGACGAAGCCACCCGGCTTTTGGAAGACCCGGCCGAATATAGCCGCATGACGCACGTTCACAATCCTTACGGCGATGGCCATGCGTGCGAGCGCATTGCCCGCGTCCTATCCACCGGCAATCTCAGTCACGCGGGCAGAGTTTTTACTAACTAATTCCATTTATTTAAGTTAGTAGCCGCAGACCAGGGGGGACACCGGCGCACATGGTAGGTTCGGGCTGGAGGCATATGTTTAGAATACTTCTTATGGTCCTTGTCGGCCTCACTGCTGCCGCGCAAACGCAGATTGACCTGGCAACTCAAGCCAAGCACATCGATTTTACGGCCGCTCCTTCGACCAGGCCAATCAAGACCGGTACGAGTCTCCCATCCACGTGTACCGTGGGGGACATGTTTTTCAAGACGGATGCGGCTGCCGGCGCGAACCTATACGGTTGCGCAGCCGCAAATGCGTGGACGGTCCAAAGCGGAACCGGTTCCGGCTCGGGTGCCGGGCAGAACATCGAGAGCAATGGCGTGCCGGTGGGGACAAGAAGCACTACAAACTTCATCGCCGGAACCGGCCTGACAAACCTGTTGACCGACACCGGCTCGCAGATCAACGTGCAGATCGGTCTGGATACGGCTGTTGTCGAAACCCAACAGGGCGAGCAAGAAGGCGGCCCGTTGCTCTGCGCCTCTTATGGCGGCTCGAGCAGCAGCTACCGATGCTCCTTAAACCCCACCGCTGCCGCGTATGCCACGGGGATGGTGTTGCATTGGGAGCCCGACATCAATGGGGCGGGTGGACCGACCACGCTCGATGTAGATGGCCTGGGGGCAGTTCCCGTCACATTGGCCGACGGCGCCACCAACCCGCCGGCGGCCGATATTTTAGCCGGGCAGTTATACCCCATCTGGTACGATGGCAGCTCCTTCCGGCTGCTGTCGTCCTCCGGCGCCGGCTCTTCCACCGCCGTAGCGGATCCAGGCACTAACGGCATTCCATACCGAAGTGGACTCGGGACGTCCACCATAGCCACCGCGACTAACCTAAGCGGGCCATTTTTCTGCCAGGACAATGGGACCAGTAGTACCTATGCTTGCAATCTGAATCCAGCCATAGGCGCCTATACAGCTGGGACGGTATACTGGTACAAAGCGAACACGGCTAACTCCGGCGCGGCCACTCTCAACTTAAATTCGCTTGGAGCCACACCGATCAAGAAAAACTTCTCGCAGGACCTCGCCGCCAATGATATCAATGCCGGCCAATGGGTCATGGTAGTTTTTGACGGTACTAACATGCAGATGCTAAGCCTGATTGGGAATTCTTCCTCCGGCGCTGGGCCCGGCATGCTTACCCGGTCGAAGGAACTACCCATGGGCGGATTTAGCAACACCGGCGCCGGCTGGTATCCGGCATCGATCGTTTCCAGCGATAGTGGGACGTGGGTTGGCGGCGACCTGGTGGCGATGATATTCGGCAATGCCGGCACTCCCGGCAGTGCGTGGCAGTTCCGCTGGGATTCCGACTGGGACAACAGCAAACCCGTCGCGCTGCTTCTGACCGCCGCCGATCCGACCGGGACAGGCGGCCATTTCAAATTCGATTTATCCATGGCCTGTGTGTCTCCCGGCACCATCATGGGTAATAACCCTCTTACGTTCGGCGCCGTTTTATCGACAGGGACTGTCAACTTGAGCTATAACGCCAGCAGCGAACTTAGTTTAACGGGCCTGGACTTTGCCACAACCGGTTGCGCCCCGAACTCGCTTGCAGTTATTAGAGCATCGAGAGATAACACAATTACGAACAACTCCAGCGGAAACCTGGCTGTCTTTTCGGCGACGCTGGTTTATTCGGTGAAGTGATGGCATCCACGATGAAGCGCCTTGTCCTCTTATTGGTTGTTGCACCACTACTTTCCCACGGAGCCGCCACCTCGATTGTGTTGAACGGCGTTACGGGCACATACACGATTCCGAATAGCGCGCCATATTCCGGCTTGACCTCGTTCTGGCTGGATCTCCGTATTCATGGCTATACGATACCCGTCAACCAGTGCCTCAATCTGGCGGAAGTGGGATCTATCACCCAGGTGAGGCTCTGCGATCAAGCTGCCAGCGGCGGCATCATCTCGACAGCCGGAGGCTATACCACTCCCGGCGGCGTTCCCAATCTGATCGCTCCTCCAAACATCGCGATTGCCAGCGCCACCCCCACGAACCCCATGGTGCTGACGCTGGTCAACGCGCCTTATCCCATTTCCATGGCGACGAATTCCGTGGTCACCATTTGGAACGCCACGGGGACCGGATGCGCCGGACTGAACGGCAATCATACGATCACGGCGGTCTCCGGAATTGCCCTGACCATCGACTACAACGGCAGCGGGTGTGCCTACAGCGGCGGCGGAGCAGTATACAGCCAGGATATGCTGTTCCGCTTCCACTTGGACTATTCCGCCAACCAGGCGATCGGCGAAACCTGGAACGTGGACGGAAGCGGCTATTCGGCCGTGGTTCAATCGTTGGCCACAACCTCTCCCTTGGCTCTTCCTTCGACCGTGCAAATCGGACCGGCGAACACCGATCTGGCCTATTTGCGGTGGTGCAAAGGGACAATACCCGCAAACGCAAAACCGCCATTTGGCGGTTCCCCGAATGCTTGCGGTTCGAGCCCGGTGTTAGGCGACTGGGAATTCGAGGGCAACGGAATGGATGCGAGCGCCAACGGGCTGGCGATCGCGCTGCCTTCCGGCACCGCCTACGCGGAGACACCGATGTACTTTCCGGCGTGCAACCCCGGCGCGCAGCAATCGTTCCGGGTCGGCTCCCCGGGTACGCTGGACGGGTCGCAGTCTTTTCCGCTCGATGGCGGCGCCACGCTCAGCTATCAATGGCAGGTGGTACGTTCCATGGTACCTGCCCGAGTTTTTCAGCTACTGGAGTGGTCGGCCCACAACGTGCCGAATCCGACGATCACCGCACTCGTGGCGGGTCCGGTGAATCTGCGCCTTACCATTACTGACAACAGCCTGCAGTCTTCCAGTTGCGTGGTTCACGATGGCGCGGTGGTCACCGACAATGCGGGAAATGTCGAACTACCAGACCCGAGATTGGCTCAAATTCTCGGTCCTCTGACGCAGTGGAACAATCCCCA
>Ga0326728_10016274_pt1 | contig 15214 bp, 14 predicted proteins | sample MB3enrmetagenome_FD_207602 | JGI IMG/M metagenome (GOLD analysis project Ga0326728, IMG submission 207602) | Lab enriched peat soil microbial communities from McLean, Ithaca, NY, United States - MB31MN | ecosystem: Environmental > Terrestrial > Soil > Wetlands > Peat | place: USA: New York...
TGAAGCTGCCATCAGCACCACGGCTACAAACTCACCCACATGCTTGGTGAAATCCGAATCGATGAGGAGAAGCAACGACAGCGCTGTTAAGACCAGAATTCCGGTCTGCGCCACCGCAACGTATGCTCCCGTTACCAGCAGTACAGATCTGAAGTCACCGTCCACGCTCAACCATGCATTGCCCTGGAATTGCATGGCCCACAGCGCCGCCCCGCATCCAGCCACGCCCAGCAGCGCCGCGACGGCCGCCCGCGTCTTCAGCGCGGCTCTGCGCAGGAAGCCCAGGTCCACAATCAGCACCACGAGCGCCGCCACTTCCAGCACCGTCTCCGGCAGCGTCACGCGGAAGAGGGCTGCATAATTCATTGCGCACCTCCCGCGAGCAGCGCCTTCACTGCCGGTTCAATCTGATCGAGCAGAATCCTCGGATAAAGCCCGACGAACAAACTCACCCCGGCTAGCAGCGCCACGCCGGTTACCTCAGGCCAGGTGATCGCGGCGAACGGATGAAAGTGTTCCTGCTCCAGCACATGGGCGCTGGGCAGCGCATCGGAGAAGAACGCCTTCTGCAGCGCCCTCCAGGTATACGCCACGCCCACCACAATGCCCACGCCCGCGGCGGCTACCCACCAGGGATTGACCATCCATGCGCCCACAAGCACCTGCAGCTCGGCCACGAAACCGGAGAAGCCCGGCAGTCCCATCGAGGCCATTCCTGCAATCACGAAGGCCCAGGCGGCAAACGGCAGCCGCTTAAAGAGGTGCATCGTCTCCAGCTCCGCAAACTGCCGCGTATGGGTGCGCTCATAGACGATCCGCCCCACAATGGCGAAGAGCAGGCCCGCAATGATGCCGTGCGAAAACATCTGCAACACCGCGCCGGTCATGCCGATCTGGTTCAGCGTGACTAGGCCGAGAAGCACAAAGCCCATGTGGCTGACGCTGGAGTAACCGATGACGAATTTGAAGTCGGTCTGCACCAAGGCCACCAGTGCGCCATAGACGATGCCCACCACGGCAAGCACCGCGAAGACATCGCGCCAGGAGCCGATGCCGGCAAGCGAGAATCCCCACGGATCGAGGCCGCGCGGGAAGAGCGCGATGGCGACACGCAGGCAGCCGTAAGCGCCCAGCTTCATCACCACGCCGGCGAGCAGCATGGAGGCGGCCGTGGGCGCGGCCACGTGGCCGGTGGGCGCCCAGGTGTGGAAGGGCCACATGCCGGCCAGGATCGCAAAACCCGTGAAGACCAGCGGGAAGCACCACATTTGGAAGCTCGCCGGCAGACCGGCATGAGCCAGCGCGACGAGGCCGGTGGAGTGGCTGCCCGCCGTGGCGTAGGCCGCCAGCAGCCCGACGAGCACCATCGCCGAGCCGGCGAACGAGAAGAGCGCCAGCTTCATGGCCGCGTACTCCCGCCGCGTCGAGCCCCAGATGGCGATGAGGAAGTACTTGGGCACGATGGCCACTTCGTAGAAGACGAAGAGCAGAAACAGATCGAAGCTGAGAAAGACGCCGTAGACACCGCCAATGAGCGCCAAAAAGAAGGCGAAGAACTCATTGGTGCGCAGGTCGATATTCCAACTGAAGAGCACGCCCGCCACCGCGGCCAGCCCGGTGAGCAGCACCAGCACGCGGCTGATACCGTCTGCGGCAAGCAGGAAGTGAATGCCCATGGACGGCACCCATGGCACGTCGACAATCAAGACTCGCCCACCTGGATTCGGCCCCATGCCGGCGACGAAACCCATCACGGCCAGGGCCAGCCCGGCCGCGGCCACCCCCAGCGCCAGCCAGCGCGCCAGGGCATTCCGCCCCTTGGGCAGCAGCGCCTCAGCCAAAGCTCCGGCAAACGAGAGATAGATCGTCCACGCCAGCATCAGAATCTCCAGTGAGCCAAAAGGTTCACGACCGTTGGGTTCACGCTGTTTAGAATCAACTGCGGCAGGATGCCGAGGAGCAGCATAAGTCCGATCGCGGGGATGACCGCCAGCCGTTCGTCATGGTGCAGATCGGGAAAGCCTTCGCAGTGCTTTGCCACCGGCCCGTTGAAGACCTTCTGAATGACGGTCAGAATCACCGCCGCGGTGACAAGAAGCCCGAGGACGGAGACCGTGGCCGCCACCCACGCCAGCGGAAAGACACCGCGAAAGATGAGGAACTCGCCGACAAATTGGTTGAGCCCCGGCAAACCCAGCGACGAAAAGAGCGCAATGCCCATCAGTCCGGCCAGAACCGGCGCGGGCTTGCGCAGCCCGCCGAATTGGTCGATGCCGCGATGGCCGCCCGTGCGCTGCTGGATCATGGCCACAAACCAGAAGAGTGAGGCCGCCGTCAGGCCGTGATTGAACATCTGCAGGATCACGCCGTCGAGCGCCGCCGCCTGGTCCGCCGCGGCGGACGCCGCAGCGCCCGCAGCCGGAATCGCCAGCGCAAAGATGCCAAGCAGACAGTAGCCCAGATGATTTACCGACAAGTACGCGAAGACGCGCTTCAAGTCCTTCTGCGCCGCCGCCGCCCAGGCGCCCATCACCACCGTGGCCACAGCCAGCGCCAGCAGCGGCGTGCGCATGCGGGCAATCTGCGGCCCGAAGAGCGGAATCGCAATGCGCAGCAAGCCGTAGACGCCCATCTTGGACATTGCGCCGGTGAGCAGCATCGTTACCGGCGAGGGAGCTTCGGCGTAGGCCGCGGGCAGCCAAGTGTGGAAGGGGATCATCGGCACCTTGACCGCAAACCCGGCGAGCACGCCGATAGCCAGCCAGAGCATCACCGGCCCCAGATGCGCCGTGACCATCTGCTCCAGTTCGCCTGTCGAGGCGAGAAAGGTCAGACGGCCGAAATCCATGCTGCCGGTGGAGACGAAGACGGCCAGAAACGCCACCAGCAGCGCCACCGAGCCGGCCATGGTGTAGATGAAGAACTGCGTCGCCGCCGGGCCGCGGCGCGCGCCGCCCCAAAGCTTGATGAGGAAGAAGGCCGGAATCAGGCCCAGCTCCCAGAACAAAAACCAGTGGAAGAAGTTCAGCGCGGTGAACGATCCAAAGAGCCCCGACTCCAGCGTCAGCACCAATCCGAAGTAAAGCCCCGGCTGATGATGCACGCGGTTGGCCGCATCCACCGACATCAGCGTGACAAGGGCGGAAAGCACCACCATGAGTGCGCCCAGCCCATCCACGCCCAGGTGATACTCGATGCCCAGCGACGGCGCCCACATGTGCTGCTCCACCATCGCCATCGCTCCGTTCGCGGGCAGGTGGGTCCACACGACGAGCGCGAGCGCCAGGCTGGTGAGAGCCGTCAGCAGAGCCACGGCGCGGGCGTGCCTGCCCGATAGGAGCGCAATCGCCGCCCCCACGAGCGGCAGCACGGTCAGCGTGGTCAATATGGGGAATCCGCTCATGGCCGGCTGCTCCATATCAGAATCGCAACCAGCGCCACCACGCCTGCGGCCAGGATTCTCAGGTAGGTCTGCACGCGCCCGTTCTGCACCCGCGACAGCAGGCCTCCGCCGCTGGCCAGCTCTTCGCAGCCCTTGTCGAAGCCGCCATCGACCCAGTTCGTGTCGAGGAAGCGGTTGAACTGCGCCCATCCGCGGAAGGCCCACGCAACTCCGGCCACCGCTCCGCCCCAGACGCGGCGGTCGAGCCAGTCGGCAACCCGCGCCCACCACGAATAAAACGCGATCACGGTCACTCCGTATAACTCATCCACATAGAGCCGGTGGCGCAGCCAGCCCCACGGCATTGGCGCCAGCTCTTCCAGCGCGTCCTGCTCCTCCGGCGCGGGCGATTGGCGGCCATAAAGCCACCACCCCAAGCCGAGCCCCAGAAACACCACCAGCGTCGAAGTTCCCATCAGCGCGAACAGCCCCGGCTCCAGAAAGCCGTGCCAGTCGAAGCTCAGCGCGCGGCCATCGATGAAGGCCCGGAACCACGGCCACGCCGGCGTTCCCATCAAGCCCAGAGCCATGGCGAAGAAGGCCAGAATCCCCAGTGGCGCGGTCATTACCCTGGGGCTTTCGTGCGCCGGTTCCTTGCCTCTGCGCGCGCCAAAGAAGACGTAAGCCACCTGCCGCGTCATATAGAACGCGGTAAGCAATGCACCGAAGACGAGCATGTAAAAAGGAGTCTTCGCGACGGACCAATGTTTTGCTGCATCCAGAATGCCATCCTTGCTCCAGAAGCCCGAAAACAGCAGCGGAAAGCCGCACAGGGCCAGCATTCCGATCGCATAGGTGAGAAAGGTAAGCGGCATAGCTTTGCGCAGGCCGCCCATGCGGCGAATATCCTGCTCCTCGTGGCAGCCGTGAATTACCGAACCCGCGCCCAGGAACAACAGGGCCTTGAAGAATGCGTGTGTGATCAGGTGGAACATGCCCACGGCCGCGCCGCCCATGCCCAGGCCGGCCATCATGTAGCCGAGTTGCGAGATGGTAGAGTAGGCCAGAATGCGCTTGATGTCGTTCTGCGCTACGGCAATCAGCGCGGCAAAGACGGCGGTGAACGCGCCTACCCAGGTGACTACAATCAACGCTGTTGTACTTCCGCAGGCGCACGGGCCGGCGGCCATGAGCGGGTAAACGCGCGCGATGAGATAGACGCCGGCAGCCACCATGGTCGCCGCATGAATCAGCGCGGAGACAGGAGTGGGGCCTTCCATTGCATCGGGCAGCCACACGTGCAGCGGGAACTGGCCGCTCTTGCCCGCCGCTCCGCAGAAGATCAGCAGGCCGATGGCGCCTGCCGCAGTAAGTCCCAGGCCCGCATGCTGTGCCAGCAATGCGCTGAGCGCGGCAGGCTCAATGGCCCCTGCGCCGGCTTTATAGAAGAGCAGCGTTCCCGTCTGGCTGTAGAGCCAGACCATCCCCAGCAGGAAGAGAACGTCGCCTACGCGGGTGGTGAGGAAGGCCTTCTTGGCGGCCGCGGCGGCTGCGGGCTTCTGATACCAGAATCCGATCAGTAGGTAAGATGTAAGTCCGACTAACTCCCAGCACATGAAGAGCAAAAGCAGGCTGTTGGCGATGACCACGCCCAGCATCGCTCCGGCAAAAAGCGACATAAAGCAGAAGAAGCGCGTAAAGTTCTCGTCGCGCTCCATGTAGCCGATGGAATAGATGAAGATGAGCAGGCCGACAAAGCTGACCATCACCAGCATGACGGCCGAGAGCGGGTCGAGCACCCAACCGAGGTCCACATGAGATGTACCGACTTGAATCCAAGTGAAGTCGACGACCTCGCGCGCGGTCGCATCGAAACCGAAATGCAACAGCAGCTCCCGCGTATTCAGCAAGTGCATGAATGCGGCGAGCGACAATAGCGTCGAAAGACTCAAAGCACCAACAGCCAATCCTGCGGAAAGCTTGCGACGAGGCTGCCTGAGAAGCGAAATCACGCCTGACGCAGCGATAGGAAGGGCAGGGATCAGCCAGAGCCATCTTACAATCCAGGCCTGAGGCGGCATCGGAAAATCCAATCTGCTCAGCAGGAGCAAGTCGCTTTGCATCAGCATCCGCTCACCCCCTCATCCTGTTCATCTTGTCCAGGTCCGTGGTGCGCGCGTGGCGATGTATCTGAATCACGAGTCCCAGCCCCACAGCCGCTTCGGCAGCGGCCACGGCGATGGAGAAAATGGCGAACATCATGCCGGTGAGCGCCTCAGGATGCGGCCCGTAGCGCCAGAAGGCAATCAGATTCAGGTTGGCCGCGTTCAGCATCAGCTCAATGCCGATCAGGACCAGAATCGCATTGCGGCGCGTCAGCGCTCCGGCGAGGCCAATCGAAAACAAGAGCGCGGCCACGAGAAGATAACCAGAGAGCGGCGTCATTTTGTCTCCTCTTTCTCGTGCATGGCCACAATCACCGCGCCAATCAGGGCGGCGGTCAGCAGCAGCGCCACTATCTCCAGCGGCAGCACGTAGCGGCCCATCAGCGCATTGCCGATCTGCAAGACAGTTACCGCCGGCACCGCCGTCTCATTGGGCAGGACCCGCGCGCTCTCGATCACCGCCCAGCCCAGCACCGCAAAGACGCTGGCCGCTATCGCCAGGCCCGCGAGCGAGTTTCTGCTGTAGACTCCCTCCCTTGGCGTCTCCGATCCTTTGGTGAGCAGAATCGCGAACACAATCAATATGGCTACCGCGCCAATGTACACCAGAATCTGCGCAAAGCCCGCAAACTGCGCGTCCAGCTCCAGATAGAGCAGCGCCAGGCCGGCAAAGGCCACGGTAAGCGCCAGCGCGCAGTGGACCGTGTTCTTGAGCGTCACCGCGGCCAGCGCGCCGGCCAGCGTCAAAGCCGCGAGAACATAAAAGACAAAGCTCATCGGCCCTCACTCCCTTTGTTCTCATTCGAGGCGGGCGCCGCCACTTCCCTGCCCCACTTGTCAACTTCGGTTCCGCAGATCCCGCATGTGCTACCACCCCACATGACTTGATGAAGCGAACGCGGCGTGCGCACCCGTGGGATTGGCGCGCCACAGCGCGGGCAAGAGGCCGAGTTCAGATTGACTCCCCATCTGTTCTTCTTAACGGTACCGTAAATCACAGGCGCCATTCCGGCGATCGACAGGCCCAATACCACAGCCAAAGCAATCATCGCTGCCATTCGCCAACCTCCAGTCCGGTGGCGTTGCTGGCGAAGTTCTGCGCGCTCCTGCAAGACCGGAGAACCTCACCCCGCATAGCGATAACTCCTCGGCCCGAGGCGCCTGCCGCGCATCTCCGCCCAAGCCAACAAAACATAACTCACCGCCAGGATTGCCGAACAGATCACCCAGCGCGCCCATCCATGTCCCAGAAAATGCCACAGCGCCGCGACCATCAGATTCAGCATGGCCAGCGGCAGCACAAACTTCCAGGCAAAGTTCATCAGTTGATCCTGGCGGAGGCGCGGCAGCGTCCCGCGCAGCCAGATGAACGCGCACATGGCAAGCAGCAGCTTGGCGAAGAACCATATCCACGACGGCACCCATCCCAGGAACGAGAACGGCGCCGACCATCCGCCCAGAAACAGCGTCGCGCCCAGTCCGGCGACGGAAAACATGCCCAGATACTCGCCCAGAAAGAAGAGCGCGAACTTGAAGCCCGAGTACTCGGTGTGGTAGCCGGCCACCAGCTCCGACTCGCCTTCCGGCAGGTCGAAGGGCGAGCGATTGGTCTCCGCCGTGGCCGCGATGGCAAAGAGCACAAAGCCGGCAAAACCCCACGGAGTGAAGATGTACCAGTGCGGCAGGCCCCAGGTGTAATGGTTCTGCGCCTCCACGATCTTGTCCAGGGAAAGCGATCCGGCGATCATCACCACGGCCACGGTCGACACCAGCAGCGGCACCTCGTAGCTGATCATCTGCGCCACCGCGCGCATGGCGCCCAGCAGCGAATACTTGTTGCGGCTCGACCAGCCAGCCATGAAGATCGACAGCTCCGTCGGTGCGCCGACGGCAAAGTAAAACAGCAGGCTGGCATCCATCTTGACCAGCGTCATGTTGCGCCCCATGGGCAGCACGGCAAAGCCCATGAAGACGGCCGTTACCAGCACCAACGGCGCCAGAAAATGCACCACCCCATCGGCGCGCGTGGGAACGATGTCTTCCTTGGTCAGCGACTTGAGGCCGTCGGCGACCGGCTGCAGGATTCCAAATGGCCCCACGCGATTCGGCCCGATGCGGTTCTGCATGCGCCCAAGCCCCTTGCGCTCCAGCAGCACGGTAAGCGCAAACAGCGCGGGGAAAAGGCAGACGATCGCCGCAACGCCGAGCACCACGCCGGCCGCCGTCTGCCAACCTGCGGGCAGGAAGCCGACCAACCAGCGGCTGAGGAGGACGAATATCTGGTCCAGCGTCTCCATCATGGACTAGTCTCCTCCTTCCGCTGGCCTGGCGGCTGCTTTGGCTGCGGCAGCATCGGAAGCGGCTTTGGCCCTGGCGCCCGCCTTGGCCTTTTCCGCGGCCAGCCGCGCATCCACTGCGGCCGCCTCGGCGGGATGAATCTTGCGATAATGCTCGTTCGGCTTGGCTAATTGCTTGCGGTCGAAGAGCAGCCCAGCGAAGCGGTCCTCAGTGCTCAGCTCGAACTCCGTATCCATCTTGATGGCTTCAAAGGGGCAGACCTCGACGCATATCTGGCAGCTCATGCAGACGGATATATCTATATCGAATCTTGCCGGATAAAACTGCGGCTTGCCGGTAAAGTCCGGCTTCTTGTCCGTGCTTTTCTCGATATAGATGCACTTGGGCGGGCATTCCTTCTCGCAAATCTGGCAGGCCACGCAGCGCAAACCGGCCTCCCAGTCCGCGCCGTCGTAAACCAGGAACGGAAAGTCGCGCGTGGCCTCGATGGGCGCGATGCGCTCTTCCGGATACTGAACGGTCGTCAGCCGCTCCGCTGAGACAAAGCTCCCCGCGAAGTTCTTCGCCGTCTCCGCCAGTCCTTTCAGTATGCCTTCACCCAGCAAATACGCCTCCCGCGAGCTACCAGTCGACAGCTAACAGCTAACAGTTTGAAACTGGCAACTATTAGCTGCCGGCTGTTAGCTGTTCGCTGCTTCACCGATCCACTTCCCCCAGCACAATATCCACGCTGCCGAAGATCAGCACCACGTCGGCCACGTTTTCGCCCAAAGCCATATCCTCGAGCACCGTCAAGTTGATCAAACTCGGCGGGCGCACCCGATAGCGATAGGGATTCGGCCCGCCGTCGCTGATCAGATAGAAACCCAGCTCGCCCTTGGGAGCTTCGATGCGCCCGTAAGCCTCGCCCGGCTTGGGCCGGAAGCCGCGCAGCTTCGCCTTGGGGTCCATCACCGGACCGGCGGGAATATCCTTCAGCGCCTGCTCCAGAATCTTGATCGACTCCCGCATCTCCAGCAGCCGGATCATGTAGCGATCGTAAACGTCCCAATGGTCGCCCAGCGGCACCCGGAAGTTGAAGCGGTTGTAGATTCCGTAGCCGTCCACCTTGCGAATATCGTAGTTCACGCCGGAGGCGCGCAGCATGGGCCCTGTAACTCCGGCATTCACCGCCAGCTCCGGCCGCAGGATGCCGATCCCCTGGGTGCGCGCCATGAGAATCTCGTTGGTGCTGAGCAGGCGGTCCATCTCGTCGACGAATCCCGGCAGCCCGGCCACCACCTTGCGCGCCGCATCCAGCCAGGCCGCTGAGGCATCCACGCGGCAGCCGCCGAAGCGCATGTAGTTCACCATCATGCGCGCGCCGGTGAGCGCCTCGAAGAGGTCCAGAATCTTCTCCCGCTCGCGGAAGGCGTACATCAGCGGCGTTCCGCTGGCGCCCATCTCCTGAATCAGAAAGCCGATCGACGAGGCATGATTCTGAAAGCGCGTCAGCTCGCCCAGGATCACGCGCAGGTACTCGGCGCGCTCGGGAACCTCCTGGCCGGTCAGCTTCTCCACCGCCAGCGCATAGGCCCAGTTGTTGGTGAGCGAACAGATGTAGTCCAGCCGGTCGGTGAAGGGCATCGAGCCCAGGTAGCTCATCCCCTCGGCCAGCATTTCGTGGTTGCGGTGCAGGTAGCCGAAGACCGGCTTGAGGCGGATCACGCGCTCGCCGTCCAGCGCCACATCCATGCGGAAGACGCCGTGGGTGGAGGGATGGTGCGGCCCCGTGGCCACCTCCAGCAGCTCGCCTTCGCCCTCCGGCTCCATTACCGGCGGACGGTTCCAGCCCTCAAGCTTCTCCGTCTTGTTATCCGCAACTGCCATCCAGGTCCTGTTACCCACTCCCTACTCCCTACTCCCTATTCCCTATTCCCTGCTTCTGTGCTCTTGCGCCCGCTTCAGCACCTCGTCGTGCGCCGTCGGCTCGTACTCAAAGTCGTCCGGCTCCACGTAATCGCGGCGCATGGGGTGGTCTTTGAAGCCATCCCACATCAGTATCCGCCGCAGGTCGGGATGCCCAGTGAAGACAATGCCGAAGAGATCGAATATCTCCCGCTCCTGGAACTCCGCCGACCGCCAGACGGGAGTGAGCGAAGGCAACTCGACCTGATCGGTGCGGTTCACCGTGCGCATGCGGATCACGAGCGGCCCCTGCTTCAGCGCGACCGAATACAGGTGGTACACCGCCTCAAGGCAGTCCGGCCAGTCTATGCCAGTAACATTGGAGAGATAATCGAGCCGGAATTCCGCATCGTTGCGCAGAAACGTTGCAACAGCGAGCGCGGACTCCGGCGCAAGCCTGAGCGATTGCTGCCCGCAGACGCTCGGGTTAAGCACAATCTCCACCCCCGCGCCAGGCACCGCCGCCTCGATCGCCGTCTTGATCTCCTCTACCGTCTTCAATCCTGGCTCCCAACCGCTAGTCCTTAGTCCCTCAATCCATGCCCCTTTGCCAATATCTCGAAGATGCTAATGATGCACATCGTCAACTCAATAAAGAGAATTACGCCCATAACCGGGCCTAGAGGCTGGGCCGCCAGGGGAGCATCCGTCGTAATGGGTTTCCATGCTCCTACGCCCAATGAGACCGCAATCGCAATCCCTGCAATCGAAAGCATCAGCACCTTTTCAATAGGCAAAACTCCGGGGACCAGCATAATTGCGGTCATGAAGAACAGGAAGATGAGCGTTGCAACCACTGACGAAATCCAGTACATCCAGAATCGGGTTCGATAGCCTTTTACGGCTGCGTCCCCTTCCTTTGCATCGATCTGCATCTCTACACCTCGGTTTCCCTCGAATAACCCCTAGCCCCTCGTCCGCACCGGCGCCGGCCATACTCCCTTGTTCGACGCCGGCTCCAGATCGTGCTCTCCAAAGACTGGCACGGGAAACTCGCCCTGCGCCTGCGCGTCAAGAAAGCGCGGCCGGTCCGGCCCCGTCAGATGCTGGGCGTCGATCTTCTTTTGCAGCGTGATGAAGGCGTGCATCAGAGCCTCCGGCCGCGGCGGGCAGCCGGGAATATGCACGTCCACGGGAATATAGCGGTCAATCCCCTTGAGCACGTTGTAACCCTGCTTGAACGGCCCGCCGGAGATGGCGCAGGCACCCATCGCAATCACATACCTGGGCTCCGCCATCTGGTTGTAAAGCCGCACCACCTGCGGCGCCATCTTCTTGGTCACCGTGCCGGAGACGATCATCAGGTCCGCCTGCCGCGGCGAGGGCCTAAAGACCTCGGCCCCGAAGCGCGCCAGATCGTAACGGGCCATGGTGGTGGCGATCATCTCGATGGCGCAGCAGGCCAGCCCGAATTGCATGGGCCAGATGGAGTTGCGCCGGCCCCAGTTGTATAGCTCTTCGAGGGTGGTTACGAAGACGCCCTGCTTGCCCAGTTCGATCTTCAGCCCTGCCTCCACAGCCATCGTTGCCTCCAGTTTCAAGGTAACAGGTCTCGGGGGCAGAGATCAGGGGTCAGAGATCAGGGGTCAGTGATCAGGCGGTCAGTCTCTGTTCCCTATTCCCTATTCCCTAGTCCCTGCCTTCTACGGCGCGGCGGCGATGGCGATGGAACCGGCGGCGGTGGTGGAAGTGATCTGGGAGTCCAGTTGGCCTGCGGTAGTGGCGTCAAAGGTGTAGGCGTCGAAGTACGGGCTGCCGAGCGAACCCACGGCCAGCACAAAGTCGCTGTTCGAGTCCTCGGCCAGGCCGAGCGGTTGAACGCCGGCCGAGACGGTGGGGCCGGCCGAAATAGAACTGGCCGTCACCGCGAACCCGGCGACAATGCCTGCTGTGCTGGCGCCGGCCCCGTTGGCGACATAAACATAACCGCCTGCGGCAATGGGAAGAATGAAATTGGGGGCCAGTCCGCCGCTGGCGATAGGGGAGCCGGAGGCCTGAACGAGTTTTGAGCCACCCAGCGAGCTGTAAGTGAAGGCTCGCAGACCGCCGGAGTTGCCGGCGGAGTTGGCCAGGGTTTCGCCAATATAGAAGAGATTGGGACTCTTGCCGGGGTCCACGGCCACTGAAAGCGCGGAACCGCTGGAATTCACGGTAGGAATCGTAGAAGCTTTGGTTCCGGACGGAAAGGGGGCGGTTGCACTGAATGGGACCACAATTGTGCCGCCTGCGCCGAGAGCGAGAAAAATGTTGCTGTCGTCCCCCGAAATGACCATCCTGTTCGGTTGGACGGCGGCGCTGGTCACAGCAAAAGAAGCAGTTGGAACTGCGCTCCCGGAAAGATAAGCGCCGGTGGTGGAACTGATGGGAACAGCGGCAACGGTCACTCCGGCGGCGGCTGGGATGGCTTCCAAGAGCCAGGAATCGCTCCAATCGACCTGGATGGCATAGGCCTGATCCTGGGTAACTTGCACGGCGGTCCCCAGCTTGCCGTTGGAGATGGGATAGGCGAAGACGCCGGACGTTGTGCTGACACACAGGAAGTTGCCGTTGGGAGCGATGGCTATGGAGTAGGGTGTTCCGGTCACCGTCCACGGGCTTCCCGAGATGGGTGTCAGGGCGCCGGAGACGATCGACTCGCCGACGATCTGCGGAGTCGTGCCGGCATTGAGGATGTAGAAGTCGCCGCTGGTGGCGGTGGTGCCATTGCAACTGCCTGAGGCTGACCCCACCTCAACGCAAACTGCTGTGGTCTCCGCGGTACTGCCCGAAACGCCGGTGACCGTAACCTGGTAAGCTCCGCTGGTCGTCCCGGACGCGGTGGCCGCGGTCAGCGTGGAGGTTTGCGCCGTCGTGCCGCTGATGGTCACCGAAGTTGGATTCAGGCTGCACGTGGGGAGATTGGCAGCGCCCGAGGGCGAGGTGGTCACCGCGCAGGTAAGTGCAACCGTCCCGGTAAACGAGTTCGCTGGCGTCACGGTAATGGTCGAGGTTCCGCTCGCGCCGGGGCTTACGGAGATGGCGCCGCTGTTGGAAAGGGTGAAGCTGGTGCTGCCGCCGCCGGGCGCCTGCCAGAAATCTCCGCAGCCGGCCAGAAGCCCCGCCAGGAAGCAAACCGCGACCGGAGCCGCCGCGAGTGACAACCGCCGTGCCCGCTTTCCGATTCTCATTGCCGCTCCTTCTCGACCGCCTTCAGAGTCCGTCCGTTCTTGTCCCCGCGCATTCAGGGTTCAGTTCAAAGAGTATCGCTTTGGCGCCGGTCCTGTCCCGCTCGTCATATGCACACGGGCATCGGTCCCTCGATTCTCAGATTGAGAGACGCAGGCCGGCAGGCGCGCGCTCGTGCCCGTTGCAAGCATCCAATCCAATGCAGGCTTCCGAGCGTATACTGGCGGGGAGCCGGAGACGAAACAGGGAGTTCCTCGCCGGCTTGTTTTTCTTTCCCCGAAGGCCTATTTTGTTCGTGTAGTGAACCCGGTACCCGCCGGGGACTTTCCTCTAGAACGCACGCAAGCCAAGCACTGACAAGGAGATGCAACTATGTCTGAGCGCCTGACCACCACCGCAGGAGGGCCGATCGCCGACAACCAGAACTCGCTGACCGCGGGTCCGCGCGGCCCCGTCCTGCTCCAGGACTATCAACTGCTTGAGAAGCTCGCCCACCAGAACCGCGAGCGCATTCCCGAGCGCGTTGTTCACGCCAAAGGCTGGGGCGCCTTCGGCACCCTGACCGTCACCCACGACATCACCCGATATACCCGCGCCAAGCTCTTCTCGGAGATCGGCAAGCAAACCCCGTGCCTCTTCCGCTTCTCCACCGTGGCCGGCGAGCAGGGCGCGGCCGACGCCGAGCGCGACGTGCGCGGCTTCGCCATGAAGTATTACACCGAGGAAGGGAACTGGGACCTGGTCGGCAACAACACTCCGGTCTTTTTCGTTCGCGATCCCTTGAAGTTCCCGGACTTCATTCACACTCAGAAGCGCCATCCCAGGACCAACCTGCGCTCCAACACGGCCATGTGGGACTTCTGGTCGCTGTCGCCGGAGAGCCTGCACCAGGTAACCATTCTCATGAGCGACCGCGGCCTGCCCTTGAGCCCGCGATTCATGAATGGCTACGGGTCGCACACCTATAGCTTCTGGAACGGCGCCGGCGAGCGGTTCTGGGTGAAGTTTCACTTCAAGACCCAGCAGGGACACAAGTTCCTGACCAACGCCGAGGCGGCGGAGGTGATTGGCAAGACCCGCGAGAGCTATCAGGAAGACCTCTACGGATCGATCGAGAAGGGCGACTTCCCGCGCTGGAACCTGCAAATCCAGATCATGCCGGAGCTGGATGCGGAGAAGACCTCCTATAACCCCTTCGACCTGACCAAGGTCTGGCCGCACGCGGACTATCCGATGATTCCCGTGGGCGTGGTCGAGCTGAACCGCAATCCGGACAATTACTTTGCCGACATCGAGCAGGCCGCGTTCAGCCCCTCGAACACCGTGCCGGGAATCGGATTCTCGCCCGACAAAATGCTCCAGGCGCGCGTGTTTTCGTATGCCGACGCGCACCGGCACAGGCTGGGCACGCACTACGAGGCGCTGCCGGTGAATGCTCCCAAGTGCGAGGTGCACCATTACCACAAGGATGGGGCGATGCGCTTCTTCGACAACAACACCGGCAACCCCGACGCCTATTACGAGCCGAACAGCTTCAACGGGCCGGTCGAGGATCCGTCGGTCGCCGAGCCGCCGCTGCGAATCTCCGGCGACGCGGACCGCTACAACCACCGCATCGGCAACGACGACTACACGCAGCCGGGCAGCCTGTTCCGGCTCTTCACGCCGGAGCAGCGACAGCGGCTGTTCTCGAACATCGCCGCGGCCATGAGCGGGGTTCCGCAGTTCATCGTCGAGCGCCAGTTGGCCCACTTCGACAAGGCCGACCCGGCGTACGGCGCGGGCGTACGCGCCGCGCTGGCGGCGGCGAGCAGCGAAGTAGAGGAGACTGTGGCGGGAGACTAGGAATGGGCCAGTCTGCCTATCGATCCGGCCCATAACGAGCGACAGAACCTGGCGCCCCATTCTTGCGACCGAAAAAGCCGCATGGATGGGGCGCGTCGTTTACGGAGTCTTGAGCGCCTCCGCAATGCCACCGGCCCAGGCTTCGATCTCGGCCCAGTTGCGGAAGTCGCCCTGGGGAAACAGCGCGTTGTCGCGATTGGCGGGCAGCTTGTGGATGAGCCGGTGCAGGAAGCCGAGCTTGCTCGCGTCCATGGCGCCGAAGAAGACGCGGTGATCCCTGGGCTTTACGGTCTGGCGGAACTCCGCTATTTCTTTGGGTTCCAGAACCGCGCGCACGTCGCGGCCCTGGTCGTCCTTGTCCTTTGTCCCCAGTGGACCGACGCTGAACAGCCACACGGGCCGGCCGGCGAGC
>Ga0326728_10016276_pt1 | contig 15212 bp, 10 predicted proteins | sample MB3enrmetagenome_FD_207602 | JGI IMG/M metagenome (GOLD analysis project Ga0326728, IMG submission 207602) | Lab enriched peat soil microbial communities from McLean, Ithaca, NY, United States - MB31MN | ecosystem: Environmental > Terrestrial > Soil > Wetlands > Peat | place: USA: New York...
CCTTGCAGGCCGTCACTGAGGCGCGCACGGCTTTTATGCGCGCCAACACGCCGGCGGAAAAGGCTCAGGCCGATAACTTGGTGAGCGGGGCACTGAAAAGCTTGTTTGCGGTGGCTGAGAAATACCCTGACTTAAAAGCCAACACCAACTTCATGCAACTCCAAGGCCGAATTACGGACCTGGAGACAAAGATCGCGGCGCAACGCGCCGCCTACAACGAAGATGTGAACACCTTCAACATCCGCATCGCCCAGATCCCCGCCAGCCTGGTGGCGGGCTTTATGGGTCTCCAGCCGCACGCCCTTTTCCAGGTGGCTGAAGCCGACCGGGCGGATGTGAAGGTGAGCTTCAACTAGGCTACTCTACCGTGAGCTGCGAGAACCCCAGCGCGGAAGAGCCGGGATTTGAGATCTGAGATTCGAGATTTCGGCGCTAAGCGCTGGCCGCTTCAATGCGTGGGAAATACAGCCACAGATGCCCGCCGTCGTCGTCTTCGCCAAAGACGATCTCGCCATCGCGGCCTGTGACCGCATCGCCGAAGACGTATCCGTAACGGCGGCGTTGGAAGAGGGAGACGGCTGCGCCCAGATTGGTAATCTCGCGCCGGCGCGGGTCGTAGCAGAACATCTTGGCAATTCCAGACCCGCAGGATCCGAACACTCTGCCGTCAAAGGTGGCGGCCATGCAATAAACGGGCGCCAGCATGGTCTTGCCGAGCGGGGCGCTGAATCCGCGCTGCTCGTCGAAGGAAAAAAACTGGCCATCGTCATCCGCCGTAAAGAGTAACCCGGTCTGCGCTGACCTGGCCCAAGCCGCGGGCGACTTTTCCCAGCGGCCGGCAGGCAACTGGAAGGCTTGCGGTTCGAGTTTCTGTGTCTGGCAGTTGAATCGCCACAGGTGGCCTTGGCCGTCCGGGCCAACAATGCTTCCTTTTGAACCCACCGCAATGCGCCCGCAGGTCAAAACTTCCGCCACGGTTTGAACCTTGGGGGCAGCGAAGTCTACCGTGAAGAGGTGATGCGCGGTCACACCGACCACGTGATCCCTTGTGGCGTCGGCCACCGCATGAACGATCGGCTCGCCGGCGACGCCGCCCAGATCCTCAAAGTGGGGCCGTTCGAAGCCCCACTCCTGAATCAGATCATAAGGCCAGGGCTGCAGCCGGGTCGTAAGGATCGTGCCTCCGCTTGGACCGTTCACGCACGCCAGGAATTTGGATTTCCCGCAACAGACCGCGGCGCAATGGGTGGCGTCATCCACGGCCTTCATGTCGAAAATCATCCCGGTAACGCCGTGAAACATGCCGACAAAGATGTGGGCCCGCTTGCCACTGGTGCCGCCGTAGACGAAGCCTTGCGGGCTTACGTCGAGAGCGGTGATGTGGGACTCATCCGCGAGGATGGGAATGGTCGCGCCCGGAAAGCCGGTGGGAAAGGCGAGCATGGTTCCCTGCTTGACGAACGTCCCATGGACGATGTTATTCGCCTCTTGCTGGGCAGCCGGCGAATTCAAATCGATTTTTTTCTTTTGGTCACTCATGATGGAACCTCATCCCCACATACGAATCGGCAGGTGAGCATTCTCTTTCTTGCGGCTCGCCGGCATTTCGACTTTGAAAATGCCCGACGGCCGCGAGCCGACGTGCCCGAAAAAGAGATCTCCGTTGTGATCCACCGCCCCTCGAGAGACATACTGAGCAAGCTCCCTGGGATGCACGAGGCAGGTGACTTCTTCTCTTTCTAGCGTAGCGGGATTCAGCCGCCACACCACTCCTTCGCGTTCTTTATGTTCGGGGCCCATCGGGTTGTAAACCGGGTCGCGCCACCGCGACGCTACGTAATACAACTGGCCGTCGCCGGCGAAGGTCAGACCGCCGCAATGGTCGACGAACGTGTCCTTGGAAACGGTTGGGTCTCGCTTTTGGGTTGTAGGCCCCAGGTTTTCGATGCGGGGCCACTCGCCCTCGTTCGGCCAAATGCGCATCATGTAAGAGTTGGCGATCCAGGTAGCTGCGTAAACGCATTCGCGGTCGGGCGAGGGAGCGACGTCGTAAAAGACGCTGTGCCAGCCGGTTTGGAATTCTGGATTGTGGGGCAGGACGAAGGGCGAAATTTCCAAGCGGTCCTTCTCCGGATCGTAACGCACCAGGTGGCCGTAGTCGTTGGTGGTCCACACGCGGTGCATCTTGTCGAGGAAAAGCGTCTGGGCGTTGATCGACCCGAGACGGCCTACGTCCCTACGCTTGCGAGTTTTCAGGTCGAAAATAATGAAGTGATCCCGGGGGTAGCTGATGGCATACAGCAGGCCGCGTTCCTCGTCGTGCAGCAGGCACCGGCAGCCCTCTTTAGGAATCAGGGTTTCCCACCATTTCACCTCATCCGTCTTAGTGTCGAAAGCCAACAGTGCGCTGCCGCGGAAGCAACGCTTCTCGTCGTGCCAGGAAAGCCAGGGGGAATATGCCGGCTGGTCGATGGGAGGGCCGGACAGATGGGTTGCCATGTAGAGAATGCCATCGTGCATGGAGGGCGCAAAGCTGTAATGAATCTTGCATTGCGTGGCCCGGCCCGAATCGCCCGGGTCATCCACCATCTTCGAGACATCGAACAGGTAATCGAGGCCGTCCTTCGCCTCGTTGTAACGAACCACTTTGACCACGCCGCCCGGCACGCCCTCCGCGCACGCCGAAGCATAAATGCGGCCGTCCGGCCCCACCGAGAGTGACCAGCAGGTGTCGGAGACTTTGTGCTCCGTGAATTCGTACCATTTCACCTTGTAGTCGCCGGGGGATTCGGGCGTTGCAGGGTTCGCCCCAGCCGTCATGCCGTCCCGCGGGTAAAGCGCCGCCCCAACGGTCAGCAGGCTGGCGCCGCTGTTTCGAAAGAATTCGCGTCGGCCAATTTCTCTCGACATGGATATTCTCCAATTCTGACTTGAGCCGGCAGGCACGATCTCTAAGCGCCGACCGGCCCCAAACCATATGCCGTTTTCGCTGCCGCGTCAATGGCTTTCTATGGTTCCCGATCCGTCAGTAAGGCGCCCCGCCGGAAATCAGCTCAGGGGTCGATGCAAGTCCCAGGGCCACCTAGCCGACTATTTGTCACAGTCACGGCATCCCGAGGCGAGCCGCGAGTCCTGGCTCCGTTTTCGCAAAATGCGGCGTCTTTCGCTCCTTTTGGGGCCAGATTGGGGCTGATGCGCGCACCAAAGGCGCGAAATATGCAGCATCGAAAAAAGTCATGTCCTTTGTTTTCAGGTACTCCTTGGCTTTGTTCCCCGCTGTTATTGTGTTCCTTCTGCGATCCTCTGGGTTTCCCACGTCCGGGCAATTTCGAATCCTGCTCCATTCTCCCGCTCCAAGCCACCGTCTGAAGGTGTGCGGTGTCAATAAGCTCGAAAGTTGCGTTTAATGCGCGCATTGGGTACTCAATTTGAGTTCGTTTTCAGTTCGTTTTGAAATGCCTTTCTTTGTTTTCAATGACATATTGGCTTCGATCGTATCATTTTCTACTCATTTTGGATCCACTCTTTCTGCGAGTTCCGGGGCAGCTTCGTCATCCCTCGCGGCTCGCGGCCCACCAGCCCTTGCCTATGACAATAAGTCCACAACACGACCATTGTAGTAGGCTATCATAGCCGCCCTGTTTTGTCAAGCGAAAAACGGGCAGCGGTAGAGTTTGAGGTTGTAGCGGTAAGTTTAGCTTGCCGAATGGCGCGTAAAGCCGCCGCCTCTACGTTCGCCTCGCCTTGACAGGTTTGCACGCCAACACGCCAATTCGGAATCAATAAGGACGTTGTGTCTAATTCAGACTTGTGCTGACTTGCGGGTGGCGCGTGCCGACGGTTCTTGTCGGCATGTATGCGCCACGTAGGTCGGCAGGTCGCAGACATGCCAAAGAGCGGCACGTCTGCGCCACCCGCGGCTGCGTGTGGTCTGCCTCTGAGTGGCGGAATGTTGCTTGATTCCACCACATTTGTGGTATTCTATGACCCTATGCTTGACTTACGTTCCAAGGCACGCCAACGGCTCCTGGCTTATTATTTCACTAATCCCATGGCCAGCCACCACCTGCGCGACCTAGCGAATCGTTTGAGTATTGACCCTTCTAACCTATCTCGAGAGCTGGGAAGATTGGAGCGCGAAGGACTTTTCCGGGCGGAAGTGAGCGGGCGGCAGAAGTATTTTCAGCTCAACCGGAAGTATCCTCTATACCGTGAGGTACGTAGCATCATCTCGAAAACCATCGGTGCGGCGCCTCTGATTGCGCAATCGCTCACAACCATTGATGGCATCGAGGAAGCCTATCTCTACGGGTCGTTCGCGCGGAACCAACAGGACGCAGCCAGTGATGTTGATGTGCTCGTGATTGGCAAACCTCGTGGCGAAACCCTGGCGGAAGTGATGGGGAAGCTCGAGCGGCAACTCGGACGGGACGTTAATTATATAGTTCTATCGCGAGATGAATTCGAGTCGCGCCGCGCCCGGAAGGATGCTTTCCTGGAGAACCTCTGCCACAATAAACGCGTTTCGCTCATGGCCACGTAGGTCGGCAGGTCGCAGACATGCCAAAGAGCGGCACGTCTGATGCGCCACCCGCGGCTCCGTGTGGTCCGCCTCTGAGTGGCGGAATGTTGCTTACTCCTGAATTCCGAAGTTGAAATCGAGAACGGAACGGGTGTTCAGATTCTTCGGAAGTAACCCCTCACCCGTCCCGCACCGGCTGATGACTACGCCGGCTGCGGGACACCCTCTCCCCCAGGGAGAGGGCTGTCAACGTGATGGATTTCAGCACTCCCCCCAAGGGGGAGGGCCGGCAACATGATGGATTTCAGCCCTCTCCCTTGGGGAGAGGGTGGCGAGAGTAGCGAGCCCGGTGAGGGGTTTCTTCCCACAGAGCCTCGCTTACCACCGGCAGAATGCCCTGGTCTTTCCCCGACGACGCGGAACACTCAGGAGATCCTCCTGAGGATTCCGTAATCCGCCTCGAGCTTCAACGACTCACCGGGGGCGAGAGAGCGTTTGACCGACCAGATCCCCATGGTCAGCGAGTTTTCTGTTTTGGCGGTCCAGCGCGCGAAGCAACGGGAGGCTTGATCTTTCGGGAAGCGGTTGACCAAAGCCAGACCGGGCGCCACCTCCGAGAGCATCCACTCTCCGTCCGGCTGCTCCGCACCATCATAGGTCTCAGCGCCCCTGGGCTCTTGGCCGGCTTCGATCAGTTCGTGCTGCGTTGTTTTTCCGTCCTGCCGGCGGAAGGAGATACTGCTTCCCTCGATGTTCCGTGGTCCGGCTACACATCGCGACTGAAGCACGACGTCCAGTGCGGAATCGCCGCGATTCTCGAGAGTGGTTTCAGTGTAGAGGACGGGCTCATCCTCCCGAAGTCGAATGACGCGGCTCGCCTTGAGCCCGTTCGAGTAAGTGCCGGTCAGCCGAAGTTCTGTTAGCTCGGTCTGAGCCTCCAAATTCCAGGTCGTTTCGTAGGTTGTGCCGAGATAATCGGAGTTAACAGACACAGCCAACCCACCCACGTCCGGATACGTCCGCTCTCCGGGATCGGGGCGGCGCAGCAGCTCGTGCCCGGTCCTCTTATCGATCATCCGGATGACGCGGCCGCTCAGTTCTGGCGCCACGTCGACCCGCAATGCTGCGTTCTGCAATGTCGCCACATGATACGGCTTGATGCGATTGTTGAAGTTTTCTTCGTCTTCGCTCAACTTACTCCCCTCGTGCAGCTCAGTCATGCCGAAGGAGCGGACATCCTTCATGAAACTCTGAAAGTTCTCTTTCAACCCGTCGAGGTCAGCGGGCGCGTACGAGCCATCGCGGACTTCAAAGGCTTTCGCGTGTACCAGCCGCACGTAGTCAATCGAGAGCCGCGCCTTGCGGACCCTCGTCCTCGTAGCGTCATCATCGGCGGCTGCTTCGGCTTCCTGGAAGAGCTTCAAGGCCTGGGCTATGAAATCCTGAGACAAATACGATGCGCCCGGGTTCGAGTAAATCCACATGTGCTGCCCTCTTCCACGCGGCGCCGGCCTTACCTGGCGGTGAAGGAGGTCGAAATAAGCGCGCATGGGGCCTGCCGCGTTGCCGTAGTATGCGGCCATGAATTCATCGATGATTTTGTCCACGTCGACCTTTGGATTCCAAAGCAACCGCGCCATCACGTAGGAGCGGAGTTCGGCATTCTCGCCGCCGCCACCTTCCGCAAAGTCGCCCTCGAGAAATATCCCCACCACTCCATTCTTCCGGTACATGGGGATGTCCGCGGCGAGTTCATCGAAGTCCGGGAAGGGAAGCAGGTAGTGGGAGAAATTCGTCACGTAGTGCCAGATGTAAAGCTGACTTGTGATCTTTGACCACGCCCGGAGATGATTCATGAAGTATGCATCATCTTTGCAGTCCTCGTAGGGATGGGCCTCGCAGGCCCCGATGGGACAGAGCCGGATGCGGACGTTCGGCTGCGGGCGCGCGTATAGAGGTGGTGGTTCGGAGTACCAATAGGCCAAGGTATCAATGAGCTTGTCAGGATGCTGCTTGGCCACCTCCCTGGCGACGGCATTGACGAACCGCAGAATGGGGCCCGAATGAGCGCCCCCCTCTTCCTGCTCCACCTGCCGGCAGCCGTCGCACTCGCACCATCCCTCGCTGTCATTTTGCGAGACGGAGTAGATGCTGGCCTCCGGGTGCTGCTCGATCCATTCCAGTACCGTCTTGATCGTCAACCGCAGTACGTCGGGATTCGTCAGACAGAGTTGCGCGTTAGCACTTCTCCGCCGGCCGTCCACAAGAGCGTAGTATTCGGGATGCTCCCCGAAGTACTTTTCCGCAGGGAGGATTTGGTAGAAAGTGTGAACGAAAGGATAGTAAATGAATTTGCCACCCGTCGATTCGTCGAGGTTCGTCGAGGACCCGTTGACCTTGTTGCGGGCAGCCCAGTCCTTGTCCGACGCTTCCGTGAAGAAGGGCTCGCGATACTCGAAGGCAGGCTTCTGGATTTCGTCGAGAGGTCCAACCGTAAGAGTTGACCGCTTGGGGATGACGCTTAAATCGCTCGTAAACCAGCGGCAACCGAGCTTCTCCAAAAACGTGTAGACGCCATAAAGAGTCCCACGCTGCCGGCCCCCCACGATCAGTAACCGGTTGCCTGCGGTCCGCAATATAAAGCCTTCGGGGCCGAGTTTCTCGAAGGCGATCCTTGGCACTAACCGATCAACCAGCGTGCTGTTTCCGACCAGCACCAAATTGCCTCCCGGTTTGTCCGCATCGGTGACGACGGGCAGGCGAGCACGCGAGATTTCCTGAAGGAATTTCTGTAGATCCTCGGCGGCGTGCTTCTCCGATGGGGACGCTGTCTGGGAGATACAAATACTGTAGGTGGATTCTCCTCGCGACACAAGCGCGAGAGGTTGATTCGCTGAATCCACAGAGGCTGATAAGCCTCGTATCCGCCCCGCTGTCAACCCCACACCGCTTAAGACCGCAGACTTCAGGAATTGCCTTCGAGTTTTATCGCTAGAATCCGCGCTTCCCATATCCGTGAACCTCTCCTAATACTTGATCCAACCCTTGTAATAGAGGTATTGCTGAATCCATGGCCGGGTCCAGGGATTCCGCGCGCAGTAGAAGGTCGAAACAGCGGAAACGAGCAAAAAAGCCAAGGCCATGCCGCGGAACCACCGGCGGCCGGACTTGCCCCGCAATCCCTCCGGCAGAAGCATCAGCCATAACGGGATCAGCCAGAAGAACCAGCGCAAGCCGCAACACATGCCGCCGTAATTCCGCTGGCCCGCAAAAAACGTGTAAAAGACGAGCAACACTAAAGTGAGAAAGGCTGCCAGCACCGCGAAGCCTCGCAGCGGGTGATGGGGTGAACGGAGGCACCGCCAGACGCCAAACAAGGTGAAGACGAAAATCGGCGAGAGGGAGAAGATTCCGTGGTGGCCGACGAGCATATTGAAAAGATAAATGGGCCACGACTCGTACATGTTATCGATTCCTTTGCCTGGTTGGCCTGTGAACTTTCCGGTCGCGGCGTCGACCTCGCTCCCCACCAAACGCCCTGAGGCCGGATCGATCAACCAATAGGAGCCGGGATAAACGTAGGCCGACTTGTGCGCGTAAGCGGGGGACAGATCTCCCGTGACCAGGTAGTTGGTTACGAAATGGCCCGCGATGGGGAGCAAGGCAAAGGGAAGAAACCAGGCCAAAGTCTGCCGGCGCGCCTTCCGGGCTAATGCAGCACCCAGGACCGCCAGGAACGCAAGGGCGGGAAATTCGTTCACGGCCGCAAATCCTGCAAAGAATCCTGCCACGGCAAAGAGCCACCAGTTGCGCCGTGCCTCGCACCAGATCAGAAACGCCGGATAGAGCGCGAAGAAGAAACTGCAGGCCGCGATCGTGTGGTTGTTCAGAGTGATGCTGAAGCCTGTCAGGAACGTACCCAGCCCGGCGGCGGCCATGGCGTAGGCCCGAATCCAGCGGTCCGGAGCAAGCCGATCCAGGAGTCGAGAGAACAGCCCCAGAAAGATGACAAGCGGTACGAGATTGGCCAGGGCCACCATCGTGCGGATGACGGTCTCCGGACTGTTGCGAAAACTCAGGCGCCCGAAGCTCAGTTTCTTCAGAAGCAGGTACTCCCCTGCAAGTAAAGTCTCGAGCAGGGGCGGCTTGGAGGAATAGAAGTGGCCGTGCAGCCGCACGCGATCGATGGTCTCCGGCCAAGGCGTTTCGTCGATGTTGTAGGTGCCGCGCTCGGCAAGGCTGTAGATGGTCTGCCACCGCGAACGATCGTTCACGCCGTGCATAGGAAGGGCCACTCCATGCGAATCCGGTTCGGCGCGCGCTAGGAAAATCAACGCCAGCACAGCCCCGGCGGTCACGGCGATCAAGATATAGTCCAGGCTCCGGGCCCACACTTCTTGTTCCCCTCCCCGACTGGGGAGGGGAGTAAGGGGTGGGGTGGAGGCGTCTCTCGCGTTGTGTTGAGTTGGCTCGTTCATCGGCCGGTCCCCTTACCGGGCGGAATAGATTCTGCAACGGTGTACTTGGGCTCATGCCGGACGTTTTGAGAAGCAACCAGTTCAGCGAGAAATCCGACTGACAGCATTTGGAATCCGATGATGAGGCAAGCGAGAGAATACACAAGCAGAGGGCGGGCGCCGATGGGGCCAAAGCCGTGCACCTGAAATCGGGCCAGAATCCAGCATACTCCCAGATAAGTGAGCCCAGCCGCGCCGAGCAAGAAAGCGGGAAGACCGATCCCGCCCAACAGATGAAGCGGCCGCTGGCCGAAGACGGTGAGGAAGACAACGGTGAGAAGATCCAGAAAGCCCTTAACAAACCGATGAAACCTGTACTTCGATCGCCCGTAGCGCCGGGGATGATGCTCGACGGGCAACTCGGTGACGCGATAGCCCCGGGCGTAGGCCATCACGGGGATGAAGCGGTGCAACTCTCCGTACAGAGGGAGCTCTTTGACGACCTCGGCGCGAAAGCACTTGAAGCCGCAATTGTGGTCGCGCAACTTGAGGCCCGTCAGGCTGCTGACCAGCCAATTGAACACTCGGCTGGGCCACACTTTGTGCCAGGGGTCCTTCCTCACTCGCTTCCAGCCATTGACGACGTCGAACCCTTCCGCCAGCTTGGCGAGGAACTCGGGCAGTTCGGCGGGGTCATCCTGTAAGTCGGCATCCATCTGAAACACGACTTGACCCAGGGCTGCATCGAAGCCGGCGGCAAGCGCTGCGGCCTTGCCGAAGTTACGCCGGAAGCGGATGCCTCGGACGCGCGGGTCGCAAGCCGCAAGGTCGCGGATTTTGTCCCAGGAGCCGTCGCTGCTGCCGTCGTCTACAAAGATGACCTCGAGCTGGAGCCCACGCCTCTCGCCCAGCGCAAGCAAGGCCCTTCCCAGTTCCTCCAGGCTTCCGGACTCATTGAGGGCGGGAATGACAATGCTGATCAGCTCGGATTGGCCCGGGTTTGATACCATGCCACATCCTGATGTAGGGGCAGGGCTTGCCCTGCCCTTGCCGGTTGACGACGTACAGGGGACGGCAAGCCGTCCCCCTACATGCTTTATTCTCGCAGGCCGAAAACTTTCTCAGTATACAGGCGGCTCAAGCGTAAATCTTCGTCGAGAGTGCGAGTGATTTGGGTGCCCCTCTCGTATGCCAGTTCGACAACTAAGTAGCCGTTGAAGCTGATCTCGCGCAAGTAATCGGCGACCTTCTGATAGTCGATGTCACCCGGGCCAAAATCTTCCATCCAAATACCTTGTCTGGAATTGCGCAGATGCAGTTCCACCAGGCGATCCCCTGTTTCGCTCAGGAAGCTCATCACCTCCTGCCCTCCGCGATAAGCCCAATGCACGTCCACGCAGCAATAGACCCGGTTTGGGTCGGTGTGCTGCATGAGATGCCGCCACTCCCGCGCGTGCTCAAGCAATTCGGGAGTGTGATGGTGGAGCGCCAGTTTCATTCCAAGCCCGCTGATCTCCTCAGCCAGCCGGTCAACGTATTTGGCCTGGGTATCCAGTTCTTCCTCGCTCTTTAGGGCTTGGCCGGGCTTGGGACTTGGGTTGGTAACGATCACGCGAGTCCCATGCGGTTTGAGAAGCCGGGCCAACTCTACGACTTCGCGGACGGATTTTTCAGCCGCTGCGCTCTCGTGCAAAGTCGTACCTGCGTAGACTGTTTCCGGAGCCAGGTGATTCTTGGCCAGCAGGGTGAAGGTCCGTTCGCGCAGCGCAGGCTGGAAGAAATCCTGATTCAGTTCCACCCGATGGTATCCCGCGCCGTGAAAGCTCGCCAGCACTTCCTCGACGCCTTCGGCAAGGGTCTTTTTCTCGGAATCGAGATGCTGGATCCAAATGTAAATCTCGACAGATAGTTTGGGAGCGTATTGGGCCCCGAAGAGCAGTTGCCGGCTGAGGAACGTGGCGCCGGCAAGCTTTGCCAAACCGGAAAACATCTCCCGTCGAGTCTGACGGCTTCGAATTATCGCCATCTGAACCTACCTCTCCTCCACGGTCGCGGCAGGAAGCCGCCGTAGTCCTGATGATTCGGCCTGAGGTGGTGAATGTACCGCCGCGAGGCGAGTTGGGTCAAGCACGTTGTTACTTGCAGCATCTTCGGCTGCGGCGATATACTTGCCGCCACAAAAAAGGCGCCCGGCGGCAGGTGCCGTGTTTCAGGCGCCAGGCGCAGAGGGCTACGAGCTATGGCAATGAGCATTAACCTCGATCTTGAGCATGTGGCTCCGCCACCGAGCCGTACGGATTTCCGGATCGGTGCCATCGGCGCAGGCTTCATTATGAATGACTGCCACTTGGTGGCCTACGGCCACGCCGGTTACAACGTCGTGGCCATTGCTTCCGCCTCTCCGGAGGAATCGAGACAGGTGGCGCAGACGCATGGTATCCCGAAGGTGTACGCCACGTACCAGGACTTGCTGGCTGACCCGTCGATCGAAGTCGTCGATCTGGCGGTGCCGCCCGACAAACAATTAATGATTGTGGGCGAGGCGGTGAAACACGCCGATCACCTCAAAGGCATCCTGGCGCAAAAGCCTCTGGCCATGAACCTGGCCGATTCGCGCGAGATCGTGCGCCTCTCGGAGCAGGCCGGCATCATTCTTGCCGTGAACCAGAATATGCGCTATGACCATTCCATGCGCGCCCTCAAAACCCTGCTGCGACGTGGTTATTTGGGTGAACCAGTCCTGGCCAGCATCGAAATGCGCGCCATACCCCACTGGAAACCGTGGCAGCTCGCTTACACTCACCTGACCTTGTTGAACATGAGTATCCACCACCTCGATAGCTTCCGCTATCTGTTTGGTGAGCCTGAGACCGTTTACGTCAGCGCCAGGAAGGATCCGCGAACTCCCTCTGAGCACGTGGATGGCGTGGTGCTTTACGTCCTCGAGTATCCCGGCGGCTTCCGCGCCACAGCCTGGGACGATGTGTGGGGTGGCCCGGCGCGGGAAGGCACGCCGCCGGATTTGTATATCAAATGGCGGGTCGAAGGCACAGAAGGCCTGGCCCAGGGTACGATCGGCTGGCCCAGTTATCCCAGCCGCACACCCAGCACTCTCGATTTCACCACTCGGCGGCAACCTGGATGCTGGTTCTCGCCACGCTGGAACGAGGTGTGGTTTCCTGACGCATTTGAGGGCACCATGGGCCAGTTGCTCGAGGCTTTGGCCACCGGCGCCGAGCCGGCAATCAGCGGCCGTGATAACTTAAAGACCATGGCCCTGGTCGAGGCCTGCTATAAATCCATTGAAGAACACCGGGTTGTCAGGCTGGAGGAAATGTAGCGCGTAAATTGGAATTCTGGTGCGGGCGTCTCGCCCGTTGTCGCGGGAGCGTCCCGCTCCCGCAAAAGCACGCGTGCGAGACGCCCGCGCCACTGAGGAGGGCTTCGTGAAACTCGGACTCATCAATTCGGCGTGGTTGGGGACTTCCGTCGGCACTGCCGAAGGAATTCGCAAGACCAAAGAGATCGGATTCGACAGCATCGATATCTTCAACGATCCCCTGGACATTGACATCAAGGAGCGGCGATTAATCAAGGATACCTGCCGCGAAGCCGGCCTGCCCGTTATTTCGCATTGCTGTTGTGCGCTGGGCATTGCCGACTTCAACCCCGCGGTGCAGCGCTTCCACGTCAGCCGCTGCAAAGCTTACCTGGATTTCGTATACGAAACCGAAGCCAGGAACCTGTTGTTGGTAGTGGGCGAATACATTTGGCAGCAGGAGGTCATAGCGCCCCAAGCGCAATGGAAATTTGCCGTTGATAACGTCCGAATTCTGGGTGAATACGCCGCTTCCTTGGGGGTTGAGATTGCGATCGAACTCGAGCCGTTCAAGCTATCGATTGTAAATACGCTCGATAAGATGGACCGGTTTCTCAAGGATGTCGACTGTCCGGCCGTGCGCGCCAATCTTGATATTTCGCACTTCGCGCTTGTGAACACCCCGCCCGAGTCCATTCCCAAACTCCGCGGGCGTATTGCCCATGTGCACTTCTCGGATTGTGACGGCAAGGTGCACGGGGATCTGCCCCCCGGACGCGGAGTTGTGAACTTCACTCCTTACTTGCAGGAACTGAAAAACCTGGGCTTTGATGGCACAATCAGTATTGAACTCGAGTATTCGCCACAGCCGGAGAAGATCGTTGATTGGGTGACGGAAGCGTATCGGGAGACGAACCGCTTGATGCAAGGCCTGGGCATACGGAATTGACGACGGCCGATTGACGATTGTCGATTGCCGCGCTACATAATCGTCAATCGACAATCGTCCGTCGAAAATCAAAGGGGGAATCAATGAAATACCGAAAGTTTGGGCGTAGGGGGTGGATGGTCAGCGAACTCGGTTACGGCATGTGGGGAATGGCGGGCTGGACGGGATCGAGTGATGAGGAATCCAAGCAAGCGCTGCAACGCTCCGTTGACCTGGGCTGTAACTTCTTTGACACAGCGTGGGCTTATGGCGACGGCCGCAGTGAAGCGTTGCTGGGATGGTTGGTCCGCAACAACCCTAGCAAGAAGCTCTACACCGCCACGAAGATTCCTCCCAAGAATTTCGAATGGCCAAGCCGCCGTGAATTCAAACTGGACGATTGCTTTCCACCCGATCACATCGAGGATTACGTCCTGCGAAGCCTTGAGAACGCCGATCTAGAGAGCTTCGACTTGGTGCAATTTCACGTGTGGGAAGATTCTTGGCTGAAGGACGAGCGCTGGGTGAAGAAAGTGGACGATCTGCGCCGCGACGGGCTGTTCCAAGCCATCGGCATCAGCATTAACCGTTGGGAACCTTGGAACGGCGTAAAGACAGTCCAGTCCGGCCTCATCGATGCTGTGCAGGTGATCTATAACATTTTCGACCAGAATCCCGAGGATGAACTCTTTCCGGCTTGCCAGACGAAGGAGGTTGCCGTGATTGCGCGCGTTCCTTTTGATGAAGGAACGCTCACCGGGACACTCACCGTGGACAGCCAATGGCCGGAGGGCGATTGGCGCAATACCTACTTCGTGCCGGAAAACCTCAAGGCGAGTGTGGCGCGGGCGGACGCGCTCAGGCCGCTGATTCCTGACGGGATGACGATGCCTGAGATGGCGATGCGGTTTATTCTCAACAATCCGATCGTCAGTAGCATCATTCCGGGAATGAGGAAGGTCAAAAACGTGGAAGCTAACGCCGCCGCCTGTAATGCGGGCCCACTTCCGGATGAGCTTTTCTCGAAGTTGCGCGCCCACCGCTGGGATCGGAAGCCCGCGCCATGGTCCCAGTAGCGAGGCCCCCCAGCCCGCCCGCGCCGGCTGGTGAAAAACGCCGGCCTCGTGTCACCCTCTCCCCACAAGGGGGGGAGGAAGTCGAGTCTTGTAAAGGGAAGCTCATCATGCGAAATCAGATTTCGAGGCGCACTTTTCTCGCACAAACCGGCACCATGGCAGCCGCCGCGGCCATGCCCGCGTTTCCGCGCACCGGCACAACCGCCACTGCCCGGCCGATGCGGCTGGGCGGCCCCATCTTTCTCAAATCGGATGATCCCGGCGAGCAGGCTCGAGAACATCGGCGGCTGGGATATCGCGCCGCCTACGCTCCCAGGGTGGAGTTGATGGACAAGGACAGGATCAAAGCCACTATCAAGGAATTTGACGCTCAGGACGTGGCCTTGGCGGAGGTAGGCGCCTGGGTGAACATGCTCGACCCTGACCCTGAAAAGCGCCGCAAAAATATGGCTTACGTGCAGGAGCGGTTGGCGCTGGCGGAGGAATTGGGCACGCGTTGTTGCGTCGATATCGCCGGGTCCTATGACCCTAAGATCTGGTACGGCCCCAACCCGAAGAACATCACGCAGGAATTCATCGACGCGACGGTGGAGAATTGCCGTAAGCTGATTGATGGCGTGAAGCCCACGCGCACCAAGTTCACCATTGAGATGATGCCGTTCAACTTCCCGAGCGGGCCGGACGACTACTTGAAGCTGATCAAGGGAGTGGACCGCAGCGCCTTTGCCGTTCACCTCGACGTCTGCAACGTGATGAACAGCCCTGAGCGCATGTATCACAACGGGGACGTCATCCGCGAGTGCTTCCGGAAGCTGGGGCCTTGGATTGCTTCTTGCCATGCCAAAGACTTGACCTGGGAGGACTACGTGCAGGTGTGCCTGCGGGAAGTAATCCCCGGCCGCGGCCAGAT
>Ga0326728_10016277_pt1 | contig 15212 bp, 15 predicted proteins | sample MB3enrmetagenome_FD_207602 | JGI IMG/M metagenome (GOLD analysis project Ga0326728, IMG submission 207602) | Lab enriched peat soil microbial communities from McLean, Ithaca, NY, United States - MB31MN | ecosystem: Environmental > Terrestrial > Soil > Wetlands > Peat | place: USA: New York...
GGCTCTTGAGGTACTCGATGCGCTTGATGAGTTCGAGGTATTCCTCCTCGATCTTGTCGCGTTCGAGGCCCGTGAGCTGGTAGAGGCGCATCTCGAGGATGGCGTTGCATTGAAGTTCGGACAGCTTGAATTTGTCCATCAACTTCTTCTTCGCATCCTCGCGGTCGTCGGCGTTCCGGATGATCTTGACGACGGCGTCGATGTTGTCGAGCGCGATGCGGAATCCTTCGAGGATGTGGGCGCGGTCCTCGGCCTTTTGCAGCTCGAACTTCGTGCGCCGGGTGATGACTTCCTTGCGATGCGCGATGTAGCACTCGATCATCTGCTTGATGTTCATCTCGCGCGGACGACCGTGGTCGAGCGCGAGCATGATGACGCCGAAGGTGTCTTCGAGCTGCGTGTACTTGAAGAGGTTGTTGATGACGACCTTCGGAATCGCATCACGTTTCAACTCGATCACCACGCGGATGCCGTCCTTGTTGGACTCGTCGCGGATGTCACTGATGTCGTCGAGTTTCTTCTCGTTGACGAGCTGCGCCATGCGCTCGATCAGGGTGGCCTTGTTGACGTTGTACGGGATCTCGGAAATGATCAGGCGTTCCTTGCCGCCCTTGACCTCCTCGATGCCGATGCGGCCGCGAATCTTCAGGCTGCCGCGGCCTGTGAGCAGGTAATCCTTGATACCCTGCTTGCCGCAGATGACGCCGCCTGTGGGGAAGTCGGCGCCCTTGATAAACTTGGCAACGTCTTTGAGGTCCGTCTCCGGATTTTCAATCAACGCGCAACAGGCATCGATGATTTCGCTCAAATTATGCGGCGGGATGTTCGTAGCCATGCCGACCGCGATGCCCGTGCTGCCGTTACATAAGAGATTGGGGAATCCGGCCGGGAAAAGTGTCGGCTCGGTGCGCGACTCGTCGTAATTCGGCTGGAAATCTACCGTGTCCTTGTCAAGGTCCTGCATCAGCTTGACCGCAAGAGGCATCAGGCGCGCCTCGGTGTACCGCATGGCCGCGGGCGGGTCCCCATCCACCGAACCAAAATTGCCTTGTCCGTCGACCAGTGGATACCGCATCGCGAATTCCTGCGCCATGTGCACGAGGGTTGGGTAGATGACTGCTTCGCCGTGGGGATGATAATTGCCAGACGTGTCGCCGCAGATCTTGGCGCATTTGCGGAACGGACGCCCCGGCTGCAATCCAAGTTCGTGCATCACGTAAAGCACACGGCGCTGGGATGGCTTCAGGCCGTCGCGCGCATCGGGCAGCGCCCGCGCGACGATGACACTCATTGAATAGTCGAGGAATGAGGTCTTCATCTCCTCGCTGATGTTGATCGGAGTCAGCTTTTCGTTTTGTGCGAACATAATTAAATTCCTGTTATTTCCCCACGAACAGCTTGGTTGTTGTTACAAAATTCTCAGCGTCAGCCATCAATTCCCTCATCCGCTTACAATCCGGCGGCGCTTGCGGGCCGATGCCGGCGTCTTCGTGCAATTGCGTCGCCTTCTTGAACCGCTCCCCAATCTCACGGGGGATCAGGCCCGTTCTGATGAACTCGCGATGAAACTTGGCGGCCACATTGCCGTCGCGGGACGGCCCGAATTCCTTTGTCGCCAACAGCGCGCACGCGCAATAAAACATCGTGAAATACACCCGATCCATTGCGCCCCGACACATCTTCTGGTCGGTCAGCAGACGCGCCTCCTTCAAGCTCTCGGCGGCCTGCGCGAGCCGTAGATTGATCAAGTCCTGAGTCTCGGGCGTCACGGCGCGAATCAGATGTCGAGATTGCGGACGTTGAGCGCGTTGTCCTCGATGAACTGGCGGCGCGGCGCGACGTCATCGCCCATAAGAATCGAGAAAATGTCGTCGGCACCTTTCGCGTCCATCAATTTTACTTGGAGCATCTTGCGTCGCTCCGGATCCATCGTAGTCTCCCAAAGTTGTTCGGGATTCATTTCACCCAAACCTTTGTAGCGCTGGATCGTTAGTCCCCGTTTCCCTGTTTCCTTGATCTGCTCCAAAATCTGCGGGATGGAATGAATTTCGGAACGCCGTTCCTCAATCTTCGCCTTGGGCTTTTGGGCGTCGGACTTGGCATTGCCCTTTGCCGTAGCTTTAGCCTGCTGCGGCTCGCCAGAGGACTCACCCTCCCCAGTATCGGCAACGGTAGCGCTCCCTTCCACCAATTCAAAGAGAGGCTTTTCCTGCGTGGCGTAATGGTCGAGATTGAACCCCTTCTTCTCGAGGGTTTCGATGGCGGACTGGATGCTGTTGGACTCGGTCAATTCCAACGGCTTAACCTGCGGTCCCTTGTCCTTGTCGCCGTTCTTCGCTTCGGGAGCGGACTCTTCGTCGAGGTAGACATCGTACTTGTCGCAAAGCTTCGACCATTCCTTGTCCGTGCGCGCAAACTCGAAGGTGACCACACCGTTCTCCTTGATTCGCATGGCATACGACGGAAACTCGCCGGACTTCTCGTCGCGCGCGGCGAGGTAACCCTCGAATTTAATGCCCCGACGCTCGATGGTATCGACGAGCTTCTCCAATTCCTGCAATGATTCGAGGACGGAGACCAACTGCTGACCGGAGAATTCCTTTTTGTCTTTGAGTCGGAATAGGCGCGAGTCTTCGGAGCCGAGTTCGATGAGGATGCGGCTCATCTGATCGTCGTTCTCGACGTACTCCTCGCGCTTCTTGCGTTTGACTTTATAGAGCGGCGGCTGGGCGATGTACACGTAGCCGCGTTCAATGAGTTGCGGCATTTTTCGGTAGAAGAATGTCAGCAACAACGTGCGGATGTGCGAACCATCGACGTCGGCGTCGGTCATGATGACGATGCGGTGGTAGCGGAGCTTGTTGATATCGAAGGCGCCCTCGCCCTCGCGTTCACCGATGCCGGTGCCGATGGCCGTAATCATGGCGCGAATCTCATTGTTGTTGAACATCTGGTCATCGCGCGCCCTTTCGACATTGAGCAATTTGCCGCGAATCGGTAGAACAGCTTGGAATTGGCGATTGCGACCCTGTTTAGCCGAACCGCCGGCGGAATCACCTTCCACGATGTAAAGTTCGCATTCCTCCGGGCTTTTCTCCGAACAATCCGCCAGTTTGCCGGGCAGTCCGCCACCCGTGAGCGCCCCTTTACGGACCGCTTCGCGGGCTCTGCGGGCGGCTTCACGCGCACGAGCGGCCGTGAGTGATTTGTCGACGATCCGGCGCGCGATGGGCGGGTTCTGCTCCATGAAGGTCATCAGACCTTCGTACACAATCGAGGAAACGATGCCATCGACCTCGCCATTCCCGAGCTTGGTTTTGGTTTGTCCCTCGAACTGCGGGTTGGGAACCTTGACACTGATGACGGCGGTGAGGCCTTCGCGAAGGTCGTCTCCTGTGAGCGACGGATCCTTTTCCTTGAGCAGGTTATTGGACCGGGAGTATTGGTTAATGGCCTTGGTCAGCGCCGAGCGGAACCCGCTGAGGTGCGTGCCGCCCTCGATGGTGTTGATGTTGTTGGCGTAGCTGTAGACAGACTCGTTGTAGCCTTCGTTGTATTGGATCGCGACCTCGGCGGCGATGCCGTCCTTCTCCTTGGAGACGTAGATGACCTTCGGGTGGAGCGGTTCCTTGGCGCGGTTGATGTGCTTGATGAATTCTTCGATGCCGCCGTTGAACTTGAAGAGGTCTTCGCGTTTGTTGCGCTCGTCTTTCAGCGAGATTTCGATGCCGCGATTCAGGAACGCGAGTTCGCGCAGGCGATTGGCGAGGATGTCGTACTTGTATTCGATGACCGGGAAGATCTCGCTGTCAGCCTTGAACGTAATTTTCGTGCCCGTGCCCTTGGCCTTGCCGATGACCTCGAGCTTCGACGCGGTCTTGCCCCGCTTGAAGCGCATATGATGGACCTTGCTATCGCGCTTCACCTCGACTTCGAGCCATTCACTCAAGGCATTGACGCAGGTCACACCGACACCGTGCAGACCGCCCGATACGGTGTAGGACTTCTTATCAAACTTGCCACCAGCGTGAAGAATGGTCAGAACCACTTCGACGGCGGGTTTCTTCTCCGTCTTGTGCATGTCGACGGGAATGCCGCGGCCGTCGTCGACGACGGTGATGGAGTTGTCAACGTGGATCACGACATCAATGTGTTTGCAGAAACCCGCGAGCGCTTCGTCGATGGAGTTGTCGACGACCTCGTAAACGAGGTGGTGAAGACCACGCTCGCCCGTATCGCCGATGTACATCGCGGGGCGCTTGCGCACCGCCTCAACGCCCTCGAGTTTTTGAATTTTGTCAGCGGTGTAATCGCTGGCGCCGAGGCTTTCGACCACCTGATCTCGATCCTTTGAAAGTGATTTTTCCACAATACGTGTCTTTTCCAGAAGCTTGCTGGACATTAGCAACCCCCTCCTCCTTTGATACAAAAAATATAGCGTAAGTTCAGATAATTCTGCAACGATATTCGCACAAAATGCAGTACTTTTTTTTTATGTATAAGTGGCGATAGGCTAGAATGTTCTACAAGATTATTCCGGGTCGGAAACAGGGGGTTGACAAGATGCGGAGTCATGTTAAAATAAAGCAATATTGGTAAGATACTTAGGATTACATGAAGGCATCGGTTAAAAGCGATTATGCGTGTCGGGCGGTGGAGGCTTTGGCGCTTCATCACCCGAACGTGAGGCCGCTGCGGATTGAGGAAATTGCATCGAGTGAGGCGATCCCGGCGAACTATCTCGTGCAAATCCTGATCGAGTTGAAGAGCAAGGGACTTATTCAGAGCCGGCGGGGAAAGGCGGGCGGCTATGCGCTGGCCAAGACGCCGCGAGAGATTACGGTTGGGGACGTTCTCCGGGCGGTGCAGGGGGATGTGCTGGAGATGCCATTGCTGAGGGAGGCACGGTGTCCGGAGGAGATCAAACGCGCGTGGCGGCGGATCAAGGAGGCCGCCGAACGCGCGGCGGACGACGTGACCTTCGAGCAGCTATGTACGGAGGCCAAAAGTCGTCCCGAGATGTACTACATCTAGGGCATTGACAGGCATTTGTTCTTTGATATAGTCCCTCCGTTGTTCCGCATGGGTGGAGCAGCAAACTCATCAAGAGCGGTCGAGGGACTGGCCCGTAGAAACCGCGGCAACCGTTCCGTCACCAGAGGGTGGCGGAAGACAAGGTGCCAATTCCAGCTCCGAGGCCCGACGCGAGTCGGGAGCGGGGGAAGATGAGGGAGAGCAATCAAGCTGTTTGGATGCCTCTTCATCGTCACCCGTCATCGGGGATGTTGAAGAGGTTTTTTTTTGCCTCTTGGCGCGGTGACCGCCACTTGGTGAAGAAAGCGAGATGGGATGAAGGCAAAACATGGATACTTCACCAGTTTAAAGTGTCGCGAGTGCGGACGGCATTACCCGAAGGAGGCGCTGCATGTGTGCGAGTTCTGCTTCGGGCCGCTGGAGGTGGATTACGATTACGGCCTGATCAAGACCGTTTTGACACGCGCCAAGATTGCCTCGCGACCCACGAACATGTGGCGGTATCGTGAACTGCTGCCGATCGAGGGCGAACCGACGATTGGTTTTCAGGTTGGCTTCACGCCACTGGTGAGGGCCAATCGCCTTGCCAAGCGGCTGGGCTTGCGGGAAGTTTGGATCAAGAACGACACGGTCAATTATCCCACATTGTCGTTCAAGGATCGGGTGGTCAGCGTGGCGCTGTCGCGGGCGCGGGAACTGGGGTTTGAGATCGTCGCGTGCGCGTCGACAGGCAACCTAGCGAACTCGGTGGCGGCGAACGCCGCGAGTGGCGGTTTGAAGAGTTACGTGTTCATTCCCGCAGATCTGGAGACAGGGAAGGTGCTCGGTTCGCTTGTCTATGGAACAAACGTCATCGGCATCCGTGGCACGTACGACCAAGTGAACCGTCTGTGCAGCGAGATCGCTGGAAGATACGGCTGGGCATTTGTGAATGTGAACATCCGGCCCTATTACGCCGAAGGCTCGAAAGCCATGGGCTACGAGATCATCGAGCAACTGGGCTGGCGGTTGCCGGACCACGTGGTGGTGCCGATGGCGGGTGGGTCGCTAATCACGAAAATCCACAAGTCCTTCAAAGAGTTTGTGAAACTGGGCCTGGTGGACGAGCATCCATGTTCCATTCATGGGGCACAGGCCGAAGGGTGTGCGCCGATTGTGAACGCGATGAAGGCCGGGGCGGACATCATCAAGCCGGTGAGCAAACCGCAAACGATCGTGAAATCGCTGGCCATCGGCAACCCGGCGGACGGGTTTTACTCGATCCAGACGATGAGACAGACGGGCGGCTGGGCGGAGAACCCCAACGACGAGGAGGTCGTGGCGGGAATCCGGTTGCTGGCGGAGACGGAAGGGATTTTTGCAGAGACCGCGGGCGGCACGACCGTCGCGGCGACCCAGCGGTTGGTGGAGGCAGGCCGGATCAAGCCGGGCGAGTCGCTGGTGTTGTGCATTACGGGCCATGGGCTGAAGACGCAGGAAGCGGTGAGCGGCAAGTGTGGCGAGGCGCAGGTCATCGGGCCGCATCTGCACGAGTTTTCGGCCTTGTTGGACAAGTAGAATTGATCAGGAGAAGGAGAAACAATTATGCCGATAAATGTGCGGATTCCAACACCGTTGCGGAAGTTGACGAAGGACAAGGACATTGTGCAAGCCTCGGGCACGACGATCCAAGACATCATTGACAGTTTGGAGACGCAGTACCCGGGGTTGAAGGAGCGGATTTGTGATGAGCGCGGAGAGCTGCGCCGGTTCGTGAACGTGTATTTGAACGACGAGGACATTCGATTTGCCCAGGGCAAGGGCACGCCGGTGAAGGACGGGGACGAGATTTCCGTCATACCGGCCATTGCGGGTGGCTAAACCAAGGTCGCGATCAAGGAAGACATGGCAAAAACGAAAAAGGCCGCCACGGCGGCGAAAGAGACCAAGCGTCTCTGGCTGACCTATCCGAAAAAGGTCATCCAGCAGCCGGCTATTTATGAACTGGGCCACAAGTTCAAGGTGGTGACCAACATTCGGCAGGCCAGCGTGACAGAGGAGGTCGGGATCGTCTCGCTGGAGTTGGTCGGCACCCGCGATGAGATCAAGAAGGCCATCAAATGGCTGGAAGGTCTCGGTGTCAAGGTCGAGCCGGTCGAGATCAACGTGATTGAAGGGTAGGGAGCGAACGTGAAGTTCACAGCGGAAGAGATCCGGAATCTGGCGGCGGAGTTCGAAGATCGTGAGCCGCGCGAGATTTTGCAGTGGGCGGCGGACAGTTTTGGTTCGCGCGTCGCCATTTCTTCCGCGTTTGGTCCCGAAGGGCTGGTGCTGATCGACATTGCGACGCGCAAGGTCACGCCGCGCATCCCGGTTTTCACAATCGACACGGGATTTTTCTTCAAGGAGACCGTGGAACTGATTCACAGGATCGAACAGGAGTACGGGATCACAATCGAACGGCTGCACCCCGAGTTGACGCCCGAGGAGCAGGGGGAGAAATACGGAGCCGAGTTGTACAAACGCGAACCGGACAAGTGCTGCTATATGCGCAAGGTGTTGCCCTTGCAGAAAAAGCTGCCGGAACTCGACGCGCTGGTCACGGGATTGCGCCGCAGTCAGGGCGAGAGCCGCAAGGGGGCGAAGATCCTGCAATTGCAGGAGACGCCCCAGGGTCACCGCTATCTCAAGATCAATCCGCTGGCAGCCTGGGACAAGGAGAAGGTCTGGTGGTACATCATCAGCCACCAACTTCATTACAATCCACTGCACGACCAGGGTTATCCGAGCATCGGTTGCTGGCCGGAGTGCTGCACGCGCGCGGTGAAGGACGGAGAGAGCGAGCGCGCGGGTCGCTGGGCGGGCTCGGACAAGAAGGAGTGCGGCCTGCACACGTTCGCGGCGAATATTTGACGGTGCGGCGCCGGGATTTTTGATTATGGATCATCTCGACAGGCTGGAGAACCAGAGCATCTTCATCATCCGCGAGGCGTTCAACAAGATTGAGCGGTTGGCGATGCTGTGGAGCGTGGGCAAGGATTCGCAAACGATCCTGTGGCTGGCGCGCAAGGCGTTTTTCGGCCACGTGCCATTCCCGTGCGTGTTCATGGAGACGAGTTTCGACATGCCCGAGTTGGTGGAGTTGCGGGACCGGTTGACGACGGAATGGAAGCTCAACCTCGTAATCGCGCGCAACGACGAAGCGCTGGCGCAGGGGATGAACCACACGCGCGGCCGGGTCAATTGCTGCTCGGCATTGCTGAAGGAGAACCTGAAGAAGATCGTCGACCGCGAGAGGTACGGCGGGCTGATCGTCGGTGTGCGGCGCGACGAAGATCCCACGCGCGCGAAGGAGCGCTATTTCTCGCCGCGGGACAAGAACATGGAATGGAATGTCGAAGACCAGCCACCGGAGTTGTGGGACCAGTTCAATACGGATCTCGCGGGCGGTACGCACCTGCGGGTCCATCCGTTGTTGCACTGGACGGAGATGAACATTTGGGAGTACGCCGAGCGTGAGAAGATCCCGAATGTATCGCTGTACTTCGCCAAGAACGGGAAGCGCTATCGGAGCCTCGGGTGCGTCCCGTGCACGTTCGCGATCGAGTCAAACGCCGACAGCTACGAGAAGATTCGCGAAGAGTTGCGCACGACCAAACGGAGCGAGCGCAGCGTGCGAGCCCAGGACCAGGAGAGCGAAGACGCGTTCGAGAAGTTGCGGCGGGATGGGTACATGTGAGCCACGGTGGTGGATTTGGTTATGCAACAGAGTGAACAACTGAAGATTGTCATCGTGGGGCATGTGGATCACGGCAAGTCGACGCTGGTCGGTCGCTTGTTTTATGACACGGGATCGCTATCCGAGGGGAAATACGAAAAGATCAAGGCGGCATGTGAGAAGCGCGGGATGCCGTTCGAGTGGGCGTTTTTGATGGACGGTTTGCAGGCCGAGCGCGATCAGAATATCACCATCGACACGGCGCAAATCTGGTTTCGCACGCCGAAACGGCCCTACGTCATCATCGACGCGCCGGGGCACAAGGAATTTCTCAAGAACATGGTGACGGGCGCGGCGAGCGCCGAGGCCGCATTGCTGCTGATCGACGCCAGCGAAGGCGTGCAGGAACAATCCCGGCGTCATGGTTTCCTTCTCTCGTTGTTGGGGATCAACCAGATCGCGGTCCTGGTGAACAAGATGGACCTGCGCCATTACAGCGACAAGGTATTCAAATCGATTGAGGATGAATACCGTGCATTTCTCAAGCAGTTTGGTGTCGAACCGAGACTGTTTATCCCCATCGCGGCCGCGAAGGGGGACAACGTCGCGACGAAATCGTCGCACATGCCGTGGTACAACGGCCCGACGGTCCTGGAAGCGCTCGACCGTTTTCAGGTCGCCGCGCCACCCCAACATCTTCCCTTACGGTTCCCGATCCAGGATGTCTATCGATTCGACCACCGCCGCATTTTGGCCGGACGCGTGGAAGCCGGTACGCTGCGCGTGGGCGACAAGATTCTGTTCTCGCCACGCAACAAAGTCAGCACCGTCAAGTCGATCGAGAGTTGGCCACACGGGACGCGCCAGCACGCCCATGCGGGAGAATCGGTCGGGATCACATTGACCGAACAGATTTTCGTCGAGCGCGGCCAGATCGGGTCCAGCGAAGAGGATGCGCCGATTGAAACCGACGTGTTCAATGCGAAACTGTTCTGGCTCGGGCGTCAGAACCTGGAAGTGAGCCGCCGGATCAAGCTGAAGCTGACTACCGAAGAAGTTGAGTGCCAGATCCAGTCCATCGAAAAACTGATCGATGCCTCGACCCTGGCGGAGATCGACACGAAGTCGCGTTCGTACATCGCCCGCAACGACGTGGCGGAGGTGACGATCCGCACGAAGCGGCCAATTGCCCTCGACAACGCTGATTGGATTGTCAATACGGGACGGTTCGTGTTGATCGACCATTATCAGGTGTGCGGTGGCGGTGTGATTTCGAAGGGCGAATATCCGGACCGGCGGCAGGTATTGTCGGGCGTGAAAAGCCAGAATATTTTCTGGTCGGCGGGCAAAATCACCCGCGAGGCGCGTGAACGGCGTAACCATCACAAGGGCGCGATCGTCTGGCTGACGGGACTGTCGGGGGCGGGAAAATCGACGGTGGCTTCGGAGCTGGAGCGCGAATTGTTCGTGAAGGGTCTGCACACGTACATCCTCGACGGCGACAATATTCGCCACGGCCTCAGCGCCAACCTCGGTTTCTCTCCCGAAGACCGCACGGAGAACATTCGGCGCGTCGCGGAGGTGGCGAGGCTGCTTATGGACGCGGGCGTATTGGTCATCACCGCGTTCATCTCGCCGTATCGCGATGATCGGCGGCTGGCACGGTCATTGGTGGATGAAGGCGAGTTTATCGAGGTGTTCGTCGACGCGCCGCTGGCGGTGTGCGAAGAACGTGATCCGAAGGGCCTCTACAAGAAGGCGCGCGCCGGCCAGATCGCGAACTTCACCGGTGTGTCTGCACCGTACGAGCCACCGAACGCCGCCGAGATTGTGGTGCACACGGACCAGCAGACTCCGTCCGAGTGCGTGGCGCAGATCATTGATTTCTTGAAGGGGCAGTACATTGACCAGCAGGATTGGGTCATTTGATCGGTCCGGATTTGCTTCCGACCGGAACCGCGGTAGGTTACAATCATTCACATTCTGCGAAAGGATGGCATGGCGAAATCGGGGTCGAAGACCAATGAGTCGGTGCAGCAGCCGCTGGTTCGGCAGTTCTCGGTATTTCTGGAAAACAAGGTCGGAGCGCTCCTCGATCTCACGCGGACGTTGAGCGAGTCGAACGTACATGTCTGCGGCATCTCGGTGGTGGACACGGCGGACGCGTCGGTGGTGCGGATCGTGGTGGACGACCCGGAGCGGTGCCACGAGGCGCTGGGCAAGGCGGGGATAGCGGTGAACGAATCCAACCTCGTGGTGGTCGAGTTGCCGCGCGGGCCGGAGAAACTGGACACGGTGTTGCGCGGTCTGGTGGCGGCGGAAGTGAACATCCAGTACACGTATTCCCTGATGGTGCGGCCGCATGACAAGGCGTGTCTGGCGCTGCACTGTGAAGACTCGGAGTTTGCCCGTGACGTGTTGGTAAAGGAGGGCCACAGCGTGCTCAGCCAGAAGGATATTTCCCGTTAATGACGGACAAGCCCGCACCCACTGGCCTGGCGATCGTGATCTGCGACCAGATCATCGAGGACAAGCTGACCGGCAAGAAATCCCTGATCGGGATCTTCAACCAGATCGGTGCGCAGAGTTTCCCCTGTCGTCATCCGCAGTTGTGCGTGTTCCTTTCGCTGACGGAAGGCCGGGGAAAGTGCGCGGCGCGACTGCGGATCGTCCACGACGAGACTGACCACGTGGTGGCAGAAGTCAATGGCCAAATCCAGTTTCCCGATATCCACACCGTGGTCGAACTGAATTTCGGTTTGGTGGGTCTTACGTTCCCGGACCCCGGGGCGTATGCGATTGAGTTCTATTGTGACGATGCGCTGGTGTTGGAGCGCCGGTTCCACGTCGTCCACGTCAAACCCCCACAAGGCCCGCCCGCCACGGAGATGTAGGCGCGGTTCGAAATAACGGTGGTCTCCGACTCACCCCATAAAGACTTCGCAATTTCGCGTTGAAGGCGCAAACGGCTTTGACGTGCCAACCGCAGTTTTCTCCCGATCCCTGACTGCGCGCAACGACTCTGTTATTTGTCGCTCTTGGCGCTTGCGCTTGGAAACCATTGACAAATCGACCGAAAAGGGATATTTAGGATATGGATATTAATACTGCTATGGAAAGCGCAAGGCACAGCACATTGGTGAACGTTTCCCGCGCGACGCTGGTTGGCGTCGTGGTGGTCGTGCTGGTGCGTGTCGGCGCGCCGTAGCGGGAACGAAACGAGAGATTTCAACCCCCGTCGGCGCGAGCCGGCGGGGGTTGCGCTTTTTCAGGCCTACCAACTCACGCCGGTCGTCGCGGGGACAAGAACGAACCGCGAAGGGACAAACGACCATGATCAGAATGACCGGTGCACAAATCATCATCCACTTGTTGGAGCGTCAGGGGATCCGCATCATCAGCGGGATCCCCGGCGGTGCGAATTTGCCCATGTACGACGCGCTCTCGCAGAGCCGGAAGATTCGGCACGTGCTGGCGCGGCACGAACAGGGCGCGGGATTCATCGCGCAGGGAATGGCGCGTGTCACAGGCACGCCGCAGGTGTGTTTTGCGACGTCAGGGCCGGGCGCAACGAACGTGCTCACAGCCGTGGCCGATGCCAAGCTCGATTCGATTCCGATGGTGTGCATCACGGGACAGGTCCCGAGCACGTTGATCGGCACGGACGCGTTCCAGGAAGTGGACACGTACGGCATGAGCATGCCGGTCACGAAACATAATTTCCTGGTGAAATCGGCGGCGGATTTGCTGGACGTGATTCCGTCGGCGTTTCGGATTGCGGCGTCGGGTCGACCCGGGCCGGTGCTCGTCGATGTCACAAAGGACGCGCAGACTGGTATTGCTGAGTTTGAGTCATGGCCGGAACCGGGCCGGCGCGATAAGCCTCCGCATTTGTATGAGGCTGACGTCCAACGGGCAGCGGCGATGATCAACACCGCGCGCAAGCCGGTGTTGTATCTCGGCGGCGGAGTGATTCACGCGGACGCGGCGGGATTGGCGGTGGGCCTGGCGGAGAAGGCGGGATTGCCGACCACGATGACGTTGATGGCATTGGGTGCGATGCCGATGAATCATCCGTTGTCACTGGGCATGCTCGGAATGCATGCGGCACGGTACACCAACATGGCGCTGGAGGAATGCGATTTGTTGATTGCGGCGGGCGCACGGTTCGATGACCGTGCGACGGGCAAGGTCGCGCAATTCTGCCCGCGCGCGGAGATCATTCATATCGACATCGACGCAAGCGAACTGGGAAAGATCAAGACGCCGCACGTGGCGATCCAAGGCGACGTAAGGGAGGCGTTGGTGGCGTTGCTGCCATGGGTCGAGGAGAACGCGCGGGGCGAGTGGTTGGGGCATGTGGCCGGGTTGCGGAAGCGATACCCGTTGCAGACGACGGGGATCGACGATCCGCGCACGCCGTATGGATTGATTGCGCACGTGGCGCACCTTGCCGGCGACGATGCGATTGTGACGACGGACGTCGGCCAGCACCAGATGTGGACCGCGCAGGTCTATCCGTTTCGTCGTCCGCGTCAATGGCTCACATCGGGCGGCTTGGGCACGATGGGATTTGGCCTGCCGGCGGCAATCGGCGCGGCGTTGGCATGCCCCGAGAAAACGGTTGTTTGCTTCAGCGGGGACGGCAGTCTGTTGATGAACTGCCAGGAGCTAGCGACGGCGGCGGAGGAGAACGTCAACGTAAAGATCGTGTTGCTCAACAACAACTCGCTCGGGTTGGTGCATCAACAGCAGGACTTGTTTTACGGAAAGCGATTGTTCGCGTCGGACTACCGCGCCCGCGTCGATTTTGTCGGCCTTGCGAGGAGTCTCGGCGTGAAGGCGTATGATCTGGCGGACGACGAGAATCCGCGCGCGACATTGTCACGGGCGCTGCGCGAGCGGGGGCCGTGTTTGATGCATGTGTTGATCGACGCGGGGGAGAAAGTGTACCCGATGGTGCCCCCGGGCGCCGCCAACAGGGATATGATCGGACATGAGAGCCATGTGGAGGCGGCAGTGTGACGCAACGGCTTCGGTGTTTCGCAGAGGCACCGCTACAACGTCTTCAATAGTTCGGTGAGCTCCTCGCGGGGGCCGTCGTGGTGTTGGGCGATGGCGAGTTTCAGGGCGTGTTCGAGGACGGGTTTGGCTTCGGGCGAGCGACCGAGGGCGATCAGCGATTTGCCGAGTTGGATGTGGACGACCATCCAATCCGGTTTCTTGTCGCACAGGGCGCGGAGATGTTCGATGGCGTTGGCGAAGTCGTTGGCGTCGCAGTACGCCTGGGCGAGATTGAATCGGGACAGGTCGTTGTCGGGGAAGCGTTGGCAAAGATCGCGGGCCTTGGCGATTCGGTCGTTGCTCATCGATGGTCTTCTAGCTAGGCTGGCGCGCCGTGGAAAGCAAATTCTACCAGGCTGACGAACACCGCGCGGAGAAGGTGCAGGAGTTGTTTGCGACGATTGCGCGACGGTACGACCGGCTCAACGACATCATGAGCGCGGGGCTGCATCGGCAGTGGAAACGGCGGTTGGTGGAGTTGGCGCTGGGGAAAGCGGAAGGCGGGAAACAAATGCGGGTGCTCGATCTGTGCTGCGGGACGGGAGACATCGCACTGAGGTTTGCGCAGGTGGGGGCGGACGTGACGGGCGCAGATTTTACGGAGGAGATGTTGCAGGTGGCGAGAACGCGGGCGGGGCGCGCGCGGGTGCGATGGGTTCGGGCTGACGCTTTGCAACTGCCCTTTCCCGACAGTTCATTCGACGTGGTCAGCGTGGGATACGGGCTGCGGAACCTGGCGGACATTGAGCGCGGGCTGGACGAAATTTTGCGCGTACTGAAGCCGGGCGGGAAATTCCTGTCGCTCGATTTTGGGAAGCCGGAGTCGAGGGTGTTTCGCGCGCTGTACTTTGGTTATTTACGGGTCGTGTTGCCGATTCTGGGCCGCATGTTTTGCGGCGATCCCGACACGTACGGCTATATTTTGGCGTCACTGCAGAATTATCCGGCCCAACGGGGAATCGAAGAATTGATGGAGACGTGCGGGTATCGGGAGTGCGGGTTCGAGGAATTTTGTCTGGGATCGATGGCGATCAACTACGGCGTGAAGCCGGGGTGATAGTGGAGACCTGTCGGTCGATGGACGCGGCGCGGTCGGGAGACCGGCGCCGAACGGAAAACTCCGGAGGATTACGCCACGCCGACGCGGAACACGGTTTTCTGTTTGTACGTGTGCCCGGGGCGGAGGATGACCGACGGGAAGGCCGGTTGGTTGACGGAATCGGGGAGATGCTGGGTCTCGAGGCAGAATCCACCGTGCTGGGGGTAGGCAATGCCGCGTTTGCCGGCGATGGTGCCGTTGAGAAAGTTTCCCGTATAGAATTGGACACCCGGCTCGGTCGTGTGCACCTCGAGAACGCGGCCCGATTGCGGGTCGCGCACGCGGGCGGCGAGCGGGAGTTCATTGCCGTTTCCGTCC
>Ga0326728_10016278_pt1 | contig 15211 bp, 12 predicted proteins | sample MB3enrmetagenome_FD_207602 | JGI IMG/M metagenome (GOLD analysis project Ga0326728, IMG submission 207602) | Lab enriched peat soil microbial communities from McLean, Ithaca, NY, United States - MB31MN | ecosystem: Environmental > Terrestrial > Soil > Wetlands > Peat | place: USA: New York...
CCTGCCCAGGGGTCACCCTGCGGATCCGACATGTCCAGTGTGACCTGCAAGCTGACGTCGAGAAATCGAGCGACGTTCTCCGCTCGTTCGACGTAGCGACTCATCCAGTAGATTGCATCCGCGACTCGACTCAGCATTCGTTCATCCCCCGGCCGGCGCCTCGGCATTGTTGTCAGCCCCATGGATCCACCCAGACCGCTCTCGTCCCTGCTTGAGCAGTGCCTGATCTCCGATGGAGGATCCTTCGGCCCGCACGTCGGCACCTCGATCCGCGAGCACCCAAGTATCCTTGCTCCCACCACCCTGCGAAGAATTGACTACGTAGGACCCGCGCTTGAGCGCGACACGCGTCAATCCTCCGGGAAGAACGAATACGTCTTCCCCGTGAAGGATGTATGGCCGCAAGTCGACGTGCCGGCCCTCAACCGTCCCGTCGATGAGAGTCGGCGACCGCGATAGACCGAGGAGCGGCTGCGCGATGTAGTTGCGAGGATTTGCACGAATGCGACTCGCAAATTCGGCCCGCTCCGCCGCCGAGGCCTGCGGCCCCATGAGCATTCCATAGCCGCCAGACTCATTGGCCGCCTTGACGACTAGCTTGTCGAGGTTCTCAAGCACGTGTCGCCGCTGCTTGTCGTCAAAACATACGAACGTCGGAACGTTTGGCAGGATGGCCTCCTCGCCGAGGTAGTATCGAATGATGGCGGGTACGTATGCGTAGATCACCTTGTCGTCGGCAACGCCGGTGCCGGGAGCGTTGGCCAGGGAAACCTTTCCGGCGCGCACCACATCCATCAGCCCGGGGACACCGAGCATGGAGTCCGGACGAAACACCGCCGGGTCAAGGAATGTGTCATCGATACGGCGATAGATGACATCGACACGCGCGAGCCCTCGTGTCGTGCGCATCCAGACTCGCGCGTCGCGAACGACAAGATCTCTTCCTTCAACGAGTTCGACACCCATCTGCTGCGCCAAGAATGCGTGTTCAAAGTATGCTGAATTGTAGACTCCGGGAGTCAGCAGCACGACGGTTGGATTCGGCACATCGGCAGGTCCGACGTACTCGAGCGTCTGCAAGAGGCGGCTCGAGTAGGCGTCCACTGGGCGAACGCGGGAGACGTCGAATACGCGAGGAAACGTCCGCTTCATGACCTGGCGGTTCTGAAGCACGTACGAAACACCCGATGGACAGCGCATGTTGTCCTCGAGCACGTAGTACCGGCCGTCCGTATCTCTGACGAGGTCGGTACCGCTGATGTGGCACCAAATCCCACGTGGTGGTGTGAGTCCAATGCACGGTCTCAGGTACGACGTGGCGCTTTCGACCAGTTCTCGGGGAACGACGCCCGCGCCCAGGATGCGCTGCGAGTGGTAGACATCGTCGATGAACAGATCGAGAGCCCGCGCGCGCTGTGCAAGACCGCGCTCCAGCGCGTTCCATTCGTCGGCTCGGACGATGCGCGGAATCATGTCGAATGGGAGAATCTTCTCGACGCCCCGCTCGCTCCCATAGACGTGGAACGTCGTTCCCATGTGGAGGAGCGACGTCTCGGCAGCTCGCTGGCGAAGCAGAACCTCCTCGTCGGGGATAGTCGCGAGCGCGCGAACAAGCAACGCGCACCCTTCGCGTGGCTGCCCCCCGGCGTCGAACATCTCGTCGAAAAAGGGTCCGCACGAGTACTCCTCGAACCTCATCGGGATGTCGGAACCACGGTGTCCTACCTCCTCATCATAAGACTACTCCGGGCGACGTTTCCTATGCGTTTCCTGTGCCGATCCATTTGCCGTCCATCCATGGGTCCACGGCGTTTCGACGGTCCTGCGATCACCACGTCGGACTGCGAACGAGGCCTTCGCTCCGTCCGAGCAGGATCACGAAATCGACGTGGCTGGAGCGCATTGCGTCCGGGCAGCGATGTCAAAGGACTTAATCGACTCTGACGATGAAACGTTATCCATTGATGGCGCCCGGAAAAACCAGAGCGTGCGTGCGCCTCGATCTCGCCCGTGCCGCTCCGATCGTACCTTCCACTGCGACAATCCGCCCCTGACGACTCCACGAGGTGCACCAGTTGGCCCGGGCAATGATACATCGGAAGCTCGCGCGGACGATGGTCCTCACCCTCGTCGGGATGGCGGCGATTCTCATCGCGCTGCTCGTGATCGTGAGCGTGCGCCTGTCGCGGCGCTACCTCGCGGACATTGAGGCGCACAACAAAGAAGAGCTCACGACCGAGGCAGTTACGCTCGCCGAGAATCACGCCCTCGCCATCAAGGGTCTCGTCGCCGCCAACGAGCTCTCCGATCTGCAGCGACTCCTTCAACACGCGACGGCCAGCAACGGCGACGCTGTCTACGGCATGTTCACGTCCCGAGAAGGAAGGGTCTGGGCGTACGTTGGCCCAGAGTCGTCACCTGTACTGCCGGCCGCCAATGCGTACGCGCAACTGGATCTTACGCCCGACACCCTGTCGGTGTCGGAGCGAACGATCCGAGAGCTGAATGTGTTTGGACAGCACGTGCTGGAGATTGCGCTGCCGGTCCAGGACGCCACGGTACAACTGGGAACTTTGCGGTTCGGCCTTTCCGAGAGGCGGATGCACACGACGTTGCGCTCGGCGCGAGAGGCCAGTCGTGCCGACATATTGACTAGTCTGGCACTGTCGCTCGCCGTCGCGCTGGCGGCCGCCGTCGTCGCAGCCATTGCGTCCGGGAAGGCTGCCACGCGAATCGCCAAGCCGGTTTCAGACCTGGCGTCGGCCGCCAAGGCGCTCGCAGCCGGCGATCGTGACGTGCGAGTTGAGATTCGCTCGAACGATGAGGTCGAAGATCTTGGCAAGGCCTTCAACGAGATGGTCGGCAGGCTCAAGGCATCACATGACTCGCTCGAAGAAATGAATCGGACCCTCGAGGCCAGGGTTCAGGACCGAACGACTGAATTGGCCGGACGCAATCGCGATATGCGCACCCTCCTCGACAACGTCGAAGACGGACTTCTCACGCTCTCTCCCGCTGGCGTCATGGCGACCGAGCACTCATCGATCCTCGATCGCTGGTTCGGCCCGTACGGCGAGAACACGACGCTCGCCGCCTATCTGGAACGAACATCGCCGCCGTTCTCCGCCTACCTCAGTGTCGCCTGGGAGGCGATCACGGCTGGGTTCTTGCCGCTTGAGGTCTGCATCGAGCAGTTGCCTAGGCACATCGAGGCGCGCGGGCGCACGTGGCACGTTCGCTACACCCCGATCATGAACAGCGGCCAGTTGGACGTCGTCCTCGTGGTCATTCGGGACATGACCGCCGAGCTCGCACGCCAGCGCGAGGAACAGGCGCAGCGCGACTTGCTGAACGCGTTCCAGCGCCTGATGCGGGACCGAGCCGGATTCATGGCATTTCACGCGGAAATGACCGACAACGTCGCAGCCGTGTGCAGCGGCCAGCATGATTCCGACCCACTCACGCTCAAGCGCATCGTGCACACGATCAAGGGAAATGCCGGGATCTTCGGACTCGAACAACTGGAAGAGCTCTGCCATCGCATCGAGGAGGAGATGATCGAAACGCGAGATCTGCCCGCCCAAACGTCGATCGATGAACTCCGGGACGCCTGGCAGACACTCACTGACAACATCATCCCAAAGTCCAAGTCCAGGCGCCCGACATTCGATGTGCCCAGCGAGGAAGTCCAGGAACTCATCGTCACACTCGACAGCATTCCGGCGGCGCGACACCTTGCAACCCAGGTGGAGGGTTGGAAACTCGAGCCGATCTACGTGCCGTTGAAGCGCCTGGCCGAACAGGCAGCAGCCCTGGCGAAGAGGCTCGGAAAAGGCGACATCGAGGTCGAGGTTCAGGCCGAGATGATTCGCTACGACTCGAAGCGCTGGGCGCCCCTCTGGTCGGATCTCGTCCACGTGGTGCGAAACGCGGTCGATCACGGACTCGAGATGCCCGACGAGCGCGTGGCTCTCGGCAAGCCGCAGGGTATCATTCGCCTCGCAGCCGCTTGGGAGGGTCCCGACCTCGTGGTGTCCGTTGGGGACAACGGGCGAGGCATTTCGTTCGATGCGGTCCGCGCCAAGGCGGAGCGGCTCGGCTTGCCGACGGCGACACGTGACGATCTGGTGGCGGCGCTCTTCGTAGACGGAGTGAGCACGGCCGAATGCGTCAGCGCGATTTCCGGGCGCGGGGTCGGAATGTCAGTCGTGCGGGCCCGTGTGGAGTCGATGGGCGGTGTGGTGGGCGTCGACACCACGCCCGGTGTAGGAACAACCTGGACATTTCGATTTCGGCGCCAGCAGCACGCCGAAAACGGGGCCTCGCTGCGACCGAGCTTCGGACCCGTCCGGTCTATCTATCCACGCTAGCGGAACTCCTGGTCCATGGCACGCGGGCTAGGAATCCCGGACCGTGTGCTCAAGTCTTTCAGCGACGGGCCGCTCTTATAGGGAACGCGTCCCATGTCCAGGGAGCCCGATCTCCGAGAACTCCTCACCGTGCTCGCGGCCGATGGCCCCACCATCGAGGCCGTCGCGGAGCTCCTTTTGGCCTGCGTGAGTGACGGTGTGGCGATTACGAACGCCACGGGGGACAGGCTCTACTTCAACCCCGCCGGGCGTCGGATCATGGGGATCTCCGACGGGCAAAGAACAGACGTTGTCACGCAGGGGGCAGATTTGAGTTATCTGCACGACTTCACTCCGGTTGCCAAGGAGCAGATCCCTCTCGTCAGAGCGCTGCGGGGCGAAGACACGAACGGCGTTGAGCTCTTCGTACAGAACCCTGCCCTTGCCGACGGAGCGCTCGTGAGCCTCAACGCCCGACCACTCCGCGCCGCCGACGGTCGCGTCGTGGGCGGCATAGCAGTATTTCACGACATCGGCGCTCGCAAGCAGGCAGAAGAGGAACTTCGAAAGGCGAATTCCAAACTTGGAGAGTGGGTCTCGGAGCTCGAGCATCGCGCGCAGGTCACGTGGCTGACCAACGAAATGGCGGAGCTCCTCCAGAGCAGCCGTACCATGGACGAATTTCACGTGGTCGTGTCGCGGTACGCGTCCCATATATTCGAGAATCAATCGGGCGCAGTGTACGTGGTCAACCCCTCACGTTCCGCAATCGAGCTCGTCGTGCGCTGGGGGGAGTGGGACTCGAACGGCACGACGGTGTTCGCCCCGGACGGGTGCTGGGCTCTGCGACGTGGACGGATGCACCGCTCGGGTGGCGACGCACTCGGCCCGGACTGCGACCACGCCACGAGTTCAAGGTCGGAGGCGTACGTGTGCATGCCGATGATGGGACAAGGGGAGGCCCTCGGAATCCTGCACGTGAGGCAGTCCAGCGCAGCTGCTGCGACCAAGTCCGAACTGAGCGCCGCGGTGGCCGAGTCGCGCGTTCGAACCATCATCTCCGTCGCTGAACACGTTGCGCTCGCGCTCGCCAACCTGCGGCTCCGTGACACACTCCGGATGCAAGCAATCAGGGACCCGCTCACGGGCCTTTTCAACCGACGTCACATGGAGGAGTCATTCGACAGAGAGCTCTCGCGGGCGGCGCGCGCCAACGGCCCGGTCGCGGCCATCATGATCGATATCGACCATTTCAAGCGCTTCAACGACACCTTCGGGCACGCTGCGGCGGACGTGGTGCTCCGGGACACCGCAGCGCTCATACGCGCGCGCATCCGCCCCGAAGACATCGCGTGCCGGTTTGGGGGCGAAGAGCTCGTGTTGATTCTCCCGGAGATGGGCGTCTCCGAAGCGGTCGCGTGCGCCGAGAGGCTTCGCGCTTCGATTAGCGAACAACAAGTGCACTACAGGGGCGTTCCCCTCGCGGGAATCACCGCGTCATTCGGCGTTGCGGCCTATCCGTCAGGAGGAACGACCGTCGAAGCGCTCCTTCGCCAGTCTGACGAGGCCCTCTATGCCGCCAAGGACAAGGGGCGAAACCGGGTCTGCTGGCGAGATGAAGGCGGCAGCTTCGTCGACTCCCACCCCTCGCGACCGTCCGCCGAGATGTCCGTAGAACATCCTCTCGAACGAAACGGAAGCGCAAGCACGGGCCCCAGGCGCACACCCTAGTCAAAAGACGATAGCGCCCCCTTCGACCACCGCAATCTCGTCGTGTGACTCGAACGAAAGGTCGAGATCGTCCTCCATCAGAACACCGAGCTGCAGCGAGACGCACGTGCCGGCCAGATCCCAAATCTGGGTACACACAATCAGTCCGGGAACCATGAGGCGCACTGCTAGGCGCTTGCCCTGAATCACGGTTGGGATGCCGATGCTGATGGGCGCCGCACGGGCTGCAAGCTTGCGTTTGAGGTTGCCCAGCACCTGATTGGACAGCTCCATGAGCCAGTCGGCTTCGGATTCCGTAACTGGCGCTATCTGCCGAAGCGCAATGGCGCCCTCGATGGATGTCACGAGTGCCACGGTGCCCGAGACACGCTCCCCGCTAAATCCAATGATCGCCGCGAGATCGAGCTCGCCCCGAAGCTCCCCGATGCGAGTCAGCTTCGATCCGTAATGTTCCACGAGCTGCTCGAACGCATCCGACATGAGTACCGTAAGCTGATCCAGTCGCTTGTCGTGGGACATGTTGTCTCTTTCCTGATGTTCGGTGATATCGAGGACTACGCCGTCAGCTTCTGGACTGTCGCAACGAGGATGTTGGCTTTGAACGGCTTGACGATCCAACCCTTCGCGCCCGCGGCCTGAGCCCGCTTGAGGAGTGCGGGTTGACTCTCGGTGGTCAGCATCAACACGGGGAGGCCGGGCCGCACCCCGCTATCTCGAAGCTTCTCGAGCATCTCGAGGCCATTCATGCGAGGCATGTTCACGTCGCAGAGCACCATCGACAGCTGCGCGTCGCATTCTATGTGTTTGAGTCCGTCAACCCCATCTACCGCTTCAACGACTTCGAATCCGATCGGGGCGAGCGCAAGTCCCACCTGCTGCCGAACCGACGCAGAGTCGTCAATCACGAGAATCTTTTTTGTCATGTCGCTCTCTTGGGGAGGGCTGCACGCTGGTCGTGGTGTGGCCGTCCTCCCAGCCAAAACGTCCGTTCGCGACCACGGAATTAGGCCTCAAAGGTGACCCGGGCCTGGTACGGCGACGAAGCTCCGGGCCGACCCGACGATGCCTCGATCTGCGCTAACAACCCGGGACGGGATGACGCATTGCGCACCCGAGGTCATCATTCGCCCGGTGTCACAGCCAGAACGCTGAGGGGGCCGCGATGCGCCCAGGACTCACCGGCTTCTGGTCCGCTGTTGCCGCACTTTTCGCGCAAACGCGCATGGTGAGCTGCCGCCAAGCCCGTCGATTGCAACTTGAACGCTGCGCTTTCCGCCGGTATGGTCGTACATGGTTCACAATGGCAGTTTTACGCCACGTGTTGTCGGCACGCGTCTCCATACTTGAGCCGGAACACTTGGTCGGTCGCTCGGCCATGTGCTCTCTCCAGATTGTGGAAACGTATGTGTCTGCTTGGCATGCGGCGTTTCGGTGGACGGGCTCGCTCTGGGAGGTCAAGGACCTGGGGAGCCGCAATGGAACGTACGTCAACGGCCACTCGCTGCGCGTCGGCCAACCGTGCGCTCTCGCTCGGGGAGACACCATCTCCTTTGGCGAGCCAGGTCAGGATTGGCAGATTGCCAACGACGAGGCGCCTCGTCCGATGGTCATCCCGCTCGGACCCGGATCGCCGCTCATTCTGGACGGAGATGTCCATGCGCTCCCCTCCGCTGAGAACCCGGAGGCGACTGTTTTTCGCGGCTCCGACGGGCTTTGGAGAATCGAGCGACGGTCCGACATTACCATGCCACTTGAAGACCAGACACGGTTCGAGATAGGCGGACGCGCCTTCCGGTTTACGTGCCCGGTATTCAGTTCCCACCCTGCAACCAGCGAACAGCTCGAGCTTCATGCGGCACGCCTCGTTCTTGGACCGGCGCGCGATGGCAGCCGCGCCCATCTGCGGGTGGAAACTCCCCACACCGTTTATGACCTCGGTGCGCGTCCCCACCACGATGTACTGCTTGCGCTGGCACAGCACCGCTTGGCCGACATCCAGCGGGCGGTTCCCGACTCGAGTGCGGGCTGGGCATACGAGGACGACGTGGTTCGGGAGCTAGGCATTCCGTCGCCGCAAATGCACATTGACATCTTCCGGCTGAGAAAGGAAATTGCATCCCTCGGCATCTTGGACCCTGCGGATGTCATCGAACGACGACCACGAACCGGCCAGCTCCGCCTCGGGGTCCGATCATTCGAAGTAGAAGATGCATAGACATCAAGTGTTGCCGGCTCTCGCTTTGGCAATATCGCTTACGGCATGCTCCTCGTCCTCGGGAGGCTCGTCCTCGACAGATGGGAGTGAATGCACGAGTGGTCAGTATTGGAGCATAGGATACGGTCCAACCATGGAGCCGGGCGCAAGCTGCGGGGCGTCGTGCCACGGCGCGGAGTTCGCGGTTGCAGGAACGGTGTATCCATCGGCTCACGAGCCGGACACTTGTTACGGCGTCAACATTCCGGACGGTGGGGTCGAAGCTCCGGACGCGGGAGTCGTCGTGACAGGAGCGGATGGGACTCCGATATGGCTATCCATCGATATGGGCGGCAATTTCCTTACGACGACCAGTGTACCTGCTCCTTTCACGGCGAAGGTGGTCAACGGCGACCGTGAACGAGCGATGGTTGGGGCAACCACGGTAGGGGACTGTAATTCGTGCCACACCGAATACGGGGCCAACGGTGCGCCTGGACGCATCATGCTCCCCTAACCGACGAAGGGGGCGCTTCGCGGCCCCCCTCGAGCTCCCCCAAACGCGGTTTTCGCTGAAGACTCTTGACAGGCATGCATCGCGATTTACGTGTGGGGTTAGGCGAAAGGAGATCCGGTCACAAACGCGTGACCTTGAGGTGAGGCACGCTTCCTAACGTTGACAAACAAGCTCTGCGCCTTGAACAGTCGCTCGAAGCATCTTCCGGAGCCTGATCGGAAGCTCAGATCCGTTTCGTGAGCCCTGCTCGGTACGGGTCGGCTCTAGGCACACCTGGCCAATGGGATGCTCCGGTTCGACCGGCTGGAAGTATGAGGAGGTCGGCGGTAACACGTCGACCTCCTCTTTTTTTGTGCGGCACCATTGCAGAGCCGACCGTGGTCTTCGTGCGAGGGGTTCGTCGAACCGTCACATGGTCTTCAATTCTCGCCCACTGCTCATGGGAACTCGAGGGGGCCGCGAAGCGCCCCCTCGTCGTTGAAGAATTCGAGGGGGGCTGCGAAGCGCTCCCATCGTCGATGACGAATGCCCCAGAGGTAACATTCGGGAATGCCTGCGCGGAAGCGCCTGTCCGTGTACCCCGTTGACCGACTGCTTCGCTTGGCGATAATTACACCAGTGGAAGGCAGGACTCCATGGGGGCAATTCGAGAGACCCAGAGCGGCCGAACACGCACACTCGAACCGCAACACATTGTGGGAAGGACGACGCCGCCCGCGTGTTCGCAGACCCTCGATCAGCCCTACGTCTCCGGAGTCCACGCGGTGCTGCGCTGGACGGGCCTTGGCTGGGAGCTCAAGGACCTAAACAGCCGCAACGGGACATTCTTGGATGGGCGGAGGATCGATCCATCCCGGGCACTAGAGCTCCGGCGCGGCGCTCGCATCGGATTCGGAAAGCCCGCGGAAGAATGGGAGCTTGTAGACGCTGGGGCACCCGAAGTGATGGCCGTGCCACTGGACGGAGGCGAGCCCGCTCGCATGGACGGTGAGATGATTCCATTGCCTTCGAGTGGCGATCCGCAGGCGACGATCTATCGGACTGCAGACGGCGGCTGGGCGCTCGAGAGAGCGGACGAGCTCGTCATTTCAGTGCAAAGCTCCGAGATCTTCAACGCCGTCGGCCGCCTTTGGCGGTTCTGCTGCGCCGACATGTCGTCGAGCACGATGGCTCCGTCGGAGGCCCATCCGCACCTCGCATCGGTCCATGTGGCTCGCGCCCACGTGTTTTTCGACGTCTCGAGGGACGAGGAACACGTCGACCTGCGGGTGGTCTCCGGAGGAGACCCCATCGACCTCGGCGCCCGTGCGCCCAATTACCTACTCCTGACGCTGGCTCGTCGTCGTGTCGCTGACGCCGCTCATGGCCTCTTGGACACAGCCTGCGGATGGACCGATGTCGAGGATCTCGCACGCGACCCGACGATGGCACCACCCCGCCTCAATATCGACGTCTTTCGGATTCGCCAAATGTTCGAGGGGATCGGCCTGATCGACGCGGCCAACATCATTGAACGCCGCCTGCGCGCCCGGCAGATTCGTATAGGCACCGGGCTGATCACGATCGCTGTCGTGTAAACCCGATTCCGTTCGCACTTACTCCCGCGCCTTGAGCATCTCTTCGACGTTGAACTTCGGCAGCGATGAAGCGTCGGGGGGAGGCGAAGCGGGCACCGAGGGCCCTGGGGGAGATGTGCGGGCCCCCGAGTCCGCGTGGCTCGACGCGCCTTGCGCCGATCCAGGAGAACGTCCAGTAGGGGGTGGTGGCTCCGGGCGCTCCACGGGGGGGGAGCTCGAGGGGGGCGGCGAAGCGTCCCCCTCGTCGATTCGTGCGGGAACAAGCGCTACGGGTGGGAAAAACTCCTCCGGCGATGTCGCGGCCGGTGGGCGAGCCACACCCGGGTCGCTCCCGTGCCCGGGTCGCGCCTCCTTGTTGTCGGCAACCTCAGACGCGGCTACGACGACTACCGGACGTCCCCAGTTCGATCGGCTCGTGACCACCAATGGCACCGCCAAAGCGAGTGCAAGGACCGCTATGCCAAGCATGGCCCCCACCCCGCTCGTCCAACGACGAACAACGGGGTTCGGAAACCTGGTGAACGACGGAGTCGGCGAGGGTTGTGTTCGATCCAGCGGTTTGCGAGATGCAAGCGGCGCCAGTGCGCGTACCAGATCGCGAACACTTGCATGCCGCTCGCTTCGGTTGCGGCGCAAACATCGTCCGATGGCGTATCGCAGTTCAGGGGGGGCGTCCTGGGGCATTTGCTTGAGCCAGGCCGTCTCCCTTGCGAGCATCTGCGAGTAGACTTGGACGATGGTCGTTCCCGTGAACGGCACCTTTCCGGTAACGAGTTCGAACAGGGTCACCCCAAGCGCCCAGATATCGGTCCGAGCGTCCACGTCTCCGGACGACTCCATCTGCTCCGGCGACATGTAGAGCGGCGACCCCATGATCGATCGTGGGAGTGTCATTCTGACGACTCCCTCGCCTTCCTCGAGGTCCAGCGTCGTCGGGGACAGGGTCGGACTGCTCTTGGCAATGCCAAAATCGAGCACCTTGATGGCGGACTCGTGACCTGTGCGCTCAACGAGAAACAAATTCGCCGGCTTCAAGTCCCGATGCACGATGCCCGCGTCGTGAGCCTCGGCGACCGCCTCGCAAGCTTGGAGCACGTAGTCCACCCCGCGCTGAACGCCGACGGAGCCCGAGTTCCGCAGCACGGCGGCCAAATCGGTTCCCTCCAAGCGCTCCATTACGATGTACGGAACTCCGCTGTCCAGCACAGCGACGTCGAAGACGCGCACCACGTGAGGACTCTTCAGGCGCGCAGCCGATCGCGCTTCCTGAACGAATCGAGCTATCGAATCGGGCTGCTCGGATGCCGCCCCCAGCATGAACTTGATCGCCACAGGCCTGTCGAGGAGCAGGTGCCGTGCGCCGATAACCACACCCACTGCCCCGCGTCCGAGAACGGACTCCAGGCGGTAACGGTCCTGGAAGATCTCTCCAAGGCGTACGTATTCGGGCAGCTCGAAGTCGCCTTGCCGCATCCGGCTAACCTCTAGCGGTCGATCGTGCCAATGATCTCCAGCCCCCAGAGCATGCACGTCCCATGTCTAAGGCGTCAAGCATTCCCATTCGACCCCACGGGCGAAAACCTCCGCCCACTTCGATCGACGAGGGGGGCGCTTCGCGACCCCCCTCGAGCTCCCCCGACGACGGATTTCGATCGACCGGCGGCGCCGAAGCCGTTACGAAGGTCACCGTCGCCCCTTCGGCCCGCACTTTCGCCATGCGCACACGTGCCACCCTCGCCGCGCCGCTTACGACGGTCCTGGTTTGCTGGCCGATCGCATCGTCCTGGGCTGGCGATCTTGACGAGGGGGGCGCTTCGCGGCCCCCCTCGAGCTCCCCCATCGACCAGGGCGGCGCTTCGCGGCCCCCCTCGAGCTCCCCCATCGACCAGGGCGGCCCTTCGCGGCCCCCCTCGAGCTCCACCGACGCGGACCGGGCTCGGGCGGCGGCGCGCTTCGAGGAAGCCAAGAGCGACATGGGGCGCGGCGACTTCGTGAGCGCGTGTCCGAAGTTGGCGGAGAGCCAAGGACTGGACCCACAGGTCGGAACGCTGCTCAACCTGGCTTACTGCTACGAAAACTCCGGAAAGACTGCGACCGCCTTGTCGACCTGGATGGAAGCCGCGTCGTTTGCGGCGGAAAAGAAGCAGCAGGACCGTGAGCAGTTCGCCCTGGATCGGGCTCGTTGGCTCGAGCCCCACTTGCTTCGAGTGGTGATTCGCGTGGCCCCCCAACCCGTCTACGACCGGATCGCGCTAACGGTTGACGGCGCTCCATTCGAACGTAGCCGCTGGGGAGTGCCCACCCCGATGGACACCGGCGAACACGAACTCCGCGCGGACGCACCAGGTCGGACGAGCTGGTCGTCGCGCTATTCCGTGGAAGAAGGTCACGTTCCCTCCATCTTGATTCCCGTGCTCGCGCCCATTGAAGCGCCTGCGCCACAATCGGGTCACGCAGTCGTTTCCAGCGGACTCGAACGCCCAGGGGCAGATTCATCCGGTCGCCGCTCCGCGCGGGCGGGGCACGTTCTCTCGCCGTACGCGCTCGTCGCCGGTGGAATCGGGGTGGCAGCCGTGGCGGTGGGTGCGGGATTCGGGATCGCCGGACTCGTCAACGTGAACGAGGCATCCAGCGACAGGAACTGCTTGCCAAGTGCCTGCGATGCTCACGAAGCCGAGAACACACGCGCCAAGCACGACGCAACAGCCGCGGACGTGAGTTTCGCGCTCGCTGCCGTGGCGGGCGTCACGGGTTTCGTGCTGTGGTTTGCCACTGGAACCGGACACGAGTCCCTTGGCCACGTCTCACTTCAGGCCGGCGCTGCATCCGGCTCGGGGACTGTCGTGCTGAGCGGTCGTTGGTGATTTGCGCGGAATGATACGCGCGCCAGGCGCTTCGCGCCCATCGACGGCCCGATCTTCGGCCTACTTGTTGACCGTGATGGTATTCGTCACCTGCACGTTCACGTTCGCGCGGGACGCGGCAACCGACCTGCCGAGGGCGATGAATGACCCGTAATCCCACCAAGGACTCGTGAAGCCGTTGGCGATCAGGGCCAGCGCGTCCGCTTCGGAGGTCGGAGAGGGGCAGCCGATCTGGAGATGCCCGGTGGCCGTCAGGACCATGCAGGAATTCGCAATAGGCGGCAAACCGTTGCTGTTGACGGCCTCCGCGTAATTGAACCCGTCGAGCCCCTGTAGAATGAGTGTTCCGGCCACCATCTGGCCGTTCGATGGGCTCTCGCCGAGCTGACACCCAACGTTCGAAGTGTATCGAGGACGCTGCACGCCGCTCGGATACGTGTAGTAGACCTCAATTTGCCCGGTGGGTAGGATGATGAGGTCCCACTTGCCACCCGATGCTATCCGGGTCTCAAGCCCCGACGAAAGCGTGATTTGCTGAACCCCCTCGTAGCATGTTCCTCCGAAGGCGCTGTCGTAGATTATGCTGGCCATCCAGGGTCGTCCTCGTCGTCATAGGATTAGGGCGGCATGGCCGCCATTGAGGCGCTGGCTCGCGCCGGTGGTTGCGGCGATGATGCCGATGATTCCGCGTACCAGTCGCTCCCGTCCCACGTATACGTAACGTTGTCAAGAAGCGCGCCGTCTGGACCGTAACCTCCGAAGAGCACGACACGGTTGCCCAACGTCGCTGCCGACCCACGCGTACGCGCTGGCGGTGTGGTCCCGGGAAATGCCTGAGTCCACACGAGTCCATTCCATACCCACGTTTCGTCGAGCGTGTTCGTGCCATCGCTGCCACCGAACACAACGAGCGTATCCACCCCGTTGACCGTGAGAGAAGCGGAGGCAACCTGGTATCGCGGAGTGGGTCCCCCCGAGATCGGAGTCACGTCACCCCAGTCGACGCCGTTCCACAGCCACGTTCTGCCCTGAAGTTTGGTGCCGCCCGGGCCGAGGTCACTGATGCCACCAAAGACCACGAACGTTCCTCCGACGGCGCCGGAAGCTGCTTCGTGAAGCGACGGCGGAGAGTGCACCTCCGGTTGGCAGCTCCAGCAGCCCCATGACGTGTCGTTCCAAATCCACGTGTCCTGCAATGCGGAACTTATTCCATCCTCTCCGCCAAAGATGACCGTCGTCGTCGAATTGATCTTGGCGAACGGGAAGTCCGCGCGGCCACCGGGACCCGCGTCTGCGTCAGGCGTTGGCAACTGGACCCACGCGCCATTGATCCAGACCCACTGCTCGGGCGAGTAGACGTCCGCGGACACTTTCCCGCCATATAGGAAAACGCCATCGCAATCCGTGACGGCTCCGGCGCCATAACGCGCCGATGGGCCCGCGTCGAGCGAGACCTCGGTCCACTGCACTCCATCCCAAATCCACGTATCGGACAAGAGGCCTGACAAGCCTGCGCCGCCGAACATGACAACCCCCGACGCGCATCCGCCGTCCGAGCAGGCTCGTGGCGGCGTGCCGCACGCACCTGTCGCGGGTCCGGGACCGGTTTCCTCCGTGCAGCAAGCGTCACCCGGACTGGAATCAGGGCCGGCATCACCGCACCCCGCGTCGAGCACGGTGACGTCGGCGCTGGCCTCCGCCTCGCTGGACAGGGCATCGAACGCTGCGGCTGCCTCCGTGCTTGCATCAGCACCGGCGTCGGAGCTCGTCGCCGTGACGGCGTCGCTGCCAACCGCGACGTCGGGATTTGCATCGACCGTCGAATCCGCACCGCCATCGTCGCTCGTCGCCGGGCCACCTTCCGTGCCAACCTGGGCAACACAGATCAGCGCGCTCGTTCCGCTGTCATCCGGTACGCACAGCTGGCCGACTTCGCACTCGGAGGTGGTTACGCACCTCATTCCGGCCGAGGAAGTCGC
>Ga0326728_10016279_pt1 | contig 15211 bp, 13 predicted proteins | sample MB3enrmetagenome_FD_207602 | JGI IMG/M metagenome (GOLD analysis project Ga0326728, IMG submission 207602) | Lab enriched peat soil microbial communities from McLean, Ithaca, NY, United States - MB31MN | ecosystem: Environmental > Terrestrial > Soil > Wetlands > Peat | place: USA: New York...
TGCACGCCGAAGAGGTCGCGGATTTCGTTTTCGTCGAGGAAGGCGGCCGGGTAGAGCGCCGTGATGCTAGGCACGCTTGTCCCCTCGCTCACCGTGAAGCGCAACGTACGCAGCTCGAGTCCGCGGACTGAGTCCGCGCCGAAGGAGTAGGAGAGCTCGGCGCCGCCCTGCTGCCCGATGCAGAGGATCTGCACGAGGCGCCAGTTCGCGCTGCGCAGCTGGTCAACTTCGGAGAGGAGCTTGGAGCTCTCGATCTCGATGACTTTCTGGACTTCCCTGTCGCTCACTTCGCGCCTTCCTTCTTCGCTTGGCAAGCGCTCTTGCGCGCGGCCTTCATGGCTTTCTCCTTGGCCTTGAGCAGCTGGGCCGCCTGGACTACGCCTAGGAGTATGGATTCGGGCTTGGCTGCGCAGCCAGGGACGTAGACATCGACGGGGATAACCGAGGCGACTCCGCCTTGGACGTTGTAGCACTCGGCGAAGACGCCGCCCGAGTAGGCGCAGGCGCCGATGGCGACGACGACCTTGGGCTCGGGCATCTGGTCGTAGATGTTCTTGACGATGGGCGCGTTCAGGTGGTTGACGCTGCCCGTGACGAGGAAGATGTCCGCTTGCTTGGGGTCGCCCGTGACGATGCAGCCGAAGCGCTCAGCGTCGTAGACGGGCGTAAGGCAGGCGAGAACTTCGATATCGCATCCGTTGCAGCTGGACGCGTCGTAGTGGATGAGCCAGGGAGAGCGTTCTATGGAGCTCACGGCATGCCTCTTGATATGAGGTAGAAGGGTATGAGGTTTCCCGCGCCCACGACGAGCGCGACAATCCATGCGACGGCGAGCGCGACTTCCCATTTAACGCGGGCAGTCGCGTTGTCGATTAAAATTATAAGGAAGAAAGTGAAGACCACTCCGATGATCGCGGCGATCCAGCTCGAGCTGAAAAAGAGGAGCACGAGGGCGTAGAGGTAGACCGACTCGTACCAGTGCGCGAGCTCCACCATGCCGAGGATGGGCCCGCCCATGTCGGAGGTCAGTCCCATGACGAGCTCCTGGTGGGCGTGGTGCGAGGTCGAAAGATCGAAGGGCGACTTGCGCAGTTTCATCACGAGCACATACACGAGCCCGAGGTAAATGCCCGGCAGATAGAGGTAGGCGGGCATCGTCGAGGCGAGTATCTGATAGAAGTTGAAACTTTTCGCGACACCGTAAAGGCCCACGAGGGCGATGATGATCATGGGCTCGTAGGCGGTCATGAGGAGGAGCTCGCGGTCGGCGCCTATCGTGCTGTAGGGCGAGCCCGTCGAGTAGGCGGCGAGGACAAGGAAGATGCTCGCCAGGGTGAGCACGAAGATGATGAGCAGGATGTCCGAGCCGTAGAAAAAGAGAACCCCCGTGAGAATCGCGAAAACGAGATGGCTCGCGACGAGGGGAATCTGCAGTCTGTTCACGGGTGCTATGCGGCGCGTAAAGAGCTTGCGGACATCGTAGAAGGGCTGTAGGAGCGGCGGCCCGACGCGGCCCTGCATGCGCGCCGTTATGACGCGGTCGAGCCCGTCCATGAGGCCGCCTATTATAGGCCCGAGGATGACGTAGGCTACGGCGATGTAGATCTCGATGCCCTTCATATGAGGACCGTCCCTAAGATGATGAGTATGAGGAGGACGCCGATGGCGATGCCGCCCTTGAGCAGCTTCTCCTCGCCGAAGTAGGTCTCGAGGTAGTAGGCGCGGGTCGCTACCTTGAGCTCTGCCCCTTTGGCGCCCTTAAAGGCGAGGGAGGGCCCGCCGGTCATGACGCGGCCCGACATATAGGGAGCCGAAAGTTTGTCCTTGCGCCTGCGCGAGATGAAGATGAGGAGGCTTGGCACGAGGATGGTCATGCCGACCATGAGGACGGTGACCATCATGTTGTTGCGGTCGAGCCCGAAGGCCTTGCCATAGGTGTCGAGGAGATAAGGTTTGAAGGCGTACTTCGACACGAGAGGATAGAACACGCAGGTAGCGACCGCGAGGATCATGAGCGCGGTCTCCGAGGTGAACTCGTAACCGGTGATCTTGTTTTCGAGGAGGCCTATCGGCGCGTTCGGGTCGGGCGTGCGGATGAGGAGGCCCATCCACTTGGCCCAGAAGAGGACAGTGGTCGAGGAACCGAAGGCGAGAAAGGCGATCATGAAGGGACTTACGAGGCTGTTGAGGTTCATGAAGGCTTCCATGGCCGCCCACTTGGAGACGAGCATGCCGAAGGGGGCCACGAACATACAGGAGATGCCCACGATGAGGTAGAGCGTTACGCGGGGCATGCTGGTGATGAGGCCGCCCATAGACTCGATATCGAGGCTGCCCGTTCCTGTGCTCGCCGTGCCGACCGAAATGAAGAGGAGAGCCTTCGCGACCGCATGGAACAGCACGAGAAAGAGGGCCACCCATACGAGCTCGTAGGTGCCTATACCAGCGCAGGCCACTATGAGGCCGAGGTTCGACACGGTCGACCAGGCGAGGACGCGCTTTGCATTGCGCCGGGAAACCGCGGCGAAGGCGCCCACGATGAAGGTCAGTATGCCGATGAAGGAGACGAGGTAGCCGACTGTAGTACCGGTCATCGCGGGGGCGAGTCGTATAAGAAGGAAGACTCCCGCCTTGACCATCGTGCTCGAGTGGAGGAGGGCCGAGACCGGCGTGGGCGCGACCATCGCGCCGAGGAGCCAGGGCGTGAAGGGCAGCTGCGCGGACTTCACGAGGCCGGCGAGCGCGATGAGCGCTACAGGAGCGGCGAGGAGAGCGGCCTGAGGGCCCTTGACCGCCGCGAGGAGGCCATCGAGTTCCACCGTACCCATGCGCGCCGCGAGGAGGATGATGCCGACCGAGAAGGCTATGCCGCCCAGGAGGTTGAGGTTGAGAGCGAGGAAGGCGCTCTTGTCGGCCTCTTCGTCGCCGCCGTAGCCGATGAGGATAAAAGAGGCGAGGGTAGTCATCTCCCAAAAGAGGAGCATGAGCCGGAGGTCGTTCGACATCACGAGGCCGTACATAGCGCCGAGGAAGGCGAACATCGTAAAGCTGAAGAGCCTGCGCCTGTCCCGGACCTTCGTATGCTCCTCGTGGTAGGTCTTCATGTAGCCCGCCGCGTAGATCAGGATCAGCCCGCCTACCACGCCGACTATGAGGACGAGGAGGAGCGTCACTTGGTCGATGACAAAGTGCGTTCCGGCCTCTATGCCGCCCGTCCAGCGCTCGCCGACTAAGGCGAGGGCGGCTTGGGCTATGGCAAGGCCGAGGGGGAGTATCCTTCGTTTGGCGACCGAGGCCACTGCAATGAAGGCGGCCATCGCGAGCTCCCCTCCGAGGATCCATGTATCCAAGGAAGGCAGCGTGGATACGAAGCGCTCGGGAAGATTCGTTGCCATGGTCACGGCGAGTAGGATCGCTAGTCCCGCCTGGATCACGGCGCCCGTGATCACGATGAAGCGCCTGAGCCTGTCGCCTCTGAGGATGAGCACGAGGAGGCCAAAAAGTGGTGGCGTCACCGCTACTATAAGTGGTAATGTCATATGTGTCCGTTCATACTAGGCGAGAACGAAAAAAATGGCAATCGTTCATTCCCCTTTTGGACTGTCCTTCTCTTCGCTTCCCGCTTCGCGGTCCGGCCCCTTAAGCAGCGCGATGAACTCGGCCTCGTCCAGAGTCTCTTTCTCGAGGAGTTTCTCGCCTATCGTATCGAGGAGCTCTTTTTTTCCGCGGAGCTTCTCGAGAACGAGGTCGTAGCGCTCGGCGACCATGCGAGCGATCTCGTCGTCGATGTATTTCTGCGTATCCTCGCTATACTCGCGGGCCATGAAGCCATCGGAGGGCGAGCCGATCAACGAGGCGCCGCGCTTGGTGAGCGCGACGTTGCGGAAGCGCTCCGACATGCCGTAATCGGTGATCATGCGGCGCGCGATGTCGGTAGCGCGGGTGAGATCGTTGGCCGCGCCTGTCGAGATAATGTCGAAGGCGATCTCCTCGGCTGCTCGTCCGCCCAAGAGTACGTCGATCTGCCCCAGGAGCTCCTCTTTCGTGAGCACGAAGCGGTCTTCTGTCGGGAGTTGGAGTGTGTAGCCAAGGGCGCCCATGCCTCGTGGCACGATAGAGACCTTCTTTACGGGATCCGCCCCTTTGGTAAAGGCCGCGGTGAGGGCATGGCCCGTCTCGTGAAAAGCGACCGTTCGCCTCTCGTTGGGGTTCATGACGCGGCTTTTCTTCTCGAGCCCCGCCACGATCTTTTCTATCGCCGCGTCGAAATCGGCGTGTACAACCTTCTTGCGCCCCCCTCGCACCGCGAGGAGGGCTGCCTCGTTGACGAGGTTCGCGAGATCAGCGCCGACGAATCCCGGTGTCCCTCTCGCCACTTTGGAGAGATCGACGTCGAGATCGAGCTTGACCGCCTTGGCGTGTATCTGAAGTATGGCTTCTCGGCCTATGAGGTCGGGCCTATCCACGAGGACTTGACGGTCGAATCGGCCGGGCCTAAGCAGGGCGGGGTCGAGAACGTCTGGCCTATTCGTCGCCGCAAGTATGATGAGCCCGCTCGTCGCGTCGAAACCGTCCATCTCGACGAGGAGCTGATTTAAGGTCTGTTCCCGCTCGTCGTTGCCGCCCATCGCGCCGTTCATTCGGCTCTTGCCTATGGCGTCGAGCTCGTCGATGAAGACTATACAGGGCGCCTTCTCGCGCGCCTGCTTGAAGAGGTCTCGGACACGGGCTGCCCCTACTCCGACGAACATCTCGACGAAATCCGCGCCGCTCATTCTGAAGAAAGGCACTTCGGCCTCTCCCGCTACGGCACGCGCGAGGAGGGTCTTGCCCGTCCCTGGCGGACCGACGAGAAGGACGCCCTTGGGGATCTTTCCGCCTATATCGGTGTACTTTTTCGGGTTCTTGAGGAAGTCGACTACCTCGACCAGCTCCTCCTTGGCCTCGTCGACGCCCGCGACGTCCTTGAATCGAGTCACGACGTCACCCTCGGCGACGATCATCGCCTTGTTCTGCCCGAAGGCGAGGACGTTCCCTCCGGGATTCCCCAGGCGCTTGAAGAGGAATCGCCAAATGAGGAGCATAAAGACCAGAGGCAGAATCCAGTTGAGGAGGAAGGAAAGGATAGCGTTGCTCTCCCTCGATACTGAGGAATAGATGACTCCCTTTTCGTCGAGGAGCGGGGTGAAGGTAGGATCCTCCACGGGCACTGTTTTATAGACCGAGGGGCCCCTGACCGCCTGGGGCAGCACACTGATCGCCGGTTTTTTCTCGAGTTGGAGGTATCCCGTGTAGTAGCTCTGGTCGATTTCGACGCGCTTGATCTCTCCTGAACGAATTTTATCCTTAAAAGCGCTATACGGTATCACCGTGTCGTCGCTTTGAAAAATGAGGATATTGAGGAGTGCGACTGCCACGACCATGATGAGGACGTAGCCGATCGAAAATTTAAACTGAGGACCACCGAAGTTCTGAGTACCGAGGGACGGCTTGCCGTTTACCCCTTTCTGCGTCGGGCTAGTCGGTCCCTTTCGGTTCCAACCTTTGCCCTTCTTCGCCATAACGACTCCGATCGACTGGAGGCGCCTTGCGCATCCAGTCTCTGTTAATGTACCCAAGATACCCGCATTAGGCTACGTACTGCGAGTCGAAGCGTGACTATAGGCTTTCGCCTTGACCGGCACAGTGCTTTTCCGTATATTTCTTTCAATCTTTCTACAAGAACCTAAGTTATTCAGGAGGAATACTGTATGAAAGTTAAGCCCCTCGGTGATCGAATCCTTATTAAGATCCAGGAGAGCGAGAACAAGACAGCCGGCGGGATCATCATCCCCCAGACTGCCCAGGAAAAGACCCAGAACGGCATCGTCGTCTCAGTCGGTCCGGGAACCAAGAACGACAAGGGCGTGCTAGAGCCCCTTTCTGTCACGGCAGGACAGAAGGTCATGTTCGATAAGTACGCCGGAGCCCAGATTAAGATCGATGGTGTTGATCACCTCATCGTCAAGTTCTCCGACGTGCTCGCTGTTATTGAGTAAGATGATTCCGCCCTGTAGGGGGGAATAGAAAGGGCCGTTCGCTTAGGCGAACGGCCCTTTCTTGTAACTAGCCCTTCCAAACGAAAGACTACTACCCTCTTAAAGTTCGAGGAAGAGCAGGGAATCGGCGAGGGAAATGTCAGGTTGTAAGGACTTTAAGGATGTCCTCGGGCGTCTTTGCTGCAAGTATTGCTGCGCGCTTTTCCTCGCTGCGGAATAGGAGGCTCACCTCTGCCAGGAATTGAAGGTGGGGGCCGGTCTTATCAGCGGGCGAAAGGGTCATGATGAAAATCCTGCACGGCTCCCGATCGAGGGCGTCGAAGTCGACCGCCGTATCCGAGACACCGATGCAAGCGACCAAGTCCTTGACCGAGTCGGTTTTCCCGTGCGGAATCGCGATCCCGTGCTTCATGCCCGTGCTCATACGGCGCTCGCGTTCGAGGACTGCTTTGCGGGCGGCATCAATATCGTTGACCTTACCCGAGCGAGCCGCTATCTGGAGCAGCTCTTCTATTAGCTCTTCCTTGGTTCGCCCTTTAAGGCCGATGGCGACAGTGTCGCGGCTCAGAATGCTCTTTAGATCCATAAGGACATTCTACGATCGTGCGTTGCCGGAGTCAAGCATGCCTTTGCGCTAGATGAAGAATCGCGCCGCAATTCCCCTCAAATAAAGAATCGCGCTTCTTTCTCGTGAGCCAGTGAGGATCGGCGAGCGAGGAGGACCGAGGCGGTTCCCGCCCAGAGGGCATCGAGGAAAGCTCCCATCGCGACGAGAGGGAGGGCTACGGGCGCGGCGATGAGGAATCCGTTCTCGAAGCCCTTGCCGTAAAGGGCGCAGAGCGCCATGAGCGCGGCCATCGCGCCTTTATCCGGCGAGGTGCCCACCAGCAGGCTGGCCAGCGGCGCGAAGATGACGATCCACAGGAGACTGCCCGGCGATACGCCGAGGTTGGAATAGGAGGAGAGTACGACGATGAATGCTGTAGAGGTTACCAGGGCAGTGCCTGCGCGACCGAAGATAGCGGCAAGGGGCAGATCGATCGCGTTCGCCCTGCGACGTACGCCCAGACTCTCTTTATCGTGCTTCATGAGCGAACCGAGACAGAAGTAGAGATCGCCCGAGGCGAGGGCGGCGAGGGAGGGCGCGAAAAGACCATACAGGACGCGGTAGGGGTTCTTTCTGCCGCCGAAGAACCAGAGAACTGCCGGGATGACGACGAAGGTCACGACGAGGGTCTCTGCGCCGACAGTGACGAGGAGGGGGCGATAGACTTCGGCGCCGGCTGCGGATCTGAGTTCGAGCACGTTGCGCGCAGTCGTGGTGATGATAAGGACGCCGAGGAACTCGACAAAGAAGGAGTTGATCTGGTAGAAGACGCGGGAGAGCGAGTCGAAGAGCTGAACGACGGGCTTCGTCGCAGCCCTGTCGTGGCTGAAGGCCAGACCGAGGAGGATGGAGAGGAAGTATGTTGGCAGGAGGGAACCGCCCGAAACCAGGACGGAGAAGGGACTGTCCGGGAAAACGGCGAAGAGGAGATCCTTGACGTCAGGCGCCTTGCCCGCGCTGACCGCGTCAGCGACGAGGGGAATGCGCGCAGGGTGCACTGCTGCGGCGACGAGGACGCCGATGAGGCTCATAGCGGCGACAGCGGCTATGAGCACGAGCAGCGTTCTCCCTAGAGAACGCCAGAATTCTTTATCCTCGTTCTGCTCGAAGACCGCGACCGGTACTGAGAAGAGGACGAGGGGGATGAGTGCGTAGCGACCGATCCGGATGGAGAGGTCGAAAAGGACCCCTAGAACACCCCTGAAGGCCGTATCGTCCAGGGGTACGGCTAATGCCAGGGCGGTTCCGAGGATCACACCCATGAGGTACTTCATCCAGATCTTCATGGCCGAGAGCATAGACCTCGGCCGTGTAGACAGTCAACGAGGCTTGTGCCGACGGCTTCGTCCGTGTAGACTTCCCTTTACCTATGCGATTCGTAGATGAAGGAAACGTGGCTTTCGGCCTTTTTGAGGCGGCCGCTCGCGGCTATCCCCCCGTCGGTGTCTTTTCGCCAACGAGCGACGCCGACCTCAGACCTGCCATCTACGCGCCCGAGTCCACCTTTACGGAATCTTCTTCCTCGGCTATTGCGGCGCTTTTCCCCGAGGATGTCGATCCATTGTTGGCCGACCGCTTGGCCGCAAGGGCCTTTCCTCAAGCGCCCGTAGGTTTCTTGCGCGGCGACGATATCCTCGTGGCCGACTATACGGCCGGCCCCTCTGGGAGCGCCGCCGATTCCGAGGCGGCCTTTCTCGCCGGCATCCTCGCCCAGGCCGCTAGACGGAAAGGGCCTCTCCTCCTCCTCGCGGACGGATCGGGCCCGGACGGCGCGGCTCTCTCCGAGGCCATCGCCGGCCTTCGCGATCTCAGCCTCGCTCTTTTGTACCCCACTGGACAGGCTGCCTGCGGCCTCCGGGGCCCGCGTCTTGCGCGCGAGGGCGGACAGACGAGTCTCATCGCGGTCCATGGCGATCGCGCGGCGGTCGATCGACTCATTCGCGCCGCCGTAGACGATGCCGTAGGCAGCGCCTCAGGCGGCGCGATAGCCGGAATGAGCGTCGTCGCCGCCGGACCGGCGAATCCCGCTCGCGTCGCCGCGCGGATCGTCAACCTCGCCTCGAGCTTCGCTTCCTTGCGCAAGGGCGTAGCGGGCGATTTCTTCATAGGTGTCCGCGGCGGCGAAGGCTTCGACTTGGCTGCATGTCTCTGGGCTTGGAAACTCGGTCTTCCTCTTACGGGCATCATCCTCTCGGTGGGAGAAAAGGGAGTTTTCGGGATCGATCCCGCTGGGCGGCGCATGGTCGAGCGCTTCGACGCCGCGTATCCGGGTGTGATCCGCTCCCTCGCGCTGCTACATCCCGTCAACTGCGAATCCGCCTTCCACTATCGCGATGAGCTCTGCACCTTAGGCGGACCTAAAATCGATCTGGCCTCGGCCATGACCCTCGCCGCCTCGGAGAGTGCCTTAGACGCCGGACTGCGGGGGCATGCCCGAATCATCGTCCCATGGGGAGCCTCCCTTGTTTGGGACGAGGGCTTGAGCGGATCGGAACTCGGAGCGGCCCTGAGGGACGCGAGGGTCGATGCGGAGATAAATCCTGGCCTGGACGAGCTAACACGCGCGTTGACAGCGTAGTTTACTTTCGGCTACATTGGCCCTAGGCCGCGATGCGGTCGCGCCGCCCCCCGATTCGTCGCATTAGTAATGAGAATGACGAATCGCCCGAGCGGTTTACAGTGAAAGGATTTTTCAAAGTTCGGGACGAGATTTGAAAAATAACCTTGATATATGCATGTTTCGTAGCGGTTCGCTTAGTTTTTTCGAACCGCGAGAAACGCAAAATCGCCGAAAGGCGATTACGACCCAGTAGCTCAGTTGGATAGAGCGGCTGCCTCCTAAGCAGCAGGTCGACGGTTCGAACCCGCCCTGGGCCAGCTTACAGGATAAAGAGTTACGTGATTTCAAAAATGCGTTGGGGACGTTTGGGGACCGCGTGGGGACCGTTATGAATCTGCCGATAAGAAGAGCGGTATGAAGACACGGATGCCATATAGGATCAAATACAGAGCTGACCGGGATTTCTATACGGTTGCCCTTAATTATCCCGAATGCGGATTGAGCGCGGCGGAATGTGACGCATGGGGAGTTCGTCGAGCCTTTTCGACATTCCCCGAAGAACTTAAAGAGTATCGTCAGCCTCGAAGTCGGCGGGCTGCTGAGCGAGGGGCGCAGGCCCTAATAGCCTTCTTGCAGAAAAAGCCGGGCGCTCTAGCAATCAGGAACGATGACTCGCCGACGATGGGCGAATGGGTGCGGCTTTTTCTGGATCTTGAGACTAGTCCCCGCGCTGTCCGTCTTGTCGGCAAGAATCGACCATATAGCCCTCAGACAATTTACAACTATCAATCAATATACGATGCTCACCTTACCAATGATCCTATCCTCTCTCGCAAAATGGAGAGCATAGAACAAGCCGACATTCTGCTTTTGCTCGGGCGAATCGCCGCACATCGAATTACGATCGGGCAACCTAGGAAACCCCGAAAGGATCGCAAAACCGGCAAGGTGATCGAGTCTCCGGCCCTCCCTACTCGCCCGATGGGTGGCACGCGTGCCTTCGAGGCGGTTTATAGTTTTTTGCGAATGACATCCAAGGAATATCAGAAAGAACATCCTCGGTGGATTGATCCATTCGCGTCTATTGATCGCCCGAAGCCGACAAAAACCGAGCCGAGGCAGGGACTTGAGGAAGAGGAAGTAGCCCGACTTTTCTCGACGGAGGGCGTGTTTGATAAAGAGCCTGAGCTTGAGCGCGCGATCTGTGCCGCCATGTTTTGGGCTGGCCTGCGGAGGAGCGAGATTTTCGGGCTTATGCCCTCAGACCTCGACTGGGCGACGCCTCAGATTATCGTGCGGCATGCCTGGAAGAGCTTCGATAGGAAGAATAGGGAACTCGGCGATCCTAAGCATCATAAAATCCGCGAGAGCCTTTTTCCCGACATTCTGCAAGCGAGCATCACACTATTATGGAAGAAAAACGATGAGATTTTTAAACAGAACGGCCAGAAAGCTATAGGGGAAGAGGGGCAACGTCGCTTTGTGTTTTGCCGAGCCGACGGCTCGCAACCAGGCCCGACGTGGTATAAACAGCATGTATCAAAATGGTTCAAGCGCGCTGGCATTGAAATCGCGGGGCGGAAGATAACGCCGCACTCGGCTCGTCATAGCCTCGCTTCAATTCTCGAGGACCAAGGCGTTTCTATCCGTGTCATAGGCGAATTGCTCGGGCATTCGGACCTGAAAACAACGAAGGGATACCTGCATACTCCCCAGGGGAAGATTAATGAGATCACAGATAAGATTAATAAACAATAACCTAGCAACACGGAAGATTCGTTTACGACGAGCCGTGCGCTTGCTTGTACGCTCGTAGGACCGCATTGATCTTGGTTTGGTAGCCCTTGCCCATGGACTGAAACCAGTCAAGGACGTCCGCGTCGATTCGGATGCTTGTGGCTTTCTTGGGAGTTCTAAACTCGAGCTCCGAGATCGGAGGAAGAAAGTCAGTAGGCATAGGGCCGGCCGCGAAGGCCGCATCCATGTCCTTTGCTATACCGGCGGGTGTCTCCTCGTAGCCGTCGGCATCCAAGACCGGGCTCTTATGCTTGGTTGCGCTTTTCATACTCGTCTACTCCTTTCCGCCAGTGTCCCGCGCCGAAAATACGAATCGACTCGCCGCGTATGGTAAAACGTATAGTCAATATGCGCCCACGCGCCATTCCGAGGCAGAAATAGCGTTTTTCGGTCTGCGAGTGGCGAACGTCAGGATATATGAGATGCTGGGGATCGGCAAAAGCCTCTTGTGCCTCCTCGAAAGACACGCCGTGCTTTGTTTGGTTGGCTCGATCCTTGGCTTCGTCCCACTCAAATCGCATGAGAATAGGATACTATTGTCTATACATATTGTCTATACATAATGAATCAAATTCAGCAATAAAAAACCCCGCGACTAAGCGGGGTTTTTATAGAAACGAATAAACAGATGCTTGGCTAGGCCATTTAAACGAGTACGGAGGACGAAGACGAGTCCCTAGGATATCAGGATTCCAATACTTAGCGCGACAAGCGCGTACAGGCTGTTAGGCGACGTATTGTTTTGCGTTTCGAAAATGGCGTTCCTTGTCGCCCGAGCTAGGATGGCGAGGGCGTTAATAATACTCTGGTTAAAACAATAATATTTGAAATAAGTATTATTAATTATTATTCAGTTTTAAGAATACAATTTATTGATGGTAATAGATTACGTTATCTATCACCAATAGTTAACTATATTAATCGATGCATTTAAGCCGTTGTTGTTAATTAAATAATCTGATAATTTTATAGTAAAATCACAGTGTCTTCCTAAGCTAATAAGATAATGGCCACCGATTGAAAGATTCATATTAGTATTTGGCATTGAATCTACTCCTACTACTGAAAAGTTTCCAAGATCATAAAAATTAGTATAAATTGCAGATATACCCAACGCTAATGATTGCAAATTATCAATTTTTATAATAGCCTCTGGCTCTATTTGTCCAAGGTACTTTATTGAGGTGCCATTAAAAGGTATAAAAAAACTGCTATTCCCAGTAATTTTACATGCAAACAATTTTTCAATTTTCTGAAGGATGCTAATTTCAATAACTGGAAATATTCCCCAACCTTCTGATGTTGAGTACAGAGGAACAACTCCAAATTCAAAACCAAAATATCCAATATTATTATAATATAATTGATGTTTAAAACTTAATGGTAGAGGGCTCCATTCTAATTCCCAATTATCACTTAGTGATTGGCTCCAATTAAAAACACTATATTCTGTATCATTAACTTTTAAACCATTTCCAGTTAATTTAATTGTTCCGTTCAATTCAGATTGCCATGAATCTATTTTGTCCGGCAAAGTATATGGTCTATCAATTTCTGAAGTTGGCCAATGTTCAAAACTCTTCATAGAAGTACATGATGTCAGAATAACAAATAAAACAGATAAAAATAAAAAAATCCTAATTCTCAAGTTCATTCTCCTTATCTATATAAGACTAGGGAATTTATACTTTATTATATAATATACAAATTGATTTATCATGCAGCCCGCCAGGACGGCGGGCTGCTGATCGGCCGCGCAGAATAATATTTCGCCTAGACGGGCGCCAGTATGCGAGGTTTGGGCGAGCATAGGCGAGCCCAAATCTAGCTGAGCGGAGCGCGAAAAGCGCGTAGCGAAGCCCGACGAGCCCTATACGCTAGGATTTCAATTCCTAGGCGAGGAGTGCGGGTAGGCTGTTAGGCGGCATTGTTCTGGTCGCTCTTTCCTACCCTTTCGCTATTTGTCGCCCAAGCCACGATGGCGAGGGCGTTCAATCGTTATACTATTTCCCTTTTTCAAAATACTTCACTGATTCCAGTTTCTGGAAATGTTTATCTTGAGTCCATAATACTGCCGAATATTTCTTAGCTATAGCATATATTATACTATCGGCCATTGCTAACTTATTCTCTTTTCCAATTTGAGCAGAATAAATTGCTAAACCAGAATCTAGATTAATTACTTTCCCTTGTTTCATATGTGCAATTGCAAATAATCCTCTATCCTCATCCAATTCAATAATCAATTTCTTAAAAACTTCATATATCGTAATAGAAGGCACAATCAAATTATCTAAATCTTCAATTACTGGAGATACTTCTTCTCCAACATCACTTCCAGCAAAAAACTCCAACCAACAAGAAGAATCTACAACATTCATAATCTATCATCTTCCCTAATAATTTCAGTGTTTATTCCTTTATAAATCCCTTTAAGCTTTTTCATGGGATGAATTGGAACTAATTCAATACGCGATCCATAATTTATTATTTCTAAAGTAGTTCCAGCTTTTAAACCAATTGATTCTCTAATTTCCTTAGGAATCACAACTTGGTATTTACTTGATATAGTTACAGTATTCATCGATAAGCCTCTTGTATTACAATACTACAATCAATTAATATTGTCAAATATTTGCCACAAACTATTTCATTAATATATATAGAATTAAATAGAAAGACATGTTTTATGCAGCTCGCCAGGACGGCGGGCTGCTGTAATGACCACGCCCAGAATAATGTCGCCTAGGCGGTCCCCTGTATGCGAACCTATGGCGAGCACAGGCGAGCCATAGGTTGTCCGAAACGGAGCGAGCGACATGCGAGCGTAGTGAGGACCGAGCATTCCCGAATCTCAACGGTTGGGAATTCGATGCGTGTACAGGGTGTTAGGCGCTGGTTTTAGTCCCCATCTTTATACACTTTTCTTTCTTCGCGCTGAACGCTCGGAGGGCGAAGCGCGAAGTTATTTATATCCAATACTGACCTTCATTCCTAATAAACTCAATCTCTTTACTATAATGATCAATATGCCCTTCATTTTTCATCTTTATAAAACTTGGATCATTTATTTGAACTTTCTGGATAATAAAGTCTTTTAAATACTCAATTCTGAAAATGACCATGTCCATAATTTTTTTAGTCATTTCTATCCCATAAGATTCAAAGAATACTTGAATTTTTTCCTTTCGATCTTTCATGTGTTCATTCCTATTGTATCTAATTGTTTTTCCGTTTTCATCTTCCCAATAGCTAGAAAGCGGAATATATGTAAATAATGAATATGCAATATCCCAATTTATTGGGCCTGGTCCACACATATCAAAATCAATAAGTCCAACAGGTTCCTCATTTCTAAATACTGTATTGTATGGAGCAAAGTCGTTATGACATATCACTTCGTTTTCATTTGTATTTGGATAATTTATCTGCCATGTTAGATTTGTACTTTTATAGAATTCCTTAGTTTGGTCATGAAATTGTCTCATTTCTTTAGCGATCATAGTAATCATATCAGTAGATCGTATATAATTTTTTACAGGATCATTCCCGACCTCTCCTTCAATATATGTCAATATCTCTCTGTTCTTTTCATCAGTTCCTAAATACCGAGGACTAAAGTGATAGTTACTCTTCTCGAGATATTTCAATAATTCATGAATTGAATTACTATACTTATTTTGATTTCTTCTTACTGTTTTTCCAATTTTAGCAACACTTGATATATTCCCACCTTCCAGTTTTTCTTCTACTAATTTCAATTTCTTTTACTCCTCATAAAAATTATGCCGCGCCCGACGGCCGGAGGCCCGGGCGTATTTTTATTATTGCTTGGGGACTAAAACTTGCGCCTAACGGTCCCTGCCTGCGAAGTTGGGCCGAGCACCGGCGAGGCCCAATTTGGCTGAGCGGAGCGAGCGAATGCGAGCGGAACGAAGCCCGATGAGCCCCCAGATACAAGGATTCCAATACATAGGGCGATGAGCGCGTACAGGCTGTTAGGCGCTGGTTCTCCTTGGCTTTCTGAAAATGCGTTGAAGCCAAGGATGGCTTCAACGCATATAATTAATTTTGCAATTTTCTGGATATAATATTTGATATCGTTTCATCATTTTCTATTTTGTATAATGATATAATAAATTTCCCTTTCCCATATGGGACTTCAAATAGTGGAGTAACATCAATCATTTTATTCTTAATATCTTTATA
>Ga0326728_10016280_pt1 | contig 15209 bp, 9 predicted proteins | sample MB3enrmetagenome_FD_207602 | JGI IMG/M metagenome (GOLD analysis project Ga0326728, IMG submission 207602) | Lab enriched peat soil microbial communities from McLean, Ithaca, NY, United States - MB31MN | ecosystem: Environmental > Terrestrial > Soil > Wetlands > Peat | place: USA: New York...
CGCCGATGTCCGTGTGATAGAACGCCGGCTCGAAAGGCTTGTACTCCACGAGCATGCGCTGGTTCCCCGTGAGTTTCCCGTGCAGTTTCTTCAGTCCTTCCTCAAACCACTTGCGCCGCTGGCGAATGTTCGAGGTGCCGGGATAATTGGAGCCGTCGGCAAACCAGAGCGAAAGATCGCGGCTCCCGAGCTTCGTGGCAATTTCCGCGCTGTCCAGAATGTGGTTCAAGGCCGCTTCACGGACGGCCGGGTCCGGGTTGCCCAGTGAACCGTGCTTGTAAATCTGATCCTGAAACACATTCGGGTTGATCGAACCCGCGCGCACCCCATAGCGCTTTGCCAGTTCGTTCACGTTTCCGACGCTGTTTAAACCTTCCGGCAAGTCCCAAAGCACGTGCACGGCAACCGTCGGACAGGCCCCGGTCACGCCGTGCACTTGGCCGGCGTCGCTGAACTTTTCTTCGATCGTAGAAGCGGCCGCGAGTTGTGTGAACTTTCCGAATCGCGTACCGGTATTGGCGAAACCCCACGAGGGTAGTTCGATTTGAAAGGAATCGAGAGCCTTCGCGACCTGCTCTGACCTCCTAGTGGTCAGCGTCATGGCGTTAACTCCTCAGAGCTGAAGTAGTGATGCGAAAACCGACGGGATGCTAACACTCGGGGTAAGCGAAGTCTAGAAAACCCCGGCCCGAGTCAATTCTATTAAAATCTTCCCACGCTTCGTTTAAAGTCTTGATAGAATCCGCCATGCAGCGACGGTTCAACCGCTCTTGAAGCCAGGGAACCATTCCGCGCACCGCTTCCCGGAGTTTCACCCGCATTCTTCCTGTAGAAATACCGTAGATTCGAGGAGACAGGTCATGCCCCATGGCTATTCGCGCCGGGATTTCATCGTCACGCTGGGAACGGTAACCGCGTCTTCGTGCTTGCCGGCGCTGGCGGGCGCGCAGTTCCCCGCAATCTTTGCTGCAGAACGCCTCTATCCGCCGATGGACTTGTCCTATTTCAATCGGCCGATCACGCCGGCGGCCGCTGAAATCCGATTTGGCTACGCCGCCATCACCTGGGGCGGAAACGATCGCCAGGCCATCGAGGATATCGCCGCCGTGGGATTCCGGGCCATTCAGTTGCGTTCGAATGTGCTGGAGGAGTTCAAAGACAATGCCGTGGGCACGGTTCGGGATTTGCTCGCTCGGAACAAGATCAAAATGGTCGCGTTATCCAGCGGCAGCCTCGACGTGGACAAACCCGAAGCCGATCAGTTCGATTTGCACACAGCGCATGCGAGATTTGTCCGCGATGTCGGCGGGCTTTACCTGCAAGTGACGTCGGAACGTCCTAAGAACCGGGCGATCACCTCCGAGGATTACAGCAAGTTCGGCCGCATGCTGACGGAACTCGGCAAACGCACGGCGGACGAAGGGGTTACGCTGGGATTTCACAATCATATGGGCTCTCTCGGACAGGGCCCGGACGAGGTGGACAAGATCTTCGACGCTGTGGATACGCGTTATGCAAAGCTGGAGCTCGATATCGCCCACTTCTATCAAGGCGGCGGCGATCCCGTGAAGGCCGTAGACGATTACCGCGATCGTCTTCTCTTCCTTCATCTCAAAGACGTCGTCGAAGTGCCCCCCGGCGCGCGCGGCGGTAACACCTACAAATGGGTCGAGCTGGGCCGCGGCCTGGTGGACGTGCCGGGCGTCGTGGCCGCGTTGCAGAAGATCAATTTCCGCGGCTGGGCCGTCATCGAGCTGGATTCCGTGCCGGACGCGGGCGATACCCCGAAGAGCTGCGCCGAAATCAACAAGAGATACGTCGAAGAAAAGCTGGGGTATACGATATGAACTCGCCATTCCACGTTTCCGTCATCAGCGACGAGATTACGCAGGACTTCGGCCGGGCGTGCGAGATCGTCTCGCAGGAATTCGGCCTGAACTACATCGAGATTCGCACGCTCTGGAACAAGAATGTGATGGCTCTCGACGCGAAGGAGGTTGACGACGCCCGCAAGCTTCTGGAGCGCTACAAGCTGCGCGTTACCGATATCGCCAGCCCGCTCTTCAAAGTGGACTGGCCCGGCGCGCCGCGCTCGCAATACAGCCCACAGCGGCGCGACTCCTACGCCGCCGATTTCACTTTCGAGCAGCAAGATGAAGTCATCGAGCGCGCGATCGAACTGGCGCGCGCTTTCCAGACCGACCGCGTCCGCGGCTTCGATTTTTGGCGCCTCGACGACCAATCGCCTTATCGCGTGGACATCGACGCCAAACTGGCCGATGGCGCCGCAAAGTTCGCCAAGGCGAACATGATCTTCCTGCTGGAAAACGAACCCGAATGCAACACAGCCACCGGCGCCGAAGCCGCGCGCACCCTGCACGCCGTCACGGCTCCGAATCTCATGCTCAACTGGGATCCCGGCAACGCTGCCATGCTCGGAGAAATGCCGTTCCCGAACGCCTATGCCGGCTTGCCCAAGCATCGCATCGGCCACTGCCACGTCAAAGACACGCAGAAAAAAGCGGACGGCTCCGGTTTCGAGTGGGCCCTGATGGGCAAGGGAGTGGTCGACTGGGTCGGACAATTTCGCGCGTTGAAGCACGATGGATTCCGCTACGCCGTCAGCCTGGAAACGCACTGGCACGGGGGCGGAACGCCCGAGCAATCCACGCGCCTGTGCTGGGCGGTGATGAAAGAGGATCTCCGCAGAGCCGGCGCACTGTCATAAGCGAAATTCCATGCCCAATCGAGGAGAGCGATGATGCCCAGCGAGAACGAACCAGCGGCGAGGGTGCGAGAGGCAGGACGCGAAGACGATCCGGCGGGAGTCCGTCGTCGCGACCTGATCAAAGTGGTAGGCGGCGGCGTCCTGGGCGCCATCGGGATGCAGGCGGCGCTGGCGGAACCGGCGGCCGCGAAGAAAGCGCCTCCGGCACCGGCGGGCCATGTGGGCGTGTTCGATGTGAAGGAATTCGGCGCCACCGGCGACGGCAAGACGATCGATTCCGACGCAATCAACAAAGCAATCGACGCCGCGTCTGCGGCCGGCGGCGGGACCGTGCAGTTGCCCGCCGGGACGTATGCTTCTTACTCGGTCCATCTGAAAAGCAACATCACTCTCGAACTGGGCGCGGGCGCGACGTTGCTCGCGGCTGACCCTCCCGCGCAGGGCGGCGGGTTCGACGCGGCCGAGCCGAACACAGAGTGGGAAGCGTATCAGGACTTCGGCCACAATCACTTTCACAACAGCTTGATCTGGGGCGAGAACATTGAAAACGTCGTCATCATCGGCACGGGCCTCATTCACGGAAAAAGTCTGAGCAAGGGGTACGGGCCCGGTCTGAAGGCGGAGACTCCAGGCGTCGGCAACAAGTCCATCGCGCTGAAACGCTGTCACAACGTCCTCCTGCGCGATTTCTCGATTCTGAAGGGCGGCCACTTCGGAATTCTCGCCACCGGCGTGGATACCCTAACCATCGACAACCTGCGAATCGATACCGATCGCGACGGCATGGACATTGATTGCTGCAGGAACGTGCGCATCTCGAATTGCACGGTGAACTCGCCCTGGGACGACGCCATCGTCCTGAAGAGTTCCTACGCCCTCGGCGAAGCCCGCTCCACCGACAATTGCACCATCACGAATTGCTACGTGACCGGTGGCTACATACTCGGCTCCGTCCTCGACGGAACCTGGAAACCCTGGACGACCAGAGTCCCGCTCACCGGCCGCATCAAGTTCGGCACCGAATCGAACGGCGGCTTCCGCAACATCACCATCTCGAATTGCGTCTTCGACAAATGCCAGGGCCTGGCGCTTGAGTCCGTGGACGGCGCCATCTTCGAAGACGTCAGCATCACGAACATCACGATGCGCGACGTCTCGAGCGCGCCGATCTTCCTTCGCCTCGGCCGCCGCATGCGCGGCCCTGCGAGCCTTGCCGTCGGCGTTTTGCGGCGCGTCACTATCAGCAACCTCGTCGTGTCCAATTCGGCCTCGCGGCTCTGCTCGATGATTCTCGGCATCCCGGACCACTTCATCGAGGACGTGAAGATAAGCAACGTCCTCATCCTGCACCAGGGCGGCGCCACGGCGGCCGATGCCGCGTTCGTGCCCGCGGAAGACGAAACGGAATATCCGGAGCCGGGCAGCTTCCGTCAGATGCCGGCGAACGGCTTCTACATTCGCCACGCCAAGAACATCGAGTTGCGCGACATCGAGATCAAGGCCATGGCCGCCGACGCGCGCCCGACGTTCGGTTTGGTTGCGGTGGATGGCGTAGAATTCTTCAACGTGCGCGGGCCGGGGAATGTGCCCACGTTCTCGCTGGAGAACGTCACCGATTTCCGCGTGTTCCAGAGCAAAGCGGTACCGGACACGGATCTGGACCAAGTGAAGGAGAAGACGCTTTTCCCCGAGGACGGCGTTTTGGGCGATGCCGATAAATTTCGTAAGTGAAATCTCAGGAGGCATTTCATGATGAGGGATAAGACCTCACGCCGGGACTTTCTCAAAGTGGCGGGCGCCGGCCTCGCGACCACGGCGCTGGCCTCCTCTGCCACGAGCTACGCGCGCATCGTCGGCGCGAACGATCGCGTCGGCGTGGGCATCGTCGGCTTCTCGGATCGCTTCCGGAGCTCCCTGATGCCATCGTTCCACAAGGTTTCCGGCGATCTGAATTTCGAGTTCGTCGGCGTCTCCGACATCTGGAGCCTGCGACGCGATCAGGCGCAGGCAGCGGTGTTGAAGCTGACCGGCAATCCGATCTTCGCCGCGCGCAACAACGAGGAGCTTTACACCCACAAGGAAGTGGACGCGGTTTTCGTCGCCACGGCCGACTTCCAGCACGCCTACCATGGCGCCGAGGCCGTACGCGCCGGGCGCGACGCCTACGTCGAAAAGCCCATAGCGCACACGATGTCGGACGCGCGCACCTTCCGCAAGGCCGTGCACGACAGCCAGCAAATCGTCGCTGTCGGCACGCAGCGCCGCAGTTCGCCGGTCTACCAAAGCGCATGCGATTTCGTGCAGTCGGGCAAATTCGGCGACATCGTCTGCGTCGAGATGACCTGGAACGTCAACCAGCCCGGCCGCTGGCGCCGCCCCTCGCTGGTCCCGCTACTCCGCGAGCAAGATACCGACTGGAAGCGCTACTACGGCGCTTCCTTCGACATGGATCGCGCGCCCGAGGAATTCGATGCGCGGAAGTATCTCGAGTTCCGGCTCTTCTGGCCGTACTCGTCGGGGATTCCCGATCAGTGGCTCGTCCACCAGATTGACACCGTTCACTGGTTCACCGGCCTGCCGCATCCGCGCAGCGTCGTCGCAAATGGCGGCATCTACCTGTGGAAAGACGGCCGCCGGAATTGGGACACGATGACCGCCGTGTTCGATTACGGCCCGCTCGACGACAAGACGAAAGGCTTCCAAGTCATCTATTCTTCGCGCATGACGAACGCCGCCGGGGACGTCAAGGAAATCTACCGCTCGAACGGCGGCACGCTCGATCTCGTCAAGAACGAAGTCACGCCCGATGGCGGCCTCACCGAGCGCTACGCCAAAGAAATGAACATGCAACCCAACCTGCTGCCGACCGTGAGCCTGGGGCAGCAGGCGGCCGAGACGAACACCGGCGCCGACACCGGCGCGGACGATATGACTGTGGCAAACGTCCGCAACTGGATGGAGTGCGTCCGCAGCCGCAAGACGTCCAACGCGAGCAGTGACGCGGGATACAGCCATTCGATCGCGCTCTGCATGAACGTCGCCGCGATCCAGACCGGCAAGCGCGTCACCTTCGACGACACCAAGCAAGAAGTCGTCGTGGGGGACTGATTGCCCATGCGACTCCTCGCCGGAAGCCTCTGGGTGGGCGTCCTCGCGGGCGCGGCGTTGCTCGTCGCGTCCAGCGCTCCTGCGCAACCGCCCAACGAGGATGGAGTGCAAATCGTGCCCAACGAAGCCGCGCGCCGCGTGGACATCCTGATCGCTGGAAAACCGTTCACGTCCTACATTTATCCGGACACGATCAAGAAGCCCGTACTGTTTCCGCTGCGCACCGCGCGCGGCACGATCATCACGCGCGGGTTTCCGCCGGGACCCGGCGAGCGCACCGACCACCCGCATCACGTCGGGCTGTGGTTCAACTACAGCGACGTGAACGGCTTCGACTTCTGGAATAACTCCGACGCCATCAAGCCCGAGCAGCGGCCCAAGATGGGCACGATCTTCCAGCGCAGAATCGTCAACCACGTTCCCGGAGACAACACGGGCTCGCTGATGACGCAGATGGACTGGGTCGCCGCAAACGGCGCCGGCGCAACGCTCATCAAACAAGACGCGTGGTACACGTTTCGAGGCGGCGCCGATTTCCGCATCGTGGATCTCTTCACGACGCTCACGGCGCAGGACGATCCCGTCGTGTTCCGCGACAATAAAGACGGTCTGCTCGGCTTGCGCGTGCGGCGCGAACTTGAATTGCCCACCGCGCAAGGCGGCGCGTTCACCGACGCGAACGGCGTCGTGACCAAAGTGGACAAGATGGACAACTCGGGCGTCAACGGCAATTACCTCACCAGCGAAGGCAAAACCGGCGAGGCCGCGTGGGGCACGCGCGGCCGCTGGTGCGCGCTCGAAGGCAAAATCGGCGACGAGCCGGTGACGATCGTCATCTTCGACTACCCGAAGAATCCGGGCTTCCCCACGTACTGGCACGCGCGCGACTATGGTCTTTTCGCCGCGAATCCCTTCGGCGTGAAGGATTTCACCAACGGCAAAGAGCAGATGAATTTCACGCTTCCGCCGCACCAGAACGTGACGTTCCACTATCGGATCTTGATTCTCTCCAAAATCGCCACGGCCGACGAAATCGAAAAGGAGTACCAGCGATTCGTCGCGGCGTATCGGTGAGGCCGCGAGCGCAAGATGAAATAGCGCGGAAGAAACCTTCACCACAGAGCACGCAGAGAGCACAGAGGAAACACAGAGAAATGAAAACGCACATTGGGATCGTTGGCGGCGGAAACATCTCCGAAACGCACGCGCGTGCCGCGCGAGCGATTCCCGGCGTGGAGATCGCCGCCGTCTGCGGAAGCAACAAAGAAAAGATCGAACGGCTCTGCCGCGAATACGGCGGAGTTCCCTTCAGCGACTACGAAACATTCCTGGCGCACAAGCCGATGGAAATGGTTGCGCTCGGCAGCCCTTCGGGAATGCACGCCGAACAAGGCATCGCGGCCGCGCGGCACGGCCTACACGTCCTGACCGAAAAGCCGATCGACATCACGGTTGCGCGCGCGGACGCGCTGATCGCCGCGACCGATAAAGCCGGAGTGAAGCTCGGCGTTTTCTTCCAGGACCGCTTCAAGCCGGATCTGCGCCGCGTGAAAGATCTGCTCGACGGCGGAATCCTCGGCAAACCGATCCTCGAGGAGGCGCGCGTGAAGTGGTATCGGCCGCCGGAGTATTACGCCGGCTCGAAATGGCGCGGAACGACGGCGCTCGACGGCGGCGGCGCGCTGATGAATCAAGGCATCCACACGGTGGACTTGCTACTGTGGCTCTGGGGCGACGTTGTGGCGGTGCAGGCGAAGATGGCAAGCTCACTGCACACAATCGAATCGGAAGACACGCTCGTCGCGCTGCTGGAATTTGCCAACGGCGCGCTCGGGACGCTCATCGCGACGACTTCCGTCTTTCCCGGCTATCCGCGTCGCGTGGAATTGAGCGGCTCGGAAGGAACGCTCGCCATCGAACAGGATTTGCTAGTGCGCGCCGATCTGCACAAGCCCGACCCAAACCTCATCCGCAACGAAGCGGGAGATCAGAATCCGAGCGCCGCTTCGCCGACCGTGAGCGACATTCGCGGTCACAAGGCCGCGCTCGAAGATTTTCTGCGCGCTATCGAGACGAATGAGCAGCCTGCATGCAACGGCCGCGAAGGGCGGCGCAGCGTCGCCCTGGTCGAAGCGATTTACGCGGCGGCGCGTTCCGGCACGCGCACCTTGATTTCGCGCTAGAGTGTCCTACCTCCGGAAATCTCCGTTCCAGATCCGTGATTTTGCATGAGTCGGCGCCGGAAGCCCCAAAAGTCAGCAGATGCCGGGCTGAAGCCGGGCGCTGCAGGCGCGCGCACGGGGCGGGGAGAAGTCCCGCACGGTCACCCGCCTTCGCCAGGGGTACGGCGCGGCGCGGGAGTGACTGTGCTACGTCAGCGCTGAGAATGCTCCGGCGCTAATGCGAAGCTGCGGGAGGCAATTGCAAAAAGAACGCGACGCAATCGAAGAGGGTGGCGCGCAGCGGATAGGTGCGGCCGTCGGTCTGCCAAATAATTGAATTGGCGGAATCCGGCGTGGAGGCCACGGAGGCCGGGGCATCCGACACAGGGTGCGGGTCTCCGGGCGCATCGGGCGCGATCGTTCGTGGGATGCGAATGCCGTATTCGGGAATGTTTGAATCGGCCGGCGGGCGCGCACTGCCGGGCTGGAACGGCGCGGCGGGAGTCGAAGCCAGAACAACCGGGCGCTTTTCCGGGTGCGAGGGGTTGATGTCGCCGACGTGGAAGCGGTGGCCATCGTAATCGAGATAATGGATGACGTTGCTCACTTCGCCGCCATAAGCAACGCGCGCGCGGCGCATCACTTCCATATCGCTGGCGTAAGGCTCGGGAAAGTCGGAATAGGTGTGGTCCACGCGGCCGGTTTCGACGATGAGCGGCCGTGGCGCGATGAGCGCGAGCAGATCCGAATCATCCACGTACTCGCGAACGTCGGCGTTCATCCAGCGCCAGCACGGGTGATTGCCGTGAACGAGGTAAACGCCAAAATCGGGCGAGAAGCTGGCGGGGATGTCCATGGCGAATCGAGGCTCGAGCGCGCCAATCCACGTGGCGGATTCGCCGCCCATCGAGTGGCCGGTCACGAGGACGCGCGTAGCATCCACGTTGGGGAGTGAGACGACGTAGTCGAGGGCGCGCATCGTGTCATAGACGCGTTCGCCGCCCTCCTCCCAATCGGAATCGAAGCCGGCGGCCTTGATCGCCGGATGCACGCCGTTGCCGTGAGCGGGATCGTCGCCCTGAAGGCGGTCGGCGTAGAGCGGCGCGGTCATGTAGGGCGCGCTGCGGTCCTCGAGCGGGCGATGAGAAATGTCGAGCGCGAAAACGACGAAGCCGCGCCGCGCGAAGGAATCGCCGTACCACACGCCGTCGGGATTCATCATGCTCCACGCGCTGCCGTTGTGGCCATTGACCACAATCACGGCCGGATATCTTCCTCCGGCCGGCGGCGGCGTGGTGGGAACCGCAAGATAACCGTGCTCGCGGCGCGTGAGCGGAGCGCCGCCGTAGGGATTCGGCAGCGTGGAATCAATTTGAATTTCGGAGAGGCGATAGTTCTGCGGCCAGGCGTTGGGATTGTCGTCGCGGCTCTCGCCGTATTTTTTGGAGGGAATCGGCGGAAGATCGGCGGCGAGCACGGTCACCTTCATCGAGAGCGGCTCGGGATCGCCAGCCATGATCAATGCGTAGAGTTCGCGGCGGACGCGATTCTGCCAGGCGGTGCGAGCATCGGGATCCTTGGGCTCGCTGAAGCCATACGAGAGAACCTGGGCGCGCGCTCCTTCCCACGGAAACGCGCCTGCGAGATTGCCTTGCGTGTACGTGCCGGAGATGAGGCGACCCGAGGCCGTGCCCGTAAACGTCATAGTGTGAAGCGGATCGTTCTCAATGAAGGTGAGGTGCGTGCCGTCCCACTGCGTGACGCGCACGTCGAATTCCACCTGCTCGCCCTGGGCGCCGCCGCTTACGGTGGCGTAGACCTTGAGGCGGCCCGTGAATCCGCTGGGGCTGTCCTCGGATACGTCAATGCGCAGCGTGGCGCGAAATTCGTTGTTGAGGAGGACGTCGTAGACGCGAGGGGCGAGGCCGCGATCGAGATACGTGCTGTTCCAGCCGGTGACGTGGAGTTTGAAGTCCTCGAGGTGCACGGGCATTTCGCCGGTAGCGCCGGCTTGCGCGTACCGCCCGACCAAAATTCCTTCGACGATCGTGCCGCGGCACCAGTAGCTAGTGTTGCCGATATCGGCGCGAAAACCGAGTTGCCGAGCGGCGGGATCCCAATGGATGCTGTCCAAGTTGCCCGTGTGGCCGGATTCGTCGGCAATCGTGCCGGTGAAGGAATCGGGAGCACTGCCCGGCAAAATCACTGCCGTCAACCGCGTGTCGTTGGCATCGAGATACCAGGTGCCGGCGGGGCCGCTCGGGTCGCGGGGAGGCGGCGCTTGAGCGAAAAGACCGCAGGCCGCCATGAGGCTCAGAACGATAGCTGCCGGAATACGACGCATCGAAATCCCCCTTGTCGCGCGAGCCTCTATCGCCCCAGCCAGCCGCCGTCGATGGCCAGAATATGGCCGTGGACGTAATCACTAGCTTCAGAACTCAAGAATACGGCGGCACCTGCCAGGTCTCGGGGCACGCCCCATCTGGCGGCCGGAATGCGCTCCAAGATCTGGCGGCTGCGGTCCGGATCCTTGCGCAGTGCGGCCGTGTTGTCTGTCGCCATGTATCCCGGGGCAATCGCGTTCACATTGACGCCCTTCGGCGCCCACTCGTTCGCGAAAGCCTTCGTCAGAGCTGCGACACCGGATTTCGCGGCAGCATAGGAAGGCACGAACACGCCTCCCTGGAACGAGAGCAGAGAAGCGATATTGATGATCTTTCCTTTTCCCTGCTTCAGCATGTGCTGGCCCGCCAACTGCGAGAGGCGAAACACGGATGTCAGATTCACCGCAATCACTTCGTCCCAATATTGCTGGGGAAACTCCGCCGCCGGGGCGCGGCGAATCGTGCCCGCGTTATTCACCAGAATGTCGATGGAACCAAACTCTTCGACCGTCATCTGGATCAAGCGGGAGCAGAGACCAGAATCGGAAACATCCCCGTGCAGGAAAAATGTCTTTCGTCCGGCCTTGCGGATCTCATCACAAATCTCATTCGGTTTGGGCGTGAGTCCGTGGCAGCCGACGTTTGCCCCAGCTTCTGCCAGCGCCAAAGCAATGCCAGCGCCAAGGCCGGATTGCGAACCGGTTACGAGCGCGTTCTTGCCGTCAAGACGAAACGAGTCGAGGATCATGCGGAGTCCTTGGTGCGCGCCACACGCACGCTTTCAAGCGGGCGGCCGCGCGAGAAGTAGTCTGAAGCAATTCGCTATCCTGAAAGCTATTCCGCTGCATCAACTCCCAAATCCGAGTCCATAAGGCCCCGGAGATGACGCCCCCTGGACGCGCCCTCTCCGGCAAATGACAGTCAACCTAGATATCCCAGACGGTCTCCGGGCGGGCTTTCAGCCCGCAGCCAATCTAGCTGCCTCCACTTCCGAGTTGTTCACCGCGTAGCCACGCGCGCGAATCAACTTGAGCTCGGCCTTCAAGACTTCCGCCGACGTGACCGTTCGCGGGGTGATCGGCTTGAGTTGTGTCTGACGCAGAATCGCATCGAGTTCCGATTCGGGAAGCTCGGCCATCATGGCCTTGCCGACGGTAGTGCAGTAGGCGGCGTAGCGGCGTCCTACGCGTGATGCCATGCGTACACTTCTCTCCGGCTCCATCTTTTCCACGTTGACAACATCCCCAAAATCGAGAACGCAAAGGTGCACCGTCTCTTGTGTTTCCCGGAGCAATCGGGTGAGGTAAGGACGCGAGCGCTCGCGCAAGTCGAGGGGCGCGATTGCCTTGCTGCCCAATTCGAAAAGCTTGAGCCCCAAACGGTAGTGCCCGTTTTCCGGGTTCCTGCTCACGAGGCCATGGCTTTCGAGCACCGTCATCAGACGGTGAACTATGCTTCTGTGGAGATCCAGGGCGCCGCACAACTCGGCGAGGCTGAAACCCTCCTGGCGCGCGGCCAGGGCATTCAGTATGGACATCGCCCTGTCCAAGACTTGAACTCGATAGGGGGAAGAGTCTGTCTTATTTTGCGGCACCGACCCTCGTATATTGAGATTAGCCACAATTGTCAAGAATTCTCGTTTTATCAGGGGCCCGAGGCAATTGCCCTTGAAGCGGCGTGAGGCTTCGGCCCGGGAACTCCCAACGCTGCGCTTCGCCTAAGCCATAGAATCTCGGGAAGCTCTGCGAGGCAGGCAAGGGCCCAGGTGAGACCGATGGCCTCTGCGATCCCTCCCCCGAGGGCTCTTTCGCATCGCCGCCAGCGCCGAGCCGGGTCTCGCAGCCGTCACACCCACCGGTGATGCATGTCACAGCCGTTAAGCCTGCGGGCTGCGAGACTTGCATGGGAAACAGTCAGGGAGAAGCCAAGCGCCATGTTCGCCGCAGGATACGAGGAGATTCACAGTCCCGTTCCGCTTGAAGGGCATGGCTCCCAGGCTCCGGCCACAAAGCAACTTACTTAGGAGCTGTGGCCGCGCGCGAGGAGGATCCCCATGGCCCGAAGCACCGCGGTAATGGATGGAAACGAGGCTGCCGCCTCGGTCGGTTACCGCCTGAGTGAGGTAATTGCGATCTATCCGATCACCCCATCTTCCCCGATGGGCGAGTGGGCGGACCAGTGGAAATACGAAGGGCGGCAGAACATCTGGGGGCTCGTGCCGGATGTCGTCGAGATGCAAAGCGAGGGAGGAGCCGCGGGCGCCCTGCACGGAGCGCTCCAAGCCGGCGCGCTTGCCACGACGTTTACGGCCTCGCAAGGGCTGCTCCTGATGATTCCCAATATGTTCAAGATTGCGGGCGAATTGACCCCGGCCGTCATCCACGTGGCCGCGCGGACGCTGGCGACGCACGCGCTTTCGATCTTCGGCGATCACAGCGACGTGATGGCCACGCGCGCCACCGGATTCGCGATGCTTTCCTCGAACTCGGTGCAAGAGGCGATGGACATAGCCTTGATCGCGCACGCCGCTTCGCTCGAGTCGCGAATTCCCTTCGTGCACTTCTTCGACGGATTCCGCACTTCCCACGAAGTCGCCACGATCGAACCCCTTTCGGATGATGACCTCCACTTCATGATTTACGACGAACTTGTTCGGCAGCACCGGGATCGCGCGCTGAACCCCGAGCGGCCCGTCCTTCGCGGGTCGGCGCAGAATCCCGACGTGTTCTTTCAAGCGCGTGAAGGCGGAAACTCTTTCTATAACGCATGTCCCGCGATCGTGCAGGACGTGATGAATCGTTTTGCGGAGCGCACGGGGCGCACGTACCACCTCTTTGACTATATGGGTGCACCGGACGCGGAGCACGTCGTGATCTTGATGGGATCCGGAGCGGGAGCTGCGGAGGAAACGATCGAATCGTTGCAAGCGAAGGGGGAAAAAGTCGGGCTGCTCAAGGTCCGGTTGTTCCGGCCTTTCGCGGTCGACGCGTTCCTGGCGGCGCTGCCTTCCACCGTGCGCGCCATCGCCTTGCTCGATCGCACGAAAGAACCCGGCGCGCCCGGCGAACCGCTTTACATGGACGCCCTGGCCGCATTCGGCGAGGCGCAGGCGGCCGCAGAAGCGGGACGCACCCCGTCTCAATTCAAAAAGTGGCCGCGCGTCGTCGGCGGGCGATATGGACTCTCCTCCAAGGAATTCACCCCGGCGATGGTCAAGGCCGTCTTCGACGAGCTGAAGCACAAGGATCCGCGCAATCATTTCACGGTCGGCATCAACGACGACGTCACATTCACCAGTCTGAAGTTCGATCCCGAATTTACGACGGAGACCCCGCGCACGACGCGCGCGATCTTCTACGGCCTCGGGTCGGACGGCACCGTCGGCGCGAACAAGAACTCGATCAAGATCATTGGGGAAGAAACCGAGTCCTACGCGCAAGGCTATTTCGTATACGATTCCAAGAAGGCGGGCACCGTCACGGTGTCTCACCTGCGCTTCGGGCCGGACCCGATTCGCTCGTCGTATTTGATTCGCAAGGCCAATTTCATCGGCTGCCACCAGTTCCAATTTCTAGAACGCGTGGACGTTCTCGAGGCAGCCGAGCCGGGCGCTGTCTTCTTCTTGAATTCGCCGTACGGCCCCAACGAGGTCTGGGATCACCTTCCGCTTCATACGCAGCAACAGATTATTTCCAAGCGGCTGAAGTTCTATGTCGTGGACGGTTACACCGTCGCCCGCGAATCCGGGATGGGCTCTCGCGTCAACACGATCATGCAGACGTGCTTCTTCGCGATCAGCGGCGTGATGCCGCGCGAGGAAGCCATCGCCGCGATCAAGTCGGCGATCCAGAAAACCTACGGCAAGCGCGGCGATGCCGTGGTGCAAAAGAACTTCGCGGCCGTGGACGCCACGCTGGCGCATCTGCACGAGGTTCGCGTCCCCGAACGGGCATCGAGCACGTTTGACATGCTGCCGCCGGTGCCGACGCAGGCGCCCAAGTTCGTGCAACAGGTGCTCGGCCCCATCATCGCGGGCCATGGAGACAGCCTGCCGGTCAGCGCATTTCCGCCGGGGGGAACTTTTCCGCTGGGCACGGCAAAATGGGAAAAGCGCAATATCGCCCTGGAAATCCCGGTCTGGGATGAAGATCTGTGCATTCAATGCGGCAAGTGCATCCTGGTGTGCCCGCACAGCGTGATTCGCGCGAAAATCTACGATTCCTCACTGCTTGCGAAGGCACCGGCGACTTTCAAATCGTCCAAGCCGCGCTGGCGTGAGTTCGAAACGCTCAAGTACACGCTCCAAATCGCGCCGGAAGATTGCACCGGCTGCCATCTGTGCGTCGAAGCGTGCCCGGTCAAGAGCAAGAGCGAGTCGAAACACAAAGCCATCAATATGGCGCCGCAGCCGCCGCTGCGCGCGAGCGAGCGCGAGAACTGGGAATTCTTCGCCGCATTGCCGGAACTCGACCGCAGCAAACTTTCACACACGCAGGTGAAAGACGTCCAATTGCTGGAGCCGCTGTTTGAATTCTCGGGCGCCTGCGCGGGCTGCGGCGAAACACCGTATCTGAAACTGCTCACGCAACTTTTCGGCGACCGCGCGCTGATCGCCAACGCCACGGGTTGCTCGTCGATCTACGGCGGAAATCTCCCGACGACGCCTTACACGACAAATGCAGCGGGACGCGGGCCGGCGTGGTCGAATTCACTGTTCGAGGACAACGCCGAATTCGGTTTGGGCATGCGGCTGGCTCTGGATCGGCAGGCCGAGTTCGCGCGCATTCTGCTCACGCGCCTCGCGCCCGCTGTCGGCGAGGTGCTGGC
>Ga0326728_10016282_pt1 | contig 15208 bp, 11 predicted proteins | sample MB3enrmetagenome_FD_207602 | JGI IMG/M metagenome (GOLD analysis project Ga0326728, IMG submission 207602) | Lab enriched peat soil microbial communities from McLean, Ithaca, NY, United States - MB31MN | ecosystem: Environmental > Terrestrial > Soil > Wetlands > Peat | place: USA: New York...
TCGGCTTGCGCCGGGGTCAGATCCAGTTCCTTCTGCATGTGATCGAAGTACAGGGCCTTGGCCTGGGGCGAATCGAAGGCCAGCGGGCGCTGGCGATTGTGGACTGCCAGATCCCAGGTCAGGGCGCCTACCACCGCGCCCGACAGAAAGACCAGGACGAGCGTAGCCGCACACGCCGTCCGGGGGCCCCAGAATCGGCTGGCAGGCGGCCGCTCGAGCACGCTAGTGTCGTTCATAAGCCGTGAGAGTCACCAGCATATTGTCCCGGGCGGGAGCGGAATCGAAAGAGGGAAAATCCTGCTGGGCCATCAGGGCTTCCGGAGACGGCCCGCCGGGGATGCCGGTTTCGCGGCTGACCAGATAACCGCCCAGGACCGCCAGGGTGAGCAGGGAGGCAAACGCCACCCGGCGCGCGAAGGCTAAATCGAGGCCGAAAAAGCCGGCAAACGAAGGGGCGGCGGCGCGACGCTCACCCAGCTCCCGCATAACGCCGGCAAAGAAGCGGGGCGACGGCTCCGAGACTTCTTCGGACCGCAAAGAGACCAACAATTGCGAGATATCCTGCATGCCGCGGATCTCTTCGCGGCACATTGGACAAGTGCTGAGATGGGCCTCGATTTCCCGTTCCCCCGCCGGTTCCAGCACACCGGAGAGGTACTCCTCAAGGCTGCTCATGACTACCGCGTGCATATGTTTCTTCCCTTACAAATGTAAACCACTACTCTTGACTACTCCCCTTCGCGAGTCTATCGCCCGCTTCCAGGGACCATTCCAAATGCGAACTCTTCAGGGCTCGACCAGCGGCGGCTCAACCGGCGGTATCATCAACCAACCACCAGGCCGGGAGCGCGGTCCAGACGCTGGGCCGCCTTCACCAATTTTTGTCTGGCGCGGAACAGCTTCACCTTGATGGTGTTCTCGTTCATGCCCGTCCGTTCCGCCAGTTCCTCCACGGAAAACCCCTCAACCTCCTTCAGCATCAATAACATACGCTCCTCTTCGGAGACCCGGGCGAGGAGTTTCACGACGTAATCGCGGCGCGCCAGGCCGGTATCGGCCGGCTCCTGGCGATCAATATTCGGCTCGGTGTTTTCGACCCTCCGCACCTCGTCCTCGCTGAGATCGCTCTCATAAACGAGCTTGCGGACCTTGCGTTTGCGGAGGTAATCAAAACACTCGTTGACCGTGATTTTGTAAATCCAGGTGATCAGGGAACTGCGGAAATCGAAACTCTTCAGAGACAGGTAAACCTTCGCAAATACCTGCTGGGCAATGTCTTCCACGTCGTTGCGCTGGCGCACGATGCCGTGGATGATGGAAAACACTTTGGATTGATAGCGCTCCACGATTTCGCGGAACGCCGATTCTTCGCCGGCTTGCGCCCGACGCACCAAGGCACCTTCCGGTGTGCTCTGATAATCCACTCTAGATTTCGCCGCAACCCTGCTGCCGAAACCCGGGAGTGTCAGAACGCCGGCCAGTGTCCCCATACACCGCTTCCGACGCAGCCCCGCGATTTCGGGTTTCAACTACGTGGCGCTACCGCCCAATTGCAAGATAGCACAGGCCGCGACCAATCAGCCCTCCATTACATCTAAACACCGGAAGCAAAGGAGCGATGCGGTCCTGTTTTGTATAATAGGAGTCGCAGACTCGAAATCAGGAGTGTAAAAACGCATGGTGCAATTGACGGAAAAGGCTGTCGGCAAGGTCCGGGAGATCATGAACTCGCAGGAGCCGATGCCAGTCGGGCTGCGGATCTCGGTGGTGGGGGGAGGCTGCTCGGGATTCAGCTATTCGATGGCCTTCGAGAACCAGCCCAACATGCTGGATAAGACCTACAATTACGACGGGTTAAAGGTTTTCATCGACCAGGCCAGCCTGCTGTACCTGGACGGAGCGGAAGTGGACTACGTGGAAACGCTGGAGGGAGCGGGCTTTAAGTTCAACAACCCCCATGTGAAGTCCACGTGCGGCTGCGGCAGCTCGTTCCAGGTCTAGGCGGCGCGGCCGGAAGGGTGGAAGCCCGCAACCAGCTTTACACAAGGGAAACCGAGAAGCAGATTGGCGAGTTGAATCGCCTGGGGTGGTATCACAGCATCCAACTGCCCGATGGCCGGGTGATACAGGGGCTTCAGTCTCTCGAGCAACTGCGGACCCGGCTGGCGCAGTTTCCGCTGCCGGAAGACCTCAGGGGCAAACGCGTCCTGGACATTGGCGCCTGGGACGGCTGGTTCAGCTTCGAAATGGAGCGCCGCGGCGCCGAGGTCGTGGCGCTCGATTCCGCCGAGCACACCCGGTTCCGTGTGGCGCGGGAGTTGCTGGGCTCCAAGGTAGAATACCGGATCGCGGATATCTGCCGCATCTCCTCCCGGGACATCGGGCGATTTGACATCGTCCTTTTCTTTGGCGTCCTGTATCATCTCAAGCATCCCCTCCTGGCCCTGGAGACGGTGTGCGATCTGACCACCGACATGGCCTTCGTGGAGTCGTTCGTGACCGACGATGGGAAGGACCTCACGGCGCCGCCGGCCATGGAGTTCTACGAGACCACCGAGTTGCGGGGCCAGTTCGACAACTGGGTGGGTCCCAACTCCCCGTGCCTGCTGGCGTTCTGCCGCACGGCGGGCTTCGCGCGAGTCAGGCTGGAGAGCGTCTTGGATCACCGGGCTCACGTGAGCTGTTTCCGGCATTGGGAAACCGGCTCCGGGACCGAGGCAGCGCCGTACATCACGTGCGTCGAAAACAGCGTCTCGCGCGACCACCGGTTTTCCAGCCTGGCGGACGATTACGTTTCCCTGTGGTTCAAGACCGGGCAGGAGCGTTTAACCTGCGACGAAGTCTTTCCCGAAATCGGCGGCTATGGCTCGCGGCCGGTGATCGTGCATCCCACGGGTGGGGACGGCTGGCACGCTAATTGTAAGCTGCCGACGCGCCTGGACCCCGGCTGGTACGAGACCAGGCTTCGGGTACGGAACAGCGCTTCGAGCAACGCCGTGCGGATCGGGGTGGATGTTGCGGGAACACAGGCAGGAATGCCTGTGCCACAGGGTTCGGCGGAATTGGCCATTCGCCTGGTGACCGACGGAAGAAGCTGGGAACGGTATCGCGTGAATGTGGGGCCGGATGCGTGCGTCTCTCTCTGGGTGGCCGGCCTGCCCGACCTTTGCGACCGCGCCCACGTGCGAGTCCGGCTGAACGGCGCGGACCTGCCGGCGGTCTTCGTGTCTTCGCACGACCGGGAGGGATTGAGCCAGGTGAACGCGCTCCTGCCCGCCGGAATGGCGCCCGGCCACGGCTCGGTGGTTCTGATCTTTGGCGCCAGCCAGTCGGAAGCGGTGGAATTGGAGTTGGTGTAGGTCAGTCGCCGCGCTTGGCGCAGCGAGGCTCGACCACCTCGTAGGCGGCGAGAACGATCAATACCAGGCCGAAGAGCGGGCTGTAATAATCGATGAACAACACCATCACCAGGTAGATTAGCCCGGCGATCCCGATGGCCAGGCCCCAGATGGCCCGCTTGCTGGTGGTGCGGGAGGAACGATGCGGCGGCAGCGCCACGGGCTCCGGATTCGGCAGGGAGTGATTCATCGGGACGCTCCGGAGCGGCAGGCGGCGATCTGGCTGGCGAGCCGCGCGGGGTCCTGCGAACCGATCACCACCTTTTTGCCGTCCTCCAATTCCAGTTCGACCCCGCGATTTCCGCGGGCGATGTATGCGCGGCCCCTCCGGCCGGAGCGGAATCCGTAGCCGCCGAAGTCTTGGACCGGGTCGTATTCAACGGCTTTCGCGCCGCGGATTTGGCCCAGCGAAATTCTTCGTTTCCGCCATCACCAAATATCCTGTACAAAATTCAGTTCTCTTTTGACCTCTGTTGAGAGCCAGGTTGAGGCTGGCCCAGATGACCGTGAAAACTCGGCGAGCCAGTCGCTGAAAACTTGTGCCGATACCATCAATTCAGGTGCGCGGCGAACGTTACCAGAGGAATCAAATTCGCCGAATAAAACCATCACTCTCATCTTGATGGCAAGGCCTATAACGTTTTCGTGAGCGGTGATCCTGCGATCGAGCAAACCTTCCCACATCTTTAAATTTAGATCACGTCTCCGCAGGAGCCACCAGGTAAAAAAAGAGAGAACGCCGCCCGCGAGCACGCCTATGAGGCTGAAGACGGCGCTGGCATTGTGTGAGAGAAAGTCCGCCATGCGTTCACCATCCCGGACGTTGAGCAACCGCGTCAGGCACGGGCGGTGCCTCCCTCTACTGGGCAGCGTTCGCCGCGCTTGCCCCGCCGAAAGGCTGTAAATGTGGGCCTTTGGGCGCCGATTGCCGACCAGGATTTCTAATTGTATTGAGCAGTAGGCCCGAGCAACACAACCCGGGCTTGACGGCGTGAGCGGAATTCCCCTTGTTTCTGGCCGATAAAATCGTTATTGGCGGCCGGGACCGTTCTCTCGCCCCCCTACGCCACTGCCTGTGCCGTCCCCACCCGCGCTTCGCGCCACAGGCGGATATAGGGCTGCAGTTCCACCATCGTCTGCCGGAACGCCTCGATGGTGAGCGATTGCGCCCCGTCGCTGACCGCCATTTCCGGGCACGGATGCACTTCCAGGATCAACCCGTCGGCGCCGATGGCGACGCCGGCTCTCGAAACAGCCGGCACCAGGCTCCGCCTTCCGGTGGCATGGCTCGGATCGAGAATCACCGGCAGGTGCGTCAGCTCGTTCAGCACCGGGATGGCCGCTATGTCGCAGGTGTTGCGCGTGGCCGTCTCGAAGGTGCGGATACCGCGCTCGCACAGGATCACATTGGGGTTGCCGTGCGCCACGATGTACTCCGCCGACATCAGCAGCTCCTTGATGGTCGAGCTCATCCCGCGCTTGAGCAGCACCGGGCGGCCGCAACCGCCCAGCGACTTGAGCAGCGCGAAGTTCTGCATGTTGCGCGCCCCCACCTGCATGCAGTCGGTGTACTCGGCCACCAGTTCGACGTCGCGGTCGCTCATGATTTCGGTGATGATGCCCAGCCCGGTGGCTTCCTTGGCCTTGCGCAGCAGCTTGAGGCCCTCCACTTCCAGGCCCTGGAAATCGTAGGGCGAGGTGCGCGGCTTAAACGCCCCGCCGCGCAACATGCGGGCGCCGGCTTGGGCCACGCCCTCGGCGGTTTCCATGATCTGCTTTTCGCTCTCCACCGAGCAGGGGCCGGCCATCACGATGAACTCGTCGCCGCCGATATCCAGGCCGTTGACGCGAATGATCGAGTGATCTCGCTTGAACTCGCGGCTGACGAATTTGTAGGGCGCCGAAATGCGCACGGCGCTCTCCACCCCGGGAGCGGCTTCGAGCGACTCCAGGCACGCCGTTACGTCGCCCATGCCGACCACTCCAATCACTACCCGCTCCTCCCCTTCGATGGAGTGCACCTTATAACCGAACGCGCGAACCCGTTCGCACACGTGCTCGATCTCTTCCCGAGTCGCATGCGGCCGCATGGAAACAATCATGGCTTCTCCTCCCAATAAAAAACCCACTCTCACGAGTGGGTCGGTGAAACTCGATTTCCAAATGCCGTTTCCGCCAACGCCACTCTACCGGATCTGGTAAAACCAGAACCGGAACCTAAACGAGCTGGCGTACGGGAACGACATCTAAAGGCGAGTATACACGAAATTCGCTCGGAAACACAATTAAGCGCTTACAGCGGGGTGCTTAAGCGATCTCGGGAAAGTCGGTGCCCAGTGACCGCTCCCTGACGGTCGCGGCTCTGTAACTATCTGCAAACACGTGATGTCCGTGACAGAGCCGCGACCGTTGAGAAGTCAGAAGACAGAAGTCAGAAGTCAGGAGCCAGAAGTGTCAATCCACCGCGCGGCACCCAGGCCGCCATGCCGGCCAGCTTCGGCGAGGGCCTTCTGGCTTCTGACTTCCTCGACTCCTGACTTCCTACGGCCCCGCCATGGGCTACTCGTTCGGGCGAAGTCCCGAACGAGCTTAGACCTCTTATCTTACTTTACTGGGTTTGGAAACACCACCAGGAAGCGGTGTAGTCAGCGCACTTTAAACTTCGAGGAGAGGCTCGAGAGCTGGTCTTCCAGGGACCGTTTCTTTTCCGGCGGGGCGAAGTGTTTGCGCTTGGGCTCGGCGCTCGCGGCATCCAGCGCCTTCATGGAGAGCGCGATGCGCTTGGCCTTGGGGTCGGCGTTCAGCACCTGCACCTTGACGATCTGCCCCACCTTCACCACCTCGCTCACATCCTTCACGTAGCGGTTGGCCAGCTCGCTTACGTGGACCAGCCCGTCGTGGTGTACGCCCACGTCCACGAACGCGCCGAAGCGCGTGACGTTGGTGACCACCCCTTCGAGCGTCATGCCCGGTTGGAGATCGGCGATGTCCTTGACGTCGTCGCGCCAATGCGGCGCAACGAACTTCTCGCGCGGGTCGCGCCCCGGCTTGCGCAGTTCCTCGCGAATATCGCCCAGCGTGTACAGTCCCACTCGCTCGGTGGCAAAATCTTCCAGCCGCACGCGCTCCACAAGCTCGGGCTTGGCAATCAGATCGCTTACCGTGGCGCCGAGGGAGGCCGCGATCTTCTCCACCACGCCGTAAGACTCGGGATGCACCGCCGTCATGTCCAGCGGATGGTCGCCGCCGCGGATGCGCAGGAATCCGGCCGCCTGCTCGAAAGTCTTGGGGCCGAAGCCCGAGACCGCGGTCAGTTGCACCCGCGAGCGAAACCTGCCGTGGACGTTGCGGTACTCCATGATCTTCTGCGCCGTCCGCTCATTAATTCCGGCGACGTAGCGCAGCAGGGCCCAGGAGGCCGTGTTGAGGTCCACGCCCACGCGGTTCACGCACGATTCCACGCTGGCCTCGAGGCTCTGTTTGAGGCGGCGCTGGTCGACATCGTGCTGGTATTGGCCCACCCCGATTGATTTGGGGTCGACTTTCACCAGCTCGGAGAGAGGGTCCTGCAGGCGCCGCGCGATGGAGATGGCGCCGCGGATGGTGAGATCGAGATCGGGAAACTCCTGCCGCGCGATCTCCGACGCGGAATAGACCGACGCGCCGGATTCGCTTACCGTGACGCTGAAGATTTTCGCCAGGTTGGCCTGGCGCAGAAAGTCCTGCACGAAGGCCGCCGTCTCCCGCGAGGCCGTGCCGTTGCCGATAGCGATGGCCTGCACGTTGTGGCGGGCGATGAGCGAGGCGAGCGTCTTGACCGACCCGGCCAGGTCGTTCTTCGGCTCGAACGGATACATGACGGCGCTTTCCAGGAACTTGCCGGTGTCGTCCACCACCGCCATCTTGCAGCCGGTGCGGATTCCGGGATCGAGCGCCAGGACCGTAAGCATCCCCGCGGGCGGAGACAGCAGCAGGTTCTCCAGGTTCTCGCGGAAGACCTTGATGGCTTCCTCATCGGAGCGGTCTTTCAATTCGAGCCGCACCTCGGTCTGGATGGAGGGGTTCAGCAGGCGGCCGTAGGAATCCTCGATGGCCTCTTCCAGGTGCGGAACCCATTCGCCCGGGGCGCGGATCACGTGCGCGCGCAGCCAGGCCAGCGGCTTTTGGTTTTCGAGCTCGATCTCGAAGCTCAGGACGCCTTCCTTGGCGCCGCGGCGGATGGCCAGCATGCGGTGCGACGGAATCTTCGCAGCGGCTTCGCGATACTGCGCGTACAGCTTGAACTTGCCTTCGGGATCGGCCGCGCCTTCTATGGCTTTGCTCACCACCATGCCTTCGGCCAGCATCATGCCGCGCACCGCCTTGCGGAACCCGGCATTCTCGCTGATCCACTCGGCCAGGATGTGGCGGGCGCCCTGGAGCGCCTCTTCCGCAGATGCCACGCCCTTTTCCGCGCTGACGAAGGTGGCCGCCAGGGCCGCCAGGCTCATCTCGCCCGCCTGCTGATCCCACAGGTACTGCGCCAAAGGCTCGAGGCCGCGCTCGCGGGCGATGGAGGCCTTGGTCCGCCGCTTGGGCTTGTACGGCAGATACAGGTCTTCCAATTCGGTCTTTTCGAGCGCGCCCTCGATGCGCGCTTTCAATTCCGGGGTGAGCTTGCCCTGATCGGCGATGGAGGCGAGGATGGTCTCGCGGCGATCCTCCAGCTCGCGGAAATACTCCAGCTTGTCCTGGATTGCGCGAATCTGCACCTCGTCCAGGTTGCCGGTGACCTCCTTGCGGTAGCGGGCGATGAAGGGGACGGTGGCGCCCTCGTCGATCAGGCCGATCACCGCGACCATCGCTTTCAGGGGAATGTCCAGCAGCTTGGAGATGTGAATCAGAACGGGGGTAGGAAGCGCCTTCAGTTCAGCCATGGCGTCTGGCTCCATCATGCCACAGGATCATTTATAATTGGACCACAAGCTCTCGGAGACCCTGGCCATGCATCCCCTGAATACGGCGCGATTGGCGGTACTGGTTCTGCTGTCGATCCTGGGTGCAAGCTGTCACCACGCCCCGGCGTCCAAGGAGCTTGCCGCCCTGGAGCGTGCCTACCAGGCTGGTGTGGTCACCAAGGGAGAATACGAAATGAAGCGGACGGCGCTGGAGACGCAGGCATCCGCGCTGGCGGACTTGGACCAGGCTCTCGCAGCCGGCGTTCTCACCAAGGAGGAATACCAATCCCGTAAGTCGCAGTTATTGGCCAAGGCAGGCGCTCTCGTGGCGCTCGAACGGGCCTATGACGTCGGCGTATTCACCAGGGACGAGTACCTGGCGAAGAAGTCGGCCTTGCTGGCGCCGGGCGCGGCGGTTCCAGCTTCCCTGCTGGCACAGGAAATGGCGTCGCCTGCGCCGATTCCCGTTCCCGAGGCTGCGCCGCCATCCGTCGCTCCGCGGCCCGCAACCGAGGAACGCACCGCCGCGCCACCGCCGCCGGCAGCCCAGCCCGCCCCGGCGCCAAGCCATGTGCTGCGGCTCAAAATGGTGAAGGCCATCGACCAGTACGGGTTCGAGCGCCCCATGGCCTCCGCCACCATGCTGGTCCCCACGGACTGGCAGACCCAGGGCGGCACCGTCTGGAATATCAAAGACAAGTGCAATACGATTCAGACCAACCTGCGCACGTCGGGACCGGACGGCCGCGCGGTCGAGATCTTCCCCTCCTTCAGTTGGGTGTGGGCGGACGATCCCAAGCCGCTGCAGACGACAGCCGCGCAGACCGCGCAGTACGGCACCCGGCCCTGCGACGTGATGCCGCCCATGACGGCCGCCGATTTTCTGCGCCGCAACCTGAACCGCTACCGTGCCAATGCCCAGGTGGTGGGTCTGGAGCCGGCGCCGAAACTCATGGAGATCCTGCAGCAGATGGCGCGCCAGACCGAACAATCCGCCGCCCGGTACAACCTGCGGCAGAGCGTTCGTCCGGATGCGGTGAAAGCGCGCGTGCGGTATGCCATCAACGGGCAGGCCATGGAAGAATGGATCATAGTATCCGTGATGATCACGGGCACGCTCGGCCCCAGCTACAATACGCGGACCATGCAGCAGGGCCAAGCCTACAGCTACAGTTGCGCGGCCTACGCCACCGGTGAACGGGCGCCCCGAGGCCAACTCGAGGCCAACGAAAAATTCTTCGACCTGGTGACGAGCACATACCGCCAGGATCCGGCATGGCAGGCGAAGGTCAACGGGAACGCCCTGGCCATCCAGCAGATCGAACTCAAAGGCGTGCGCGACCGCAGTGCGATTGTGGCCAAGAATGCGGACGAAATCCGCAACATCCAGCGGCAGGGTTACGAGGGCCGGCAGCGCACTATGGACCAGATCTCGGAGCAGCGCTCCCAGACCATGCGCGGCGTGGAGACCTACCGCAATCCGGCCAGCGGCGAAACCGTGGAGCTCAGCAATCAGTACGGGCAAGCCTGGGTGAACAATCGGGGCGAGTACCTGCTGAGCGATCAGCCCGGTTTCGATCCGGCAGTGACCTTTAAGGAAGACTGGAGGCCGCTGGAGCGCGTGAAACAGTAGCATGAAACATCCCTGGCTTTTGGCCGCCGTCGTTTCCCTGGCGGCGATTCTGGGCGCATGCCGCAAGGACCATCGGGCGGAGCAGCTTGCCGCGCTCGATAACGCGTACCAATCCGGTGTGATCTCCAAGGCGGAGTATGACGCCAAGCGGCAGGCGCTGGGCGGAGCGGCCACGCCGGCGGCGCCAGTCCCGCAGACGCCGGGCACGCCCTCCGCGGCGCCTTCCGTTGCCGCAGTTCCCACGCCTCCACCGGTCCCGGCCGCACCCGCGGCGGCTCCGGTGCCCGCCGGGGCGGCGGCGGAGGGCCAGACCGCGCCGCCGCGCACGTCCGCCGCGCCCGCAGAACCGTCACCGCAGCTTCCGGCGTCGCGCGCCGCGCAACCGTCGCAAGCGGTCCCGCCGCCTGAGCCGCCGCGGCCAGCGGGAGCCGTGCCCCAGACTCCGCCGGCCGAAGCCGTGCAGGCGCCGACAGCTCCGCGGAACCCGCCCCCCGCGCGCCCATCACCAGGCGCCGCGGCGGACAACGAAGCGCCACCGCGACCCCTGGCCGGATGCGACGACGCCGAATACCGCTCCGGCAACGTTAAGGGAACCAGGCAGCGATTCTTCCCGGCACCGGCCGAGGCGGTGAGGAAAGCGGCCCGCGACGCGCTGGGCAGCCTGGACTTCAACATCCACAGGGATTCCGGGAACGAGATGGAGGCGAGCAAGCGGCGGCACATTGGAGCGCTCGTAGGAGCCGGCGGCGAGCGCCTGATCCTGCACTTCGAGAGGTCGCGCCAGGGCAATCAGCCGGGCACGCTGGTCACCGGGGAGACCAGGAAGTCTCTGATCGGGCGGCTGGCCCAGAAATCCTGGACGAACGCGATTTTGGCGCAGATCGCGTGTCATCTGCGTGCCGCCCGCTGAAAGGCCGAGTCCTCATACGTTGCCGTTATAGAGGCCCCCACGAGAATTTTGTTCTCGTTTCCAGGGCTGACCCGGCCATCCCGAGACCGGCGGCTCGCTGGAGCGCATCGGGGAGACGCCCACGCTGCCGCCATTCTGACTTCTGACTTCTGGCTCCTGACTTCTGACTTCCATATCCCGAACGGATATCAAGGCGAAGCCTCAGCTCGTTAGGTGTACTTGACGAACAGGACGGAATTTCCCCGCTCGTTGTAGAGCAGTTCGTCAACCAGGTTGCGCGTCATGAGAATGCCGAATCCGCCCGGGCGCTGGCCCTGCTCGAGGCGTACCTCGACGTGCTTGATCGGTGAATCCTGGGGATTCGAGATGGCCGCATGCGGCAGGGAGTCCAGGGAGAAACCGGCGCCCGGATCGTGAATGTGCACGATCAGGGAGCGCGCCGTGCGCAGCACGGAAGCCTGCACCCGCTTTCGGGGATCCGATTTGCCGCCGTGCTCGACGGCATTCAAGAGCAGCTCGCGAAAGGCGGCCACGGCATCCTCCCGCGTGTGCTGGGGCAAGTCGGCTTCCAGTTCGCGCAGGAATTGCGTGGTGCGCTCGACGGCATCCAGTTTGCACCGCACCTCCAGGGTGATCCAGTCGGGGCGGCCCGACTTCAAGCGGATGTCGTCCTTCCTGGAAGGGGTCTCGAGGGCCTGCTGCACCATGTCGTTCAGTTGTCCCGGGGACACCGGATTGTGGAAGTACGCATAGGCGTGGTTGCGGATCGCGCCCAGAGCGCGCGCCCGGTCCTGGTTGCCGGTAACGATGACCCTGGCCTCGGGGCGAATGGCCCGCATGGGGCGCAGCAGCTTCAGCGGGTCGGATCCGTTGTTGCCTGGCCCCGCCACCACCACGTCAAACGCCGAATGGCGCAGGCGCGTCAACGCATCCTTCCCGTCGCCGGCTTCTTCGATGCGCCGATCGTCGCGCTGGAGAAGCTGGGACAGGAACTGGCGGACGGCGGGATCGGCATCGACCAGGAGCAGGGAGCGTGAACTCACGAATCTCTCGTAATTCTAACTTACATCAGTCTGCCGGCTTCCCGCGACAGGCCTGATTTTGAATCCTGGATTAATATTCGGTAACCTGCCGGAACTCCCGAGCATCTACCCTCTCGTGATGGTGTATCGTGGCGTCGGGCTTTGTGCCCTTTCTCTGCTCGCTCTCGGCGTCGCTACCGCGCAGATCTATCCCCCGGGCGGCTATCCGCCTGGTTATCCAGGGGGTTATCCGCCCGGCGGCTATCCACCAAACTATCCTGGCGGGAGGCCCTACCCGGGTGGCGTAGGTGTACCGGTCCCCTCCACCGGCGGCGGCAGGCCGTCGAAAAAGACCGATTCGGGCCAGCCATTGCCCAATTTCCGAGGCAAGCTGAAGCAGATGGACAAAAAGTCCATGTCGCTCGAACTGGGCGACAACCGGGTGATGGATTTCAAACGCAACGACAAGACCAAGTTCTATAAGAATGGCGACCTGGTGAAAGATCCCAAGTTCACCGTGGGTGACCAGCTTTCGATCGAAGGCTCCGAGGACGCGCAAGGTTATCTGACGGCGGTCAACGTTTATTGGGAAAAGGGTGCTGGAACGGCCGATACGGCGGCATCCGGCAAGGATAAAAACGATGGCGCCGTGGACACGTGGAAGGACGATGCCGCCAAGGGCGCGACAGCCGCGGCCGCTCCCGCGGCGGCAGCACCTTCTGCCGGCGCCGCGCCTCCTGCCAAGGCCCCGGACGCACAGCCCGCTGCTCCCGCACAGCCCGAGGGCGGCAACACGACTCGCACGGCCTCGGCGGAGAACGCGCCACCGCCATCCAGGGATTCCGACGACCCCGGTCCGCCCACGCTGAAACGCGGCCGGGTGGCCGATTCCAGCCGCGAGCATGCCGAGGCTCCGCTGCCGCAGATCGAAGTGCCCACGGAGACGGCGTCGGCCCGGCCCGCGCCCCGCGCCGCCGAGGCTGAAGAAGCCGCGCCGCCCCCACGCCGCCCAGGATCGAACGACGGCTATATTCCCATCGTGCAAAGGCCCGACGATCCGCTGATCCGCAAGGCCTCCGACGCGGCCATGGATTTCACCGAAACCCTGCCCAATTACGTCTGCCAGGAGTTGATGTCGCGCTATCAAAGCGAGTCGCATCCCGCCAACTGGCAGCCGCTCGACGTGGTGGCCGCCAACCTGGTCTACGAGAACGGCAAGGAAGATTACCGCAACGTGACGGTGAACGGCAAGCCCCGCAAGAGCATCGAAGACACGGGAGGCGCGTGGTCCACGGGAGAGTTCGGCACCGTGCTCATCGACCTGTTCTCGCCGGCCACCAATGCCACCTTCCACTACCGCAAGGATTCGCGCACGGCCGGGATCCTCACCAAGGAGTACGATTTCGAAGTGTTGCACGAGAATTCGCACTGGGTGATCCACATGACATCGCAGACCTATCAGCCGCCGTACAAGGGCACCGTGTGGATCGACCCCGCGACTTCGCGCGTGCTGCGTATCGAGATGCAGGCCTTCGGCTTCCCCGATTCCTTCCCCACCGACCACGTGGAGTCCGCCACCGACTATCAGTACGTTCGCCTGGGTGATGCCCGGCAGTACCTGCTGCCGGTCCATGCCGAGACGCTGAGCTGCCAGCGGGGGACCAACTATTGCAGCCGCAACACCATCGATTTCCGGAACTACAAGAAGTACACCGGCGAATCCACGATCACGTTCGGATCGCCCAAGTAGAGCGACCGCTTGCTAACGCGCGCGGCTCTGATCGGCGCGCTCTACCGCGGCCTGCAATTCCGCCGCCGGGGCGAATCCTTCGAAGCGTTGGATCTGCTTGCCAGAACGGTCGAAGACCAGGGTGACGGGCAGTTCGTCAAGCCGGTATTGATCCGAAAGACCCGGCGAGCCCAGGACCACCGTGTAGTCGATGGGATGTTTCTTGAGGAATGGCCGGACGCGTTCCGCGCCCTCCTCGTCCATCGAGACGCCCAGCAATACGACACCCTTGGACGCCAGCTCGCGGTGAAGCCGGTTGAAGCCGGGGATCTCCGAAATGCAGGGCACGCACCAGGTGGCCCAGAAATTCACCACCACCACCTTGCCGCTGAGCGCGGACGTGTCGAACACCCCGCCATCGAGACGGCTGACCTGCGGCAAACCCGTCGCGGGCGTCGCGACCGTCGGAGCCCCGGCCCCTGACCCTTGGACCCCGGCCCCCGACGCCTGGACCCCGGCCCCCGACGCTTGGCCCCCAGCCCCGACCCCTTCGGGGTACCCCGCCCGCTCCCCTGCCCCTTTGCCCAGGAACGCCAGAAACTCGGCCGGATCGCGGGTCAGGCCGGGGAATGTGGCGATCGCCTTTTCGTCGGGATCCAGAATCGCGTAGTACGGCTCGGCCACGGTGTTGAACCTCGCCAGTTCCAGCTTCTGGTTGTCCTCGGAGGCCTGGTCCGTGCCATCGGCGTAGAGATCCACCAGCACGAAGTCCTTCATGGCCGCGGCGATTTCAGGGCGCGTGAACATGTTGGCTTTCATCCAGTGGCAGTTGGCGCAGGCGTACCCGGTGAAGTTGACGAACACCAGTTTGCCTTCGCGGCGCGCGCGGTCGAGCGCCTCGCGGTACTGGTTCTTCATCCAGACCAGCGTGTTGGATGAGCTGCCTCCGCCGGGCCCGCCCGCATCCGCAGCTACGGGCACATAGGCATCCAGGTCGCCCAGCCGGCCGCCGAACATTCCGGGCGCGAGGCTGATGGCGAATACCAGGAACGCCATGCCGATGAGCAGCCGCGCGATTCCCAGCGGCTCATCCCGCTCAATGCCTTCGAGCCGTACGAATCCCAGCAGATACAGGCCGGCCATGGCGAACAGCACGATCCATGCCGCCAGGAAGCGCTCGCGGGTGAGAAAGCCCCATTGCATCACCTGGTCGAGGCTGGAGAGGTACTTCAGGCTGAAAGCCAGGATGACGAAGCCCATCACCACCTTCACCCGGGCCATCCACCCGCCGCTACGGGGCAGGCGCTTCAAATACGAGGGGAACAGCGCCAGCAGAAAGAAGGGCAGCGCCAGCCCGGTGGAGAATGCCAGCATGCCCAGCACCGGGCGCGCACCGCCGCCGCCCACCGAAGCCGCCAGAAGCGTGCCGACAAAGGGCCCCACACAGGCGAAGGAAGCCAGCGAGAACGTCAGCCCCATGAGCAGCGTGCCGCCGAAGCCGCCCTTATCGGCGGAGCGGTTCAAAGGTGTGAGAATGGCCGACGGGATGGTGATTTCGAAAGCCCCCAGCAGGCTCAAT
>Ga0326728_10016283_pt1 | contig 15208 bp, 12 predicted proteins | sample MB3enrmetagenome_FD_207602 | JGI IMG/M metagenome (GOLD analysis project Ga0326728, IMG submission 207602) | Lab enriched peat soil microbial communities from McLean, Ithaca, NY, United States - MB31MN | ecosystem: Environmental > Terrestrial > Soil > Wetlands > Peat | place: USA: New York...
CTTCATACCATTTAAACACCTGCTCGTAGGTGTGCTTGGACTGATACTTGGGAGAATACCAGTCAAAGGTGTCGAGCATGCGGGCTTCCGGATCTTTCTGGCGGTTCACGGGAAATACATGATGAACGAGGCCGGCGGTTGGACGGCCCACCAGAGGCACGTGCTTCAAAACCTGTTGCAAGTTGTAGAAGAACGGGACCGCAACTTTCAGAATACGGTGGAGGGTCTCGGGCTTCATCTTGTGGGTGTAGCGGCGCCAGAAATCGCTGAAGCGGTACCACTTGTTGTATCCGCTGTAGAGCCAGACGACGAGGAGTCCACCGGGCTTCAGATATTTGTCGAGCGTCTTGACGGCGGCTTCGCAATCGGGAGTGTGGTGGAGGACGCCGATGCTATAGATGACGTCGAAGCTCTCGGGAGCGAAGGGCAGGGCGAAAACATCGGCCTGGAAAGCTACGAAATCGCGGTCAGCCAGATTCTTGGCGGCAACTTCGGCGGCGGCGCTCAGGTCGACGCCGACGACGCGCGCGCCCCAGCGGGTGGCAACTTCGGCGAAGCGTCCCATGCCGCAGCCGACGTCTAGGACCAGTTTGCCTCTGAGATCTTCGGGGCGGAGAGCGGTCTTGGCCAGGAAATGGCGCTCCGATTCGCGGAGCTCGTCGTTATCGAGCTGCGTCTTCTGATAACGGTGCCACTGAAAACCGAAACTGGCGGCGTAGTGCTGGGCATCAACAAAGCGCGCGATACCCTGCACGTTGGGATAGGCGCGCTTACAGGCGGGGCAGAAGAAGCCCGCGGCGGGGTCGCCTTCGAGTTTCGAGCCGCAACTGAGGCAACACAGAATTGCCTGCAAATCAGCGGACAGGTGAGACTGCACCGGCGGTTCCACGATCGGCATAAACCTCCAGGAAATGATGACGCTTCTTGGTTGGCGGGGGCGGTGGGCCGCCTGCCTCTTTCTGCTGCTCTCTCATCGTCTGTAATAGAGTGGCGGTAAATGCCGCGGCAAAATATGGGAAGAACTGGTAGGCTTCGGGCGCAAACAACGCCCCCACGACGAAGCCGACCTGCGAACCGATCAAAGCGCCTGCAAACAGCCGGACGTCGGGATTGAGACCCTTCATGTGATGGAGGGCAAACATATTCTGGAAGTCTCGCCAGAAGAACATCAGGTAGAGAATCAGAACGGGGATGCCGCCTTCGGCGCAGATCTGGAGATAGGTCATGTGCACGTCGTGCCAGATGCCCGAGAAGGTGGGGAAATTCTTCACGCCAATACCCAGGACGGGATAGTGCTCGATGGCATCGACAGCGCGCAACATGAGGTACTTGCGATCCTCATAGGATCCGTAGGCGGACTGATCGGTTGTGCTGTTGCCGGACAAGGCGGTAAAACGATGATAGAGTTTTCCGCCAACCGTGGACATAAGCAGAACCCCAAGGAGCACGCTCGCCACGATCAGCCAAGGGCGCTTCCCCTTGACGGCGAGAAAGTAGAGCGTGGCGCTGTAGGAACAGACCAAATCGATGAAACCGGCTCGGGATGCGGTCAGGAAAATGGTGGTGAACATCAACAGCATTCCGATACACCAAAAGACTTTGATGATGGGGTTCCTGGCTGAGACCATTAAGGCCAGCGCATAAGGCAGCGACAGCACGACGGCAAACGCGAGATCGTTCGGATTGCCATAGAAGCCACCGAGCACGCCATTCAGGCGGGGAACATCGTGGCCCTTGATAATGACCGCAGCACAAACCATCACCACGGAACCCGCCTGAATGAACATGATGCGTTTCAGACGGTCAAACGTGGTGATGATCAGGAAAATGAGTATCCAACAGACATAAATCTTGGAGAAGTCGATGGTGCGCATCAGCGCGCCGCCCCTCCATATTGGAGACAAGAAAGCTCCCACGTATAAAAGGAGGATCATGTAGAGCAGCAGATTCGACATCTGAGGCAGGTCTTTGAAAGTCCGCTTGGTCTTGCCGAGCGCGTTGAACAGGCCCCATATAGCCAGGATGGCGGGGATTTTGGCAACCGGAACATATTGCATGCCGGGAATGAAATCCTGGAAGCGGGTGCAATAGACGACGAAGAAGATGGTCAGCCAAAAGAAGGCGGGCTTGGTGGGATCGGCGTAGCTGATGATTCTCCGCCTGCCCAACGCGTCTACTGTTGCCGGTTTAGTGTTATCGCCGATGGCCACAAATTCCTCTTTTTCCTATTATGCTTTCTTTTCCGCCAAGCGGGCACAGCCCCTAAAGGGGCGCCCAAACTCGAATAACTTACGGTATCGTTAAAGCGATACCCTGATACGAATCCACTAAAGCAATGCCCGATACGAACTCTTCATCTTTAAAGCGATGCCTTGATACGAATTTCACTTCCCCCACGCACGGCTAGAGATTTTTTTTCCGCCACCGACTGCAAGACTTCGCTGAAACGCTCACCGATCGCTGGCCAGTCGTAGCGGGCAGCGGTCTCGGCGGCGGCCTTTTCGTAACGGCGGCGGAGTTCCGAATCGCGCAAGAGCATGATCACGGCCTGCGCGAAGGCATGAGGATCGTCGGCCAGAATAATGTCGCGGCCGTGGTGGACGTCTAGTCCCTCGGCGCCAACGGTAGTGGAGACGACGGCTTTGGCGGTGGCCATGGCCTCATAGATCTTCAGACGCGTGCCGCCGCCGATACGCAAGGGCACGATGACTATGGAGGACTGGCGGAGATGCTCGACGACGGAGGGTACGCGGCCGGTCACCTCGATTGATTTGTCGCTCGAATCCGATGCCCACTTCTGAACGCGGCGGTCGGGATTGCGTCCGACGATGCGGAATCGCGCCTGCGGCATTTCCGCCTTGATGGCGGGCCAGACTTCACTGCAAAAGTACTCGACGGCGTCGACGTTAGGCTCCCAGTCCATGGCACCGACGAAGGTGACAAGGGGCGCGATACGAGCGAGCGGATTGGGATCGGAATTCTTATCGAACTCCGCGGGATCGGGGCGATACTCGGCGAGATCGACGCCGGTGGGGACGACGGTCACGCGATCACCATCCACCCATTGCGTCATGAGGGAACGATCGTTCTCAGAGACGGCAATCACATGCTGGAACTTGCAGACGGCAGCGCGTTCGTAGCGCAGCATCTTGCGGAATTCCATACGGTACATCATTCCGATTGCCGGATTACCCGCGGTGGCGGCGTGGCGGCGCCAGATTTCGCTTTCCACATTGTGCTGGAAGAGCACGCTGGGGAGGTTGAGATTTCCGGGAAAGTTGACTGCCGCGTCGAGGAAGTCGCAGACGGCAACGTCGAAGCGGCGCTCGCGAAACCAGGTCTGGATTTGCTTCCGGACTTTAGCGTCGGCGAAACGGCTGACCGCATACGGCGCGGGGGCACCGATATGAGCGAGATAGTCGAGGGCGCGCGCGGCTCCCGAAAGCTCGCGCTTGCCGGTGCAGACGGCCACGGCACCGGGCAACTGGCGCTGCAACTCGCGCTCGTAATCGGGGTCGGGCGTTCCTCCATAGTAGGAGTAAAAGGTAAGCTCATGCCGCGCCGACAGATATCGCAGGACGTGGTACGTGCGGATATTGCCGCCGTTTTGCACGGGGAGGAGCTTGTCGGCTTTGACCCAGAGAATTCTCATAAGAGATCAGCGAACATTTGCCGGCGAGACGCCGGCGCTACACTCGATTCCGCGAACATTATTCCGCGAACATTATTCAGCGAACCCAGACTGCCTTTCTGCCGGTGACGAAGTTGATGAAGGCGACCACGGCGGCGGAATTGAGGACGACGAAAGTGCGGGCGGGATCGGCGATGCGAGAGAGCGGTCCGATCTTGATCCCGGCAAGCGCGGCCAGGCTGAGCGCGTAGAACACAAGCTGCGCCACGAGCGCCACACGATAGAACGGCTGGGGCAGGAATGCAGAGGCGATCAGCAGGGCCAGCAAAGCAAAGGGCACGGCCAAACGCGAGAGCTTGTGGCTAACGTATTCAAATCGAATCGCGTTTTCGGAGCTCAACAGCCAGGGTGCAATTTGCGGGAGCTGATAGTTTCCGCTCAGGGTGCGAACCTTGCGGGAAAATTCGCGGCCATCGCCCAGGTCGGGCAGGTCCCAGGCGCGGGCGCGGGAGTCGAAGATGACACGAAATCCTTGACGCACGATCTGCATGGGCAAGAGGACGTCGTCGAGGATGGTGACGTCGGGCAAGGGCGACGCTTCAAGCAATCTGCGTCGGGCACAGTAGATGGCGCCGGTGGCGCCGGCCACGGAACCGGCGGCGGATTCCAGCTCGCGAATTTTTTTTTCGATTCGCCAGTACAACCCCATTCCCTTCCCGGTCTCTCCGCTGGCGGGATCGCCGAGCATCAACTCGCCGCTGGCGGCGCCGACGTCGGGGTCAGCGAAATTCTCGATCAGGAAACGCAGCGCACCGGATTCGATCCGCTGGCGGGCGTCGGTGAAGAGGAGCACCTCTCCGGTCGCGAGCTTGATGGCATCATTGAGGCCCGCGGCTTTGCCTTGAGATGCCGGCTTCAGCAAGGCTCGCACCCGGGAATCGCCGGCATAATCGGCGAGCAGAGCGGGCGTGCGATCGCTGGAACCATCGGAGACGACGACGACGTTCAGCTTGGCCTGGGGGTAGTCGAGGGTCAGCAGATTTTCAAGCTTGCGAACGATCACAGCTTCCTCATTACGCACGACCATCACGGCGGATACTGCCGGCGCATTAAGGCCCTCGACATAACCGCGGCGCACCGGACGCGGCGACCATCGACTGCGCAGCCACAACCACGCCGGATAACCCAGATAGGAGTAGCCGACGAACATGGCCGCGAGCCAGAAAACGAATTTCATCTTCATCGCTATTGCGGTCATTATTGTGCACCACGGCGCAAGAGAACGGTCTTGACGGTCTGGAACATGATCAGCAGATCGAGTCCAATGGAAGCGTTCTTGATATAGAACAGATCGTACTGAAGTTTCTCGCGTGAATCGGCTACGGTGCTGCCGTATTTGTACTTGACCTGGGCCCAACCGGTGAGGCCGGGCCGCACCATGTGGCGCACTCCGTAATAAGGGATTTCCTTGGAGAGGCGCTCGATGAATTCGGGGCGCTCGGGGCGCGGGCCGACGAATGCCATATCGCCTTTGAGCACGCACCACAACTGGGGAATCTCATCGAGGCGCGAGGCGCGGAGGAACTTGCCGACGCGGGTAACGCGGGGGTCTTTATCGCCGGCCCACTGCGGGCCGTTCTCGGCTTCGGCGTCCTGGCGCATAGTGCGGAATTTCACGACCTTGAAGATGCGTCCGGCCTTGCCGACTCGCGCCTGGGTATAGAAGATAGGGCCGTTGGAATCGAGTCGGATGGCGAGCATGATCAACGGAAGCAAAGGCAGGGCGAGGATAAGACCGATCAGCGAGATGACGATGGAGACGATGCGGCGAACCAAGATGAAGGCGGCGCTGCGGCGAAAACCCTCGCCATACACCAGCCAACTGGGATACAGATTCTCGACCTCGATTTTGCCGGAGATTTTTTCCAGCCAGGTGGTGGCTTCCTCGATCTTGACGCCCTGCATGCGGAGGATAAGTAGTTCGCGCATGGGGATGGTGCCGCGGCGATCGGGCATGGCGACGATGACGCGATGGACTTTTTGTTTGTGGACAATGTCCATCAAGTGCGCCGCCACCGAGTCTCGGGTCACCGCACCTTCCATCTTGCCGGTCCAACTGGCGATCTCGACGCCGATTTCAGGATTCTGGCGCAAGCCCTGCACCACGCGCTGGGCGCGGTCGCCGGTGCCGAGAACATAGACGCGCTCGACCAGAATTGGCAACTGGACGAGCCAGGTGAAACCGATCCGCCATCCGAACAGGGCGACGGTGAGGATGATCAGACCTACCGCCGACGAACCGCTTCCCAACAGGTAATTAGGCCGTACGTAGGCGACACCGGCCAGAACGAAGGCGAGCACGCCGGGAACCATGAGCAAGCGGAAATAAAGCTCACCCTTGGTATTGAGGCGCGCGGTGTCGTAGAGGTCGAGCCAGTGCGAACACAGCAACACCAGCACCGTAACGGCGAGGATCTTGAGGTAGCCGCCCTCGTAGTTGAGCACCAGGTAACTGTCTTCGCGCAGTTCGTACACGGCCCCGAGCAGGAAGGAGGTCCAGACAATGAGGGCCTCTCCGATCAGCAGGACCAGAGTACGGACTGGATAATAAACATTGAAGAGCCGGATCAACTTGGCCTCGGTTCCAATTCATCTCGATAGTAGAGCGGCTTCACAAATGCCTTGCCGCTCGGGGGCGTCGCTCAGGGCTATAGCCCGAATTTCTCCAAGCCTGAACGGCACGACTAAACAGCTTGCGGAAAACGTCCTTTCCGATCAAGAGCTGTGACCTCAGCGGCTGAAGCCGCATTCAAAACGATGCGGTTATCGCAGCGGTAAACCGCTGCGCCACCCAAAATCAAGTGCAACACCGAGTCTTTCCGCAGCCTGTAGAGCCGTGCCCTACCCAAAACCGGCAAATGAAACCAGCTCTAGGCGGGGCTGCTCACGGCCTCGCCATAGTAATACTTCGACTGTCCGAGCGTTCCGGAGGGGGCTCCGTTGAGCACAACTCCGAGCAGCAGCTTGTCCGGGAATTCTTCGCGGGCGCGGCGAGCCAAATCGGAGGGGGTTACGTTGGAGCGCACCACCATGAGAATGCCATCGCAGGAACCGGCCACCAGTGTGGCATCCGATACGGGGATGACGGGCGACGAGTCGAGAATAATCCAGTCAAACAAGGGCTCGACGCGCTGCAGTAAGAGCTTCAGACGACCGTTGGCGAGCAGTTCGGGAGCGCTCGGAACCTCCCGGCCGGCGGGCAGGAAGAACAGGTTTTCCATGGGGCCGCGTTGCATGGCAGTGAACTCATCGCATTCGCCCAACAGGTATTCGGACAATCCGGGCGACTGGGCGGCTCCGAGGTGGCGGTGCATGCCGGGGTTGCGCAGGTCGGCGTCGATGAGAAGAGCGCGGCGTCCGTGCTGGCGGACCAGGACCTGGGCGAGATTGGCGGCCACGAAAGACTTTCCTTCTTTGGGAAGCGCGCTGGTTACGAGCAGGCGTTTGAGCGGCATCTTCTCGCGAATCTGGTAAAGGCGGGAGCGCAGAGTGCGGAACTCTTCGGCCCCGACGCGACTGTCGTCTTCCTGGAAGAAGAGCATGGTGCGCGGATCCGGATGCCATTCGGCCTGGGAGCAGCGGGCAAGCAGCGACTCGTAAGTCATGCCGGAGGCGTTTGGCATGACGGTGGCTACGGAGGGTTGCAGCGAGGGCATATTCTCGCGCTGTCCGTCCGGTTGCAATTGAGGCTGGTCGAAGGAGGACTCGACGTGCGTCCCCATGGAGGTTGCTCGTTCCTGCTCGGCGCGTTTTAAGGCGTCATGGATGCGGCTCATAATTTCCTTTCCTTGGGGAGATCCTGTTGTTCCGATTGGCGCAAACGGTCGGCCAGGGTTGCCAAGGTGCGCAAGGCTTCGACCAGATCAAATTTTTCGGATGGTGGAACCGGCGCCGTCATGGCTGCGGAGGCGTTGCCATCGGTGAGATCAAAATCGCGGGCGACGGAATCGACGACTTCGGCGGCGACCGTCTTTTTCTGATCGACGAAGGCGCTGACCAGGCAATGCTCACAGAGCAGATTGATGATGCGAGGAATGCCCAGCGAGTAACGGAAAATGGCGACGGTGGCATCGGAATCGAAAATCGGTTCGCCGTTCGACCCCGCGATGCGGAGGCGCTGGGTAATATAGGACTTGGTTTCCTCAAGATTGAACGGATGAGTCTTGGCGCGCAGTGTAAGGCGCTGGCGCAACTGGCGCAACTGGGGCTGCTTGAGACGCTGTTCGAGTTCCGGCTGCCCGACCAGAACGATTTGCAGAAGCTTCTCGGTGAAGGTCTCGAGATTGGTGAGCATGCGGATCTCTTCGAGCACTTCGTCGGAGAGATTCTGGGCCTCGTCAATGACCAGGACCGCGGTCTCACCGGCGCGATAGCGATCGAGCAGCCAGTTGTAGAGGCGCTGCAGGATCTGACTTTTCGACTTGGTATCGCAGGGGATACCGAAGTCGGCCATCATGAAATCGAGGAACTGAGGCACATCCATGCGCGAGTTGAAGATGAAGGCGGTAGCGACCTGTTGCAGGCGCAACCACTCCATCAACTTATTAATCAACGTGGTTTTGCCGGTACCGACCTCGCCAGTCAGGAGCACGAAGCCCTTGCGGCTCTGGATGCCATAGGTCAGGCAGGCCAATGCCTCTTCGGTGTGCCGCGTGAGAAACAGGTAACGCGGATCCGGATTGACGTTAAACGGGTTGGCACGAAGTCCAAAAAATTCTTTATACATAGTCTTGCGTTAGACCTCGACGTTCTCGTGCTCTTGCGGCGACCCGGGATCACTGCGGCCCCAGAAACGGCGGCGGGCGTGGCCATTGCCGTTGGCGGCCGTGTCGTCCTCGTCCTCACCCAGCCAGGGCACAGAAATCAGGAGGGGCAGATCCATCACGGCGGCAGCATCTTTTTCGGTGCGGATGGACTTGTCACTGAACTCCAGAAAGATGGCCAGGAGCAGACCGATCCCCAGGCCACCAGCCAGGCCGCCAGCGGCCAAAAGCGGGCGGTTCGGGAAACTGGGAGATTCCGGCAAGCCAGCCGAGGCAATAATGTTCATCTGCTCGCCTTCCTGCTGGTTCTCCATGCTGCTGCCCACCTCGGCGGAGCTTTTCTTGGCCAGCAGATCTTTGTAGAAGGCCTGGGCGTTATCGTTGTCGCGGGTGAGGAGCTTGTATTGCTCCTCGATGCCGGGGCTCATGGCGGTGCGGCTCTGGTAAACGTTAATCTGGCTTTGCAGCCGCTTCTGGTCGGCGGTGGCCTGCTCGATCACGCTCTGGTATTGGTGAATCTGCAAACGGAGCTGGCGAATTTCAGGCGGCTCGGAGGCGCTGGCCTTTTCGCTGGTGTCGGTGGAACTGGCGGCGGCGTTCACTTCTTTCAGCTTCTTCTCGACCTCGGCGATGTCCGCCTTGGTCTTGATCACGTCGGGGTAATCGTCGGTATAGCGCGCCTGCAGTTGCAACAATTGCGCCTGTAGCTGCGTCAACTCCTGTTCCAGGGTCTGGGGATTGGTGCTGGACAGTGAACTCTTCCAGGCGGCAATTTGCTGCGCCAGCATGCTTTCGGTGTAGGCCCTATCCTGCTGGGCGCGGCTCAGGGTCTGGGTGGTGGCATCGAGTTGGGAGTTCAGCGACATCAGCATACGCATGTTGTTGTCGACGTCGCCGGGCAACTGGCCGAAGTATTGCTTTTTGAAGGCGGCGAGCTTGGCATCCTGGTCGTCCAGGGCGCGCTTGGCGTCTTCGAGCTGGCGGCCGAGAAAGTCGGTGGTGCTCTTGGCGACCTCGGAACGGGAACGCAGGTTTTCGTTCACAATGAGATCGGTCATGGCGTTGCAGATTTTTTGGGCGCGGTCGGCCTTGCTGTCGGTGTAGTTGACGGTGAAACCGGGCACGGGCTCGTCGGTGACAGAGACCTTTCTTTTCTTAGCACCAGAAAGTCCGGCTCCGGTGGCGGCAGCGCTCATCGAGGTGATCACGGGCTCGACCGTCATATTCTGCTGGATTTCGGCGATGAGCTTATCCTCGTCCTCGGGCTTGACGAGCGCGAGGCTCTGAATCACGGGGCGCAGGCGGCTGGGGCTGACGACCTCCTGGCTGAGGGTCTGAACGCGCTGGGTGAAATCGGAAGTGATGACCGGCGCGACGTAGTTGTCGGGCACCTTCTGGCCTTCCACCAGAACCGTGGACTGGGAGGTATATTTCGGCGAAAAGGCATACGAGACCATGAAGCCCGCGATCGGGGCAAGCAGAGCCGGGATCAAAATGACTTTAAGGCGGCGCCGCAGCATCGCCAGATAATCTTCCATCGTCAGTTCGCGATTTTCACTCATACTGTTCACCAATCCGGCCACCCGAGGCGGCCAAAAAATTATTCGATGCGAGTCGGCCTGGGATGCCATTCCACCCCAATGGCGCCGCTTTGCCGCTGTGTCGTCCTGCCGGAGATGCCGCCTATCGAAACTGGAGAACTAAAGGCCAGTTCGCCGAAGCGATACACGGAAAAGAAATCGTAGGAACGTCCCAGGTGTTTGCGTAAGACGGCTCCGGCAGAAACTTCGTTGTAGCTGGACGCACTTACGCCAAAATCCGCCACGCTCTGAAGTTCGTGGTTATGGGAGTAGCCGACATCGCTATAGAAATCCCAGGTGCGCCCGAGCGGGCGTGTATACCCCGCCCTCACTGCCTGAGTACTGGCACCGGCGTAGAAGCCCGATCCTGGGGAAGTGAATTTCTCGTAGGCCGCAACCAACGCGCCGTGGCCTAGCTTGTAGCGCAACTGAACTCGCGCGCTCACCGACCAATGCCGGTAGTCGCCACCCACTTCCAGGTCGGTGTACTGCGGACCGGCTCCGGCAATCAAGCTCATCCTGCCGCTGAGAGTGTGGCTCCAGCGCAGATTGACGACGTCGTTATAAATCTGGCCGCCGGTAACCTGGGGAAATTGAATCAACTGAAAAGCGTAGACCAGGCCGAGCTGATCGTGGCGGGAAAGCAGATGGCTGTATCCGGCCTCGATGGTGAGTTCGTCGCTGTTGATCAGAGTATTGGTGGGATCGTAGAAATGGGCGTTGCTGAATCCGCCCGCCACGGTGATGGCGGAGACCGGATTGATCGCTTGAATGGCATCGAGAATTGCGGTGTTGGCAAGCCGGGGAATGTCTCCGATCGAACCTAATTGACCGGAGATGTTGCCCATACCGGGCAAACCACCACCGAGGACTCCGAGGCCCAGGCCGCCGGTGGCAATACCCAACCCTGGCGCGCCCCCAAAGGTGCCGACTTGGAACGAACCGTCGGGCAAGTAACTGAAGCCGTCGCGCAGCGTGACTTGGCCAGTTCGCCAGCGGGTCACCGCCTCCAAGCCGGCGGCATGCATTTGCTTGGCGTCATAAGGGCTGCTGTAGAACGCTCCGCCGCCGAGATACTCGAGAAAGAGATCGCTCTTGGGCCAGAATTGCTGGAGATCGAGAGCTCCGAAAACGCGGGTGATCGATTCCAGGCCGGTGCTGCCGAACTCGTTGCCCCCGTTCGTGTCCGCCGCTTCGCTGACCTGCAATGCGGGCGAGACAAAGCTGCGGGTGGCCGCATGGAGACTGAGCCCAGGCTCGTCGAGGCCAGTGACCGGCGGGTTCTCCGGGTTCAGGACCGGCGCGTTCTGGCCGAAGGCAGGAGCCGGCGTAGTGTCTGGCTGAGCCGAGGGACTGGTCTGGGCGGCAGCGCACAGGCTCATGCCGAAAACCAGGAGCGCCAACCGGATTGTTTGCGTTTTTGCCATGCTTTTCACGGGCAGATCCTTTTACTGGACCGCGTATCCTTTACGGGACGACAATTGTATCCCCCGGTTGCAAGAGATAGTTCTGTTCGATCTGTTCCCCTTTGACCAGCTTGCGATAATTCACGGGCAGTTTTTGCTGTTTGCCGTTTTCGTTGCGCAGGACGTAAATGCGCTTCGTGTTGGCAAACTGGCTCAATCCGGCGCTGGACAAGGCTTGCAGAACGGTCATGTTGGGCAACATGGGCATGACCCCGGCGTGTAGCACCTCGCCGGTCAGGTAGATCCGCTTGCTGTTGATTTGACTTACCACCACGGTAACGTGCGGGTCGGCGACGTATTTTTTCAGCTTCTCGGTGAGCGAAGCCGCCAATTGCTGAGGAGTCAGGCCTGCGGCCTGCACATCGTTGAGCAAGGGAAGAGAGATCTTGCCGTCGGGGCGCACCGGCAAAGTGGCGGTGAGGTCGGCTTCTTTCCACACGGCGACGTGGAGCACATCCTCGGGGCCGATGACATACTCAGGTCCGGTTTGGCTGCTGGCGGCTATGGTCTTGTCGGAAGCGGGGGCGGCGGCAGGCGCGTCCTGCGCCAAGGCAATGCTGCCGATCAGGATGAGTGCCGCAAGCGCTGTCCATATTGATTTCATATCGATTCCTCTCACTCTCAGGTTTCAAAGTTTCAAGGTTTCAAGGTCGATGTCGCCGCGATTCTCCGCCGTAGCGATCTTGTTCTCCTTTTTTCCCTTGAAACTTTGTAACCTTGAAACTTTGAAACCTCGCTTCATGCTCCGTACTCTTCGTACCCGATCTGCTTCAGCTTGTAGAGAAGCGCTTTGTAGCTAATCTGCAACTCCTGCGCGGCTCGGCGCCGGTTCCAGCGGGTGCGCGTCAAGACCTGCAAGATGAGCTCCCTCTCGGCTTCGCGGGAGGCGGCGCGCGCGGCGTCTTTGAGAGAAACTTTCTCCCCGCTGCCGCCGCGATCGACGCGCCGCAAGAGAGAGCGCAATCCTCCCATGGCGAGGGCTTCGTCGCCAAGCGCGACAATAGCTCGCGCCGCGTCTTTCAGTTCGCGAATATTTCCCGGCCAGCTGTACTCCTGGAAGAAGTGTTGAGTCTCGGGACTGAGCGGCGGCACGGCACGGGAGAAATCGCGGGCGGCGGCGGAGAGAAACCAGTCGCGCAGAGCGGGAATGTCCTCTTTCCGCTGACGCAACGGGGGCAGCCGCAAACAAACTCCGCTAATTCCATAATAAAGGTCTTCGCGGAACTTGCCGGCTTTGACTTCGGGCTCCAACTCGCGCGAAGTTCCGCAAATGAAGCGCGGCACACGGCGCTGTGCGTCGCCATTGCCATTGCCATGCAAAGCGATCTGGCGAACCAGTTCTTTCTGGGCCGCCGAGGTGAGATCTCCGACTTCCTGCAGATAAATGGTTCCAGCTTGAGCGTCGCAAGCTGCCAGAATTGCTTCGCCGGTTTCACGCGCCTGATAGACCTGAAAGGGCTCCGCGGCGCGGCTGGAAAGAACATGAATGCGCGCCGCCGCCGCCGCCTTGCCGGAACCGTGCTCGGCCACGACCAGCACGGGAACGTCATTTTGCGACAACTCGCGGATGACGGCTTCGACGGTGCGCATGCCGGCACTGACGCTCTCCAGCCAGACGCGAACGCCGCCATTGTGTGGCGCTCCGGCATTTGCCAGGATTTCGGTTTTATCGAGGTCCATGCTGATCCGCTTCACTCATGCGCGGCCAAGACAGCGGGGGAAAACGTCTTGGACAAAGGGCTCACACCGTCTAGAGCACACGTGCTGCCATTCCGGTTAGAAATGGCTGCGTCTCACTGGGACGATATATGGCTATGATTCAACGACTTGCCACCAGGCCCTGGAGCGCAACACGGATTATACGTCATCACATTGCGGATAAATGGGAAATTTATTGCCCACATCCCAAGCAATCTGTGGGGATTACTTTACCCTGCCTTGGGGACAAAGTCCTAGGAACGGTCGAGGTTTCAGAGTTTCAGGGTTTCAAGGTTTGAAACTGCAAGAGAATCACGATTTCGGCAATTCGCGGCTACCAACCCTCGAAACTTCGAAATCTGAGTGCGATACCGGTTTCACTTTGCGTGAAGGCTTGCTTTCGCATATTCTCAGGTGCAAGCGCGCCCTATGAGTAACTTAGCAGAAGGAGTTCCGCTCGTTTCGACGAGGGAGGATCGCTTTTCATTCAACCTGCCCCGCTGGCAAGTGGGGGCGCTGCTGCTGCTGATCGTCTGGCTTTACGCCTCGATTCTCGCCCGGCTTTTCCTGCAGTGGGTCGGACCTCACCACGATGCGAACTTCGAGCACGGAATCTTCGTGCCCCTCTTTGCTTTGTTTATTCTCTGGCAGGACCGGAAGAAACTGCTTGCGATTTCGCCGTCCCCATCGTGGGCCGGTCTTCCGCTGGTGTTGTTAAGCCTGCTTGTGCTGGTTCTGGGAGTCCTGGGCGCGGACGTTTTTTTGCCGCGGGTTTCGCTGCTGATCCTGCTGGCGGGCCTGATCATTCTGTTTCAGGGATGGAGCTTCTTTCGTGCCGTGCTCTTTCCTTGGGCGTTTCTGATTTTGATGATCCCAATCCCGGCGCTGATCACTAACCGGGTTACTTTTCCACTACAGTTGCTCGCCGCAAGGCTGGCCACTGCACTGCTGGAACTGGTGGTCGTGGTTCACCGGGAGGGGAATGTAATCTGGCTTGCTTCCGGGCCGCTGGACGTCGCGGAAGCGTGTAGCGGAATCCGGTCGCTTCTAACCCTGATCACGTTGGCCATCATCTACGGCTACCTGATGGATACTCGGAAATGGGTGCGGGTGGTGCTGGCACTTTCGGCGGTACCAATCGCAGTGGCGGCCAACAGCTTCCGAGTTTTTGGCACAGGACTGCTGATGGAGTTTGGGCATAAGGATGAAGCGGAAGGGGTTCCCCATGCCCTCGCGGCATTGCTGGTCTTCGCGGTGGCGTTGGTCATGTTGTTCGCTGTGCACCGCGTGATCTCGATTATCTGGAAGAGCAATCCGGCTGCACCGCGGAACGCCGCTCCGGTGGAACAACCGCCCGTCGCGGAGATTCGCATGAAGCCCGGGTCTTTTCGCTTTGGGATTGTGGCTGTGCTCATGTTGGCTACGGCGATCGGTCTGCAGGCCCGTTTGATCGGAAAGGCTCCGGATGTGGGCCCCCTACCCTCGCAGATTGGTAATTGGACGGGAACCGATATCCCCATCAGCCAGGAGGAACTGGACATCCTCGGACCGGGCGAGTATCTCCAACGCGAGTACGAAAACTCGAGCCGGCCGGAACCTTCCATCAATCTATTCATCCCATTCTTTCCTTCGCAGAAGGCTGGCGATACTATCCATTCGCCGGAGCACTGCTTGTTGGGTGCGGGATGGTTCCCGCTTTCGCGGGAGGTGATTCAGCTTACGCGTTTGGATGGATCTTCAATCCCCGTCAACCGCTACGTGGTTTCAAAGATGGGAGAGCGGCAACTGGTGCTGTACTGGTTTCAGGCGCATGGCCGCGTGGTGGCCAGCGAGTGGTCGGCCAAGTATTATCTGATCTCCGATTCAATTCATATGAATCGCAGTGACGGCGGGATGGTGCGCTTGATGACCCCAATGCTTGATGGCGAGTCTCCCGAGGCTGCCCAGGCGCGCGTGATGAAGTTTGGGTCGCAGTTGCTTCCGCTGCTGGACAGTTACATTCCGCGGTAA
>Ga0326728_10016284_pt1 | contig 15207 bp, 13 predicted proteins | sample MB3enrmetagenome_FD_207602 | JGI IMG/M metagenome (GOLD analysis project Ga0326728, IMG submission 207602) | Lab enriched peat soil microbial communities from McLean, Ithaca, NY, United States - MB31MN | ecosystem: Environmental > Terrestrial > Soil > Wetlands > Peat | place: USA: New York...
ACTGGTCCCCGCCGTCCAGCAGCGAGCGCGCTATGGGCTTGAAAGCATCCGGCTCTTCTGGGCTCAAGCTCCCGTTCCACATCAGCTCGATGACGCGCGAAAGACGTGGATCAGAAGCATGGATGGGCCGGGGATCATAGCCGGCGAACTTTCTTTCCACCACCTGCTCCGCGGTCAGTCCGAACAAAAAGAAATTCTCGGCCCCGACTTCCGACCTGATCTCCACGTTCGCGCCGTCCAGCGTCCCGATCGTCAGTGCCCCATTCAGCGAAAGCTTCATGTTTCCAGTCCCCGAAGCTTCAGTGCCGGCAAGCGAGATCTGTTCTGAAAGCTCCGCAGCGGGGATGATCCGTTCCGCTAGGCTTACGCCGTAGTTGGGAAGGAACACGACGCGAAGCTTGCCGGAGGGATCCGCGTTGACTTTGTTCGCAACGGCGAGGATCAGCCGAATGATGAGCTTCGCCATGGCGTACCCGGGAGCCGCCTTGCCTGCAAAGATGACCGTTCGGGGCACGAAGTCAGCGTCCGGTTCAGCCAAAAGCCGTTCGTAAAGATGAAGCACGTGGAGCACATTGAGAAGCTGCCGCTTGTACTCGTGGATCCTCTTCACCTGGCAGTCGAACAACGACCCGGGGTCCACGGAGACTCCCGTGAGGCCGTGGATGACTCCCGCGAGCTCTTTCTTGTTGCGAAGCTTTACCGCCCGCCATCGTCGACGAAAGTTCTCCTCCTCGGCAAGCGGGGCAAGCTTCGTGAGCCATTCAAGGTCCGTGTCCCACCCGTGTCCGATCCACTCATCGAGCAGCTTCGCAAGACCGGGGTTGCACAGCTTCAGCCAGCGCCGCTGGCTGATGCCGTTGGTTTTGTTGTTGAAGCGTTCGGGCCACAGGTCGAAGAAATCAGCGAACAGCGTTTTTTTTAGGATGTCGGTATGAAGCGTCGAGACTCCGTTGACGGAATGGCTACCTACAATGGAGAGGTGGGACATGAGAACGCGTTTTTCGCTTCCTTCCTCGATGAGCGACATGTGCCGCAGACGCTCGGCGTCGCCAGGCCAGCGAACGGACACGGTCTCCAGGAATCGTCGATTCACTTCCAGGAGGATTTGCGCGTGACGGGGCAGCACGCGTGAGAACAGATCGAGCGCCCATTTCTCCAGGGCTTCGGGGAGCACGGTGTGGTTCGTGTAGCCCACCGTCTTCACGGTTATGTCCCACGCCTCTTCCCACCCCAGACCCTCGCGGTCCATGAGGATCCGCATGAGCTCCAGGATTGTCACGGACGGGTGCGTGTCGTTCAGTTGGATGGCCACACGCCCCGGGAACTCCGCGAACCCCTGGCGGCCGCCTTTCCGGTATCGGCGCAGGATATCCTGAAGCGTCGCGGAGACGAGAAAGTACTCCTGCTTTAGGCGAAGCTCGCGGCCCTCGAACACGTTGTCGTTCGGGTACAGCACTTTTGTGATGGCTTCCGACCTGTCCTTGTCCGCGACCGCCCTCTCGTAGTCTCCGTGATTGAAGTAATCCAGGTCAAACTCCCGCGTGCTTTTCGCCGACCAGAGCCGGAGGTTGTTGACGGTGTCATTGCGATACCCGGGAACGGGTGTATCATACGCCATTGCCATGACCGTCTCGGTGTTTACCCAGTCGAATACGGGCTGTCCCTTTTCGTTCCTCTTCTGATCGACGCGGCCGTAGAAATGCACTGGGTACAGATGCTCGGGGCGCTCGATTTCCCACGGGTTTCTGTGGCGAAGCCAGTTGTCAGGTGTCTCCTCTTGTCGGCCGTTACGGAGCCTTTGGAAGAAAATGCCGTAATCGTAGCGGATGCCGTACCCGTATGCGGGCACCCCGAGCGTGGCCATGGAGTCCATAAGGCAGGCTGCGAGTCTCCCGAGTCCGCCGTTGCCTAGCCCTGCGTCGTGCTCCAGCTCCTCCAGGTCCTCCAGTCGGCAGCCGAGTTTGTGCAACGCCGAGCTGGCACTCGCGGTCAGGCCGAGGTTCAGAAGTGCATTGCCTAGCGTGCGTCCCATAAGGAACTCCATCGACAGGTAATACACCCTTTTGCTGTCGCGCTGGTAATAGCTTTGCTGGGTCGTCATCCATCGTTCGATGAGTCTGTCCCTCACGGCGAGTGCGATGCTGTTGAAATTGTCGCGGGCCGTGGCGCTGTAGTCATCTTTTGCCAGAGCGAACTTCCTGTTGTGGAGGAAGTCTTCCGCCAGGGCGGCCGCATCCGGGTCTTCCACCCGCGCCTGTCGGGCGTTATGGGCGGTTTGGGCTTCCTCTTCTTTTTGAGCCGGCGTCTTGGGCGCATGGGCTTCCTTCGATGATCCGGCCTTGCCAGTTTTTGCCATGGCTATATTCTACCTGATCATGAGGTATGAGACCATCATCGATCCCATAGTAGCCGAAACGCATGTCGGGGATGGGAGCTGGGCATTCATCGATTGCCGGTTCGACATGAAGGATCCGGACTTTGGCGAACGGGAGTACGAGAAATGCCACGTCCCTTCCGCGGTGTACGCGCACCTGGACCGGGACCTCTCCGGCCCCGTTATTGCGGGCGTGACGGGCAGACACCCGCTTCCCTCACGCGCTGAGCTGGTGGGGACATTCAGGCGTCTTGGCATCGGGAAAGCCACGCAGGTAGTGACGTACGATGAATCCAACGGGTCCATGGCGGCAGCCCGTCTGTGGTGGCTCTTGAGGTGGGCCGGCCACGCGGCGGCGGCCGTGCTGGACGGCGGCATCCAAAAATGGAAATCCTGCGGGTTTGCCCTGGAGAGCGGCGTTGTCTACCGCCCTATGTCGGATTTCGAGGGCAGGTTCCGCTCGGACATGACGCTCGACGCGTCCCAGGTTCAGTCCGTGCTGGCTAACGCGGATTTCGTCGTGCTGGATTCCCGTACAGAGGAACGGTTTCGAGGATTGAACGAGACGATCGACCCGGTTGCAGGACACATCCCCGGGGCTTTCTCCGCGCCCTACAAGGAGAACCTCAGGGATGACGGGACGTTCAAGACGCCGCAAGAGCTTGCGTCTCGGTTTGCTGGCCTTGCCAGCGGGCGGGATGCTGCGCACGTTGTGTTCTACTGCGGGTCCGGCGTCACGGCTGCTCACAACGTGCTTGCGTTCGCTCATGCGGGAAATGGTGTTCCCCTGTTGTATCCGGGATCGTGGAGCGAGTGGATAACAGACGCTGGGAGGCCAATCGCCGTGGGCGCGTCGTAAAGATTCCCGTGCGCGCTTGAAATCATTTGGAATCGCGCCGGCAAATTACTATTCTGAATGTATGTCTTGGAGTGGAAGTGCAGGTGACCGCTTCCGCGAAGCCCTCGAGAGAGAGAAGCCTCTTCAGATAGCCGGCACGCCGAACGCTCTGGTGGCCATGATGGCCCAAAGGATCGGGTTCCGCGCCATCTACCTCTCGGGGGCTGGAGTCGCCAACATCTCTCTCGGCCTTCCCGATCTCGGCCTCATCACGCTGGACGACGTGTTGGAGGACGCGCGTCGTATCTTGGGCGCCGTTTCTGTGCCCCTTCTGGTCGACGTGGACACGGGGTTCGGAGCAGAGTTAATGATTGCGCGAATGGTGCGGGAGATGATCCGCGCCGGCGTGGCTGCCATCCATATGGAGGATCAAGTCGCTGACAAGCGCTGCGGGCACAGGCCGGGCAAGGCGCTCGTCCCCCCTGGGGAGATGGAAGCTCGGATTAAGGCGGCCGTGGATGCGCGAAGCGACCCCGGGTTCGTGGTCATGGCCCGCACAGACGCGCTTGCCGTGGAGGGCTTGGGTCGAGCCGTCGAGCGCGCCGCCGCGTATGCCGTGGCCGGGGCGGACATGATCTTCGCGGAAGCTTTGACCGACCTGGACCAGTACCGCGCATTCAAGAAAGCAGCGGGGGTCCCCGTGCTTGCTAACCTCACCGAGTTCGGCCTGACCCCCGCGTTCACGCGTGAGCAGCTTGCCCGCGCGGGGGTAGACATGGCGCTGTACCCGCTGTCGGCCAGCCGCGCCATGAACCGGGCGGCCACGCAAGTGCTGACGATAATCAGGGGGAAAGGCACGCAGGAGGAGGCAACCGCCCAGATGATGACGCGCGAGGAGCTCTACGAAGTCTTGGGCTACGAGGCCCAAGAACGGAAGCAAAGACATGGCTGAGTACGAACGCACATTTGCGGATGTGAAAAAGACCGGCGGGCTGGCGGGAATCGTGGCGGCGGATTCGGCCGTCAGCACTGTCGGTATCGAGGGAAGAGGGCTCAGCTACCGCGGCTACGCGATTGAGGACCTCGCGGCGCACGCGAGCTTCGAGGAAGTTGCGTGGCTGCTCCTGCGCGGGGAGCTGCCGTCCCCCGGCGAGCTCTCCGAATACCGGGCGCGCCTTCGGAGGTTGCGCGTGCCGCCTCCCTTCCTTTCTGAGGCTCTCTCGCAGATCCCCGCTGGTGACAGCATGATGGGCATCCTGCGGACCGCGGTCTCCCTCCTCGGCAACCTCGAGCCTGAGCGCGGAAGGGACACAATGGCGGTCGCAGACCGGCTCGTTGCGGTCCTTCCTTCCCTCGTGTTACAGCGCCTTGGAAAAAGCCTGCCGGATGATGAGGAAACGCTTGCAGGCTATTTCCTCGGCGGAATGGAGCGGGCACACCCTGCGGAAGAGGTTCGCCGCTGCCTCGACGTTTCGCTCATACTGTACGCGGAGCATGAGTTTAATGCGTCGACGTTCGCCGCGCGCGTCATCATCAGCACGATGTCGGATGTCCACTCCGCAATTGCAGGCGCCATCGGCGCGCTCGCCGGTCCCTTGCACGGCGGCGCCAACGAGGAGGCCATGAGGCTCATTGAAGCCTGGCCGGATCCTGACCAGGCGGAGAAGGGAGTTCTCGACAGGCTAACGCGCAAGGAAAAGATCATGGGTTTCGGACACCGTATTTACACCGTGTCTGACCCGCGATCCCCCGTCATCAAGGAGTGGGCTTACCGCCTGGCCGTCACGCCGGAAAGGAAGCGACTTTTCGCCGTTGCTGAGCGTATTGAGCGCGTGATGTGGGACACGAAGAAGCTTTTTCCGAACCTGGACTTCTACAGCGCCCTCGCCTACAGGTTCTGCGGCATACCGACGGAGCTGTATACCCCTATGTTCGTCCTTGCGCGGATCAGCGGATGGATGGCCCACGTCATGGAGCAGCGGTCCAATAACAAGCTGATCAGGCCCATCAGCCGCTACACGGGCCCAGAGCCGAGGATGTACGTCCCGCTCGTCGTGGAGGAGAGACGATGAGCGAACCCGTCTCGGCAGCCGTGGACGCTCCGGCCTTCGATCCGCTTGTCGTTGAGATCGCGGAATATGTCGCCTCCCTCTCCTCGGCCAGTAATGCAGCCCTTGATGCCGCCATCCTGAGCCTGGCGGACAGCTTGGGATGCGCCATGCTCGCGCTGGGGTTCTCCGAGTGCCGAAAGCGGCTCGGTCCTGTGGTCCCGGGTGCCGTGATGAGCCCAGGCTGCAGGGTGCCGGGGACGGGCTTCGAACTGGACCCTGTTCAGGGAGCCTTCAATATCGGTTCGATGATCCGCTGGCTCGACTACAATGACACATGGTTGGCCGCGGAATGGGGCCATCCTTCCGACAATCTTGGCGGCCTTCTCGCGGTCTCGGACTGGGCGAGCCGGCGGGAAGAAAGTGGGGCAAGAGGAAACGGCCGAGCGGTGACGGTACGGCGGTTACTGGAAGCGCAAATCAAGGCGTACGAGATTCAAGGAATCCTTGCCCTGGAGAACTCCCTGCACAGCGTGGGCCTGGATCATGTCATCCTCGTCAAGGCAGCCACTGCGGTAACGGCGGCCTGGTTGCTCGGCGGCGACGCCCGGTGTATTGCCCGCGTCCTGTCTAATGCCTGGATCGACTGCGGCCCGCTTCGAACGTACCGCCACGAGCCAAACACCGGTGTGCGCAAGTCGTGGGCCGCGGGAGACGCCACCTCGCGCGGTGTTCGCCTTGCACTCATGGGCGTTGCCGGCGAACCTGGTTATTCCTCCGCGCTTTCCGCTCCCCGCTGGGGGTTCCAGGATTCGATCATGCGCGGTCGACCGCTGCGCTCGGGACGTCCGTTCGGCTCGTACGTTGCGGAGAACATCTTGTGGAAGGCTTCATTCCCGGCGGAGTTTCACGCGCAGACGGCCGTAGAAGCCGCGCTTGCGCTCCACCCACGGGTGAAGGACCGATTGGACCATATCCGTCGAATCCACATTCGAACGCAGGAATCAGCGCTTCGGATCATCGACAAAAAGGGCCCGCTGCGCAACCCGGCGGACCGCGACCACTGCCTGCAATATGCGGTAGCGGTGGCCCTGATCCACGGCGACTTGCGCGCCGAGCACTATGAGGAACAGACGGCGAACGACCCGCGCATCGACAGCTTGCGGGGTCGGATGCAGCTAGAGGAAGATCCGCGCTACACCGCCGAATACCTCGACCCTGGGAAGCGATCCATCGCGAACTCCGTGCAGGTGTTTTTCGATGACGGAAGTAGTACGGAGAAAATCGAGGTCGAGTATCCCGTGGGGCACCGGAGGCGACGGGTCGAGGCGCGGCCGCTTTTGTTCTCGAAGCTGCGCCAGAACCTCTCGACGCAGCTCATCGAGGGCCGTGCGGAAGCGATTGTCGAGCTTTTCCAGGACCGCGAGCGCCTCGAGGCCATGACAGTTCCAAACTTGATAGAGTTATTCCTGTAATCAAGCCTCGCCGGCCGCTGCACGGCCGGCGTCTCGTAGGAACCGCACGAGCTCCACCACGAATCCAATGAGTGCGCCTGCCATGCCCAGCACCAAGAGCACTTTCAGGAGCGTGTTCAGCCAGGAGCCGACGAGCGAGAAATCGAGCGGAAAAACGATAAAGAAAACGATGATGGAAAGGAGCCCTGCAGCGGAGAAGGCGGCGCGCAGGAGATCTGAAAACCAGGAAGGGCGATAAAAGCACAGGAGGAAGTTGCCGATGACTTGAACGCCGAGAGATAGATTGGCCGCCCAGAGAATATCGGCCCAGCTCGGCAGGATTACTCCGTGGGTGAACTTTTGCCATAGAAGAACGGTGTTCATGAAGGTGAGCATGATGATGTTGCCGATAATGGCTCCGACGCAGTCCCGTGTTTTCTTCTCTTTCATTGCTGACCCCTTGAAATTCAACACCAATGCTTCCATGCCTGGTCACCAAAAAAGTGCATCCAACGCCTGTGCGCCGATGCCTCGCGCATCGATTCTCCGTATACTCGTCGGCAAGGAGGGCGAAGAATGCGCGTGTTGTTTATTGGCGGGACAGGTGTCATCAGCTCGGGGGTGTCCCCCCTGGTCGTGGAAAAGGGAATGGAGCTGTATCTTTTGAACAGGGGACAGAGCAAGGAGTTCGTGCCACGAGGGGCGAAACAGCTCGTTGCGGACGTGAGAGACCCTGCTTCGGTCCGCAAGGCGCTACAGGGGATGAGTTTCGACGCCGTGGTGGACTGGCTCGTCTTCACCCCCGAGCAGCTGGAGGCGGACATCGCGCTCTTCAGCGGCAGGACGTCGCACTACGTCTTCATCAGCTCCGCCAGCGCGTACCAGAAGCCGCCTACACATTTCCCAATCACGGAATCCACACCGCTGGCAAACCCGTACTGGCAGTATAGCCAGGACAAGATTGCCTGTGAGGAGAGGCTGACCCGGGAATACCGGGAGAATCAGTTCCCCATGACGATCGTCCGGCCGTCCCACACGTATGGGCTCACCATGATTCCGGCGGGCTATCACAGTTGGAACCACCCCTGGACGCTTGTGGACCGGATGCGCAAGGGCCGCAAGATCATCGTTCAAGGAGACGGGACCTCCTTGTGGACCATGACGCACAACACCGACTTCGCGAAGGCTTTTGTCGCGTTGATCGGAAACCCTCGGGCGATTGGCCACGCGTTCCAGATAACCTCGGATGAAGCGTTGACCTGGAACCAAATCACCATCGCAATCGGGAAGGCTGCCGGCGTGGACCCGGACATCGTGCATATCGCCTCAGATTTCATTGCCGCTTTCGACCCCGACTGCCGCGGCGGTTTGATGGGGGACAAGGCCCAGTGCGCTGTTTTCGACAACACGAAAATCAAGCGCTTCGTGCCGGGATATTCGGCCACGGTGCCTTTCTTCGAAGGCGTCCGGTGGTCCGTCGAATGGTTCGAAAAACACCCCGAGCGCCGCACGATGGATGAGGCCTGGAACCGGACCGCGGACAGGATTATCGAGGCGCACGAGGCCGGACTCAAGCTGGCGGAACGCTAGGATTGGGCTCGCGAAACGCGAGGCCTGGGAGGCCAGGCCGTTCCCCAGCATCGAAGAAACTGCTATACTTTCCTCGTGATCATCGCGGTTCTAGGAGCGTCGGGACGTCTGGGGCGGCGTCTCGTCAATAAGGCGCTTGAAGCGGGCCACCGGGTCGTGGCCTTCGTACGGTTTCCTATATTCCTTCGCCCTTCTCACAGAGCGCTCACGGTCATTCGGGGGGACGCCAAGGATGAAGCGGCGCTGGAACGCGCGCTCAAAGACGTGGAAGTCGTGATGACCGTGCTCGGGCCGGACGCAGGAGTCGCCCCCGACTCTACGCGGAGGGCTGCCTCCGCCGTGGTGAGAGCAATGAAGAAGACAGGGGTCAAACGGCTGGTCTGGCAGACTGGCGCAGGCGTGCCGTATATGGGAGAGACGCTGTTCGGGTCCCGCAAAGCGATGAAGCGGGCCCTCGGGCTCTTCGGATCAGCGGCGATGGACAAAGTAGACGAGGCGTTGCGCATCATCATGGAAAGCGAATTGGACTGCACCGTCGTTCGTTTCAACCGCATTGAGCTCGTTCCCTCCCTGGGCAAGCTCCCCATTCCGTGGAAACCCTCCCGGCCGCGAACGCTGTCCGCAGATGAAGCGGCGGGAATCATGCTCGCGCAGCTCGACAGGGCCGGCCCGATCAAGCGGAGCGCGGGCGCAAACAAAGCTTTCTCCAACTGAGGCCTCATCAAACAGCGGCTCGGGGTTGCACGGCGTTTGACCTTTGCCCTGTCGACATGCCAATCGCACCGTAACGGGAAGAGGACGCAACGCCTTGTCGGTGTAGGAAAGGCCCACTACAATAACTCCCTCGAGGAGAACAGGATGGCCATTTCTCAAAAGAAACGCGTGGCGTTATGCATCTCGGCAAGCGTGCTGTGTGCAGTCCTGGCGCTCGGCTCGTGCTCAGCCGCGCGCGTCAAGGCTCCCGTGTCGGCGATCACCGGCGCGAGGTTCGAGCTGAACCTCGTGCCCGGGCCGTTTTTCCATAGTTCGATGCGATTCCTTGTCTTCAGAGTCCCGCTGGAGCCGCAGATTGCCTGCTGGATTGAGACGCCTGACGGCAGATACGCGGGCACGATCTACGTGACGGCCAAGGCCGCGAAGAAAAAATGGTTCGGAGCACCGTCTGCGGGAAGGCCGGAGGCGTTGCCCGTGTGGTACCATGCTCGGCAGCAAGGGTCCACCGCGGACGCCATGAGCAGCGCAACGCCCGCGGGCACTGTGCAGATGCAATCCCCGCTCCCAACGGGGCTGACGGCGGGGACGTACGTGCTCAGGCTGGAAATCAACAGCAGCTACGACTACAACGAGCGCTACACGCACGCCAACTCTGGGGTCAACGGACAACCGTCGGTGGTGTACTCCGGCCAGATCGCGGTCGGCAGGGGTGAGGCGCAGGCTGACCTCGCCCCGATTGGCACGGGCTCCGTGGACGGATCTGACGGAAATATCAGGCTCGGCCTAGAGGGAATCACGACGGCCCTCCAGATGCTCCAATCCGCGCGGGTCCTCTATCACGAGCAGTGAAGGAGTAAGCTATGAAAGTGCTTGTCCTGTACCGCAGTTACTATGGGAATACGAAGCTCGTGGCGGAAGCTTTGGCGCGCGAGATTGTCACGTTGGGGCACGAGACGGTAGTCCAGGATATTCGCCAGAGGCTTCCGGACCTATCGGCTTTCTCCTGCGCCCTCGTCGGCGCCCCGACCAGGATGGCGCGGGTCACCGGGCGGGCACTGCGAGTCCTGAAGAAACTGGGAAAACGAGGCCTTGCAGACAAACCGGTCGCGCTTTTCGACATATACGGTCCGGTTCCGACAACGGAGGCGGAGCGGGAAAAAGGCAGAAAATGGATTACGCCCGGGGCTGCCGGCGTGATGGAGAAGACTGCGAAAGAGCAGGGCCTGCGCGTGTTCGAAAAAACTCTTCGCTGCGAGGTCGTGGGGATGAAAGGGCCTCTTGCCGAGCACGAGCTCGAGAAAGCGGTCGCGTTTGCGCGTGATTTCGTGACGAAGTCCACGTGACCGGGCCGGCGGCCCGCTCTTCGGGTCGAACGGGTGTTCGACAAAGGGATCATTTCACTATTATCGTGCTATGGTAAGAAGCTTCGATGCGATCATCATAGGCACCGGCCAGGCAGGACCCTCTCTGGCCGGACGCCTCGCGGGCGCGGGCATGAAAGTCGCCATCATCGAGCGGAAAAGTTTCGGCGGTACGTGCGTCAATACCGGATGCATTCCGACAAAAACGCTGGTGGCGAGCGCCGAAGCGGCATATGTCGCCCGTCGCGCCGCGGATTTTGGTATTTCGGTCTCCGGAGATATCGTTGTGGACATGAAGAAAGTGAAAGCCCGCAAGGACGCCATCTCCGGACAGTCTCGAACCGGCGTCGAAAGCTGGCTCACCTCGATGGATGGCTGCACTGTCTATCGAGGCCACGCAAGGCTCGAATCCGCCCGACAGGTGAGGGTGGGTGGCGAGCTCCTTAGCGCAGAACGCATCTTTATCAACACGGGAGGCCGTGCGCTCATCCCCGACCTGCCCGGCCTGGCCGGCGTCGACTATTTGACAAACTCGTCGATGATGGATGTTGATTTTCTCCCCCGGCACCTTGCGATCGTGGGCGGCAGCTACGTGAGCCTCGAGTTCGCGCAAATGTACCGGCGCTTCGGAAGCGAGGTGACCGTGATCGAAAAGGGGCCGCGCCTCGCCGGTCGGGAGGACGAAGATACTTCTGACGCCATCAAAGATATCCTGCTAGCCGAAGGTGTCAACGTTCGCCTCGGCGCAGAATGCATGAGCGTTTCACGGGACAATAGGGACATTGTTATCCACGTCTCTTGCACAGACGGGGCACCAGAGGTTCGCGCTTCTCACTTGCTGCTTGCAGTTGGCAGGCGGCCCAACACCGACGATCTCGGGCTGGAGAATGCGGGTGTCGGGGTGGATGACCGAGGGTTCATCCAGGTTGACGAGATGCTTCGCACCGGTGTTCCCGGTGTCTGGGCTCTCGGAGATTGCAACGGAAAGGGCGCGTTTACTCATACTTCGTACAACGACTTCGAGATTGTGGCGTCGAATCTCTTGGACGGGCAGACCCGCAGCGTCGCAGATCGCATCTCTGCGTATGCCATGTACATCGATCCGCCTCTGGGAAGGGCCGGGCTCACGGAGGCTGATGTTCGCCGCCAGGGTGTTGCGGCACTTGTCGCGAAGCGGCCGATGACACGCGTGAGCCGTGCCGTCGAAAAAGGAAGGGCCCAGGGATTTATGAAGATCCTTGTGGCAGCAGACACCCGGCAAATCTTGGGCGCCTCAGTTTTCGGCATTGGGGGGGACGAGGTCATCCACGGGATCCTTGACGTCATGTATGCGCGGGCTCCCTACACAGTGCTGCAAAAGGCCATGCATATCCATCCTACGGTCTCCGAGCTCATCCCCACGATGCTCGGTGAGCTTGCGCCGTTGAAATAGGCGTGCGTCGAGCTACAGGCTCCGCCAGAACTTGAGGTTCCGCTTCTCAATGTCGGCAAGTGACGGCATTGGATAGAAACGCTGGTCGCGCCCTGATGCGAACATGAACCCTCTTCTGATGAGCTTGTAGGATACGTCGTCTAGGTTGCTCCTGAGGCTGAGCCCCTTGTTGCTTTTATACCCCACGGTGCGCAGCTCTTTCACGGCATCCCGAAGGATGGAGGGATGGAGATTCTCGATAGGGGGCTGCATGAAAGGGTTGTGCTCGTACTCCGCCATGAACTCGGGGACGTTCAAGTCCAGCTGAGTGTAGAGGAACGTAGGCGCGCCGATGGAGTTTTCCGAGTCGGTGATGAATCGTCCGAAATCAATGAAGTTCAGTTTGGAGAGCACGAGCATGCGAAGCGGAGAGATTTCCGCGTATATGTTTTCTCCTTCCGGTTCTGGGCCGGGGTACGGCCGTGACTCGACTTCCAGGCAATGCCCTTCCTCCGAGCTGAGATAGAGATTCTTCAGCGCTGAAAGTTCGATATGCTCCAGTACCCGGTAGCAGGAAATGAACTTTGTGGCTTTTGGCCGCCCGTCCGGGTGAGGCTTTAGCTCGACGATGGCGGAATCGATGCGGAAGTACGGGTTTCGAAATGCAATGTCGACTTCCGCGAACAACACTTTGCCGCGGTAGTGCCGCGTGGGTCCGACGGTGTAGTGTCGGGCAAGCTGCTCTGGGGTGTACTGCGACCCGATCAGCGCCGTCGTGGGATGCAGGATCACGAAGAGCCTGTTCTGGTATGCCATGCTATCTCCCCCAGTATTGCCTGAGCATCGGCGCGATGACAAGGGAAATGACGCTCATCGTCTTGATGAGGATGTTGATGGATGGCCCAGCTGTGTCCTTGAACGGATCCCCCACTGTATCTCCCACGACCGCCGCCCGGTGCGCCTCGGACCCTTTCCCGCTGGTGGTGCGTGACTCGATCATCTTCTTGGCGTTGTCCCACGCGCCTCCCGAGTTCGCCATGAAGACGGCCAGGATCAGGCCGCTGGAGGTCACCCCGACCAAGAGGCCGATAAGCATTTCGATCCCGCCCAGGAATCCCACGAGCAGCGGTGAAACGAGCGCGGTCAGCCCCGGGAGAATCATCTCTCGTAGCGCGGAACGGGTGCTGATGTCGATGCACTTGTTGTAGTCGGGATTTTCCAAATCTGCCAGAATGCCCGGCCTTTCGCGAAACTGCCTGCGGACTTCCTGGATCATGGCGAACGCGGCGCGGCCGATGGCGCTCAGGGCCATTGAGGAAAACAAGAACGGAATGCCGGCGCCAAGGAAGATCCCAGCCAGGACCCTGGTGTCGGCGATGTCGGTAATTTTGGCTCCTGCTTGCTCCTTGAATGCCGAGAACAGGCTGATTGCAGCCAGTGTGGCGGACCCCACAGCAAAGCCCTTGCCGATTGCCGCCGTGGTGTTGCCCACAGCGTCGAGATTGTCCGTGATCCTGCGCACCTCGGGCGGCAACTCGGCCATCTCCGCGATCCCTCCCGCGTTGTCGGCGATGGGACCGTACGCGTCCACGGCCAGCTGGATGCCCAGCGTGCCCAACATCCCGAGTGCCGCAATGCCTACACCGTAGAGGCCTGCCAAGGCGTAGCTCCCGAGCAGCGCCGCCCCCAGCACGATGACGATGGGCATGCTGGAGAGCATCCCGACGCCGACTCCGGTAATGATGGTCGTGGCAGGCCCGGTCTCTGAGGCCCGCACGATGGCTTTCACCGGACCGCGACCGGTTCCCGTGAAGTACTCGGTGATGAACCCGATGAGGGCGCCGGCGGCAAGCCCCGTGATGAAGGCGAAGTAGATCTGCGCGACGCCGGGCGCTCCCTCAACGCGGTCAGTTCCAACCACCAGCAGCGTGGCGGGGTAGGCGACCGCTGCGGCGAGCAACGCCGCGCCGAACGTCCCGGCGTTGAGCGCTCTCTGCGGAGAGCCCCCCGGGCGCGAGCGCACGAAAAAGGTCCCGGCGATCGAGGCGAGGATCCCCAGTGCGCAAAGAATGAGCGGCAGCCCGGCGAGCTTGAGCCGGACGGCGTTCGAGCTGGATGCAGCCACGCCGAGTATCATGCTGCCCACCAGCGCGCCCACGTACGACTCGAAAAGGTCAGCTCCCATGCCCGCTACGTCTCCCACGTTATCTCCGACGTTGTCGGCGATGACGGCTGGGTTTCGCGGATCATCCTCGGGGATGCCGGCTTCCAGCTTGCCCACGAGGTCCGCTCCAATATCTGCAGCCTTCGTGTATATGCCGCCCCCTACGCGCATGAAAAGCGCTATGGATGAGCCGCCGAGCGCGAACCCGGTAAGGAGGGGCGTCACGATATCCGTCAGGACGGTCACCCCCGTCCCAAGGAGGGAAACGGTGACGAGGATGACAGCGGACACGCCCACCAGCCCCAGGCCCACAACGGACATGCCCATGACGCTGCCGCCCACGAACGCCACGCGCAGTGCGCCGGGCAGACCCGACTGCGCCGCCTTGGTGGTGCGAACGTTCGCGGCGGTTGCAACGCGCATGCCGACAAAGCCCGCCAGCGCCGAGCAGGTGGCGCCCAGCCCGAAAGAAAGCCCCTGGAAGCTGAGGCGTCCCCAGTTCAGGGCGGCAAGGAAGCCGCCAGCCACAACGACGAACGGAACGAGCGCTCGATACTCGCGACCCAGGAACGTCATGGCGCCCTGTGAGATGTAGCCGCTGATGCGCCGGAGGTTTTCTTCGCCCGAGGGCAGGCGATTGATCCACCGGGCCCGGACAAATGCGTAGAGCAGCGCTACGAGCCCGCCCGCGAGCACGGCGAGAAGCACATATTGCATGTCCATGATGTGAAGTATACGCGAAGCAGTGTTTGTTGGCGACGCTTTTTCAATTATTACCCGAGCGTGGCGCGACTTTTCCGCACGTACTCCGGGATGATTCCCAAGGTGAGGTACCTCCGCCAAACGTCTTCGGGAAGATACTTCCCGTCCCCAATGGTCCCACGGCAGGAAGGCGCGCCACACTGGCAGCGCATGGTGAAATCATCCTCGTCCAGCGTGGTGGAATAATCGAAGAGAATTTCTTCCCCGGCCTCGATGCCGCGAATAGCGTGAAGGTCTGCCGTCATCCCGCTGATCCGCAGCCCTGCATTCGGCTCGCACGAGTGATTGATGAGGTCGTCAAACCCTCCGGAGGCGCCGATGTAAAGGTCGGGACCGATTTGTAGCGCGTACGTCGAGTGGCTGGTCTCAGTGTAGCGCAGGAAAGGGCCTGAAAATCGAATGATCAGCGTCAAAGCGGGGATGGGTTCTTCGGTGAATACGCCCCGTCCGTGGGTGCCGTTCCTGACGACGAGCTTCATGCGTTAATCTGC
>Ga0326728_10016285_pt1 | contig 15206 bp, 8 predicted proteins | sample MB3enrmetagenome_FD_207602 | JGI IMG/M metagenome (GOLD analysis project Ga0326728, IMG submission 207602) | Lab enriched peat soil microbial communities from McLean, Ithaca, NY, United States - MB31MN | ecosystem: Environmental > Terrestrial > Soil > Wetlands > Peat | place: USA: New York...
GACTGGCGAGCGGGCTGAGCGTCGGAAGCACGAAGATTACGGCGGCTTGGGGTGCGGTGCAGGGCACGGCCACGCTGGCCGTAACGACGGGGCCGGTTTTGACCGGCAGCCTGAACACCCCGCGCGTCGGTGACACCGCCACACTGCTCGACAATGGCCAGGTGCTGATGGCGGGTGGCTATAACTCCAGTGGTCCCTTAGCCAATGCGGAGCTGTACAATCCCGCCACCGCGACCTTCACCGCCCTTAGCAACACCCTCAAGGCCGCGCGTTACGCCCACACGGCGACGCTGCTGAACAATGGCCTGGTGCTGATGGCGGGCGGCTATGGCTCCAGCGGTTACTTAGGCAGAGCGGAGCTGTACGATCCGGTGGCCCAAACTTTCACCCTGACCACCGGTAGCCTGAACACCGCGCGCGAGTATCACACGGCGACTTTGCTGAACAACGGCTTGGTGCTGCTGGCGGGCGGCTATGACTCCAGCGGTCCCTTGGCCAGCGCCGAGCTGTATGATCCCACCACCATGACCTTCACGTTAACTGGCAGCCTGAACACCGCGCGCTACTCGCACACGGCGACGCTACTCAACAACGGCCTGGTGCTCATCGCGGGCGGCTACGGTTCCGGCGGCGCCCTCGCCAGTGCGGAGCTCTACGATCCCAACACCGGGGCCTTCAGCGCCACCGACAGCCTGAGCAACGCCCGCTCGGTGCACACGGCGACGCTGCTGAACAACGGCATGGTACTGATCGCCGGCGGCATGGATAGCGGCGGAAACAATATCCTCGCCAGCGCGGAGCTGTACAATTTCGCCACCGGTACCTTCACCTCCACCGGCAGCCTGAACACCGCGCGCTACTGGCACACGGCGACGCTGCTGAACAACGGCACGGCGCTGCTTGCGGGCGGCATTGGCCCCGGCGGTTTCCTGGCCAGTGCGGAGCTGTACGATCCTGCCACCGGGGCCTTCAGCCTTACCGGCAGCCTGATCAGCGCCGTCGCCGCACCCACGGCCACGCTGCTGACGAACGGCCAGGTGCTCATTGCCGGAGGCTATGACTCCAACGGGTACTTCGTCACGGCAGAGCTGTTCATCCCAGCCACGCTCACCCCTCCTGGCCTCGAGGAGCCGGTTACCATCACCCCTGCAACGGTCACGCTATCCCCCGGGACCACGCAGCAGTTTATCGCTATCGGCACCCTCAGCGACGGCAGCACGGAGCAGCTTGCCGCGGTGACGTGGAGTTCGTCAAACACCAATTATGCGCAGATCAGCAACGATGTCACGAATCCCGGACTGAGCCTTGCGCTTCCCGCGGGAGCGGGAAACGTCGTCACCATTACGGCCACGGCCGGGAGCGTTAGCGGCTCGGCGACGCTGACCGTGCGCCCCACCGGCTTTGTTTACACCGTTGGCAGCCTGACCACCGCGCGCTACGGCCACACGGCGACGCTGCTGGCGAACGGCTTGGTGCTGCTGGCGGGCGGCTATAACAGCTCCAGCGGCGGTTACTTAGCCAGTGCGGAGCTTTACAATCCCGCCACCGGGACCTTCACCGCTACCGGCAGCATGAACACCGCGCGCTACTATCACACGGCGACGCTGCTGAACAACGGCCTGGTGCTGATGGCGGGCGGCTCTGGCGCCGGCAGTTACTTAGCCAGTGCGGAGCTGTACAACCCCGCCACCGGGACTTTCACGCCCACTGGCAGCCTGAACACCGCGCGCGATTTTCACACGGCGACGCTGCTGAACAACGGCATGGTGCTGATCGCGGGCGGCTACGGCCTCCTCAGTGGCAGCACTTACGGTTACTTGGCCAATGCGGAGCTGTACAACCCCGCCACCGGGACCTTTACTCCCACCGGCAGCCTGAACACCGCGCGTCAGAGTCCCACGGCGACGCTGCTGAATAACGGCATGGTGCTGATGGCGGGCGGCTTTGGCGCCGGCAGTTACTTAGCCAGTGCGGAGCTGTACAATCCCGCCACCGGGACGTTCTCGTACACCGCCGGCAGCCTGAACGCCGCGCGGATCGGCCACACGGCGACGCTGCTGAGCAACGGCCTAGTGCTGATCGCGGGCGGCAATGGCCCCAGCGGCGTTCTATCCAGCGCGGAGCTGTACAATCCCGCCACCGGGAGTTTTAGCTACAGCACCGGCAGCCTGAACGCCGCGCGTTACGACCATACGGCGACTCTGCTGAACAACGGCATGGTGCTGATGGCGGCAGGCGTGAACTCCAGCGGTGCTGCCCTAGTGAATGCCGAGCTGTACAGTCCCGCCACCGGGAGCTTCACCAGCACCAGCAGCCTGAACACCGGGCGGGCCCTTCACACGGCGACGCTGCTGAACAACGGCATGGTACTGATTGCGGGCGGCGATAACTCCAGCGGTGTCTTAGCCAGCGCGGAGCTGTACTAGTGCCGTTCCAACTTATGGGGGCCAAGCATTCCGCTCTTGCCTCGCAGCGGAGCGGCATGCGCCGCCCCCATTTGCTGCCCTACGAAGTGCGGAGGTGTACTAGCCCGAACTTCTCACCACAATTTCGGAGTGCGGGAGCTTGCTCCCGCTTTTTCTACCGCTGACTCGTCAGCCGTCGGTGACTCGCCGCGACGAGTCGCCGCACTCCAAAAGCTTTGCCCGCGCCAACAGACTGCGTGGATCACAGGACCCGCTATTCATCAGAAACGCCCGCCCGCAGCGAGCCGGAAGTCCCCCTTCCAAAATCGTGGTGAGAAATCACGGCTAGCCGCAATACTGTTCACTTCGTTGTCGTCACGGATTAGGGAATCTCATTGCGGGCAAAGCCCGCCTTGGAGTGCGGTAGCAGCAGCTACCGCCTTCCGTCTTTGGTTCGTATAGCAAAGGCGCAAGGGGCGGAGGAAGAAAGGCGGTAGCTGCTGCTACCGCAGTCCAAGGCGCTTCGCGCAAGTCCATATCAAAACGCACGCTAACTGAAAAGTGTTGGGGTTAGGCGGATGTGTCGACACAAGCGCCGAGGCGCTGAGACGCAGAATAGGTGTCAGCCATCAGGTGTCAGGTGTTAGGGTTTTACTGGCGCCTGGCACTTGGAACCTAACACCTCCATTGCTCTGTGCCTCCGCGCCTCTGCGGTTTGATTCTCTGTTAGGGCTCAGCCGCGCTGGGCAGCGCGCGGCACCATGCGCGCCGGGGGGCGGAGTGGGCGGCATTTTATAGGCTCTGACCATTCCTTTTCTCTTGACAAGAGTATCGTTCTGGTATACAATGAAGGGGTGTTGGAAAGCAGGCGGTTCAATGTCGCTCGGTAGGTCAACCACCCTGACTCCTGCTCTCCACGATGTGCTAGAAACAAAAGGGGTTAATCTTTTATGGTCAAAATATCCCAGCCCTTTATCTCATTCAGATACAAAGAGTTAGCTTGAAAGTCGGGAGCCGGGGCGAAGAAAAGGGCTGCGGCTTTCCACGATGTGTTACAAAAAAAAGGGGTTAGCAATGAATAGCGAAAATCTTGCAAAAATCTATATTGTTGATAATAAAATAGTTAGCCTATCCTCGGCGGCCAGGGTCAGGAAAAAAGGGGGGGTTAAATTCTGAGGTTAAGCTTCGCTAAGCTATTGAAAACAAATATGGAAAAAATGTCAGTTTTCCGGCTCTCCACGATGTTGATGAAACCAAACGAGTTAAGGCATTTTCTCCACGATGTTGATGAAAAGAAAGGAGAAAGGCGTTGGACGCCAGATCGAGAAAAGTAGATGAAAGACCGAGGGGGGATGAGCCGAATTCAGGCGCCCGGCGCCAAGTACCGGGTGTCAGGTGCGAGGCGCTGGTGCTAGTGCGGGGCGGCAACGAAAGGCAGCCCGCCCTCCCCCTTTGGCAGCTCGTCGGGAATCGCGAAAGGCGCTCGCTGCATGCCGTTTACTGTCCACCGTCTCCCGCCCACCGTCTACTGCCCGCCATCCCGGGCCAGGCCACCTTTCCGCGCGCCACGGCATCGAAGGAAACAGGACATAGGGTGACGACCACCTGCCTTTCGTTTCACACACCACCACACCATCGAGATATCCCCTTTCTATACAAGCTATAACGTGAATAAGTAAAACCTACTTAACACATGAAACTCTCTGCACAATAGTTGCGTCTATGCCGGTGTGAAGGGAAATTGCAAGGCAGGGCAAAAGGCAACTGGGAAAACGACGATGATTTGGGGCGATAAGAAACCGGCGGAAGCCGGGTTTAAAACTCAGGGCAGATCACCTAGGAGGATGACCATGCGTAACAGACTACCACTTTTGATTCTACCCCTCGTCCTGGGGACGGGACTGTGTTGGGCCGCACCGCCGACCACCGACTCGCAGGCGATGGAGAGCATTCAATCCCGCCTCAGCCACGCGAAGGTGAATCAGCACGGCACCGTGCAGGTGAGCTACGCCACCGGCGTCGCGACGCTCACGGGAATGGTGGATAACCTGGGGAGCAAACTCGACGCCGAGAAGGCCGCCCAGAAGGCTCCGGGAGTGACCCGGGTTGTGGACAATATCCAGGTGCGCGCGGACGACATCAACGACCAACAGATTTTGGAGCAGGCGCGCCACGAGATCTTGATGTACTACGCCTACGGGATTTTCGATAACGTAAACCTTGAAGCTCATAACGGCACGCTCACGGTCAGCGGGCAAGTCACCCAGCCGTTCAAGAAGACGGACATGGGGAGGGCACTTGAGCGCGTAAAGGGAGTGGCAGTACTCCAGAACAATCTGGAAGTCTTGCCCATCTCCAATTTCGATGACCGCCTGAGGTTGCAATTGGCGCGGGCCATCTACGGCGATCCTTTCTTCATCCACTACGCCAACCAGGCGCTGCCCCCGATTCACATCATTGTGAAAAACGGGAATGTAACCCTGGAGGGTGTGGTGGCCTCGACCATAGACCGCACCAAGGCAAATATGGACGCCCTCCATGCCGGGCTCTCCTTCTCCGTTGTGGACCATCTTCAGATCGAGAAATCCCAACGGACTGCTTCTTGAACCATCCCCCTATGCCTGCGCTGCGCAAGTTCAGCGCAGGCTTTCTTCCCAAAGCGGCGCAAACGAGGCAATCCAACTGATACGCCCAGCAGGCAGTGGTGCAGTTTGAAGTCGTAGCGGCGAGTTTACCTCGCCACATGGCGGCGTAAAGCCGCCTCTACGTCAAACTAGATCACTGCCCATCCAGCAGTCCCGATTGCGCCGCCTGCGCTCCTCCGTTAGAATGCCTGAGGAGGGCTTTCACCGCCCCGTTCGTCGTTCAATTCAGTGAGGATGCCGTTGCCGGAGAAAAAGCCCATCGCTTTGGCGTCAGACCACGCCGGGTTTCCCCTGAAGGAGGAGGTCCGCGAGTATCTTGTCCGCAAGGGTATCGAGGTGCAGGACTTGGGCACCCACTCCCTGGACCGGGTGGATTATCCCGACTACGCTGAAAAGGTTGCCGTGCAGGTTGCGGGAGGCCAGGCGGATGGCGGTATCCTGGTCTGCGGGACAGGTCTCGGAATGGCGCTGGCGGCGAACAAAGTGCCCGGAATCCGCGCCCTTGCCTGCAACGATACGTTTTCTGCCCATTTCGCGCGCGCTCATAATAACGGCAACATCCTCACCCTGGGCGGCCGGCTGCTGGACGAAGCGACCATGCAAGCTATCATCGACACCTGGCTGGCCACGCCTTTCGAAGGGGGACGGCACGAACAGCGGGTGGAGAAAATCGACGCCATCGACGCACACTATCATCGGGAGAAAAGTTCATGAATGCCCAATTAAGCTCTCATTCACGCCCGCTCCACGAGGTGGACCCGGAAATCGCGCGCGCCATCGACCTGGAAGTCGACCGGCAAGCCCGCACGCTGGAATTGATCGCCTCCGAGAATTTCGTCAGCGAGGCGGTGCTGGAAGCCCTGGGCTCGGTGATGACCAACAAATACGCCGAGGGCTTGCCCGGCAAGCGCTACTACGGCGGTTGCGAATACGTGGATGTGGCGGAGAACCTTGCCATCGAGCGCGCCAAGAAACTCTTTGGCGCCGAGCACGCCAACGTTCAGGCGCATTCCGGCAGCCAGGCCAATCAGGCCGTCTATATGACCGTGCTGAAGCCCGGCGACACGCTGCTGGGCATGAGCCTGGCGCATGGCGGCCACCTGACCCACGGACACCCCCTGAATTTTTCCGGGAAGATGTACAAGATCGTTTCCTACGGCGTGAGCAAGGACACCGAGACCATCGATTACGGCGAGCTCGAGCGCCTGGCTAAAGAGCATCGGCCGAAGCTGATTCTGGCCGGGGCGAGCGCTTATCCGCGCTTCCTGGATTTCGCGCGCTTTGGCTCGATCGCCCGCGAGTGCGGAGCCGTGCTGATGGTGGACATGGCCCATATCGCCGGAATGGTGGCCGCGGGCCTGCACCCCAGTCCCTTCCCGCACGCCGACTTCGTCACCACCACCACGCACAAAACCTTGCGCGGGCCGCGCGGTGGCGCTGTCTTTTGCAAAGCGCAATATGCCAAAGACCTTGACAGGATCGTCTTCCCCGGCATCCAGGGCGGGCCGCTGATGCATGTGATCGCCGCCAAGGCCGTATGCTTCCAGGAAGCCCTTCAGCCCGAGTTCGCTGAGTATCAGAAGCAGATTATCGCCAACGCCAAGGTCATGGCGGAGGCGCTGGCGGCGGAAGGCTTCCGCATTGTCGCCGGCGGGACTGACACGCACCTGATGCTGGTCGATGTGTTCACCAAGAAGGTCACCGGCCGGCAAGCGCAGGATACCCTGGAGCGCGCCAGCATTACCGTCAACAAAAACGCCATCCCCTTTGACGCCAATCCGCCCGCTGTGGCCAGCGGCATTCGCGTGGGAACTCCCGCCGTCACCACGCGTGGAATGAAAGAGCCCGAAATGCGACAGATCGCTCGCTGGATCGCCGAAGTCCTGAACCACATCGAGGACGAAGCCACCATCACGCGCGTGCGCAGCCAAGTGGAATCGCTGACGGAAAAGTTCCCTCTCTACGAGAACCGGCGCGTGGCGATCGAAACGAAGCCGTGAGGCTGAGTCCCGGGACTCAGCCCTCTGGCGCACGGGCTTTAATTGGTGAAACTTCGGGGATAGCATCATCAACTTTGGAAATCTAATCGTTCCCTCTCAAGAGGTGTTGCCATGAACATTCGACGCCGCTTTGCGAGCGTTTTCATCTTCACGGTCTTGGTGGTCACGGGGTTATTACTGCCCATGTTGCGCCAGGGTCGGGCGGATGAAGGGATGTGGACTTTTGATAATCTCCCTCTCCAACAACTCCAGCAACGTTATGGCTTCACGCCTGACCAGGCATGGCTCGATCACGTCCGCTTGGCGAGTGTACGATTCAACGACGGGGGTTCCGGCTCGTTTGTCAGCCCCCATGGTCTGGTCTTGACCAACCACCATGTGGCGTTGGGGCAACTGCAAAAGGTTTCCTCTTCCACCCGCGACTATGTACTGAGCGGGTTTTATGCGCGGACGCCCGCGGAAGAGTTGCAGTGTCCCGACTTGGAACTGAACGTCCTGGTCACCACCGAGGACGTCACCCAGCGTGTGCAGAGCGCCGTAAACTCCGGCATGAGCGAATCCGATGCCCTGAAGGCCCGCAAGGCGGAAATCGCCAAGATTGAAAAAGAGAGCACGGACAAGACCGGCCTGAGGTCCGACGTCATCACGCTCTACCAGGGTGGCGAATACTGGCTTTACCGCTATAGGAAATACACGGATATCCGCTTGGTGTTTGCGCCCGAGCAGCAAATCGCTTTCTTTGGAGGTGATCCTGACAACTTCACTTATCCCCGGTACGATATCGACTTTGCACTCTTTCGCGTTTACGAGAACGGCAAGGCCGTGGAAAGTAACAACTATCTGCAATGGCACCCCCAGGGAGCGGCCGACGGTGAGCTGGTTTTTGTCTCCGGCAACCCCGGCTCGACCAGCCGCCTGGATACCTTGTCGCAGATAGAAACGCAACGCGACTACACGCTTCCGCTATACATCAGGGTCCTGGGGCGTCGCTTGCGGGCTCTCCGTGCCTATGCTGCCTTGGGGCCGGAACAGGCGCGCCGAGCCGCCCGGCAAATCTTCTTTATGGAAAACTCACTTAAGGCTATCCGCGGCATGGACCAGGGACTCCACGATCCGAGCCTGATCGCCAAGAAGCGCGAAGATGAAAAAGCATTTCGGGCGCTGGTCGAGAGCAAGCCCGATTGGCAGGCGGCTTATGGCCACGACTGGGACTCCATTTCAGAGGCTGAATCCAAGTACCGGGAGATTCTCAAACCCAACCAGTTCCGTTCGCTGGGGTGGTCTTCCTTGAGTCGCATGGCGCTCCAAATTGTCCAGTACGTGGCTGAAGTCAAGAAACCGGACGGCGTACGATTGGAAGGCTTTCACGACTCTCAACTCGATTCGCTGCGGTTCCAGCTTCTCTCACCGGCGCCGGTCTATGGGGATTTTGAGCAGGCGATGCTGGCGGGGTTCCTGGAGGTTTCGCGAGATGAGCTGGGGCCTGACGATCCCTTCATCAAAGAAGTCCTGGCAGGAAATTCACCACAGGAAGTGGCCAAGGAAGCTATGAGCGATACCAAATTGGCCGAAGTGAGCTTCCGCAAAGCGCTCATCGAAGGCGGGGAATCCGCCGTTCAGGCCTCCACAGATCCGCTGATTGTCCTTGCCCGCAAGGTCGATCCCTGGACGCGGAAGATGATCAAGGCCTACGAAGACCAGGTAGAGAGTGTGGAAACACCCGCGGGAGAAGGGATTGGCAAAGCACGCTTCGCGGCATACGGCAAGTCTTCTTACCCGGATGCCACCTTCACCCTGCGGCTTTCCTTTGGCGCCGTCAAAGGTTATCCCATGAACGGCACGCAGGCCCCTCCTGAGACGACTTTCTACGGCCTCTATGATCGCGCCTATAGCTTTGACCTGAAACCGCCCTATAACCTTCCGGCTCGTTATCTCGAGCGGAAAGCCGGACTCGACCTCTCGACTCCCGTCGACTTTGTCAGTACTTGCGATATCATTGGCGGCAATTCGGGATCACCGGTGATTAATAAGCGCGGCGAACTGGTGGGGCTGATTTTCGACGGCAATATCGAGGGGTTGGTCGGCGATTACGTCTATAACGAAGAGAACAATCGGGCCGTGGCCGTCCATAGTCGGGTCATGATTGAAGTGCTGCGCAAACTCTATGACGCCGCCCCACTTGCCGACGAATTGACGGCGAAATGAGGGGCATCAACCACGTCATGGATGGCGCGGGGTCGCGCGACACTCGCTAGCTCATGGCCGCGCCAGACAAGGGAGGGGTTTCGGCCGGCCGCCAGATTACCTTCGTTCAACCCAGGCGCCCTCACCCGCCTGGAACCGTGTCCAGGGCCCGGCCTTCAGGTCGCGCAGCAAGGGCGCCTGCCAGTTGAATTCCGGATGCGCCTGGAGGAAAGGCGCGGCAAGAAAATCCTCCCCGCAGGGATGCCCCATGCGGGCGTAGAAACTCATTTCCTTGGCCATGGGGCTGTCAATGACCTTGCCCTGCACGGCCCCGCCGGGATAGTAAGGGGGCCAGCCCCAAATATCCACGCCGCGCGGCGAGGCCTCAACGTGGCCGCACAGCGAGCGCTCGTCGGCGTCGTCCCGCTTCTCAAAAGCGTCGTAATGGTCGCCCATGAATTTCTCCGCCAGGGCCACGTCAATTTTTCCTCTGTTCCGCTCCATCAGTTCTTCCCAGCAGGTGCGGCGGGCGTTAGGAGATGTGGCGGGGTTATGAGGATCGAAGTGGGTCTCTTTTGCAATCACCTCCGGATCGCGCGCGAAGTTGGAACCCACAAAGACGCCATCCTTGGTTCGCCATACTCGGTGAGCTTTCAAACCCAGCTCGAACTGAGCAATCTCCCCGGTTTTGTTGTCGGCCAGCAGCCAATCGTTGGCATAGCCGCCGTTGTTGCCGTCGAGCATGATGCGCACATAGTCGTCGATCGAACGCGCATATTGCAGGGCTTTTCGTGAGCGCACGAATTCCGGCTTGCCGTGGGGATCCCAACCCACGAATTGGGTTATCGTGGTTTCCGTTACCAGGAGGCCGGCGGAATTGACGCCGAAGTCGTCGTCACTGGTGATGACGCCGGGGAAACCGTCCATCAAAATGCGCTGGCCATGCTGGGGAACAATGTCAAAGATCACCCGCCAGCGCTCGCCGTCCAGGTAGGAAGTCCAGGCATTGTGGGCCATTACAATGTGATGGTCGCGGGTGTAACTGCCCGTGGCCACAAAGGCGCTACAGTTGCCGGGGCTCACCAGGCGCGGGGCATTCGCCACTTTATGTCTCGCGTCATACCAAGGAACATAATAGTCAGGAACTTCTTCGAAGGCGTTCAGGGCAACAACGTCGTCCAGGTCCAGAGCCACACCTTGGGCCTTCAGTCCTTCGGCAATGCCTTGCAGTTCCTCTTGATACTCCTGGTCGATCCGGGGCCAGAGCATTTCCCGTGCTGTTTGGCGAAAAAAGCCCCAATCGCGGTGCGTGTCATGCATGTCGCGCAGTTTGACGGTTTGAAAGGCATCGAGGATTTCTGGGGCCAGCAAATACGCGTGCTGATAGCCGATTTGGCGCGGGGTGCCTTCCAGGTGGATGAAAATCCAGCCGTCCCGGTCAAATCGGTAGGCGCCGTGCAGATCGGGTGATCGGGTGATCGGATGATCAGGTGATTGCCCCGCCCATCCGTGTGGAGAAAACTCTCCCGGCGCTACACAGAGCCACGCGGTGATGGTGAAGAGAGTTGCAAGCAGTCCTGCGGCCAAAAGCTTCCGTATAGTGGTCAAGTATTTCTCCAGGCGTGACACCGTTGGGTAATGGGCCACAGGATTGGTGATTAAGTGATCGAAAATCACCAATCACCAATCCCCAAATCACAAATTCTCCAGAAGTGCCTTCGCCGCAGTGTAACCGCTTTGCACGGCGCCTTCAATGGTGGCGGGCAGGCCCGTGGCGGTCCAATCGCCGGCGAGAAAGAGCCCACGGATGGGAGTGCGTGCAGGCGGCCGGAGCGGCTCAGCTTCCGGGCTCGGGGAAAAGGTCGCAAAGCGCTCCTTGATGACGAGTGAGTGCAGCAGCTTGACCTTGCGGACCGCTGGCAACATTTCACCCAGCTCTCGCAAAGCGATGGCCAGCAGTTCTTCCTTCGACCGGCTGATGTGCTCGTGCGCCCCGCTTAGGACCAGAGAAATGTAGTGGTCGTTGGCCCCCAGAATGCGGGTCTTATCGAAGAGCCACTGGATGGTCGTTCCGCGCAATCCCACAAATTCAAGATCGGTAACAGGCGCGTCAAACCACAGGTTGATGGAGATTATGGGCGCGGGACGAAGCGCCAGGCTGGCGGCAAAAAACGGATCGTTGCGTGGCAAATCGCCGGGAAGAACGGCGGCGAGCTGATGCCAAGGCACAGCCGAAATCACGGGAAGGCCTTCGATTTTTTCTCCGGCGCCCAAGTCGATACCTCGGCAGATGCCCTCTGCAATGAGCAATTGCTTTACGCCGCGCCCGGTTTGCACACAGCCGCCGTGCGCCTCGATGTAAGCAGCGGCCTCGGCCGGGTAGCACTCGCTCAGCCCCACGCGAGCAATGCCCAGGCGTGAGTCCGCGGGGGAGGAAAACAACGCCAGCCGCAAGACACGCTCAAAAAGCTGCGCGGAGGCGATACGCGGGTCCTCATTCATTGCCGCGATGCAGAGCAAATCCCAGAAATTGCGCTGAAGGCCCTCCGATTGTCCAAGCCGACTGAGCCACGCCGTAACAGTCTCACCGGCAGCCGGGGGGGATTTCTGCCCGGGGGTGCGCAGGCCCTTTCCCAAGCGCAGCACTTCCAGTTTCTGCTTCCACGTGAAACTACCGGAGCGAAGCACTCCCAGAAGCAGATGCCAGGGCGACGGCAGGTTCAGACAGTTAAGGCGCGAGAGCCGGCCTTCGCGATCCAGAAAAGGCACGGTGAGCTTGGACTGAAAATGAACCTGGTCGAGAGTTCCAAGAGTCTTGAGGAAGTGGATGGTCGAATGGTAACAGCCCATGAAAAGGTGCTGGCCGTTGTCCACCACCGACCCCGTGGTGGGATCACGAAACGAGCGCGCCCGCCCGCCAAGGTGCGGTTTCTGCTCGAGCAAGCAGACCCGCTTGCCCGCCTCCGCCAGCGCCACACCCGCCGCAAGGCCCGCGAAACCGCCACCGATGATCAACGCGTCATTTGACATGGTTGGAAATCAGGAGTCAGGAGTCAGAAGTCAGGAGTCAGGAGGAAAAGCCCCGTCATTCTGACTCCTGACTTCTGACTCCTGACTCCTACCTGTGCCACTCCACTCCCAAATAAACCTTAACCGCTGTCCAGAGTTTCAGCGGGCGCGGGACGCGCACCCGCTTCCCGAAGACGTTGTAGCAGCGTTTTTCAATGCGTTTGAGGATGCCCCAGTAAATCGCCGCCATGATTTCCGCGGACTTCATCGATCGCCGATCTTCCGGCGGAAGCATCTGGCGGGCCACGTCGAAGTAGTGCCGGGCGCGGTCGCATTCGAACTTCATCAACTCGATGAAGGGGTCATTGTAGGCGCCAGCCAACAGCTCGGCGGGGCGGACGCCGAAGCGGTCCAAATCCTCCTGAGGAAGGTAGATGCGCCCGCGCTGGGCATCCCGCTGAATGTCGCGCAGAATATTGACGAGCTGCAACGCCATCCCGAGGTTCACGGCGTAATCCCGCGTGCGGGAGTTTTGGTAACCGAAAATCTCGATGCAAACGAGGCCGATGGTTGAGGCCACGCGGTAACAATAAAGCGACAGCTCTTCAAACGTCTCGTAGCGCGCGCGGTTCAAATCCATTTCCAGGCCCAGGATCAGGTCCTCAAAAGGCTTCCGGGGGATCTTGAAACGCTTGATGGCCACCGCCAAAGCGCGTAACTCCGGCTCGTCGAGGTGGCTCGAATCTTCCGCGTAACACGCATCCAGCGCCTGGCGATAGCGCGCCAAAGCGGCGGCAGCCTCCGCCGGTTCGAGGCCCGTGTCGGTGACATCGTCACCCCGCCGCGCAAAGGCATAAACGGCTTCGATGGCAAGACGCTTCTCCCCAGGCAGAAAAACAAAAGCGTAATAGAAGTTGGTAACGCGCGGGTTGGTGAAATAGATGTTCTTCGAGGACACGTTCATGATGGGATGGTGACAGTCGGAGCGTGCGCAACGCTTGCGCCGAGCGGAGCCCGGCGGGCGCGCCAGTAAAGGCGCAGGAAATCCCACTTGCTGAGCGCAGCCCGACGACGAAAGATATCATAGGAAACAGCTTCGATTTTCGAAAGAATCTCCGTGCCGCCCAGCCAGGTCAGGCGCAATTGCGTGCGCAGCTTGGGTTGCACTTCTTCGGGCAAGCCTCTTCCCCGCTCGAAAAGCTCACGGGTGCGGGCGATTTCAAAGGCCAGCAATTCCCGCCAGCGGGCGTCGGAGCACCCGGCGCGCAGGTCATCGAGCGTGTAATGGAAGCGCGCCATATCTTCCTGCGGCAGGTACACGCGGTCGCGAGAAAAGTCAATGGCCGCGTCTTGCCAGAAGTTGGTGAGCTGTAGCGCGGTGCAAATGTTGTCCGAAAGCTCAAACAGGCGCGGGTCGTGATAACCAAACAGCTCCAGCACCAGCCGCCCCACAGGGTTCGCGGAACACGTGCAGTAAGCCAGCAGCGAGGCAACGTTCGGATGGCGGGTCACCCTCACATCCGACTCAAACGCGCTCAGCAGATTTTCAAAGTTCTCGCGCGAAAGGTGGAATCGCTCCGCGCTGTCGCGCAGCGCCAAGAAGACCGGGTGATCGATTTTCCCCGCGTAGCAGGCCACGAGCTTGGCGCGCCAATCGGCCAGCTTTTCGAGACGGTTCTCGACGCCCGGCTCGTCCGCAACGTCGTCGGCGTAGCGGGCGAAAGCATAAACCGCCGCCAGTGCCTCACGCTTGTCACGGGGGACAAGATACGAGGCAGTGGGGAAATTCTCGTAATGGCGGCTCGCCAGCCGGCGGCACTCAGCGTAAGCCGCGCGCAACTCCGTCTCAGAGGCAATCATAGTTCGGAACCCGCGTTTCATTATAGGGCTTCCCGAGCATGTCAGGAAACCCGCTTGTGAGAAAGGAAATCAAGGACGCAGCCAGGAATCAGACAGGGCAGCTCGGTAGTGGGTTACTTTGATGTCGAGGCGGTGGAACCTGTCCCGATCTTATGGGGACGCCGCCCTCGGGTCCGTCGGCGATTGGAGCATTGAAGAAATCGCGGCGCCACTGCCCACACCAACGTTTGGACCGCGTGGGCCGTATCGGAAGAAAACTTCAACGAGCGAATAATACTCTCAGTGACAAATGAGCCTGCAAATCGACCGGGTACGAATCGGGGTTTTTCTGTGGTTGTTTTTGGGAATAATTACTGGACTCAACTTTTGGTTCGACTACTATCACCCTGTGGGATCCGTTCTTGATATCGTCATCTTACTGGTCCTGTGCTTCAGATTTTTTCCCTCAGAAAATTCAAAATGAGACACCACCCGGGACGGGGCTTGGTGGCGCGCAAAGGGGTGTATACTCCTGTGCAACATGCCACCCGAATGAAGACGCCGCTGGGTCACGTTGGTGATGCCCATGAAATATCTCCTCCTCTCTCTTCTCTTGTTGATCGCAAGCCTGGCGGTGATAGCCGCGCCACAGGAAAGTCGCCCGCCCTTGTCCAAAGAGGAAGTGCTTGATCTGCTGATGAGTTCCACACCCAGCAAAGTGATGATCTCCACGATCCAACAATACGGCATCGCTTTCAAGCCAACCCCCCAGGTCCTGGAGGAATTCCGCAAGGCAGGAGCGGACAAGGCCGTGCTGACAGCCCTGCGGGAAGCCTGGCACGCGGAAGTCCCGAAGCCCCTCGATGACAAGGAAATCCTGATGATGCTGGCCGAAGATGTACCCAGCGAAAACATTGTCAGGACGGTCGAGGAGCGCGGCATTGACTTCCAGCCAAGTCAAGATTATCTCGAGGGGCTCCGGTCGCAAGGAGCCAAGGATGTGTTGATTGATGCGCTGCGGGCTGCTGTGCCGAGGCCCTTCAGCAAGGACGAGCTTTTGCAACAACTGACGGCCCGCATGGACCAGGATTGGATCGCGCAAAAGGTTCGGCAACGGGCCATTG
>Ga0326728_10016286_pt1 | contig 15206 bp, 10 predicted proteins | sample MB3enrmetagenome_FD_207602 | JGI IMG/M metagenome (GOLD analysis project Ga0326728, IMG submission 207602) | Lab enriched peat soil microbial communities from McLean, Ithaca, NY, United States - MB31MN | ecosystem: Environmental > Terrestrial > Soil > Wetlands > Peat | place: USA: New York...
ATGCCGACTTCTCCGCCGCTTCGCTTTCCAGCGCCGTCAAGACCGATTCGCGCACCACGCCCAACTGCTTCTGCGTCTCCTCAACGGACTGCGCTTGTGTCTCGTGGATCTTCCCTCGCAGGCCTTCCAGGCTGGCCTGAATCCCCGCCTCCATCTCCTTCGTCTGCTGCGCCTGCATCTCCATCAGCGCCGCCCGCAGTTGCTCCCGGTAGGACGCCGACTTGTCCGCAGCTTCGCTTTCCAGCGCCGTCAAAGCCGATTCCCGTACCGCGCTCAATTGCTTCTGGGTTGCCTCGACGCATTGCCCTTGTGTCTCTTGAATCTTCCCGCGCAGCGTTTCCAGCAGGCCTTCCAGGCTGGCTTGAATCCCCGCCTCCATCTCCTTCGTCTGCTGCGCCTGCATCTCCACCAGCGCCGCCCGCAGTTGCTCCCGGTAGGACGCCGACTTCTCCGTCGCTTCGCTTTCCAGCGCCGTCAAGACCGATTCGCGCACCGCACCCAATTGCTTCTGCGTCTCCTCGACGCATTGCCCTTGTGTCTCTTCAATCTTCCCGCGCAGCGTCTCCAGCAGGCCCTCGAGGCTGGCTTGAATCCCCGCCTCCATCTCCTTCGTTTGCTGCGCCTGCATCTCCACCAGCGCCGCCCGCAGTTGCTCCCGGTAGGACGCCGACTTCTCCGTCGCTTCGTTCTCCAGCGCCGTCAAGGCTGACTCCCGCACCGCACCCAACTGCTTCTGCATCTCCTCAACGGACTGCGCTTGTGTCTCGTGGATCTTCCCTCGCAGGCCTTCCAGGCTGGCCTGAATCCCCGCCTCCATCTCCTTCGTTAGCTGCGCCTGCATCTCCACCAGCGCCGCGCGCAGTTGCTCCCGATACGATGCCGACTTCTCCCTGGCTTCGTTCTCCAGCGCCGTCAAAGCCGATTCCCGTACCGCGCTCAATTGCTTCTGGGTTGCCTCGACGCATTGCCCCTGCGTCTCTTCAATCTTCCCGCGCAACGTTTCCAGCAGGCCCTCGAGGCTGGCCTGAATCCCCGCCTCCATCTCCTTCGTCTGCTGCGCCTGCATCTCCACCAGCGCGGCGCGCAGTTGCTCCCGATACGATGCCGACTTCTCCGTGGCTTCGCTCTCCAGCGCCGTCAAGGCTGATTCCCGCACCGCACCCAACTGCTTCTGCGTTTCCTCCACATACTGCTGTTGCGTCTCGTGGATTCTGGCGCGCAGTGTTTCCAGCAGGCCTTCCAGGCTGGCTTGAATCCCCGCCTCCATCTCCTTCGTCTGCTGCGCCTGCATCTCCACCAGCGCCGCCCGCAGTTGCTCCCGATACGATGCCGACTTCTCCGTAGCCTCGCTCTCCAGCGCCGTCAAGGCTGATTCCCGCACCGCGCCCAATTGCTTCTGGGTCTCCTCCAGGCACTGCTCGCGAGACGAACGGAGCCCCTCTTTCAGCAGCTCAAGAGCTTCTTCGGCTTGTTTGTTGAAGTCTCTGACCACCGCTTCCATCGCCGATTCAACATTGCCTTCGAGCTTTTCCGAAATCTCTGCGCCGGCCTTCGCCGAGGACTCGCGTGCCGCGGATTCCAATTCGGATCGTAACTGGCCTGCAAACGCCTGCGCCTCAGCCCGAAACTTCTCGAGCAGCGATGCCGATTCGCTGGCGAGATGCGGCAGGCTCTCCTCGGCCTTCTTGAGACTGACCTCCAGGTTCTGGCGGGCTCCTTGCAACCGTGCGGCGGCTTCGTCGCCAGCCCGATTCAATAAATCCACGGCGGAGTCTACGCAGACGGAAATTGCCTTGACGGCAGTTCCGGATTCTTCCTTGCAAATTTTCCTGGCCTCGGTTCCCGCGTTCAGAGTGTCCGCCTGGATTTCCTGCCGCATTGCTTCCAGGCTTTGCCGGAGCGATTCCTCGTTGCTCTTGCGGGCGCCCTCAATTTGCGCCTGGAATTCCTCGGCAACCTTGGTGGTGCCGGAGAGGAGGTTGTCCACTTCCCCGCGCGCAGTTTGCATGCGATCCAGAAGGGCGTTCAATTCCTCCCTGAGCGACTGCGCCGCGTCGATGGTTTTTTGCAGGGATTCGAATGCCGCGAGGCCAGCGTCTGGAGCCGGCGCGGCAGGCGCTGGCGCGGGCACGGGCTCCTGCGGTGGAGCGGCCGGCTGAGCAGAAGGAGCAGCGGTCTCCCCGGCTAAACGAGTCAAGGCATGCACCGCCATGTTGAATTGGCTCAGGCCACCGGTTTGTTCTCCCGGTTCCACCGGCAATCCTCCTGGCACAAGGTGCGCCGTTTCCATCTTAAGGTCGTCCTCAGGAAGCGCAGCGGACGTCGCCGAAGGGTGCAGCTCGGTCTGTGGTTCCAGGCCTTTGCGGCCGTCCAGCACGCTCTGCCGCTCTTTCTCCCAATCCTCAGGGGGAAGCCTGACTCCCCAAACATTCTGCGCTTCCAGAAGTTCGACACAGACTTCGAAGGGATCTTCAGCGAAGCGCTTCTCACAGATCCTGTTGACCCGGCCTCGTGCGGACCGGCCAAGCAGCGGATTCTCGATCAAGACCTGATCGTCGACCGCCAGCCGGTGGAACGTGGCGATTCTGCCGCCATGCTTGTTAACGCTGATCGTCCAGGTGTTCTCTTTGAAGGACTGCCCGGCCGCGTCGGTGCCGTGCACGGTTATCGGAACAATGATCGAAAGGCGGGCGCTCCGACGCCCCACCACACCGGGAATTTCGGGTTCGTCAGGAATTAGCTGCATATCGGCGTGAGAAAATCTTAGAGGATTGAGGAGGGCAAGTCAACAGAATGGCCATGGTACGGAGGTACCGTCGCGTGCAGTACCCGAGATTGACTCATGGCACATTGCTCACTGCGACACTTGTCGCATCGTATACGGATTTTCGATCCCTTCCCCTGCTTACAGAACACTCCCGGCCTTCACGCAAAGCGGCTGGGCCCATACGGTTCCAGGGCGAAAGAAGTGGTGCGGTTGACGACCAGCTCCGAAATTTGCTGAGCGGTGATGGGGGCCAGGAGAATTCCGTGGCGGAAGTGACCTGTGGCCAGGATAAGATTATCTAGTTTACTATAACCTAGAATGGGTAGATGATCCGAAGTATCGGGCCGCAGCCCTGCCCAGGCGCGCAGGAAGACGCACTCCTTCAGGAAAGGCGCGAACTTCATTGCTCCGTTGAGGATGGAGTGTAGTCCTTCGGCCGTAACGCTTTTGTCGAACCCGGCATATTCGGCCGTCGTGCCGACTACGACGCGGCGCGCAGAGCGGGGCACCAGGTAATGCGTTCCGGCGCGAACCACGTGGGGAATTTCACGAGGCGATTCGAACTCCATCATTTGGCCTCGACAGGGCTGCATGGCGAGCTGAAGCCCGGCCTGCGCGGCAAGTCCTCCCGACCAGCAACCCGCCGCCAGTACGAACGAGCCGGCGGAAAAGAACGAGGACTCGCCGTTATGAGGGCCGGTCCGGGCGCGCACAGCTTCCACACGATTGTCGCGGACCACCAGGTCCTCCACCGCGGAGCGGGCGTGGAATTTCACGCCCAGGCGGTGAGCGGCCTCGATCACGGCCCGCGTCAACTTCTCGTTATCCACCCAATAGTCCTCAGAAGCTCCGAGGGCGAGGCGGATCTTTTTCGAAAGCCCTGGCATTTTGTGTTCGAGGCTTGCCGCGGTGAGCCTTTCCAGCGGCAGCCCGGCGCGCGATTGGTTCCAGAAAAGCTTCTCGAGGTTCGCGACTTGCTTTTCGTCGGTCGCAACCAGCAGGCTCCCTTCGCGGCGAAAGCCTACGTCCTGCCCGCTCAAATCCTCAATTTCTGCGACGAAATCCGGAAACAGAGCGTGGCTGGCGGCGCACAAGGCGAAGAACGCATCCGGCACTGCGGTTTCACCCTGTGGACCGATCATTCCCGCTGCGGCGCTGCTGGCCTCGGCGCCGGGTTCGCCTCGATCGAAAACAGATACCCGCAGCTTGGCCTGAGCCAAACGCAGCGCAATGGACGAACCGATGAGGCCGCCTCCAATAATCATCACGTCTGGGTTGTTCGATGAGCTCGATTCAGAAGCCATAGGGTTATTGTATCACTAGTGTTGGGACGGCGGCTTCCTGTCGTTGGGCGGTCCACGTGGCCGCCCGCGGACAACCGCACGGGTTGCCCCGGCACCCCTGCCGCGCGCCCGGGATTTGTGTCATAATCCAGGTTTCGTCCCACACGGGCGGCGCACAATGCCGTCCGAGGAGCCAAGGCTTGATCTGCCCGATCTGCAATAAACGCAAGGCAAAAAGGTTCTGCTCCGCCAGAGGAGACAGCATCTGCACGGTGTGTTGCGGCACCGAGCGTGAGGCAACCATCGATTGTCCCTCGGACTGTCCCCACCTGGTAGCCAGCCGCAAGTACGACGCAGGGCGGCGCGAAATCGACTGGAAAAGCATCCCGTTTTCGGACACCGCAATCTCGCCGGGGTTTGCCCAAGCCCACGCCCCGCTGATGATGGCGGTGCTCGCTTGCATTGAGCGATACAGCCGGGCGCACCGCCAGGTGGTGGACTCGGACGCGGTGGCCGCGCTGAAGGCGCTGGCCGAGTCCTACCGCACGCTTTCGAGCGGCCTCTATTATGAGAAACCTCCTGAGTATCTTTACCAGCGGGAACTCTACCAGGAACTGAAAGCCACCCTGGAAGAATTCCAGCGGGTCGAAACTCAAAGGCAAGGCCTGATCACCACCCGGAACAGCGACATCCGGGATTCGTTGATCTACCTCACCCGTCTCGGCGCCATCCGCTCCAATGGCCGCCCAAAGGGGCGAGCCTACCTGGACATGATCCGACAGGTCGCTCCCGACGAATCCGCCAAGGCCGAGTCGAAGATCGTGCTCCTCAGCTAGATAACAGGCGGTCCTTTGTTTTCATAGACATTCCCGGATCGTTCGTTGAAAAACAGCTATCAGCCACACCATTCGGGTTGGCGCAGACCCTGACCTGTGGGGTCTGCGATGTCCGGAAGGGACAGGTCGGGGCAAGGAGAACAATCTAACCGAACTGCGCCTTCGGCGCGGCGCAGACGTTCAAAAGCAACGTCTGCGCCAGCCCGAGCTCGAACCCTCACAGAAATAGGCTACTACGGCGCAAGCGCGATGTCAAGAAAAATTGTCGCCCGATGTGGACTTATTGACCTAGCCCATTGAGCCGGTTACGCAGAGGCCCCGCTTTTGCGCTTCTGCGGTTCCGGTCGGCGTGGTGTCAAAGGATTCTGAATCGGAGGGTGTCCGGGATCTTTTCCAGGGCGCGAATCAAGCCGTCGTCCCAATCGTGATTGATATCCAGGATGGCGTAGCCCACGGCGCCTTTGGTGTCGTAGACTTGCCGTTCCACGTTAATGCTCCGGTCGGCGAAGACGCGGTTAATGGCCAGCAGCATTCCAGGGATATTCCTGTGAATGTGCGCCAGCCGGTGGGTCTGCGGCGTGCTCTCGAGTTGGCAATGCGGCAGATTCACACTGAGCTTGGTGCTGCCGTTCTGCAAGTAGCGGTGGACCTGCGCCGAAACGAACTGTCCGATGCTTTGCTGGGCCTCCTCGGTGCTTCCGCCCACGTGCGGGGTCAGAATCACGTTGGGGAGGTTCTGGAGTGAATTGGAAAACAGCTCGCCGCTGGCCGGCTCATCGGGAAAGACATCGACGGCCGCCCCGCTCAGCTTGCCGTTCCTCAGATTCTCGGCCAGCGCTTCATGATTCACCACAAAGCCGCGGCTCAGGTTGAGGAAGAATGCGCCCTTCTTCATGATCCGGAATTCTTCTTCACCGAAGAGGTTCCTGTTCTGCGGCTTGCCGTCGACGTGCAGGGAAACCACGTCGGCGGTCTGGAGCAGCTCGGAGAAGGTGCAGTTCCTGGCGTTGCCGCGCGCCAGGACGTCCGCCACATCGCAGAAGATGACTTTCATGCCGACCGCTTCCGCCAACTCCGAAAGCTGCGAGCCGATCTTGCCATAGCCTACGATCCCGAGGGTCAAGCCGCGAACTTCATGGCATCCCTTGGCGCTCTTGTGCCAGACGCCGCGGTGCAGGGCGAGGCTGCTGTGAAAGACCCGCCGCACCAGCATGATGATTTCCCCCAGAGCGAGTTCGGCCACGGAGCGGGTGTTGCTGTGAGGGTCATTGAACACGGCGACGCCCCGCGCCGTGCAACTGGGCAAGTCGATGTGCTCGACGCCGATGCAATACGCGCCCACCACGAGCAGTTCAGGAGCAGACTCCAGGACAGCCTTGTTGATTTTCGTTTTGGACCGGACGCCGAGTATGTTGACATCGCGAAGTACCTGAAGGAGTACGCCCTCATTCGGGCTTCCCGGCAAGGTCCTGACTTCGTAGCCGGCGCGTGAGAATGTTGCGACGGCATCTTCATGCACGCCTTCGAAAAATAGAGCCTTCATCGCCATCTCGCTGCCTCGAAAACCAGACTGATGCGTTTATACCATACTCCGGAGAAATTATTGAAAGAATAGTACCTTTGGAGACTGTCCTGGCTTGGGCGTAGCGCCGATCTTCAGAGCCTGCCCTGCGCGGAGCGAAGGGTCGGCAAATGCCCCGCCGACAGGTCGCGGCGCTACCCTGAAACGAGGACACTACCCACCTTTACACCGGGGCGGCGGCCAACGGGAAGCGGGCCCAATGCCAAGGCGGGACTAACAGGCTGGGAAAAGCCGCAGACCTTGTAGAGCAGGCCTGCGCTACTGGTTCGCCAGACTGAATTATTTCTCCGGCACGCGGGGGAAGGGGCGGGGGACAATCCCGGTTCCTTCTTTCACCGTGATGATCTGGTTGATGGGAACGCTCGTGAGCTTATCCACGATACCGCTGGGCCAGGTGATTTCGAGACGCTCGATCGTCTTGCGCTTTCCGAGGCCGAAGTGAATGCGCGGATCGTGGGCGGACATGTAGCTCATGCCGCCTTTCCGCTGCTGATATTCGGTGAATCCTTCCGAAACCAACTTCAGCGCCGCGCCCACGCCGTCGCGATTCGACTTGGTTCCGACCAGCATCACTTCCAGCCAATTGTTGGCATTGCCGCCGTCATTGCGCAGAAGTTGAGGATAGCTTCCGCTGACGGAAACCGCGATGTCCAGGTCGCCGTCGTTATCGAAGTCGGCCACGGCCGAGCCGCGCCCCACCACGGGCTTCATGAAGTCCGGCCCCAGGAGTTCAGAGACTTTCTCAAACTTCCCATGGCCGAGATTGCGGGACATCAGCTTGGGCTCCGGGAAGGTCTCTTCGCTGTGATAAAGTTTGATGTTATCCAGCATTGACCCATTAACCTGGAATATATCAATCCATCCGTCGTTATCGTAATCGAAGAGCTTCGTGCTCACTCCGCTCAGGAAGATCGCATTGTTGCCCAGCCCGGAGCTGTACGTGGCATCGTCGAAGGTCTCATCGTGATTGTTGTGGTAAAGGCGATTCAACTCGAAATCCAGGTGAGTGACGTAGATGTCGAACCAGCCGTCGCCATCCACGTCCGCGGCGTCGGTGCCCATGCCGGCCTCATATTTCCCGTCTTCGCTGGCGGCCACGCCGGACATGAAAGAGACGTCCTCGAAGGTGCCGTCCTTTTTGTTGATGAAGAGGGAATTCGGCCAGGTGTCGTTGGCCACAAAGACGTCCGTCCAGCCGTCGTTGTTGAAGTCCGCCAGGACGACGCCCATGCCTTTCACCTCGGGAGCGCCGATCCCCGATTTATCGCTCACGTCGGTAAACGTGCCATCGTGATTGTTATGGTAGAGCTTCAGCCGCAGCCCGCGGTAGTTGTCCGGATGGCAATAGGCGCGGTAGCCGGGCCGGTGCTCGCCGCACCAAAGATTGTTCTTCGGCGTCCAGTCGATGTAGTTGCATATCAGCAGGTCGAGATATCCGTCCTTGTCGTAATCAAACCAGCCGGCGCTGGTGGACCACTGGCCTTCGTCGGCGACGCCGGCCTTGGCGGTCACATCGGTGAAAGTCCCGTTGCCGTTGTTGTGGTAAAGGATGCCGTGGCCGTAGCCGGTGACGTAAAGGTCCGGATAACCGTCGTTATCATAATCCCCCACGGCCACGCCCTGGCCGTAAAGGCCTTCGGCGCCCACCCCTGCCTTCTCCGTCACGTCGGTAAAGGTACCATCACCATTGTTATGATAGAGAGCGGAGTGCAGCGGATGAGAAGGTTTGTACCAGTCGGTCTCGGCCGTCTGCACCAGGTAAAGGTCCATCAACCCGTCCTGGTCGTAGTCGATCCAGCCCAGGCCGTTGCCCATGGTCTCGATGTAGTTCTTTTCCACCGTGAAGGTGTGATCGTGCTGGAAAGTGATGCCCGCCGCCTCGCGAATGTCCGTGAAGCGAACCGGGACAGAGATGGGAGGTGTGGCGGTCGGTTCGCCGCTCAGGCATTCCACCGCCGCGAAGCCCGCCAATAGGAACAAAAGAAGCAAGCCCGCCGCAACAAAACGCCTTGGACGCCTTTGCGAGAGTGGTGGAACCTGTGCCATCTGCGATCTGGTCCTCATCAATTTCAACGCATAACTATAACCCGAGTACGCGTGAGCCTCAACCCCCGGACGGACACCCCCGGACGGACGCGACCGGATTGCATTTGTACGTAATTCAAGCCACACTCGACAATATGAAAATAGGCGAGCGTGGTCAAGTCACCATACCTAAAGACCTTCGGGAGAAGTTTGGGTTGAAGCCTGAGACGGAAGTGGAATTCAAAGTTGTGGATAACTCCATTCTACTGCGCAAGAAACCCCTCACCTGTCCCGCTCGGGCTGATGAAAGCGCCCGAGCGGGACACCCTCTCACCTGGGGAGAGGGCTGGATATTCAGTTCGAATGGAGAGGGCTTACACGTCGATTCTCTGACTTCTCGACTCCTTAACTTCTCGACTTCTCGACTGCCCCTTACTTTCCCAGCAGCTCGAAATACTTCCCCACCGCATCGATTCCACGATAGAAATTGGGCAGGTGGAACTTCTCATTAGGGGCGTGCAAGTTGTCGTCGGGTAGACCGAAGCCCATCATCACGCTGGGGATTTTCAGGTTCTTCTGAAAGAGTCCCACGATGGGGATGGAGCCGCCGGAGCGCGTGTAAACTGTTTTGTTCTTGAAGACCTGCTCCATGGCTTCGGCCGCGGCGGAGATCCATTTACTTTCCGTGCTCACCACGGAAGCGGGCGCCGAACTGATCACCCGCACCGAGGTCTTGATGCCTTCAGGGGTGATCTTCTTCACGAAGGCGGTGTATTGGCGAATCACTTCTTTGGGGTTCATTTCCGGAACGAGGCGCATGCTGATTTTCGCGACGCCGACGGCGGGGATCACCGTCTTGGCGCCTTCGCCCGTGAAGCCTCCGCGGAAGCCATGGACCTCGAGCGTCGGCCTGGCCCAAACCCGCTCGAGCACCGAGAAGCCTTTCTCACCGGTCAGGGCGATCGAGCCGACTTCCTTGCGCAGATATTGCTTCTCATTGAATGGCAGGCGTTTCCACGCGGCCAATTCCTTCGCAGTGGGTTTCCTTACGCGCCGGTAAAAGCCCGGTATACGTATCTTCCCATCCGGCCCCTTGAGGTTGTTGATCATCTCCGCCAGGGCTTGGAAGGGATTGGGCGCCGCTCCTCCATATACTCCGGAGTGGAGGTCGTGATCGGCCCCGCGCGCTTCCAGTTCGGTGTAAACCAGGCCGCGCAGGCCGGTGGTAATGGTCGGCAATTCGGGCGCGAACATTTCCGTGTCGCAGACCAGCGCGGCATCGGCCTTCAGGCGATCCGGGTGGGCCGCCACGTATTCTTCGATGTGTTCTCCGCCCACTTCCTCTTCGCCCTCGAGCAGGAATTTGATGTTGATGGGAAGCTTGCCTTCAGTTTTCAGAAATCCTTCCACGGCCTTCACCAGAAGATAAGTCTGCCCCTTGTCATCCACGGCGCCGCGGGCATAGATGTTCTGGTTACGGATCGTCGGTTCGAAGGGCGGCGATACCCATTCCTCGAGCGGATCGGGCGGCTGCACATCGTAGTGCCCATAGAGCAGCAGGGTCGGCTTTCCGGGAGCCTCCAACCATTCCGCATAAAGGAGCGGATGCTGGCCTTCTTTCCCCGCGATAATATCGACGTTTTTCATCCCCATTTCGCGAAGTTCGTTGGCCAGAAACTCGATGGCGCGCTGTATATCCGGCTTGTGTTCGGGCAGGGTGCTGATGCTGGGGATCTTCAACAGATCCGTCAACCCTCGCAGAAATCGGTCACGATTCTCGTGATAATACTCGAATATAGTGGTTGCCACAGTTAATGCCCCCCATTTGAAATTTTGAAATGCTCGGTCAAAGAGCCGAGAAGTCAAGGAGTCGAGGCGCCGAAAAGCAGAAAAACTCGAAAGCTGAACTCTCGACTTCTTAACTCCTTGACTTCTCGAATCCTTGACTTCTCGGCTCACTCCGCATGCTGCCCATAGCGCTTGCGGACCACGACCCCGTAATGAATACCGGAAGCGATGGTGAGGAGCGCCGCAAGGTAAGTGAAGGCCTGCACCAGCCCCCTCAAGACAAACGGCACGTGGGCCTGGAAACTGACCGCAGCAAAAACGGTCAACACCTGGACGACCGTGGATGCCTTTCCCAACGCCGTGGGGTAGAAAGGACGATAACCGGCCACCAGGCTGATCAGCAGCGCGGTAATGATAATGGCGGCATCGCGGCTGATCACTATTATGGTCAACCACCACGGAATTGCCTCGCGAAAAGCCAGAGCGAGATAAGCGGTAGTCATCAGGAGTTTATCCGCGATCGGGTCGAGCGCCACGCCAAGGGGGGTCTCCTGCTTAAGCAGGCGCGCCACAATCCCGTCGATCATATCCGAGAGCGCAGCCGCAGCGAGCACCACCAGAGCGCCGCGATACTGCTGATCAACGACCAGGATGGCAAAAAACGGAATAAAGGCCAGGCGCAGGATGGTGATTTGGTTGGCGGGCGTCAGGATACGAGAAGTCATGGCTACCAAACAATATTGCGGCGCGGCTGCGCAGATGTCAAATCACTCTGGCTCGGGTCGTGCCCTGGTTTGATTGGTAACGCTGGCCGTTACAGGCCGTGGAAAAACGCTTTTGACAGTCATCCTGAGGAGCCATAGGCGGTCCTGAGCGACGCGAAGGAAGGATCTCCGCAGTTGGTTGAAACTGAAACTGCGGGGATGCTTCGATTCGCTCAGCATGACAGCTTCCGCTCCGCGTCTCAGCGCCTCGGCGGTTCACGTCACGATTTCTTTAGCCGTCCTTGCACCGCAGGGCTGCGCAGTTCACGCAACGCATCCGAGGCAATCCAGCGGGCGGCTGGCGAATCCAATTCATGAATCTCCTGGGCAACTGCAATCGCCGCCCGGTTGAGGCGCTGATTTCGCTTGCCGATCTGGCGAAGCGCCCAGTTTACGGCCTTTCTCACGTAGTTCCGCTCGTCGCTTGCTTCCCGCTTGATGAGCGGCAGGAAGCGTAAGAATGTTTGGTCCGGGGCTGCTTTATCGCTCACTGCCAGGCAGGCCATCAACGCGAATGCCGCCCTCTTCACGAATTCCTCCTGGCGCTCGCTCCACTCCCGGCATTTCGCGTAGGCGAAGGGGGTGTACCGGAAAAGGTTGAGGCAGGCTCCATCGCAGACTGCCCAGGAATCGAAATCCTTCACCCAGTCTTCCATCAGCCGCTCTGACACGCTCTGCCGCTCGGCGACCAAGCCCGCGAGAAAACGAGCTTCCAGCGTGCCCGTGGACCACAAACGCTGCGCCAGAGCGTGGTCCCTGCCAATCTCTCGCGCCAGCTTCTTCAAGGCCGGCGCGGACCAACCGAAGGCCTTGGCCGCAGTGATCCCAAAGCGTGCCATACCGCGCACCGCGGCAGGGTTGGCTTGCGACTCAAGCCTTTTCAGAATCTGCTTGAGGGTCATGGTTGTGTGGGTTCTTAATTGCGGACTATCAACTGCCCTTCACGCCTGCGCCATCTCGATCCCGAGGTATTCCTGGATGCTCAAACCAACCAAGCTGCGGAATCGCTCAGAAAGCGAAGGAATCGAGCCGGAGGATTCATCCAGCGCCACACGCTCCACACGGTGCATGGGGTAGAAAACCTGGGTCATACCCACGCTGCATTCTTCCCGCGCAACGATCTGGCGGACGAAATCGTCGAAGGAATTGAGGTCGATGCCGCGCACCGTCACGCCTTGGGCGTCGAGTTGAAGCAATTGTCCCCAGATCTTCTCCTTCGGTGATGCCAAGCTTACAATGACAATACTATTGAGTTCCATAAGATTCCTCGGCTGCAATTGACGGGAGGGCCACAGTCTGCAACCGCGCCAAGGCCATTCAAGTTGCCCCAGGGTTATCGTACACCGGCTGGCGGGCCTGCTCTCCGGCGCGAAGTATCCGCGCCCTCCCACTTCGAAGTGAAGAGAATACGCTGCTCCTGGCCAAATAGCTAGCCTGGATTTCTCGCCACCGCTCGGGGAGGGCGAAGCTTTAGCCCCGCCCTTCCGGTCTCGTCCAAGTGTGGCGAGAAATGCGGGCTGCCCCAACCTCGCGGCACGGCATTCGGCGCGATCCCGGGAACGTGACCAACCCGTTGAGACTTTAGTCGAACGTTTTGGGAGCACTGCGCAGGCGCGGGTCCATGCACAGACCGGAATGGCTGACAGACCAGTCCAAGAGAAGATGGGTTTCCGCTTGCGCAGGAATGACAGGGATGGATGGGTTATTGGAAGAGGTGCGGCGGTATGAGACCGCCGCCACACTGCTGCCTGCCCTTACCAGGTACCACTATTGTACCAGGAGGTTGGGAGCAGCCGCGTCGTCAGGAAATCATAGCTGATATTCTTAAAGATTGAACTCAAGCTGGTGATCGAGGGGTGGGCCGTGGAGACGCAGCCCTGAGAATCGTCGGAGTAGAATTTATTCGGGTCGGAGGCGATCTGCGTCATTGTGCTACACCCGGAGATGGGTTCGGAACCGGTGGATGGATGGCCGGGAGGGTTGCTATCGCTTGAGCAGCTCTGCGACGATGACGTCGAGGAACCGTAGGCGATCGAGTACACCCAGGTCTTAAGGCCTGCGGCATTGGCGGTGTTCGCGGCGTTTTGGGCGGCGGTAATTGCTTTGTGACACTCGTACTGTGCATCGGTTTGGGGGCTCGTAGTCGAGAAGTCACTGCAGCTTTGCGTCTGTCGGTTACAATTACCCGAAGGGGCGGGAGGACCATTCGTGCTCCATTGCGCCGTCGCGTCGCCGTCACTGAGAAGGACGATGGCGCCCTGCATTTTCGCCCGTGCGCCGGTTTCCGCGGAGATATCGGCCTGGGCCGCAGTGATCGCCGTGGCATAGTAGGTGTTGTAGCCGTACTGGTTATAAGGCGAGCCAACCTGGAGGCCGTACTTGCTGGTGGTGCACCCCGCGCCGTCCGACCAGTCGACCGCCTTGACCAGATTTGAGGATCCCCCGTTTAGGCTGCTTGAGGAAGAGGTCTTGTAGTCACTCGAGAGTCCAACAATGGAGATATAGGGCGGGGTGGACGTGCTTTCCGGGTTATACGCAGCCATTTGGTTGGTTACGTTGGTCGCTTGGCAGTTCAAGTAGTCATTCTGAACGGCCGTACTGCTATAGAGTCCTGGGAACGTCAATATCGCCACCTCATCGACCGCGTTCGTGACGTTGCCGTTGGTGACCGAGCCACAGGAAGACAGCCCTGCGGCGCAAGGTGATAGTTGGTTCAGTAAGGTCCGGACACCGTACTTGGCGCAATCCTCTTTGCTGGGGCTGCTGATACCCGGAACTGTGCAGTTTGAATCCGAGTCGAGCATCGAGGGTGTGGTGTCGAGAATAACCTCAAGGTTAGCCGGCGCCGGCGTACCGCCCTTCATGGCCGCAAGCGCTTGAGCTTTCAACGTGATTGAGCTCCACCCAAATATCTTGCCAAAGAAGGTGGGAACGCTCACCTGCTCCTCCACCGCCATGGCGTTTGCGCCCGCAGCGTTATTGCACGCCAGCCCCAGGGCGGTCAGTTGGCTGAGGCACGCCACCACAGGATAAGTGGCCGTCGAATCTGAGACCATCGTCACGCCGCCCCCGAGATCCTTGTAGGCATTAATCCCCGAAGTTTGCGTTGCGCTGTTCGGTGGGCACGTGCGGCTCCCGCCGAATCCAGCGCTCCCGACGCCGCTGTAACAATATGCGGTGTTGATGGCCGTGGCAGAGGACAGGTTGTTGGACAGATCCAGCGCGCCCGCGGTCGCTGCCGCATCGGTCGCGACCTGCAATTCGCGCTGGGCGTGCACCGCAAAACCGATATCGATCGACAATGCCGCCATCCCCAAGAGTCCGATCAAAAGGCACGCAACCAGATAGATAACCTGCCCCTCTTGCTCGTGATACAGCCGTCGAAAGAGTGAATTCATGGCGCACCTCATTCGATCCGCATTGACGTCGTCGAACTTATAAAAGAGCCATTAGCGTTCTGAACAGGACAAAGGTTGATGTTGGCGAATGGAACCGTCAGAGTGCAGGGATACGTCGCCGTCATCGTCACATAGTCTCCCGCTACCAAGGCGCTGCACGTCGAGCCTCCCGGGCCGGTGAACGTCTCGGTCGCAATCGTTATGGACGATGACTTGAGGTTCGTGGCCGCATTCGTGAGAGCCGTCTCACCCATTGTGCAGGCGGTCGGAGGGCCGGTTCCAGCCCCGCGGTTGATGGCAATCGTCCTGGCGCCTACCGCCACCGCATCGGCCAGCGTCACGTAGTCGTAGAAAGTCATTCCGCCATAGATGATGCCGACCAGCAGCATTGAGAGCAGCGGAGTAACCATCGCAAACTCAAACAGCGCATCGCCCCGCTCGCTGCGCAGGCGAAGAATTCGTCGTGCTCTGACACGCAATTCCGATATGAAAAGTGATTTGTTAGAAGATTTCATTGGATAGTGACCATGCCTTTCCCCGAAATGACACTCCGAGCTATGTGCTAGGACATAAGTCTTTGCTTTTCTTCGACCGGCGACAAGATTACGAAGGTACTAGACGTGAATTGTCACCTCGCTCACCCGCCCCTCGCCCTCTGGCGCCACCAGAAGCCCGTTGCCACAGAAACGTGAGCGGTCTGTGAAGCGCATCTTGCTGGCGTGGGGGGAAGTGTAGCATCGTGGCTTGCTGATGGGGAGGCAGG
>Ga0326728_10016287_pt1 | contig 15205 bp, 14 predicted proteins | sample MB3enrmetagenome_FD_207602 | JGI IMG/M metagenome (GOLD analysis project Ga0326728, IMG submission 207602) | Lab enriched peat soil microbial communities from McLean, Ithaca, NY, United States - MB31MN | ecosystem: Environmental > Terrestrial > Soil > Wetlands > Peat | place: USA: New York...
AATAATATAATATGGATAGAGCAATTTTATGATAGACGAGTGTAATTTGTAATGCAAATTTTTATTCTGACAATTTCCCCGGAAATGTTTCAAGGACCGTTCAATTGCGGACTTTTTCAAAAGGCTGTGGATAAGGGCGTGGTGAAAGTGGACATCCGCAACATCCGTGATTATACCCATGATAAACATCACACGACGGATGACACACCTTACGGCGGCGGCGCAGGCATGGTAATGAAACCAGAGCCCATTTTCGAAGCAGTGGAAACAATTAAAGCCGAATTGGCGCGGCAGGAAATTACCTATGTGCCGGTCATTCTGATGACCCCGCAAGGGCAACTATTGACTCAGGTGGTAGCGCAAAAATTGACCCAATATCAAAATATGATTATCATTTGCGGACAGTATGAAGGGATGGACGAGCGGGTACGGGAGCACCTGGCCACTGAAGAAATCAGCATTGGCGATTATGTGCTGAGCGGTGGTGAACTGGGTGCGATGGTAGTAGTGAATACCGTGGTGCGGCTGCTGCCCGGATTCCTGGGTTCGCCGGAATCGTTGATCACAGAATCGCACACGGACGGTTTATTGGAATACCCACAATATACCCGTCCGCCAGAATTCCGTAACTGGGCTGTCCCCGAGGTTTTACTCTCAGGCAATCACGCGCAAATTGCCCAATGGCGAAAAAATCAGTCAATAATTCGCACAAAGCAGCGCAGACCTGATATGATAGAAAGAGCAAGTTGATGAAACGGCAATAATAATGATTTTACAACCACGATAATAGGAGTCTGGCAGAAATGAAAATCACTGAACTAACCGGCTTGAAAGCAAACGTAAAGTTTCCCAGCATTATGCCTGGCGATACCGTAAAAGTCGGTATTAAAATTAGAGAAGGCGATAAAGAACGCGTACAGCCTTTCCAGGGCGTGATTATCCGCATCAGAAAAGGCGATGCCGGCGGCAGTTTCACAGTAAGACGGGTAGCTTATGGCATAGGCATCGAGAGAACTTTCCCGATGGCCTCGCCGCTGCTGGAGAAAGTCGAAGTCATCAGACACGGCAAAGTCCGCCGTGCCAAACTATATTATCTGCGTGGATTGAGTGCCAAGAAAGCCCGTATTAAAGAGAAGCGGTTCCCCAAAGAACTAATTGCGACACCCGAACCGGAAGTTGCACCAGAGCCGCCGGCCCAAACACTCAAGTCTGAATAGATTCAAACCGCCGGGGAGCGCTGAAGTTGAAATTTGCTGAGGTCAGTGTTAATGCACCCATAGCACAACGACAGACCTTCACTTATTCTATTCCTTCTGAATTGACTGTTTACGCTGGACAGGCGGTTTATGTACCGTTTGGGCAAAAAACCATGCAGGGAATCGTGGTGGACCTGGCCGATGTGCCGGCTTTTACACCGACGCGTGATATTACCAGTGTTATCGAATCGGAACCCTTGCTTTCTCCTAACCAGATATTGCAGGCTAAATGGCTCAGCGATTATTATCTTGCCCCGCTTTTCGACGCGCTGGCTTTGATGCTGCCACCCGGGTTTGAACGGCGCGTCCTGACGACCATTTCATTGACGAAACAAGAGTTCGACTTTGCGACGCTAAATACAAATCACCTGAAGCTGCTGGAATTCCTGAAACAGAAAAGTCCCGCACACCTAAATGAAGTTGAGGCACTGTTGGGGAAAAGACGCGGCGCAGCTGCCATCGGACAGATGGTGGAACGCGGACTGGCGGAAAGACATTATCAGCTGGAACGCATCAAAGTAAAAACCAAGCTTATCCCGTATCTCCGTTTGAAAATTGATGCTGCTACTGCTGTTGAAACAGCCGAAAAATCAGTTAAAAAAGCCCCCAGGCAGGCTGCGCTGCTAAAATATCTGGCGGTCAATACCGAAGTGGTATCAGCCGCAGAGGCCAAATTAAAAACAAACTGCAATAACTCGGTCATTGATGCGCTGGTGAGGCTGGAACTGATTACCGTGGAAACTCAAGAAGTACGCCGGCAGCCGCTGTCACGCTACCAGGTCCAATTATCCCAGCCTTTAAACCTAACTGACGCGCAGGAAGTGGTTTTTAGACCTATTCAATCCAGTTTACATAATAATGATGGAACTAAATTTGCGGTATTTTTGCTGCATGGGGTAACGGCCAGTGGCAAAACGGAAATATATCTGAAGGCGCTGGCGGAAGCAGTGAAGCTGGGGAAAAAAGGAATCGCGCTGGTCCCGGAAATCGCGCTGACACCGCAAACCATCGAACGTTTTTCATCCCGTTTCCCGGGCAGGGTAGCAGTTTTACACAGCCAATTAGCCCTGGGCGAACAGTTCGATGAGTGGCAGCGTATTAAAAAGGGTGAAGTGGATGTGGTCATCGGGCCACGGAGCGCGCTTTTTGCGCCGCAGCCGGATTTGGGACTGATTATAATTGACGAAGAGCACGAATGGACGTATAAACAAGAGGAGCAATTGCCGCGGTATCACGCCCGGGATGCCGCGATAAAACTGGCAGAACTGACCGGCGCCACCCTGGTGATGGGCAGCGCCACGCCGTCGGTGGAGACCTACTACCGCGCGTCCAGAGGCGATTATCAGCTGCTGGAACTACCGGACAGAGTAGTGCCTCAGGTAAACGCGCCTTTACCGGAAGTGACGGTGGCGGATATGCGGGAAGAGTTGAAAGCCGGCAACCGCAGCATGTTCAGCCGGGTTCTGACGCAGGGACTGGAAAACGTGCTGACGAAGAAAGAGCAGGCAATCCTGTTTCTCAACCGGCGCGGTTCGGCCACGATCATCGAATGCCGGAACTGCGGTTTAGTGGTTAAATGCAAACGCTGTGATATCCCGATGACTTATCACCTGGACTCCGATTTGCTGGTCTGCCATCGCTGCAACAACAAAATGAAGCCGCCGCAGGTTTGCCCGAATTGCCTGAGTCCGAGGATACGATATCTGGGAATCGGGACGGAAAAACTGATTCAGGAAGTGCAGTCAATGTTACCGCAGGCGAGATTATTGCGCTGGGACAGCGACGCGACGCAAAATAAAGATGCACACCATGATATCCTGAATAAATTCCGGAACTATGAAGCGGATATTTTAATCGGGACGCAGATGGTGGCGAAGGGTCTGGACCTGCCGCGGGTAACACTGGTGGGCGTCGTTCTGGCCGACACGTCATTGAACCTGCCTGATTTCAGGGCGGGGGAAAGAACCTTTCAGCTACTCTGTCAGGTGGCAGGCCGGGCTGGGCGCGGCGAGTCCGGCGGCGAGGTGGTGATTCAGACTTACAATCCGGAGCATTACGCAATAAAGGCTGCGGCAAAGCATGATTACAAAAGTTTCTACGAGCGGGAAATCAATTTCAGAAAAGAATTGAAAGAACCGCCGTTTGTGCAGTTGGCCGCATTGACTTTTGTACATCATAATGACAACCACTGCCGGGAAGAGGCAGTGAAAACGGCGAAAAAGATTACGGAAGAGCGTGACGCCAGGGGCATTCCCGACCTTGACTTAATCGGGCCGGCCCCGGCGTTTATGCACCGACTTCGCGGCAGATACCGCTGGCAAATAATCGTGCGCGGAGAAGAGCTGTCTGCTTTTCTGAAAAACATCCCGCTAACGCAGGGGTGGACAATTGATATTGACCCTGTCGGGCTATAACACTTACTATTATATATAGGAATAGGAAAGGTGAATTAAAATGGCGCTCCTCCCAATAAGAATAGTACCAGATCCGGTTTTACGGCAAAAAGCGAAACGGGTCAAAATAATCGATAAATCCGTGCGCAAGCTAATCAGCGACATGCATGAAACACTGCAAACAGCGACTGGCGTTGGCCTGGCGGCCAATCAGGTGGGGGAAACTATCCGGCTAATTGTTTTAAATGTGCCTGGCGCCGATTGTAAAGTGTTAATTAATCCCGAGGTGACGCGGCGCATTGGGACACGGGTGGTAAATGAAGGCTGCCTGAGTATCCCCGGCTATATCGGGGAAATAAAACGCAGCGAACTGGTCCGGGTTAAAGGACTAAACGGCCGTGGGCAGGAAGTGAAGATAAAGGCGGACGGGTTATTGGCCGAGGTGCTGGAGCACGAAATCGACCATTTGAACGGGATTCTCTATATCGACCATCTGGAAAGCCAGGACAAATTCCGGAAACTGGAACCACCCCCGAAACCGGGCGAGGCTGCAGAGGCCAATAAAGAGAACAAACCGGAATAAGCCGATTCGAGATTTTCGCGGCTCGGCGCAAAGCACTAACGCACGCACTCTTCACGCCGCATTTGAAATCTGGTATGATAACAATAACCCTGCGATTTTACATTGAATAAAACATTTACATAATGAAACAGGGACAGCAGTAAAGAAGGAGGACATACATAATGGCAATTATTGATTTTGGTGGTACCAAGGAAGAGGTCGTCACGCGGGAAGAATTTCCGCTTAAGAAAGCGCGTGAAGTTTTAAAGAACGAAACCATCGCCGTCATCGGTTACGGCGTGCAGGGTCCGGGCCAGGCGCTAAACCTGAAAGATAATGGGTTCAATGTCATTATTGGGCAGTCCAAGCAATTCCCAGAGGACTGGAAACGGGCAGTGGCCGACGGCTGGAAGCCGGGAGTCGATTTATTCGAAATCGAAGAAGCGTTGAAACGCGGCACAATTTTTGAACTGCTGGTCTCCGATGCAGCCCATAAGCAGGTCTGGCCATTGATCAAGAAATATCTGAAAACGGGTGATGCGATTTATTTCTCGCACGGTTTCTCCATTGTTTATAAAGACCAAACCAAGATTATCCCGCCGAAAAATGTGGATGTCATCATGGTCGCGCCGAAAGGTTCAGGGACATCACTGCGGCGCAACTTCCTGTCCGGCGAAGGCATCAATGCCAGTTTCGCAGTCTTCCAGGACGCCTCCGGTAAAGCCAAGGACCGCACACTGGCGCTCGGCGTCGGTATCGGGGCCGGTTATCTGTTTCCGACGACATTTGAAAAAGAGGTCTTCAGCGACCTGGTCGGGGAACGCGGCGTGTTGATGGGCGCACTGGCTGGTATTATGGAAGCACAGTATGATACGTTGCGCAAACACAGCCACAGCCCCAGCGAAGCTTTTAATGAAACGGTAGAAGAATTGACCGAAAGCCTGATACGACTGGTTAGCGAGAACGGTATGGACTGGATGTATTCCAATTGTTCCGCGACTGCACAACGCGGTGCTCTGGACTGGAAACCGAAATTTAAGAAAGCTGTTTTACCGGTTTTCAAAGAGCTTTATGAAAGAGTCGCTTCCGGCGCTGAAACCGCGCGTGTCATCCGCGCCTGTGGCGGACCAAACTATAAAGTCCAGCTCGGCAAAGAACTTTCGAAAATGGGTAATTCCGAAATGTGGCAGGCAGGGAAAGCCACCCGGGCATTAAGACCGCAGCGGCAGGGAAAAGCTTCCACCGCAAAAGCAGCCGCAGGTACCGGCGGCAGAAAAACCAACTAGTCATCAATTAAATCAATCTGTTTTTAAAGACGTGGTAAGAAATATTTTCTTGCCACGTCTTTTTTTATGCCCGTAAATTTTATTAAATCCCGGTTTTTAAATCCGGAGCAACTGATTTTAAGTCCGGCATACGAACTGTCAGCTATGATACAAGGACTCCTAAATATATTTCTAAAACGAGGCTAAAACTATTGACAAACATTATGTTATATGCGAAAATGGTAGATGTTGGGAATTAGTGGGTAATAGTGTGGAATAAGGACTTTCGATGTTTCTGGGTGAATACAATTACAAGCTGGATGAGAAAGGCCGGGTGCCTGTCCCGCCAAAGTTCCGAAGTGAACTGAGGGACGGTATTTTTCTGGTGCCCGGTCCGGAAAAATGTATCATCGCCTATACGCCGGAAGAATGGAAAAAAATCTCCGAAAATATGCGTACCGGGACCTTGGCATCGAATAAAATGCGGAAATTAAATAGAGCGATATTCTCAACCGCCTTTCATTTGAACCTTGACGGCCAGGGCAGAATTGCCCTGCCTGTTCCGCTCAGAACATTTGCTGGAATTGGTGAGGAAGTTGTAATCACGGGGGCTAATACCTACCTTGAGATATGGGACAAAACGTTGTGGGAAGAAGAAAAAACCAATAGTCTGGCACAAGCCTGGCAAATAATCGAAACCCTGTAAAAATATTAAGGAGACTAAGGTGTTAACGGTCGCCCACAAGCCCGTATTACTCAAGGAAGTGTTGTCCGCTCTTTCAATTCAACCCGGAGGGCGGTACGTAGATTGTACGCTCGGCGGCGGCGGCCACGCGATGGCGATTATCCAGAACAGCGCCCCCGGCGGCCAGCTGCTGGGGATTGACGCCGACCCGGAGGCAATCAGGGCAGCCGCGATAAATCTTTCCCGTTATACCGAATCCATTTTACTGGTCAACGATAATTTCGTAAATATTAATGCGATCTGTCATCATTATGATTTTTATCCCGTTCACGGGATTTTATTAGACCTCGGTCTGTCTTCAATGCAGCTTTACGACGACCCCCGCGGTTTCAGTTTTCAATATGAAGCGGCGCTGGACATGCGCTTCAACCCGAAACAGAATATCACGGCGGCGGATATTGTCAACAATTATTCGGAAGTGGATTTAGCCCAACTCATCCGGAAATATGGCGAAGAACCGCATAGTTTTAAAATCGCCCGCCGTATCGTACAATCCAGACCGGTCAATACCACTACCCAACTAGCCGACATCGTGGCAGAAGCGATCGGCGGCCGCCACGGCAGGATTCATCCGGCAACTAGGACTTTCCAGGCTTTACGCATCGTGGTGAATGAAGAACTGGAACATCTGGAAGAAACTCTGGGAAAAACTATTGACTTACTAGGCGCCGGCGGACGGTTAGTCGTTATCAGTTACCATTCCCTGGAAGACCGGATTGTGAAACAATTCCTGCAGAGAGAATCCAAAGACTGTATTTGTCCGCCTAGCGTCCCGGTTTGCCAGTGCAAACATACCGCCAGTTTCCGGCTGATTAATAAGAAGGTTATCACGCCATCGGAAAAGGAACTGGATGAAAACCCGCGCAGCCGCAGCGCCCGGATGCGGGTGGCAGAAAGGATCGGCAGTAGCGTGGCGCCGGAAAAAACGGTAAGTACAAAGCTCAGCTTTAAAGAACTGCGCCGGGGATATTCAATCAATTAATAAGAATATTATCGAAAGTTAGTATATCAAAATTTACCAAGGAGGAAAACATAATGGCAAAAAGGAGAACAATCTCAGCGATCGATGTTGGAACTACCAAGGTCTGCACTCTTATTGCTGAAGTGGGCGATAACGGCCAGATGCGCATCGCCGGGGTGGGGAATGTACCTTCCAAAGGAATGCACAAAGGGATGGTAGTCAACATCAACGAAGCCAAGGAGACAATCCGCGATTCCGTAAAAAGAGCGGAGCAATCCTCGGGTTACAAGGTTGAATCTGCCTACATCGGTGTCACGGGCAGAAGCGTGACTGGGCAGAACAACAAAGGTGTCGTTGCGGTGACGCGCAATGACCGTCTGGTACGCCCCGATGATTTACGCCGGGTTTTACAGAATGCCCAGAGCGTGAAAATGAGCGCCGACCAGAAAATCCTGCACATGATTCCGCGCCACTACGGACTAGACGGACAGGACGGCGTTCAGAATCCAATCGGTATGCACGGTTTCAAACTGGATGCAGAAACTCACGTGATTACTACAGGTGTAGCTTCTGTCCAGAACCTGGTAAAATGCGTCCGCGGGGTGGGAGTTGATGTAGAGGACCTCGTTTTCGAAGCATTAGCCAGCAGTGAAGCCTGCCTGACCGAAGATGACAAGATGGCCGGCACAATCCTGGCGGACATCGGCGGCGGCACCACAGATATATCCGTATTTAAAGATGGGAGTATCTGGCACACCGCAGTGGTTCCCGTAGCTGGTTATCAAATGACCCGGGATATCGCCATCGGTTTAGGCCTGCCTTTCGAGGTTGCCGAAGAAATGAAAAAGAAATATGGCACCGCTCTCCCGGTCTATGAAGGGAAGGCAGAGAATGATTCCATCGCGCAGAACGGGCACAACATTTCATATCAAGGGTTGTGCGATATTATCCGCGCCAGAATGGAAGAAATTTTAAGACTCATCGTCCTGGAATTACCGCATGGTGAACAGGATGCGTTGGTGCCTGGCGGACTGGTGCTTACAGGTGGAAGCTCCAACCTGGCGGGCATAGATGCACTCGGCAGAGATGTCCTGAAGATGCCGGTTAGAGTCGGCGCGCCGCTGAATGTTTACGGCATCAGTGACCAGCTGAGCGACCCGGCTTACGCAACCGCAGTTGGACTTTTACTCTGGGGTATGAAACCGAAGAGCAACGTCAAAACCAAACAGAACCTTTTCGGCGATGGTATTTTTAACCTCATGTCCCGCATCAAGGGTTTATTCGGCAAACCGGCATAAAGCTAAAATAAATAAATAATTTTAAAACAATCTGAATAGGAGGATTTACAAAAATGGCAAGGTCAAGTTTTTCCGCTAGCCCCGTTAGAATTAAAGTTGTGGGTCTTGGCGGTGGTGGGTCCAATGCGGTAACCCGTATGGTCAGAGATGGAGTAGACGGCGTTGATTTCATCGCGATGAACACGGATGCACAGTCACTGGCAATCACCGAAGCACCGACCAGAATCCAACTTGGCGAAAAGCTGGTACGCGGGTTAGGCGCCGGCGGCGACCATCATGTCGGTCAGAAAGCGGCCGAAGAGAACCGCGATGAAATTAAGGAAGTAATCAGCGGCGCAGAAATGGTATTCGTGACAGCCGGTATGGGTGGCGGCACGGGCACCGGTTCCGCATCAGTAGTAGCAGAAGTTGCCAAACAGAGCGGCGCATTAACCATCGCCGTGGTTACCAAACCCTTCGGATTTGAAGGTACACACCGCATGGCAGTGGCCGAAGACGGCATCAAAACATTAATGCCGTTAGTTGATACCCTTATCATTATCCCGAACGATCGGCTGTTCACGATGTGCGACCAGAAGACCGGCGTTGATGCCGCGTTCAGACTGGCCGATGAAGTTCTCGCAAATGGTGTACAGGCAATCGCTCAGGTCATCACCGTTCCCGGCATGATTAACCTGGATTTCGCCGATGTCCGTGCCATCATGAAAGATGCCGGCCCGGCCTGGATGTCCATCGGGAAAGGCAGCGGTCAGAACCGCGCCGTAGATGCCGCAAAAGCCGCGTTAGCCAGCCCACTGCTGGATGTATCTGTTTCCGGAGCCAAGGGCGTGCTTTTTAACGTTGTCGGCGGCGACAACCTTTCACTGTTCGAAGTCAACGAAGCAGCCGAAATTATAAAACAAGCCGTTGACCCGGATGCGAACATCATCTTCGGCGTCGTCCGCGACAGCCGTATGGACAAAGATATCAAAATTACTTTAATAGCTACCGGTTTTGAGACTTCATCCCTGAGCGGCAACAATATAAATGAAGCCGAAATCAGCGGCTACCTCCAGAACCTGAAGAGCGACAGCGAAGAACAACTGGATGTCCCGGCCTTCCTGCGCCGTGCGCAATTCACACAGCATCATATGCCCACCCCCGCGCCAATGCCACAGAAACAGGCATCGAAAGCCCCGTCCTACAATTCATGGACCCGGTAATCATCAAATCTTGAGACTGAGAGAGGGCTAGGGTTAAAAGCCTGACAGTCCGAACTCTTTAGCTGGGTGTTATTGGGTAGACCAAACCACCGGTCTACCCGATAGCACCCCGATTTGTTTCTAACCATTTTCTGAGATCCTTCCACATCTGCTAAAATCCGCTATAAGATCTCGTTATTCATATGAAAAAATATTTTTCCGCCACACTCGAAAAAGTCTTGACAAACCACAACATCTTGTGGTTTAATACGATTCTTACCACCAGATGTGGGGTAGGTGGTATTGAAAAATTGAGTGTGGGATATGAAGTGTCCCCATTGCGGTTATATTGATTCGAAGGTTCTGGATTCACGCGATGTAGATGACGGCGTCCGCCGGCGGCGGCAATGTCTTGGGTGTGACAGCCGGTTTACAACATACGAACGTGTGCAGCGCACCGGGTTGTTTGTTATCAAAAAAGACAAAAGAAGAGAACTGTTTGACAAAGGCAAGCTGTTAAACGGAATCCGTAAGGCTTTTGAGAAGCGGCCTGTCGCCGCCGGCACAATTGACAAAGTGGCGGATGACATCGAAGCGGAGTTATACAAGCAGGGCAAGCAGGAAGTCCACAGCGCGATAATCGGCGACATGGTGATGGCAAATCTGAAACAAATCGACCAGATAGCTTATATTCGTTTTGCCAGCGTTTACCGTGATTTTGCTGATATTACCAAACTGAAACAGGAAGTTGATAACCTGGCCCGGGGCACTGGCCATGCCGTACCGGCGGCGCAGTTACCGCTGATACCGGAAAACGAGGCACCGGTGGTGGAAACGGGGAACCGAGGCAAACAAAAATGAAAGGAAAGAAGCCAAACAAGCAGACGCAATTAGGTCAGTTCACCCGGCAGCAAATTGCCAAGGCGACTTTCGCGGCGGCGGAACGGATGGGGATATCCGATCGGGAGTACATCGAAAACCTGACCCAGCAAGTGATTGAACGGCTGGAGAAAAAACTGGCGCCGGAAAAGATTAATTCGGCACAGCCTCTGCCTGGGATGGAAGACATGGTTTCCCATCCCGGCAATCAAGAAAAACGGGTACCGACGAACGAAACCGAGATACTGGCCCTGGTCAAAGAATTTTTAGACGCGGAAGAACCGACAAAAACGCAAGAGGAAGCAGCACCGATGAAAATAATAAGGGCAGAAGACATGGAAAATAAACAAAATGACGAGTTAAAGTTGACTGAGAACGCTTTAAAAGTTCTAGAAAAACGTTATTTGAAAAAAGATAAGAGCGGGAAACCGATAGAAACGCCGGAAGAACTGTTCCACCGGGTGGCACGGGTGATTGCCGCGGCCGACCTGATTTACGATGCGAAGGCGGATATCGTCGGCCGGGAAAATGAATTTTACAGCGCGATGGTGACCCTCGATTTCCTGCCGAACTCGCCGACATTAATGAACGCCGGCCGGGCATTAGGGCAACTTTCCGCCTGTTTCGTATTGCCGATAGAAGATTCGATGGTATCCATTTTCGACGCGGTAAAATACACCGCTTTGATTCATCAAAGCGGCGGCGGTACCGGGTTTTCATTTTCTCGCCTCAGACCGGAAAATGACCGTGTCGGTACGACCGGCGGAGTGGCCAGCGGCCCAGTGTCTTTTATGCGCGCTTTTGATACCGCAACAGATGTCATCAAACAGGGCGGGATGCGGCGCGGAGCGAACATGGCTATTTTAAGCGTCGACCACCCGGATATTATGAAATTCATCAATGCCAAAACCGAAGCGAATGTGCTGACTAACTTTAACATATCGGTAGCGGTTACTGCAGAGTTCATGGAAGCGGTGAAATCAGGCAATAACTACAACCTGATTAATCCGCACAATAAAGAAGCATTCGGCCAATTAAATGCCAAAGAAGTTTTCGACAAAATGGTGGAAATGGCTTGGAAAACCGGTGACCCCGGCATCGTCTTCATCGACCGGATAAACAAGGAAAATCCCACGCCCAACCTAGGGAAAATCGAGAGCACCAATCCCTGCGGCGAACAGCCACTGCTGCCTTACGAATCCTGCAACCTTGGTTCCATCAACCTGAGCAGGATGCTGGTAAAAACCGGCAGCCGGTACCAGGTGGATTATCCCAAATTGGCGCGGACAGTGAAAACCGGGGCAAGATTCTTGGATAACGTGATTGATATCAATAAATTCCCGCTCCCGGCCATCGAAGAAATGACGAAGAAAACCCGGAAAATCGGCCTTGGGGTAATGGGTTTTGCGGACATGCTGCTGATGCTGGGTATCCCTTATGATTCCGAAAGGGCGCTGGAAGTGGTGGAAGATGTGATGGGCTTTATCCAGGCAGAATCCACTAAAGCTTCGGCGGAACTAGCGGTCGAACGCGGCGTCTTCCCGGCGTTCAAAGGCAGCAAGTACGACGTACCAAATGGCATCCGGGTGAGGAATGCTACCCGCACGACGATTGCCCCTACCGGCACTTTGTCCATCATTGCCGGCTGTTCCGGCGGCATCGAACCGTTGTTTGCCCTGGTATATACCCGCAATATCCTGGACGGTACCAAGATGATTGAAGCCAATCCCTGTTTTGAAGATATGGCTCATAAAGGCGGGTTCTACAGCCAAGAATTAATGAAGCAACTGGCGGAAGGCGCCCACTTGAGCGACATTCCCGGCGTGCCGACCGAAGTTAAGAAAGTATTTGTCACTGCGCATGAAATCAGTCCGGAATGGCATGTAGAAATGCAGGCGGCTTTCCAGAAATATACCGATAATGCCGTGTCCAAAACGGTGAATTTCTCGCACGAAGCCACCAAAGAAGATGTTGCTAATGTTTACATGCTGGCGTACGAGAAAAACCTGAAAGGGATTACGATTTACCGCGACCGGAGTCGCGAAGGGCAGCCGATGAGCACCGGCCAGTCAGCGCCACAAGCCGCAGCGGTCGAGAAGAAGCCTGAGAGCAAAATTCAACCGCGTAAACGCGCCAAGCGCACTACCGGCATCACCGAGAGAGTTAACACCGGCTGTGGTTCATTATACGTGACCATCAACTCCGATGAAGATGGATTATGCGAAGTTTTTTCGACGTTAGGCAAAGCCGGCGGCTGCGCTTCCGCCCAACTGGAAGCCGTGTGCCGTTTGATTACCATCGCCTTACGGTCGGGGGTTGATCCGGCGTCAGTGGTGAAACAGTTACGCGGCATTCGCTGCCCGTCCATCGCCTGGGAAAGCGGCAAATCGGTGCTGTCCTGCGCGGACGCTATCGGCGCGGTGCTGGAAAAACATATCAGCGGCGAGACCGAGACAGAGAATGTGAAGGAAAAAGAAATCCCGCAGGGTAAAGCCGCCACCAAGACGGAAGATTTCGGGCTGGTGCGCAATATTGCTGGGCAGTGTCCCGATTGCGGCGGGTTGCTGGCCTACCAGGAAGGGTGTTTTGTCTGCCCGAACTGCGGATATACCAAATGCTAGAGTAACGGAGCCTTTTATGAGCATAAACGCATACCGTATAATTGACATTAAAATCGGGGGCGTCACTTTTAACCTCTCCCGTGACAGAAACCTTTTGGATTCCTTAGATAGGGAGCTGCAGTTTTATGGTGATATCCATGAGGGTTCCTGTATAATCATATTCCTATAAAGACGCTTAAAAAAGCCCTTCGTCAATCGGAAAAGTTAAATTTTGATAAACAGACCACCTTACGTCTTCAATCGGATATCGCCGCCACTAAATCAAGTAAAAATGAGGTCGTTATCTACTATTGTTTTTAATGTTCTGAAACACTTAACATAATAACCTTGAAGGCAGTAATCTTTACCATTCCCTGAAAGAAGTCTTTCACCGCACCGACCTAGACATCGGCAAACTCTGTCAGAAGCTAATCGAAAAAAACGCCTCATCCGGTTGTTATTATTACAACGCCACTGTCGGGATGAAGCAAGAACCGGACCGCTATCATCGCTAGTAGGTATTTCTTGCCAGCGTGCAGGTGACACCTTATACTGAGCTGCGGTTGGGACGGCTGATTTACAATAACTGGCCGGCGACGGCGCCTTATGAAAAAGGCATTGACATCATGCTGACCACGGATTTGTTGACACACAGTTTCAAGAAAAATTATGACCTAGCAATCCTGGTGGCCAGGGATACGGATTATGTCGGCGCGATTCAAGCGGTAAAAAATAACGGGCAGAATTTGGAAATAGCACTGTTCGGCAAAGAAACCGGGTCCAGAACGCTGCGGGATGTGGCCGACCATGTGATTCCTTTTGATAGCCAGTTATTGCGGAATTGCTGGAAAAATAATCACCCGGACCGCAATCAGAGAGTCTCGCCGATAACAAAAGCCACCGCGTAATCTTTGGAATGCGAGAGACTGACATCCAACCGGGAAATGGCACACGCCTCGGCATAATACTTAGCTTTACCCGATATATTCACCAGTGGTTTGCCGCTGTCTTCGGCCAGGATTTCGATATCCTGCCAGCTGATGCCCTTATCGCAGGCGCCGAGCGCTTTTAATACCGCTTCTTTGGCGGCAAAACGCCCCGCTAATGATGCAGTATTGTTATACAGTTTCAGCTCGGCCGGGGTGAAAACCCGCGCCAAAAAGGTCTGTCCCCACCGTTTGATGACCGTTTCAATCCGGCCTATTTCGATAATATCAACCCCAATGTGCTGCATTTTCAATTCCCGATATTACTTCACGGTGAAGGTGACGTTATGCTGGGTGTTGATTGAGGCAACATATTGACCCGGTGAACTTTCCACGACTTGGAAGCTGACCACCTGGCTGGCCCGCGGGCCCAGGGTAACAGCCTTGGAGTCAACGATATTCCCGCCGATGAGCAGGTTAATCGTAAAACTGCCGGTCACATCGCCGTTGTTGGTGACGTTGACGTTGACGAATTCAGTGGCGCCAACCGCAACGGTGGGAGACGAGACTGTAGGGGTATCAATTGCCAGGGCGGCGGGAATGTACGGTGGGTCGGTAACAATATCGGCCAGCACGTCGTACCAGGATTTATCAACGGTATAAACATCGGTATTGCCGGCCAGCCGGACATAATAAGTGGTGCCGCTGGGGTTACTGGCGCCGACATAAATTTCATAATCAACCGGGGTGCCGCTTAACAGAATAGTCAGTTTGATGTCCATGTTTAAAGTGGAGGGGGTGACAGTAGGGTCGAGGCCGTACTGCTGCAGTTCGGCGGTAGTGGCATCCGCCTGAATCATGCGGCTGGCCTGAGGACCGCTGAGCAGCGCCGGGATACCGCCGCCCCACCGCTGATTGTCCACTTCCGGGCCGTCCGTCGGGCTGTCAAGGAGGTAAAAGTAAAATTCCTGGTTATCCGGGTGTTTATCAAAAGCTTCTGTGACGGGAAGGTTGGTTTCAGGATTGATTGTTTTAGGAAGAATAAACGTCACATCCTGCAGATTGTCCATATCGAAGTTCCAGACGAAATTTTTGGCATCCGGTTGAGCGGGCGTTTTAGGACGGGTGACAAAATAATA
>Ga0326728_10016288_pt1 | contig 15205 bp, 13 predicted proteins | sample MB3enrmetagenome_FD_207602 | JGI IMG/M metagenome (GOLD analysis project Ga0326728, IMG submission 207602) | Lab enriched peat soil microbial communities from McLean, Ithaca, NY, United States - MB31MN | ecosystem: Environmental > Terrestrial > Soil > Wetlands > Peat | place: USA: New York...
GACATTTCCTTGAACGCGGCGCGGCCGGCCAGTTTTTTCCCGGTGAGGATGCGGTCCATTTCCTTTTCAAGCGGGTCGAGCTGGTCGAACAACCGCGCCGCCTCGAAGCCCAGCGACGCGCTGGCCTCGCCCGTGGCCCAGATGTCCACGAGGCGGTGAAGGGCGTCTTCCTTTTGCTGGATGCCCAGTTGGTAACGCGGCGTGCCGGGCGCGCCCTGGCCGCCGCGAAAGCGCCGGCGCTGATAAAGAATCACCGGCTCGATGGCGGAAAGCAGTTTCGCTGAAGTCATCAAGCCGACGGTCACGCGCGTGCGGCGGAACACGGCCTCGATGATTTCGCTGTGCGAGTAGTTCGGGATGAGGACCCCATCCTGGATCGTGTAGCCGCCGACGATCCGGCTGGCGGGCACTTTCAGGTTGAAGACCGGATCCCTCGTGGACGAAAGCTGGTGAACGAGTTTTTTTGTGGGCGTGCCGCGATCCCATACGCCCGGATCGCCTTCCTCCAAAATCACCATGCAACTGCCCTTGAGCTTCGGGTCGTCGGACTGGACGGCGGCGGTGACGACGTTGGCGAAACCCATGTTCGTGATGAAACGGCCCCTTTTGTCCACTTGCAGCAGCGGTTCCGAACCGTCCTTCCATTCGGCGATGCGCACTTTGCCGGCCAACATGCCGGTCTCGACGCCCACGAACGGAATGGGTTCGGTGAGGGCAAAGGCGGCGCGAACTTGTTTGCGGTTTTCACCGGGCTTCAGCGGGGCGGCGTTGGCAACGTATTTGGCGCGTTGCTCCGGCGTGCCGCGCTCGTGAATCGGGGCCAGGCCGAGATTGCCCGCAAGACTGCCCGTGGCCGCGCCCGCGTCCACCCAGGACAATTCAAACGCGATCAGCGCCAGCACGAGATTCTTTGGCCCGGCGATGAACCCGCCCTGTTCCGGATCGAGGTACGCCGCCGTGATGCCGCTTTCGTCGAAGTGCGGCAGGAGACTGGCTTTGTCCGCCGTCCAATCATGCGAGTTGCGAGCGCCGCTGGCGACGAGCCTCGCGACCGGCCCGCGCGCGACGCCACGCGCGCTTTGCACGAGCATGTGCAGTTCGTAACGGTCGGCAAAGCGCCACATGATCTGGCGGAGGTCGTCGGAGGGCAGTGTGGTCAGCGCCGGTGACAGTTTTTCTTCGGCAATGGCATTCATACTTTTTATCAGCGGTTTTCGCGCGGCAAATTTTTCCGGCGCGGTCCCGGCAGACAGGGTCGGCGGGCGGGCCATAAGAATCAATCTTATTGTGTTTTGCGGGTTGAATGCTTAAATCACCGGCTACTGTTGGCAACAATGGATGTCCAATACAAAATCATCGGCGGCGATGGCGTCGAGTACGGACCGGCGCCGTTGGCGGAGTTGAAAAACTGGATCCGCGATGGCCGCGTCGCCGCCATGACGAAAGTCTGGCGCAGTGATCTGTCGTTCTGGACGCCGGCGGACCGTTACACCGAACTGCTCGAGGAGTTGGCGCGCCTCAATGCGTCCGTGGCCGCCGCCGCCGGCCGCGCCCTGCCGCCGGCCGGATTTTGGGTGCGGCTCGCGGCGTTTATGATCGATTTTATTCTGCTCGCCATTATTTTCCTTGCCGTCTGGACTCCCATCGCCGGCCCGCGGCATTGGCAAATACCCGAGCCGCCCCAGACGCTGACCGATGCCTCCATACAACAGTATAACGAACAACTTTGGATGAACAGGGTGCTGCCCGTGTTTTATGCCATTTTCCTGCTCTATAACGTGCTGCTCAACGGCCGGTTCGGGGCCACGGTGGGCAAGATGGCCATCGGGGCGAAAATCACGAGGCTGGACGGTTCCCCGATTGGTTACAACCGGGCTTTGCTGCGCTGGCTGGCGGCCCGCTTGAGCGACTTCTTTTTTTTCTCCGGCTATCTTTTAATCGGCCTCCGGGGCGACAAACGGGCGTTGCACGATTTGCTGGCGGGGACGAAGGTGGTTTTCAAACGATGAACTGGACCGCCAATCGCCGCATGGCCTTGCTGGCGCTGGTTGTCCTTGTGCTGGACCAGGCGTCCAAGCTTCTTGTCCTGCGCTTCCTCGGCCCCACCCAGGAACGGGTGGTCATTGCGGGCTTCTTCAAATTTGTCCACTGGGAAAACAGCGGCGCGGCCTGGAGCCTGTTTCACGGCCGCAACGATTTGCTGGCGGCGGTTTCCGTCCTGGCCCTGATCGTCTTGTTTGCCTGGCGGCGTCATTTCCACGTCCATTTGCCGCTGGGCCAGCTCGCCCTGGGGCTGATTTTTGGCGGCATCGCCGGCAACCTCTTTGACCGCCTGCACTATCATCAAGTGATCGATTTTCTCCGCTTTTATATGGACCGGCGCAGCGGCCAGGAGATCGGCTTCCCCGCCTTCAACATCGCCGACAGCGCGATTTGCCTCGGCGTCGGTTTGTTGATTTTGGTGTCCTGGAAGCACGAAGAGGACGGCGGCAAAGGCGCGCCGGAACGCAGTGAAGCCGCGCCGGACGCCTTTCGGACCGGCCACTCAGAGAGGTCCATTGACGACTGAGCCTCCAACGATTTTGACCGTTGGCCAATCGCTCCCCCTGGAACGACTGGACACATTTCTGCGCGCAAAATTTCCCGCTCTCTCTCGCGCCGCCATTCAACGGCTGCTGGAGGAGGGCCGCATCCGGGTCAACGGACGCGCCGCCAAACCGGCCCATCATCCGCGCGCCGGGGAAACCATTTCCGTCCGCTGGCCCGAACCCCGCGCGGACCAGGCCCAACCGGAGGAGATTCCCCTGGACATTCTGCACGAGGACGACGACTTGCTCGTGCTCAACAAGCCGCCCGGCCTGGTCGTTCATCCCGCCGCCGGGCACCCGGAGCATACGCTGGTCAACGCGCTGCTGCATCACTGCGCCGGCCGGCTCAGTGGCATCGGCGGCGTGGCCCGCCCCGGCATTGTTCATCGTCTTGACAAAGAAACCAGCGGCTGCCTGGTCGTGGCCAGGAATGACGCCGCCCACCTGAAATTGTCCGAACAATTCGCCGGCCGCCAGGTGCTGAAGATTTATCAGGCCATCGTTTGCGGCCGGATGCCGCGGGCTGCGGGCGAGATTACCGCCGCCATCGCCCGCCACCCGGCGCAGCGCAAGCGCATGGCGGTTGCCCGCACTGGCGGACGCGAAGCGCGCACCAGCTATCGGGTGCTGGAACAATTGAAGGACGTGGCGCGGGTTGAACTGCGCCTGCACACCGGGCGAACCCATCAAATCCGCGTTCACCTGGAACATCTCGGCTGCCCGGTGCTGGGGGATTTGGTCTATGGCAGACGCCAGAACCTCCGTCTCAAAGAGGCGACCGGCTATGTTGCGCCCCGCCAGCTTCTTCATGCCGCCAAACTGGCTTTGGTCCATCCCCGCACCCAAAGGCGCATGACTTTTGAAGCGCCGCTGCCCGAAGATTTTGCTGTCGCCATGGATTTTTTTGGTATAACAATCGGGCGTTAAACATGAAGCTTGGAACTCTGCGCCTGCAAGCAGGCATCCGGTGGAGAAGCCGGGGACGGCGTTGGTTAGGCGATCATGGAATCCTACAAACATTCCTGCCCCTTTTGCGGGCAGCATATCGAGTACACAGCCGGGTACTGTGGAAAACAGATGGTGTGTCCGATCTGCGGGAAAACCGTCACCTTCCCGGCCGTCCCTCCTGGCGGCAAAGGGCCGTCCTTGCGCATCAAGCGTCCCGAGGCGGCTCGCGCCGCAAAATGGCCTTTCGATTTCTTTGGCATTCTTGCCCCCCTCCGGCGGTTTGAGCATTGGAACCTGGTTCTGGTGTGCCTTTTGCCATTTGTTATTGTGGGCGCGCTGCTGGCTGGAGCGGCGGCAGTTAGAAAGCATCTCGACAACGCCCCAGCCGTGCCGGTTGCGCCCCTCATCCAGGCCGATCCAAATGCGTGGCAAAAAATGACCGACCTGGCCCGGGCCGAGCAGTCGGTGCAGCAACAACTGGGCGCCGTGCGCAAGGCCAGCGCCGCAGTCGCCGTGGCGGAACAAAGCCGCGCCAATTTGCATGCCTACTGGCATGTAAGAAGGGCGGCGACCCAAGCCCTCTACCAAAGCGTGCTCGCTCAATACAAGGCCAAAGACGAAGCCGTCGCCAACGCGCACAAGGCCCTTGACTCCGCCCGTCGCTGCTTTGAGAGCGCCTTCCAGAAATATCAAAAGCTTGGCGGCACAACCGATTACCGCCGGCAATTGCCCCAGTAAGCATTTTAACCACGGATAAACGGTATGAACACGGATAAGAAGGCAAAGCATGGAGTCCCGGCTCTTGTCTCGCCAAAGCCTGGCGACGGCGGATCAGCCGGCGCTTCTTTTCTTCCTTTAGCATTTAGCATTCAGCATTCAGCATTTTAGGTTCAAATGCGGCCGATCGATCTTCAACAAATTGGCTCGGAACTGGCCATCAAATGGGACGATGGCGGGGAAAGCTTCATTTCCCTCGAAACCCTGCGCCGGGCGTGCCCATGCGCCGGCTGCATCGGCGAACGCGATGTCATGGGAACCCTCCACAAAGGCCCGGACCAGCCCCTTTCCCCCCAATCCTTCCAACTCCAACGCATGGTGAACGTGGGTGGTTATGCCATTCAGCCGGTTTGGGGCGATGGCCATGCGTCGGGCATCTTTTCCTTCGAGTACCTGCGCCGCCTCGCGGAGGAACAGGCTTAACGGATTACTCCTAATCTTAATCCTAATCCTAATCCTAATTGTCGAGTGGCTGACTCCAAATCGACCGCGTCCCCTTCGTCAACGATTGCGAGACAGGTATGCAGTTCCGCCTCAGATATCGTGTCCCCCGTGCAAACTGTGATTTCGTAGCTCATGGTTGCTGTTGGGTGTTGAGCACAGGGCAAAAGCCTCATAGCTCAGTTTAAAAAAGCACTTATCGGTGGATGCCGCGTCAGAGGGGTCAGTAAGGGGGGCCATAAGGGGGTCAAGCCCGTAAGGGGGTCATAAGGGGGTCAAGCCCGCATAAGGGGGTCATAAGGGGGTCAAGCCCGCATAACCACATATTCTTTGTTTTCATTTGCTTTCCAGTGCGCGCACGCCATTCGCCACCGAGCCGCCCGCCCCCATCCATCATAAAGGGGTAAAACCATACTTTTGCACGTTTTGGTGTCTGCCGACGGCGGTTTTTACGGCGTCAAAGGCGTCAATCCATAACTGGGTCACTTCTGAGTCCATTGGAGTGCATATTCAACTCTTTGCCGCGCTGACATTTCAAAACTCCGAGAGCAGCAGCGGCTGGGCGTGATGACCGTTGTTGCCGATTTGTTTCTGATGCAACGGACGCAAATCCACCACCGCGCCGTGTTGGATGAACATGTCAAAAAAACGCTCGTAATCTTCGCCCCAATAAATCATGGCGCATGACATGGGAGCGCCTTTCCCGCCGTTTTTGCCGTTCACCAGGAATTTCAGCCGGGTGTCGTAAAGAAAACAAACTGCCCTGGCCTTGCCGAAGACATATTTTTTCCAGTGACCAGTGTTTGTCGCCACCGGAACCAACGCCAACACTTCGGAACCAAAATCCTTGTTGGCCAAGGCGCACCGATAAAGCCAGTTTTTGATGCCCGTTCCGCGTTTTCTGTCCAAGCCGTAAGGTGGATTGACGTAGATGCGGCGGAAATTCCAGGTTTTCTTCAGGCCGTCATGTTCCGGCAGCATATATTCGGTTTCCGCCCCGACAATCGAATACGGGTTTGAGCACGGATCCAAATCTATTTGCCCGCCAAAAAATTCTTTGACGGCCTGGACATAGTTTTCGGGTGTTCCCCAATCCTGGCTCAAGGTGTTTATGGTGCGTCCGGCGCTCATTTTGAAAGAATCTTCGTCCAATCTTTTCCGTTCAATGTTTTTAACTCGTTTTGAAGTTTTTTCAAGCTCTGTCGTTTCGGCGTGATGACGTTGAACCACGATTCAATTTGTTTTGCATGGGCGGCGAAATAACGTCGGAGCACCACGTCGGCCTTCACGTCAATTTTTACCTTCGTGAACCGATTGCCGGAAGCCGCCGGGCCGTAACTCTGAAGGAAAGCCGTCCGCGCATCCGCCAGTTCCGGCGTCGGATTTAACAGCAGTTCGCTCACAAATTCAGCCAGTCCTTGGTCGGTCAGGAAAAGCAGCCAATCATACGATTGCGCCAACACTTTCAATTCCTTGTTGTGGTCCTCTTCCGTGAACCAGTTTCCGTGATTGCTGTCCACACCAACAGTCAGGATAAAATCGCGCAGCATTGCGGCGTCGTTCGACTTGATCGTTTCTTCCAAAAGCTGGACATAGGGCTTGTGATATAAAGTGCCGTCGGCCAGTTGGATCACGCCGCCGATTTGTCCGTTGGTATAACGGACTTTTTGCAGTGCCGACACCGCTCGCGCAACATACGCTCCCTGCTTCGCTTTTTCGATGGACTGCGGCCCTTTTTTCATCCCTTCTTCAACGCCAACTCGTTTGCACTCAAAAATGGCAAACGGATGCTGGCTCAACACGTTGACTGTCAGGGCGCAGCGGTTGCCGTTCATTTCGTCCACGCTGGCGATGCAAAAAGCATTCGCCGATTCGCCAAAGGCGCAGGCATTTCGCAATACACCGTCATTGCTCAAAACTTGGGCCGCTTTGGCAATCAAATTGCCATGAGCAAATTCTTGTTTGTCGAGCGCGCGCCACAGCTTCGCTGTCGTCAGCGGCAAGGTGAATTCTTGGAGCGGAATGATTTGTTGCCGGAGAACCGGGTGAAGCGAGAATTCGACATTGTGGGTAATCGCTGGATTTTTGTATTCCGGCAGCGCTCGTTCAATCGCCACATTTTCACGAAACCCCCAGCCTTTCAGGGCGTAATAGGTGATGATTTCGACCAATGTTCCCAGCGCCCTGCCAGCCGCCTTTTTTCGATCATCGGCATAATGAAAAATGTTCTCGACGAGGACTTTTTGCAGGGCGTCAACCGATTGGTAGCTCATTTCCCATGAGCTTGCCTCGATAAGAAGTTTTTGCAAAAGAAAAAATTGGCGTTTCCAAGGCCAACAATTCATCAAAGTCAAAGGTCAAAGAGGTCAAACCATTACTTTTGCACGTTTTGGTGGCTGCCGTCGGCATTTTTTACGGCGTCAAAGGCGTCAACCCATAACCGGGTCACTTTTGGGTCCATTGTTTTGACAGGATGAACAGGAGTTACAGGATGAAATCCTTTGCTGGTTGACGGTTCTCCTTCTTTCATGCCGAAATCCTGTTCATCCTGTGCATCCTGTCAAAGGTCTTCGTGGTTCGCGTATTTAGCGTATTTCGCGGTTAACAATTCTTTTCTTAGCGCCTGAGGTTAAAGTTTCTTAAGTCGTTGCCGCGCAAGGTCTTAAGCCAATTTCCATCAAAAATCACAACTTTTTTAAAGATTTTGCAAAATATCTGTTGACGAAACGAATATATTAACTATAATCCTCATATTAATGAACAATGAAACAATGAAGAATATGAAAGAAAACACCGACCAATCGTTCCAATTCATCAAACCGCAACCCGCCGCCGAACCCGTCGAACTCGGGCAATTGCTCGACGAGATTTCAGCCGCCATCCGGACGCATGTTGTCCTCTCGGCCCACGCCGCGGCGGCCCTCGCGCTGTGGGTGGTCCATACCTACGTTTTCGACACCAGGGATGCCGTGGCTTACGTGGCGATTGAATCCCCTGAGAAAAGATGCGGCAAGACCACCCTCCTGTCTGTCCTGGCCGGGCTGGCTTGCCGGGCGCTCGTGGCCTCCAACATAACTGTCAGCGCCCTTTTCAGGGTGATAGACGACGCCGGGCCGACTCTGCTCATTGACGAAGCGGATACTTTTTTGCGCGGCAACAGCGTCATGCGCGGCATCCTCAATTGCGGCAACACCTGGCGCACCGCCTATGTTTTGCGCCTGTCAGGGCGCAAAGGTCGCGGCCCAAAGCCCAATGCCGCCCAGGCAAAACAAAGCGATTCTGCCGCGCCAGAGCGAAGCGGCGAAGAAGGTGGGCTTGATTCCAGTCTGGTGCGCTACAGTTGCTGGTGCCCAAAAGTGATTGCCATGATTGGGCGCGTCCCGGACACCATTGCGGACAGGTCCATCGTGGTGCGATTGGAGCGCAAACTCGTCACTGAAAAATGCGCGCCGCTGACCGAGTTCAAGCCTGAGACCATCACGGCAAAATGCGTCCGTTTTGCCGACGATAACAGCGAGCTTATCGCCAGGGCCGCCTTGGAAACGGTCCCCGGTTTGAATGACAGGGCCGCCGACACCTTTGAGCCTCTTTTTGTGCTGACGCGCATGGCCGGGCCGGAATGGTTCGAAAGAGCGGCGGAGGCGGCGCTGTTCCTGACCTCATCACAGAACTGCGACTTGCAGGGCGCGGGGCTTTTGCTCGACATCCTGACCATCTTCGTGGAGTGCAACGTGGACAAGATGTTCAGCCGCTCCGTGGTGTCCTGTCTGCGCGGCGATGGGGAATGGATTGCGTCAGCGTTTTTCAGCGGCAAGCCGCTCAATGAATTGCTCTTGGCGCAGACGCTCCGGCCTTACGGCATCAGGCCGGTGCAAATTCGCGTTGGCGAAGAAGTCAACAAGGGCTATCGCGTTGACGATTTCAGGGATTGTCTCAAGCGCTATGTTCCCCGGATGGACATAGACGCCAGGCTTCAAGAGATCGAAGCCAACGCGGTTTTACGACGGGAGGCGAAGGCAGAGGAAGCCGAGCGGCTGAAAAAAGAGGCAGAGGCGCAAAAAGCGCTGGAACAAGTACGCCAGCAGCACAAGGAAACCGCCAGGGAAGAATTTGCCGGGTTGTTGGCGGGGGCGGCAAAGTGAGAAATCCGGTAACATGTTACCGATCTGTTACCTTTTGTGTTACCGGCTAAGTCGTTGACTATCAACACTTGTTACCGTGTTACCGATTTTTTGGACCTATCATCCAAAAGACCGAAAAATGGTCAAAAATGACCAATGACGAAATTTCGTCATTCGAGCTTCGTCATTAATTGAGCATTCGTGCTTGGACATTGGACATTCTTTTTGGCCTGGCTGCGGCGGGTAATTATCCCCCATGGACAATAGAATCACCAAAAACCAGGATGCACCCTGTCACGCCTTGCCGCCGAACGTCACGAAATCGTCGATGTCCAAAATGTCGAACCAGGTGCCGACATCCTTGCGTTTGGGGGCGAGTTTGGCGTGAAAGTCGTTGAAGTATTTTCGCGATTCCAAATCGGTCGCCCCGCGCTGCTCCTGCGCCGCGGACCAGGCGGCGATTTCAATCGCGGACCGCTTTTTCCTGGCATGGGCTTGGATCCAATCGAGCATCTCCCCGTCGCTTTTGTCCCGCGCCAGTTGCTTTTTCAATTGCAGGGCGTTGATGCCGGCAAAGCCGAGAAACTGCTGGTCCAGCGGGCAGTTGAAATGGTATTCGCCAGCCTTGCCCGCGATCGTGGCGCGGCCTTTGTCAAGCATTCGAGGCAATATGGCGAAGCCGCCCAGCCGGACTCGGGGGCTGCGCGGCGGCCGTTGGTTCAAATCAGGCGCATGAATTTTCATAAGTTTTTACAGGTATTTGCAGGGGGTTTTCCTTGTCCGGGGGCGGGAACTACGGGTTCTCCGCCAGCAACCTTTCCAGGGTGGCGCTTCTCGCATGGCCCAGGGCCGTTGCTCTTTTGTAATGCCAGCGGGCCAGTTCCAGCGACGGCGGGTGATTGCCGGCGTAAACGACCGCCAGATTAAAATGCGCGTCGGCGTAATCGGGATCGCTCTGCAAAGCCTTGCGCAGCGCCGTCTCCGCCGCGGGCCGGAGTCCTTTGTCAGCCAGGACGCAACCCAGGTAGTTCTGCGTGGCGGAATTGGTGGCATTGATTTTGGCCGACAGGCTCAGGGCGGCGAGCGCTTCATCCAGCTTGTCCTGCCGATAGCGCAGGAGACCCAACAAATACAAACTGGCCGGGTCATGGGCATCCACGGCCAGGGCATGTCGCAGCGACTTCTCGCAATCAGCCAGATGGCCGCCGGCGAATTGCGCCTCGGCCAGATGGGCCAGGACATAGACGTTTGTCTCATCCTGTCGCAGCACTTCATTGAATTTTTGTTCGGCGGTGTCGTAATCGCGTTCCATCGAGGCGCGCAAGGCATCCGCCCACAACGCGCCCGCGCCCGGCGGCAAATCCTTGCTCGAATAAACATGTCTGGCCTGGAGCGCAGTCTCCGGGAGCTCGGCGGGCGTGACAACGGGCGTGACAGCAGGGGTGACAGCGGGCGTGACAGCAGGCGTGACAGCGGGCGTGACAGCGGGTGTGACGGCGGACGTGACGGCGGACGGGACAGCGGGCGTGACAGCGGGCGTGACAGCGGGCGTGACAGCGGGCGTGACAGCGGGCGTGACAGCGGGCGTGACAGGGGGCGTAACGGCGGGCGGGGGCGTGGGAGACTTTTCCAAAAGGGCCAATTCCTCCGCGGTGTAAGGAACGGGATCAGCCTCAAGAACGGCAATCCGGGCCTGGAGTTGTTCCACTTGTTGGGCCAGTGCCGGGCTTTCCGAACGGGTGGGAGGCGTGGCGGGGGCGGTTTCCCTGGCGGGTTGTTCCGGCAGGGCATCGGCCAGTTTCTTTTCCAATTCATCCCGCCGCTGCCCGGCTTGTTGGAGCGCCGCGCGCAGGCGCAAAAGTTCCTGGTTGCTGTGCGCCTCGGCATCCGCCAGGTCTTTCGAGCGCTCAGCCAATTCCTCCTTCAACTTGTCGCGTTCCTCAATGCCTGCTTTCGCGCTGTCCGCAGACTGGCCTTCCGCCGCGCGCGCTGCCTTCAGCGAGTCCAATTCACTGTTGGCGGCGGCCAGTTTCTTCTCCGCCTCGACCAAAGCTTCTTTCAGCCGGACTATTTCCGCCTCGTCTTTCGAGATCTCGGCCAGTTGCTGCTTCAATTGGTCGGGGTCCTCGGGAATTTGTTTCGCGCCTTCCGCAGGAGGGTCTCCTGCCGGGCGCGCTGCCTTCAACAACTCCAGCTCCTGATTGGCGGCAGCCAGTTTTTTCTCCGACTCAGCCGCGGCCTCTTTCAACCGGGCAATTTCCAACTGGAATTTCTGCTCATCGGCCGCGGCGCGGGCCTTCAAGGAGGCGATTTCCTGGCTGGCGGCGGCGGCCGTTGCCGCGGAAACCGCGCTGGCGTGGGCGCTCTTCTCCTGCTCCAGGGCAACGGCCAGCAAATCCCTTTCCTTTTCCAGCGCGATGATTCTTGCCTCCGCCCCGGCCAGTTCCGCGGGACTGACGGCGGCGGGTTGCACCGAGAACGCCTCCTTGAGTTTGCCCTGCAATTCCGCGTTGGCGTCGGTCAAGGAGCGGATTTGTTCCTGAAGGCCCGCGATCTGCTGCGCCACAGCCGCGGCGGCAGGCTGGACGGCGGCGGCAGGCTGAACCGGGGCCGGCACGGCGGCAGGCGGCGCATTGGTTGCCGGCAGGAATTTTCCGAGCGACTGAAGTTTCTCCGCCAGGTAATCGAGCCGGAACTTCACGATGTCGGGATTCCACGTCGGATGCTCCGTCTGGAGTTTCTGCAAATCGGTTTGAGCCTGAAGGTAGCGGAGGGCGGCGGCTTCCGAGTGGCCGCTTTCCACCAAACTGTCCGCCTGAAGAATCCCGTTGTAAATATCAAGATACTGCTCGTCAGATCCGGCGGCCAGGGCGGAGCCGGTCAAGACGAGGAAAAACGCCGCGATTGCAATCCATCTCATATTTGCCAAATTGTAACGAAGCGGGGAGCGATTTGGCAACATTCATTGCTTGCCCTCCGCCTGATGGCCAGCCATTTTCATTTGGTGGTGGAGGAACTCAAGCGGCGGCGGTGGACCGCCTCGGAACTGGCGCAACGTCGCAAAGGCGATGGGCAGAGGCTCCAGATGGCCCGGCGGCTGCGCCAGGAGACGACAATGACCTTGAACTGGATTGCCAAACGATTGAACATGGGTGCGGCGGGTTCCCTGGCGAACCTGCTGCGCGATACAGAAAGGAAACGAGAATATGCGATTATACGGGGCTGACCTTTACTTTAAAAAAATGACAACAAACTAAGGCAATGAAATTTACGATGCAACATTTTCGCTCCTGGATGAGAAGCCCCCGCCTTTATTTGCGCAAGGCCAGAGAAAGGGCTTTCGGCATAAACGCAGCTTTTTTCAAAAAGAGCCGCGAATCATATCCTGTTGGCAGCATGGAATGGCTGGCGCTGACAGAAGCGTTATACGGCGGACTTCAGCTTGGCGGTGTGATTTCAGAGACGAACACAAGAGGCGGAGACCGCATGTCACCGTATCATCATGGTTATGGGCGATGCTATGCGGAGTTCCTCAAGCCGTTCATTTCTGCGACTTATCCCGGACGGTTGACACTGGTGGAAGTTGGCATCCTCAATGGAAACGGATTGGCGATTTGGTGTGACTTGTTTCCCGATGCCCGTGTCATTGGTTTCGATATAGATCTTTCGAATTTTCAAGCAAACCGCACACATCTCGAGAAAATGGGAGCTTTCAGCAAAAATTCGCCGGAGGTGTATTGGTTCGACCAGTTGGACCCCTTCAAAGCGGGCGAAGTATTAAGAAACACGCTGGGTGAGAATCATATTGATATTGCAATCGATGACGGCTGCCACTCCATGGAGTCCATTGAAATTACGTTTAAACAAATCCGCCCGTTTTTAGCCAGGAAATTCGTATATTTTATTGAAGATAACTTTGACACTTTTGACCGGTTTGCGCATTGCCACCGTGAATACCATTGGACTACACGTGGTGATATAGCAATAGCGACATCCAGGTGATTTTTAACGGATCCAACACACTCTAATAACCATATTTATTCGGCCCGGCCGGTGGCCAGATGAAGATTGGCCATCACCGGCTCCAGCGCCTTTTTCCACACCGCATAACCCGCCGCATTCAGATGAAGATGGTCAGGGCGGAAGTCCGCGGGGTTCGGATTGCCTTTTTCGTCCGCGTAAATTCCCCAGGTGTCGCACAGGGCGAAGTTTGGCTCAGTCTTGACGAATTGTTTCACCAGGGAATTTGCCTTCCGTATTTTCTCCGTGAAATTCGGGTGATCCGATCTGGGCATCACTTTGCAGACGATCACCTTCAGTTTGGGATTGTAATTCTTGATCGCCAGGAGAATCAGCCGGATGTTCGCCGCCACGTCTTCGCCCTCGGCGCCATTCCCCACGTCGTTCGTCCCAATGAGCAGCACGATGGCGGCGGGGTCCAGGCTCAACACATCCGCTTTCAGGCGGTAAAGCACTCCGCTGGTAATGTCGCCGCCTATGCCGCGGTTGGCCACTTTTAATTTCGGAAAATCCTGCGCCAGCGTGCTCCACCCCTCCGTGATGGAGTCTCCCAAAAACACCACCGCCCCGACATCGTTGCTCGCGGTCGCCTTCCATTCTGCATGATCGCGCGCCCACACTCCGGCCAGCCCGTTCCACACTCGTGGCGGCACTTTTCCGGGCAGCCGGTCAAGGCGTGGAAATCGCGATGCGTCAGTCGTGCTGTCCGGCGCCAGGGCCGTGCCGTTGATGATTTGGGCGCGGATCAGGATGGCTCCGGCGCCTGCCAGGAGAAGCGCGGCGCACGACAACGCCAGGGGCATCCAATTCCTGCGGACGGGAGGTGCAGTATTCATTTGCGGATGGATTATGGGAAGGTGACAAAAAAATCCAGCGCGATTTTCATCAAGGCAAAATTTGTGCTGGCCAAAACCGCCGTCCCGCACTGATAATGGGACTGGCACAAGAACGGCATGAAAAATGGTCCAAATGTTGTTTCGGCTTCTTCCGAATCGTCGCAGCGCATCAACAGCCTCGCGCGTTTTTGGGCGTGCTTTTTCCTTTGCCTGATTGTCCTGGGAATTATTTCGGGTCTGATGCTGGCGGGACTTTTTCTTTTGATGGGTTACCAGGTGTTCTGAACAAGCGAGGCGGTGGAATTTCCGTTCTGTGCCGAAAACACTTTATGATTTGATGCCCCGGGACGGGAAACCCGGCAATGACGCGCTGCTGGGCCGGTTTCTCGAATACGCGCAGGAGAGGCAACTCCAGCTCTATGCCGCGCAGGAATCGGCCATCCTCGAGTTGTTCGAGGAGAAGAACGTCATCCTCAACACGCCCACCGGGTCGGGCAAATCGCTCGTGGCCGCCGCGCTGCACTTCAAGGCCCTCGCCCAGGGCCGGCGCTCGGTTTACACCTGCCCGGTCAAGGCGCTTGTCAATGAGAAATTCATGGCGCTCTGCCGCGAGTTCGGCCCGGACAACGTCGGCCTCTGCACCGGCGACGCCTCGGTCAACCGCGAGGCCCCCATTCTCTGCTGCACGGCGGAAATCCTGGCCAACATCGCCTTGCGCGAAGGCGACAAGGCGGGCGTCCAGGAGGTCGTCATGGATGAATTTCATTACTACGCCGACCGCGAACGCGGCGTGGCCTGGCAGACGCCATTGTTGACTTTGCCCCAGGCGCGCTTCCTGCTCATGTCCGCCACCTTGGGCGACACGACGTTTTTCGAGGAGGAACTGACCCGGCTGACGGGCCGGCCCAGCGTCAGCGTTTCGTCCGCGGATCGTCCGGTGCCGCTGGAGTACGCCTACTCGGAATTGCCTCTGGCCAAGACGCTCGAAAGCCTCGCCGCCGAACGCAAGGCCCCGGTCTATGTCGTCCATTTCACGCAATTGGAGGCCGCGCAAAGCGCGCAGGATTTCACCAGCCTCAATGTCTGCACCCGCGAACAGAAAAACGCCCTCGCCGCCGCGCTGGAAGGGTTCAAGTTCAGCAGCCCTTACGGCCCTGAGATCAAAAAATGGCTCAAACACGGCATCGGCCTGCATCACGCCGGTCTGCTGCCCAAGTACCGGGTGCTGGTGGAGCAGTTGGCCCAAAAGGGCCTCCTCCAGATCATTTGCGGGACGGACACCCTCGGCGTGGGCATCAACGTGCCCATCCGCACCGTCCTGTTCACCCGCTTGTGCAAGTTCGACGGGCAGAAGACCGTCCTGCTCAGCGCGCGGGATTTTCACCAGATCAGCGGACGCGCCGGCCGCAAGGGATTCGACGACCGCGGCTGGGTGGTGGCGCAAGCGCCCGAACATGCCATCGAGAACCTCAAG
>Ga0326728_10016289_pt1 | contig 15205 bp, 8 predicted proteins | sample MB3enrmetagenome_FD_207602 | JGI IMG/M metagenome (GOLD analysis project Ga0326728, IMG submission 207602) | Lab enriched peat soil microbial communities from McLean, Ithaca, NY, United States - MB31MN | ecosystem: Environmental > Terrestrial > Soil > Wetlands > Peat | place: USA: New York...
TCATTTGCGCTAAAGGATGCCATCGGGCGGTTCTCCTATGACACGATCCTGATGGCATTGAACGCCGCCGACGTGCATCTGAACGGAACGGACAATGAAACGTCGTTCATCAAGAACCTTTTGCCTGCGGCGGTCGAGAAGAAGATGGGCATCATCGGCATGAAGGTTCCGGCCCTGGGAAACATCTTCAAGCCGAACGGCATTACAACCATGGAGCAGGCAATGGGGTATGTGCTCACGCTTCCGGTGAGCACAGTGATCGTTGGCATCAAGACGATTGCTGAACTGGAAGAAAACGTGCGCATCGCGCGCACCTTCACGCCATTCGCTCCTGAAGAAATGACCAGGCTGGAGGATCTGACTAAGCCTTACCATGAGGATGCCACCTTCTTTAAGCGCCGGGAGGGGTATTGAAGTGAGAATTACGCGGACGTTTTGGCCGGCGTTTATCGCTGTTGCGGTTCTTGCGAGTGTTCTGCCTGCTCAGGGGCAAGACGAGGCGCTCGCTCAAAGGACCGCTGGACTGAGCACCGCGTCCTCCGTTTACGCATCGCAGGCACGGAAACCGGTGGCCATCCAAGTGGATCTCGCCAAGCCGGAGGGAGCCTATACTCCGATCTATCGATGGTTTGGTTATGACGAAGCGAATTACACTACGATGCGCTACGGGCGCCAACTGCTGCGCGAGTTACATGACCTCAGCCCCGCTCCTGTGTTCATTCGCTTTCATCACCTGCTGACGTCCGGGAACGGAGTTCCCGAACTGAAGTGGAGTTCGACGAATGTCTACAGCGAGGATGCCAGCGGAAATCCTGTCTACAACTTCAAAATAACGGACAACATTTTCGATGCGCTCGTGGCTACGGGAGTCAGACCCATCGTCGAATTCGGGTTCATGCCCAAGGATCTGGCGGCGCAGGTTAAGGGCGGGCACGAACCCTATCAGGTCCACTACCCCGAAAGCGCATTTTCAGGAGCATCGAACAACCCGCCGAAAGACTATCGCAAGTGGGGCGAGTTGGTTCGCGCAGTAACTTCGCATTTTGTCCAGCGCTATGGCCGGGAGACCGTGCTGACCTGGTACTTCGAGATATGGAACGAGCCGGACATTGATTACTGGCACGGCACGCCGGAAGACTATTGGAAGTTATACGATTACGCGGTCGCCGGGGTTCGCGCCGCATTGCCGAAAGCAAGGGTCGGAGGTCCCGCATCGACGGGGCCAGACAGCGCAAAGGCATACAAGTTCCTAGGCGGCTTTCTCGCGCATGTGGCCCACGACAAGAGCGCCGCAAATGGCGGGCCCATTCCGCTTGACTTCATTTCTTTTCACGCCAAGGGTCATCCGGAGCTCGTCGATGGTCACGTGCGCATGGGGCTCGCCAATGAGCTGAGGGGCGCAGCCAAGGGCTTTGAACTCGTGGCAACGTATCCTGAGTTTCGCAAGCTTCCCATTATCCTGAGCGAGGCCGATCCGGAGGGGTGCGCGGCTTGCTCGATGAAGGTGAATCCGGCGAATGCTTACCGGAATGGGCCGCTCTATGCGGCCTATACGGCTGTGGCCATCAAGGAGCTATTTGAGCTTCAGGATCGATACAAGGTCAACCTCCTTGCCATGTTGTCGTGGTCGTTCGAATTTGAGAACAAGGATTACTTTGAAGGATTTCGCACGCTGGCAACGAACGGCGTGGACAAACCGGTCCTCAACGTCTTCCGGATGGCCGGTCTGATGTCCGGAAATCGAGTCATGACGAGCAGCGACGGCGAGGTTCCGCTTGATGACATCCTGGATAAGGGCGTAACCCAAGCGCCGGACGTGGATGCCATTGCGACCAAGGAGGATCGCGAAGCCGCGGTCATGCTGTGGAACTATCATGACGACGACCTACCCGCGGCCAGTGCGGAAGTGGAAATAGCGATTGCGGGGATTCCATCGGGTGTGAAGAGAGCGCTACTGGAGCAATACCTGATCGACAACACGCACAGCAACTCTTACACGGTGTGGAAAGCGATGGGCTCGCCGCAGGCGCCTACGCCTGAGCAGTACGCGCAGCTTATGGCAGCGGGACAACTGGAGTTGCTGAGCTCGCCGGAATGGCTCGACGTGCGCGATGGGAAGGTGACGATCAAATCCGATCTTCCCCGGCAGGCTACGGCGCTGATGCGTTTGACATGGTGAACGGATGGCAATGCTCTTGAGAGAGGCCAGGCAAACGGCGCAATCTCGCAGCGTCGAGACGCGATGGTATTTTGTCGCATTGGTGACCGCGGCCATCGCCATCAGCTACTTCGACCGGCAGACGCTGCCTGTGGCCATCTCGGCGATCGAGCGAACCATCCCGCTGAGCCATCAGCAGTTTTCATGGCTGCAGTTTGCGTTTCTGATTCCCTACGCGTTGATGTATGCGGGAGGAGGCCGTCTTCTGGATTTGTTGGGGACGCGCCGGGGGTTCATGCTGATCATGTTGTGGTGGTCGGGAGCGTGCGCTCTGCAGGGTCTGGCCACGAACTTCGGCTTTCTGCTTGCAGGCCTCTGCCTGCTGGGGATGGGCGAAGGTGGAGCGTTTCCCGCGGCAACGAGAGTCGTGGCGGAGTGGATTCCGATGGAGAAGCGGTCGACGGCGATGGGGATTATCAACGCCGGAACGGCCGTGGGATCGGTGCTGGCTCCGCCGCTGATCGGCGTGGTGCTGATCATGAGCGGATGGCGGATGGTCTTCTTCGCCGCCGGAGCGGCGGGAGTGGCTTGGGTCGTGTGGTGGTTTGCGGCGTACAGAGATGGCAGTGAACGGCCAGTGGCGGCGCCCGATGCCAAGCGGACCGCACAGGAGTTCTCGTTACTGGATCTTCTCGGCGTTCGAAAGGTTCAGGTGCTGGTCTTCGCCAAGTTCATGAGCGACTCGGCGTGGTACTTTTACCTGTTCTGGCTGCCGAAGTATCTCTACGATGTGCGTGGCTTCGATATAAAACAAGTGAGCTACTTCGCATGGATACCCTACGCTGCATCCGGGATTGGGAGCTTTCTGGGAGGATGGTTATCCAGCGCATTGCTGAGTCGGGGGCTGTCCCTGGATTTCTCAAGAAAGTTCGTGCTCGGCCTGAGCGCGCTGTTCATGCCCGTCGTGATTCTGGTACCGCATGTGCCGGCTGCGTGGGCGCTCGGGTTGTTCAGCATAGCGTTTTTTTGCCAGCAGTCATGGTCTGGGTTGATCATGACGCTCCCGGCGGACATCTTCCCGCTCTCCGCGGTTGGAACGATCGCGGGATTGGTCGGATTCGGCGGAGCCATTGGCGGGGCCATCTTTGGCGTTGTGGCGGGATTCCTGCTAAGCCGGGGATTTGGCTACAGCACCCTCTTTCTCATCGTTGGCACCTTTCACCTTATCGGCTTTTTTGTCATCTTGCTCTTCGCCGGCAAAGTGCGGCCGCTTGAGACCCGAGACCTGTACCCAAGAGTGAGCCCAATATGAAGATCACTGAAGTGCGCGCGCGTGTTGTTCAATGGGAGGGCGAGACCACTCCTCTGCCTCCTCACTTTTGCACAAATCCCATGGACTTGGTCATGTTCCGCGAAGCCTCCATGGGCAACTTTGCGTTTCACGGATGGCTCCTCGTGGAAATCTTTACCGATGCCGGACTGGTTGGATTGGGCGATGCCGCCTTGTCGCCGCTGGTGACCAAGGCTTGCATCGATACCTATCTGAAACCGCTGCTTCTTGGGGCAGATCCGTGGGACGTCGAGTTTCTGTGGCAACAGATGTACCGGCGAACGATGGCCTTCGGACGCAAAGGCGTCGGGATGACTGCAATCAGTGCGGTCGACATTGCACTGTGGGACTTGCTCGGGAAATCCGCCAAACAGCCCGTGTACCGGTTGCTGGGGGGGCGCACAAAAAAGCGCATTCCCGTTTATGCCAGCCGCCTCTACAGCATGCCGCTGGATGAACTGCGCGTGGAAGCGCAGCGCTACAAGGACGAAGGCTACAAGGCGATGAAGCTGCGCTTTGGCTGGGGGCCGGTCGACGGCGCCGAGGGAATGCAACGGAACATCGGATTGGTGCGCACAGTTCGAGAGGTGGTGGGCAATGGCATCGATCTGATGGCTGATGCCTACATGGGCTGGACTCTCGATTACGCGAAGCGCATGTTGCCGCTGCTCGAGCCATTCCACCTTCGCTGGCTCGAAGAGCCCCTCATTCCAGACGACACACGCGGCTACAAAGAACTGAAAGCATACGGGCGCGTCCCCATTGCCGGCGGAGAGCATGAGTTCACCGTCTTCGGTTTCCGCGACCTGCTGGAGGCGAACGCGCTGGATTACATTCAATTCGACACCAACCGGGTAGGGGGAATCAGCCAGGCGCGCAAGATTACAGCACTGGCCGAAGCGTATCAGGTGCCGGTGATTCCTCACGCCGGCCAGATGCATAACTACCACGTGGTGATGGCCAGCCTTAACTCACCGATGGCTGAGTTCTTTCCCAAGGTGGACGTTGAAGTAGGCAATGAGTTGTTCTGGTATATCTTCGACGGTGAGCCAGTACCGGTGGATGGCTACATCGATCTCGACGAGAACACGCCGGGACTTGGTCTCACGGTCAACGAAGAATCTTTGAGGCGCTTCAAGATCATCGAGTAGAAATTACAAAAGCCATGATTCATCTGGTGCAAATTCGTAACGGCCTGGCACGGCGCGTCGCGATAGTGGAGGAACCAAATCTTCGCTGCCTCACTGAGGTTGAAAGCGTCTACGAACTCGCTCAGCGCTGCCTGAAAGGCGGACGCGGGCTCAGCGCTGAAGCATTTGCGCTCGCTCGCGGGGAAACTCTCCCGTACGACGCGGTCTACGCGGGGACTTCCGAGTGGCATTTGCTCGCGCCCATCGACGTGCCGGAAGAGCCCTCGCGCCTGCTGGTTACGGGAACCGGGCTTACCCATCTGGGAAGCGCGAAGGACAGGCAGGCCATGCACGCAACCGAGGCGCAGAAGGTCGCCGCGAAAGTTGCGGCAGCAGATGAAGCGGTTACTGACAGCATGCGAATGTTCCAGTGGGGCGTCGAGGGTGGTCATCCCAAAGAGGGTAAAGTCGGCATCGCGCCGGAGTGGTTCTATAAGGGCAACGGCTCCATTCTGCGCGGTCCATTCGAGCCGTTGACCGTGCCGCACTATGCCGAGGATGGCGGCGAAGAGGCTGAGATCGCGGGTATTTACATCATCGGCGACGACGGTGCCCCCTATCGTATTGGTTTGACTCCGGGCAATGAGTTCTCCGATCACAAATTCGAAAAGCAAAATTATCTGAATCTCGCCGGCTCCAAGTTGCGCACTTGCAGCGTGGGGCCGGAACTGGCTGTTGGCGCGGATTTCCGATCGATTGATGGCGAAGCGCGCATTCTGCGCGGCACGGAGACCGTGTGGTCGAAGACCGTTGTGAGTGGCGAGGAAAACATGTGCCACAGCCTCGCCAATCTCGAGCATCATCACTTCAAGTTTGACGGCCATCGCCAGCCGCGCGATGTGCATGTGCATTTCTTCGGCGCCCACTCGCTCAGTTTTGGCGATGGCGTGGCGCTTCACGACGGAGACTGGATGGAGGTGCGCTACCGGGGCTTCGGACGGGCCCTGCGCAATCCGGTCCGCATTCAGACAAAAGACGCGAACCGCCTGGTATCAGTGCGCTCGCTCGCCTGATCGAAGAAAACGAAAGGAGATGACTTTGAGTGAAAGCGTAGCAATACTCGGCCTGGGCACAATGGGCTCCGGCATGGCGGCTAACTTGCTCAAGGCTGGAGTTTCACTGACCGTATATAACCGCACGCCCGCAAAGGCGCAGGCGCTAGTAAGCACAGGCGCGCGCTTCGCCGCGACGCCAGCAGCGGCCGCGAAGGACACGTCGATTGTCATCGGTATGCTGGCCGACGATACGGCTTCCCGCGCGGTGTGGACGGGCAAAGACGGCGTGCTCAACACCGTCCGGCCGGGCACTGTGCTCATTGAATCGAGCACGGCCAGCCCCGCGTGGATCGAAGAGCTCGCCGGCCTCGCGGCTCAGCACGGAACGGAGCTGCTGGATGCTCCGGTAACGGGAAGCCGCGTGCAGGCGGCGACGGGCCAGCTCACCTTTCTGGTCGGCGGCAGCGAAGCTGCGTTGCAAGCGGCGACCTCGGTGCTGAAGTGCATGAGCAAAGAGATTGTCCACCTCGGCCCAACCGGCTCCGGCGCCAAAATGAAGCTGATCAACAATTTCTTGTGCGGGGTCCAGGTCGCGTCTCTGGCTGAAGGCCTGGCATGGGTTGAGCGCAGCGGCCTCGATACGCTTAAGGCTGTCTCGATTCTGAACGCCGGCGCGCCCGCCAGCCCGCTGCTTGGCGCAGTTTCGGAGCGAATGATCAACCAGAATTACGCTGTGAACTTTCTGTTGACGTTGATGGCTAAGGATATGCGCTACGCGCAGACTGAAGCGGCAAACTGCAACGTGAATCTGACCACGGCCGAAGTCTCACTCGCTTTATTTGAAAGAGCGATTGCCAACGGATACGGCGATCAGGACATGGCATCGGTGATCGAGCCACTCCGAGCCAATAAATGACCGCTTTGCCTGCCAAAATTCTGATCGGCTGTCGAATCAGGTACATATTTCGTCCCTGGATCGGATTTTGGCGAGGGGCAGCACTGAATGCCTTGCTACCGTAAGAGGTATTCGAGCCATTTCCGCACGTCAGAGTAAGGGATCACGCATCACTTTGAATCTTCTCAGTGCGCTCTGAGTCGCCGCAGTCCGTTATTGAATTAAGCCGACGCGCCGCTCCAGGCCTGCAAAGCGAGGGTCGGAGCGCAGAGGGTCAAGACATGGATCGATCATGAGATTTGTGAGTCCCTCGTCATGCGTCTGATATGCCTGTTCGAGCCAATCAAATGCCTTGTTTTTCTGATTCAACCCGGCGTAGACGAGCGCAATTTCGTAAGCACCGACGCCATCTGCTCGCACGTGGCCTTCCAGAAGCGCAATTGTTCTCAACGCCGCATCTGGCTGACCTGCGCGGGCATAGGCATTGCCCAAATGGCCTAAAGCATGCGGACTGTCGCCATCCTTGAGAAACTCCACGATGGACTGAGGATACATATGCTTCTCGGCATAAATATCACCCCAGAGGAATGTGTCCTCGGGGACTTGGACGCTCTCCGAGTGAACTCCGTTAAGCAACGCAAGCGCCTGATCATATTGCCGAGAGAAATAGTTGACGAACCCCGCGTTCCTAAAGGCGCGGCCCGAGACCGGATCCAGTTCCAATGCGCGATTTGTTTCCGCGATTGCATCGGACAATTTGCCCGTTCGCAGAAGGTAAATCGCAAACTTGTCATGAACCAGCACGGAATTTGAATTGAGTTCCCGCGCCCGATTGAATTCCTTTGCGGCGGTGGCCCAGTCCCAATTCAAATCCATCGCTGCATCTGCAAGTTCGAGATGGCCTTCAGGCAGTGAGTCATCCAACTCGACCGCCCGCGCCGCCGCGTCCTTTTGCCGGGAAAATGCCTCTAAGTAACCCAATCGGCCAGATTCACCCATCCAGCCGTAGCAATCCGCCAATGCGGCATATGCCTGAGCAGCGTTGGGATCTGCTTTAATTGCCTTCTGAAAGAAATCGATTGCTCCATTTATGTCACCTGAATTCAAGCGAAGCTTGCCCTGCAAATACATATCCTGGGCAAACGGTTCCATGGATCGCAAATGGGCCAAGCGTGCTTGCTCCTGGGGAGTGACATTGATGCTTACCTCGTCGGCTATGGCCTGCGCCACCTCTCCCTGCAAGGTCAAAACGCTCGTAATATCACGAACATAAGAGCGAGACCAGATGGGACGGTCAGTCCTGACATCGATCAGTCGGGCGGTTATTCTTATCTGCTCGCCTTCGCGCAATACAGAACCCTCGACAACGCCTTCGACCTTAAGCTCTCGAGCGATCTCGGGCAGACTCTTCTTAGATCCCTTGTAACTCATTGCGGATGTTCTTGAGATGACCCGCAGCGCAGAAACCTGGCCCAAGTCGGCAATCAACTCTTCTGTCACTCCATCCGCAAAGTAATCCTGTGCCTGATCGCCAGAGAGGTTTTCAAGCGGTAGAACGGCGATTGAACGAATCGACGACTGCGAATTTGAATCGCCACGGGATCTATCCAACGCCCAATAACCGGCCAACGCGCACAAACCCACTCCAAGCGCAAGCCCAGCGAGTATGAATGGCTGGCTGCGGAGCGTCTTCCAGGAGAAACGAGACGCCGCATGCTGTTCCTCTTCAAATGTCCTTTTGTCAGGAAAGGGAGCCTGTTCCTGCTCTGGTATTGGACCGGATTCACTCCGCGACAGCGCACTCGGGGTTAAAGATCGGAAACGAAATCTCGGAACGTAAGAACCGATCGGCAACTCAATCCGAACCACGGACTTCTTGTTGCATTCAGCATAGAATTGCGCAAGCTTTCTGCGAACTTCGGAGGCCTTGACTCGCACAATTGAGTCGTTTGCTGTGTCGTAAGCTACCGGGCGGCCGAACATTTCGGCGCCGATCATTCTTTCGCGTAAGGATTCAACTTCTCCGCGCAAGGCATGATCAACAATCAGCCCGAGGAAATCCTGAGCGCGTTTGCTGCCCGCGAATGCCGGACTCTCCATGATCTCCTGAAGATGCTGGTGAACCAAGGAAATGCGTTCATGACTGAGTTCACCTGATCCCCGAATACCGGAGGTGATCGACATGCCTCACTTTCCTCTGGCGTTCACTTTAGCACACAGTAACAATTGGTGATTTTAGGGCAAATATCCACGTAACGTCGATAGGTGTAACATATTATAAAATAATCACTTAACCTCCTTTTCTTCGAGCAAACTGCAACAAGCATTCAAATTTCCTCATTCAGGTGATTGAATGGTTGCGCTGATCGGATAGCGTTCGAGTTTATCTGGTCAGGGAAACGTTTTCTTGGAGCAATCGGCGGGTGCGCCAAATGGCTGGGCTGGAATCAGGGCACGGCCCGCAGGAGACGACCTCCAATCCACGTGGGAAATGGCATTGGATTCCGGCCGGCAAAACGCAAAGGAAGGCCAGTGAACTCGGGACGAGCGGTTATTGGAGAGGCAAGACAAGCCGCGGAAATCCCTAACAAACTGGATGTCCTAGGCTGGCTATCACGATTGCAGAGCTTATGGCTGGACGCCGACATTTACGTCCGGGTTTGAAAAGTTCCGAATGAACCACACGTTGATCTGACGCAGTTCACCCGACACAGTCCATTGCTTATGTTTGGTGGGCATATAACACGAACACCTCCCCCAAGGAACTCACCGGGGAGCAATGAAGTTGGACCATTCAAAAGGGAGACAAAGGAGACGCTATGCGAGTCGATCTTTCAAGATGGATAGATTGCCTGCTAATGGCAATTCTCGCGGTGCTTTTGTTTGGCACGGCCACCCGGAGCAACGGGCAGGATATCAACGCCTCACTCAGTGGAACTGTGACAGATACAAGTGGCGCAGTCATACCGGGAGCGCAGCTCACTCTAACAAACGAAGCAACTGGCGTTGCCTCCAAAGATTTATCGGATTCATCGGGCCTGTACTCATTCAGGAACCTAGTTCCAGGCAAGTACGATTTGAACGTGACCGCAAAGGGGTTCAGGTCTACGGATCATAATGGCATCGAACTAGCGGTGAACCAGGCAGCCCGCTTGGATTTGTCGCTTTCCATCGGTCAAACCAACGAGACAGTGACCGTGATCGGCGATACCTCGCTGATCAACTATGAAAACCCAACGCTGGAAGGCGGCATGAGCCCCGAGGCGCTTCAGGACATTCCGCTGGTGGTCAATGGCGCGCCACGATCCTCGGTCGAGATCGCAACTATGTTGCCTGGCGTCACCTCCGCCGGCGGCAACAATGCCTTAAACGCCCGCATCAACGGCGGAGTCGCCACCGGAGACGAAGCGGTCGTCGACGGTGTAACCGTCTCCGAAGGCTATATGAACCAGAGCGGCATGGTCGCTCTGCAGTCGGACTTCGGAATGTCGCCCGACATCACCAGCGAAGTTCACGTCCTGACCGCCAACTATGACGCGCAGTACGGAAACTCGACTTCGGGCCAGCTGATTATCGAAACAAAGAGCGGCGGCGATCGTTTCCATGGCGGCGGCTACGAATACATCCGCAACGACTTCTTCAATGCAGAGCAGTACTTGGGGCGTCCGGTAGGACCGGGATTCAAGAAGAGTCCTGATAAGCAGAACGACTTCGGCACCTACATTGGCGGTCCCTGGTATGTCCCCGGATTTCATGGCGCGAATTCGTTCTTCAAGGGCTACTTCTATTTCAACTGGGAAGGTTTCCAGGATCACGGCGGCGCGGTGAGCGCGACTGACTCGATCGCGTCGATGAACGACCGCAACGGCAACTTCAGCGCCTGGGGTAGCCAGCTGTATTATCCCAACGATCCGGCGCATTTTGGCGCCGACGCCGGAACAGCGATCGATTACAACGGGTCCTACAACCAGATAAACCCCAAGTACGAGGACCCTATCGCTAAAGCCTGGATGGCGGCATTGCCAACTCCTACAAACAGTAATGAATTAGGCAACTATTTCATTCCGGTTTCAGGCCAGGGTTCGCTCACTAACAGCGAGAATGTTTACTTTGCCCGAGCCGACCTCGACATCGGCCAGAAAGATCACCTTTACTATACTTACTGGTGGCAGTACAGCGGCATCAACACCGCCAGCGACCTGCCATTGGCACTCTCGAACGCCCAGCCGGCATCCCCTGAGAACGCGCCCATTCAGCGCATCAACTGGGAACACACCATCAGCAACAACATGACTAACCACTTCGCCTTCGGCTACCTGAACCGCAACGAGGGTTATTATCAGGCCGACAAAGGTTCGAGCCTGCCGAAGGTTTCGGGCGTGGCAAGCACCCAGGACATGCCCACGATGGCTTTCACGAATTTCACGCAGCTGGGCGACGATGCCCCGGCCAACTCAGCTCTCGATGTAACCACGCGCGGCACCCTCGGCTTGACCGACGTCTACACGTTCGTGCACGGTAGGCACACGTTCAAGGCCGGTTACGAATGGAAAAAGGCCGGCACCAGCATCCATAACGGCACCAATCGCGGCGGTACGTTCAGCTTCTCCCCGACGACCACGGGCAAGGGGGGCGTCGGCGGCGACGACATGGCCTCCTTCTACCTTGGCGCTGTTTCACAGGCCACAACCACTTACTACAACATTCCGGCAGAGTATCCTCGTCAGAACGGCGACGCTGTTCACTTTGGCGACAGCTGGCGCGTAACCCGAAAGCTGACTGCAGACCTGAGTTTGCGCTGGGACTACATTTCTCCGTTCGCCGACAAGTTCGACAACCTGACGTTCTTCGATCCGGTCGGCACAAACCCCGGCGCTTACAACACAACCACCGGGACTTACCTGCCTGGCCGTCTCGCGTACGCCGGAAGCAAGTGGGGCACCGCCAGTTACGGGGCTCCCTATCCTGAAGTTCCGTTCAAGAGGGGCTGGGCGCCGCGTGTCGGCTTTGCCTACACGGTCGACGAAAAAACCGTTGTTCGGGCCGGCTATGGCATCTACTATGGGCAGGCCTTCTATCCCGGATGGAATGGCGGCATGAGCCAGGACGGCTTCAACAAGAACGTAAGCGTCTCGCAAACTCCGAGCGGAATTTCGTACGTTCCTGCGATATACCTTTCCAACGGCATTTCCGCGACCCAGACCGGAGCGACGGCAGCCACCGTCAGTTCCAGCTTCGACAACGGTTCATCGCCCAGGTATCGGCCACTGGACGGCAACAAGCGGCCCTATTCTCAGCAGTGGAATATCACAGTCGAGCGCCAGCTGCCGAGCAATTTCTTCGTGACCGTGTCCTACGTGGGCACAAAGGGCACCCACCTGCCTTCGGAGCTGAGCCCACTGAACGTTCTAAACCCGAACAATCCGCAGGTGCAGGCGATCGGCGCACATCTGAACGACCCGCTGGAGGGAAATTCATTTGGCGTCACGGCTCCGTACCAAAACTTCCTGTCGGATATGGCCAACTACGGCTGTCCGGCGACTGTTGGACAGGCCCTGTTGCAATATCCGATGTTTTGCGGCGTGCAGCAAGGCCAGAACGAAGAGCATGCCACGTCCATTTACAACTCCTTCCAGGGAGAGGTGCAGCGCCACCTCAGCCAAGGCCTCTTCGTGCTCGGCACCATTACTGTGCAGAAGATGCTCACCGACGGTACCGACAGCGTGCAGGCAGGCGGCAACGAAGCTGGCCCCACTTATCAGGGCAACCTCGCCATGTTATCGCCGTTTAACGAGAAGCCGAGGGCGTGGTCGCTGGTGCCGGACAACGTTCCGGTGACTATTCAACTCACAGCGATTTACTACTTGCCGTTCGGCCAGGGGAAGCAGTTTGTGAACAGCAGCGGTGTTTCCAACACCATAGTCGGGGGTTGGCAGGTTACCCCCCTGTTCCACTACGACTACGGCCAGCCGTTCTCGTTCTCTTCCGTCAGCTGTGCGACCTCCAACGATGCTCCCTATCTGCGGGAAGGCTGCATTCCGGGCATCCTGCCTGGCCAGACGGTGCAGTTGCACGGGCGCAACGGGTACAACCCTGGGAGCGGCGTTCCGTACTTGAACCGGAATGCACTCGAGCCCTCGTCCGCGTTTACGCAATTCGGTTACACCGGCTACGGCAGTTCGGAATCAACGATCTACGGCCCGGCTTGGAAGAACCTCGACATAGAGCTGGCAAAGGACACGAAGATCGCCGAGAGAGTGAACTTCAGGATCTCCGCCAACTTCTTCAACGCAGTCAACAACCATTCTCTGATCAACTCGACTAACGGCAACGTAAACAACGGTCCCGAGGTGTCGTTCTTCACAGACGTTTCAAACAGCGCCTTCGGAACCTGGAACGGCGGCGTAAGTGCACCGCGTACGATCCAGTTCTCCGGACGACTGGAATTCTAAGACGTAGCCTTGCTGTCTTGACCTCCCGCGTCATCTGACCTCTCGCACAGGCCGGGTGACGCGTCCTTTTCTCGGGAGCCGAAGCCATAATCGATTTTTATGCTCCGCAGTCGGAGGCAAAGCTTGCTGGCGTGAGGTGCGAACATCCAGGAGCAGCAGTGCAACAGTGCGTGCGGCACATTGCACTTCCAGTAGTTATGGCAATCTGTAAGATGGTGCAAATATCGAAATGCCAGCAGCAAACAGAATTCGCGGGGACGGCCCGACGCGAAAGACGTCTCGCGTTTTGTTTGCCGCCTGCGGGATCTTGGCGGTATGGATGCTGCTCGAAGCCGGCGCGGCCGCTCAGAACAATTCAGCACAATATCAGCAGACTGTTGTTGCTATCCAGCAGCAGATTGAAATGGGCAACTTCGATCGGGCGCGGACCATGATTGCCGCTGCTGACAATCGATATCCGCACGACGGCGGGCTCGCGAATCTCCTGGGTGTCGTCGAGGTTGAACAGGGAAACAACAGTGAAGCGCGGGAGCATTTTTCCGCGGCCATAAAATGCGATCCGAAGCTTTCAAGCGCTTACATGAATTTGAGCCGTCTCGATATGCTGACCGCTGCAACCGATTCTGCGATGAGATCCGAAGCTTTGGCGCTCAGTGAAAAGGCTGCCCAACTCGATCCCCGGGATGACGAAGCAAATTATCAAATTGCAATGATTTTCGTATGGGAAGAGAAGTATCCTCTCTCGCTAAGTGCATTGAAGAAGCTGAGTCCACACGCTCAGAATCAGGTCGGCGCGCAGGCGCTTCTATGCGCCGACCGGGCTCAGCTCGGCAGTCGCAACGATGCCGACGGAGCAGCCAAGGCGCTCGCCGCCAATTCCGATCTCACCGAACAGGACGCGGACACGTGCTTGCCTGCGCTTCTCAAAGCGCGCCGGGCTGACCTGATCGCTGTAATCTTCTCCGCCTCGAATGCTCGCCAACCGCTATCTGCTTCGGGGCTTCGCACTCTTGGGCTTGCCGAAGAAGCCAGCGGAAAGTTGACAGAAGCGCGAACTACGCTCGAGCACGCCTTTACGGCCGACGACACCAAAGAAATTGTACTTGAGGATCTTGCCCGGATAGCAAAGGCGCAAGGCGATGAGAAGGGCGCGCTCGGCTACCTTGCCCACGCACGGGATATGCTGCCCGACAATCCAAGTCTTTCATACGAATTCGGCGCGATCTGCTTACAAATGGGACTCTACGGTGAATCGCGTAAAGCTCTCGATGATGCGGTTAAACTTGCTCCCGATAATCCGCAATACAATCTCGGTCTCGGAACAGTGATTTCATTTTCTGAAGATCCTTCTCAGGCGCTGCCCTATCTCACCAAATACCGCACCCTTCGGCCACAGGATCCGGCAGGCATGTTCGTGCTCGGCGCAACATATTTCAGAGCAAAGGACTTTGACAGCGCCGTTCCGTGGCTCAAACTGGCGACCTCCGATGCAAACACTTCGGCGGATGCCTATTTTTACCTTGGGCGGATCGCGCGCCAGGAAGGTCGTTCCGACGAAGCCGTCGTGGACCTGAACAAATCGCTCACTGCCCGACCCAATCATCCCGATGTGCTCGCGGAGTTGGGACAGATCTCTGTCGCATCCGGGAACTATGCCCAGGCGACTAGCTATTTCGGCCGCGCAATCCAATTGGAGTCGGATAACTACGCAGCAAATTTCGGCCTGCTCGAACTCTACGCGCGTACCAACGATCCGCGTCGCGAGCAGCAGTCCAAACGGTTCGAAGAGATCAAGGGCCGCATGGAACAGTGGAATCGGGACGCGATGCGAGTTCTCGAGATCCAACCGAACGCCGAAGCTCACTCACCGAATTAGATGAACCCGCCGAATTCACTAAACAACAATTGGAGTAAGAGCATGTCGCAAGAAAGTCTAGTCACCGGAAGGTTGAAGTTTCGCGTTTCTTTCGTTCTCACAATGCTCGTCTTATTGGCAGTGTCATCCGGGGCAATTGCACAGAACCTGAGTGGACGCTGGGCAGTCTCACGCAAAACTTTGGACAATGGCGAACAGGACAAGGCAATCCTTGAGCTGAAGCAAAGTGGCGACCAAATCAAAGGGGTATTCCGAGCGATGGGATGGATTAAGCCGGTCACGGGAATCGTTTTGGGAAGCCATTTCAAG
>Ga0326728_10016292_pt1 | contig 15203 bp, 11 predicted proteins | sample MB3enrmetagenome_FD_207602 | JGI IMG/M metagenome (GOLD analysis project Ga0326728, IMG submission 207602) | Lab enriched peat soil microbial communities from McLean, Ithaca, NY, United States - MB31MN | ecosystem: Environmental > Terrestrial > Soil > Wetlands > Peat | place: USA: New York...
CATTGGAAAAAGCCAGGGACACCGGGAGGCCGACAGCCACAGAACGTATAAGGCTGGTACAGGAAACGGGAGAACAGTACGGTTTTCTTATTTTCCTTCCTGTCTATCGGAAAGGGATGCCGACAGAAACGGTCGAACAACGAAGGGATGCGCTTGAAGGGTTCGCCCTGGGAGTCTTTCGTGCAGGCAACATCCTCTGGGCGGTATTGGGTAAAACCCAGTCCGTTGGACTTCCATTTGATCTTCTCGACTTTTCAGCGCCGACGGAACGGCAGCTTCTCCATCACTGGTCAGAGCGGCTCGAAGTCTATACTTCATGGAAGACACGCTTTTTCCCGGTTCCCGCACCGTATTTGGGAAAATTCTCATCCGCAGGCCGCGAGCTGGCAGTGGTGATTACCGCTGGCCCGACCTACATGGAGCGGCACTACCGTCTTGACTACTGGTTCGTCCTGCCCGTCGGCTTTTTACTGACCTTCGTTGTAACCTTATACATCCGAGCGCTCCTTGGACAACGAGCCCGGCTTGCACGCGCCGTTCTTGATCGGACAGCTGAACTAAGAGAAAGTGAAGAGACCTTTCGCCGCCTCTTCGAGGAGTCGACTGATCCTATTTTACTTCTTGAAGACAGCGGGTTCATAGACTGCAATCCTGCCGCAATGAAACTCTTTGGCTACCGGAAAGAGCAAATGCTGGCCACCAGTCCATGGCATCTCTCACCGCCTACTCAGCCGGATGGCAGCGAATCCGTTGTAAAAGCGTTGGAGATGATCACGTTAGCGAGAAAAAACGGTCATCATGCATTTGACTGGGTCCATCGAAAAGTCGATGGATCAGACTTTCACGCGGCAATCACGCTTGCCCCAATCATTGTACATGACCGACAACTCATCCACGCTACCATGCGCGACATTACCGAGCATAAAAGGGCAGAGAAGGCACTGTATGAGAGTGAACTTCGCCTGAGAACTATCCTGCAGACCGCCAGTGAAGGGTTCTGGCTAATAGATAACGACACTGTAACCATGGATCTGAACGCTAGAATGTGCGACATCCTGGGCAGAAATCGAGAAGAAGTTCTCGGAAGGAAAATTTTTGACTTTGTGGATGATGAAAACAAAAAGATTTTCGAACACCAGACCAGATTGAGGGCACAAAGAGAAATTGGATCATACGAGATCGCTCTATCTTGCCCCGATGAATCGCTTGTTTTCTGTCAGTTCAATGCAACGCCTTTACTTGACGAGGGAGGGAACAAAGTCGGATCGTTTGCTATGGTGACCGATATATCCGAGCGCAGGCAGGCCTTTAAAAAGCTTCAGGAAATCCCGTCCATGCTTATTGCCGCGCAGGAGGAGGAAAGAAAGCGGCTCGCTTCGGAACTGCACGACAGCATAGGGCAGACGCTTGCCGCCCTGAAATTTCATATTGAGTTCGTCCTCATTAACTTCACGACAGGCCAAACAGAACTAGGCATTCAGGCCATCGAAAAGCTTATTCCCTTACTTCAGCGATCGATAGAGGAGACGAGAGCAATATATATGGGACTTAGGCCGAGAATGCTTGAGGATTTCGGGGTTATTTCCGCCTTGCGATGGTACAGGGAAGAATTGCTCAGGCTGTATCCCCAACAGCACATCGAGTTCGACACAAGTCTTCAGGAACACGAAATTCCGAAAAATCTGCATATCCCGATCTTCAGGATAGCCCAGGAAGCTTTAAATAACGCATCGAAGCACAGCAAAGCCGAATGGGTTGATGTTTCTCTTTTACTTGACGGGAACGGCAGCATCGGGATCGTTGTTTCTGATGACGGTGTCGGGATGGATGTTGACTATTTACTTGAGAGCAGCACGGCGAGAAGTTTGGGGCTTACCGGCATGAGAGAGAGAGCGGAAATGACAGGCGGTAAATTTGCAATCGAGTCTGGTCCGCACACAGGCACGACGATTCGTGCCAGCTGGCCGATTGAGGGACCGCTTCAGGACGTGGAACACTCAACTCGCCGGAACTAGGGCCTATCCGTTTTTATAGTTTAGATCCGCCGCGTTCGGGAGTTACTATACCTCTCCCACCTGGCGTTATGCGGCGTACCGTCCGGAACCTTCTATATCCAACCCATATTCTATTTTCGCCGTAGGCACGGTCAGACTCAAGGATGTCCCAAGCCGTATGCTGAGCTACCGGTCCAATCAAACGTTAATTAGTATCCATCCGGAAACCCCGGATGAGATGCAAAGAGTTTCCAATTCGGAAAGAAGGCATTTTTCGCCCGGGCAAGGAAATCAAGGGTTTGCGCGGAGGCATACATAGGTACGCCGCACAAGAAAACCCGAAGATTGATCCCGCCTTGGCGGGACCAGGGCGGAAAAAGGCACTTTCCGGATGGAAACTAATTGGCCTTGCTATTCGTTTTCCCACTCGCAACTTGCCCCAATAACCAATTGACCATCAAAAGAATAATGGACGCTTTGGGGGCCGTGTAACTTTTACACGGGAAAAAAATTCCTGAAATTTCCAATGGATTTCCAATGCCCAACAGAAAATTTAGCGATAACAAATTGTTGCATCTTTTTACAGCCGGAAGCCAGTAGGAATTTTTCGATTCTGGCAGGATATTTTGATGTATTGAAATAATCCCATCAAGGTCTGCGCATGCGGCCCTGAAGATGAAAGGCTGGGACACAAGTTCAGGGACCCGCGCGAGCTGGCGTTGAAAGCGATGCACGAAATTCGCGGCCAGCTGAAGTTGCAGTTCGAGATTTCCCAGGCCCTTTTCGATATGGAGGCCGTCAAAGAGTTTCAATCGGAAGTCCTGGAGGTAATCGGAAGTATCTCACCCGACGCAAAAGACGAAATCATCCGCAGGCTCACAGAAACAAGTGCTCTGCGATCGGCTCTTGATTTCAATTGATGGAAAAGTTCTCCAAAGACGAAACGCCGGTGCCAAAAAGAAATGGGCGAAATAGACAACGGAGGCTTTCCCGCTCACTGCTCACCGTTCACCGACTTTAATGCTTGAACGCTCTCTGCCCTGTGAGCACTATGGTCACACCGGCTTCGTTGCAAGCATCGATGACCTCCCAGTCTCTCACGAAACCTCCGGGGCCTGCAAAATCTCTCGCATATGCTCGATGTGAGATTGAAGATGGAACACTCCCAGGCCGCCGATCATGCTCTCCAGAGTAGGATATTCTCCCAGAGACGAGCCTTTGAACACCGGAATATGCGCTTTACGGTCAAGCTGCCCAGCTGATAATCCCTCGGCAAACTTCGATATGCGGTCGTATTCCGCTTCGACTTCCGAGAGGAGCTGATCAAAGGTCATCCGTGCCCGCTTTCCGGAGAAAAATGAATTTCCGGGATCGATGTCTATCGTGGGCGTATCTTTGTCCAAGAAAGCCCGAAGGACAGGCAGGCGGCCAAGTTCATCGGGGCCCCAAAGGTGGGAAAGAATTTCTTTTGGCGACCAGCGTCCCGAGGGGGCACGAGAGGCTTTGCCCTCATCCAGCCCCTCGCATACTTTTTTCAGTTCGTCCATCTTCTGCCGGATATTTTGGGCCAATTGGCTTCCTGTTGAAGCTGCCATCTTTGGGTGCCTCCTTTTTCGCTTCTTTTGTCGAGCCTGGATCTCCTGCGATGTAACGTAAACATCAGGGGGAGGATAGGAAAGATGGCATGCAGATGCCTTGTTGCGGGCTGGATCAAGAGAGAGGCTTATTCTACCAGGTCCGGGAACAATTGTGCCCAATTCTGTCCACAAAGAGTGTCGAAATAACCTCTCAGCTCATTTTCCACTAATTCGTTCAGTGCTTGAACGCCCTCTGCCCCGTCAGAACCATGGTCACACCGGCTTCGTTGCAGGCCTCGATCACCTCCCAGTCCCTCATGGAGCCTCCGGGCTGAACAACCGCCTTTATGCCCTGGCGAATTCCGACATCGACACCGTCTCTGAACGGGAAAAAGGCATCGGAGACCATCGCGGCGCCTATGAGGCCCGCCCTGGCTTCGCGGGTGAGAGCATCTATTTCTTCTTTCAGCTCCTTTGCCCGCTCCCCTTTCTCGATGGCAAGTTCGAGGTCCTTGTAAGGAATCTTGTGCCTGTCGAAACAAAGAGCGTCAGCGTATTTCTGGTAAGCCTTATAGACGGCGATTTCGGCGACGCCGACGCGGTCCTGTTCGCCCGTGCCGATACCGACCGTACATTCATTTTTTACGTACAGGACCGAATTCGAGGTTACACCCTGCTCTACGAACCACCCGAAAAGCAGGTCCGCCATTTCCTGCCCGGTCGGCTCTCTGTCGATTTTGTAGGTTTTGCCCTGGTAGGAGGTTTCGGCCGGTTTGAAATCTTCGGCGCTCCTGATCCTGTTGAGCGGAGACTGCTGAACGATCAGGCCGCCGTCGATAAGGGATTTGAAATCGACGAACCGCATAGCGATGTAGTCGCGGAGCCGGTCTATCCTCGATACCTGGATGATGCGCAGGTTGGGTCTTTTTTTGAGGACCGGCAAAGCCCCCTCCTCATAGTCGGGGGCGGCGACCACCTCCAGGTAGTTTTCCGAAATAAGCTCGGCTGTATCCTTGTCGACAGGGCGATTGACAACGAGGCATCCGCCGAATGCGGCAATCCGGTCGGCGCGGTTCGCTCTGTGGTAGGCGTCGTAAAGGTTTGCCCCAAGAGATGCCCCGCAGGGATTGTTATGCTTGAGGATTACCGCAGCGGGCTTTTCCATTAAAAATTTCAATATATTGAGTCCGTTGTCCAGGTCGGTCAGGTTGATCTTTCCGGGGTGCTTGCCTTCCTGCAGCATGTCCTCTTCGCCAATGGCGCTGACAAGGCCGTTTCCAGGATCTATGAAGCGGCAGGCCCCAAGCGTCAGATTGCCCCCGACCATTTCGTAGAGGGCCGCCTCCTGGCCCGGATTTTCCCCATACCGCAGCCCCTTTTCAATCAACTCACCCGTTTTTTCATCCGGAAATTTCCAGGAGCGCTTTCTATAGACGAGGGTCCGGTCTCCGAAGCTTACTCTCAGCGAGTCCGGAAAATGGTCCTCCATTACCGTGCGATACATTTTCTTCAGATCTTCGGCCATTGATTCCTCCTCCCCGAGCGCTAAAGTTTGCACCACTTGTAAAACAGTGAGAGACCCAAAAGCAAATAAAACTTGATACCCTTAACGGATGGGTTTATTCCGGTTTCAGTAGATACTTCAACTACGATAGAAAGGAGCGGCATTTTGAAGAATTTCCAAGGACTCGGGTCGGCCACCCTCATCGGCAGCATGCCTCAAAAGGACCGGGAAAGCGCAATCGAACTCCTGCTTCGGACTGCGCCGCAGATACCCGCCTGGCCGCAGTTTCCAGCATTCCCCGCCGAGCAGATGATGGTCCAGTATGTCGAGGGTTTGCCAGGGCTGGTCACCGAAGAGGGCAGGCAGTTCGTGAGGTCCGATACACCGGAATTCGACACGGAAGCGCTTCTCTTTTATGAACAATATCTGGCCGTCGATGAGGCACAGCTCCAGGTTGACGATTCACGCTTCCGGATGGGTGAAGAAACCGGCGCAACTTTCCGTCTTTTTCTCAGCAAGATCAGGGACGCCCATTCATCCGCCGTTCGCGCTCTCAAAGGGCAGATAGTCGGCCCGTTTACACTCCTGAGCGGGATGAAGGACCACGAAGGCCGCGCCCTTATTTATGACGAACGGTTTCTGGACATGGTTCCGAAGCTTCTGGGACTCAAGGCGAGATGGCAGATCGAATTCATGAAAGGATTCGGGGTCCCGGTAATTATCTTTTTGGACGAACCCGGACTGGCGGGGTTCGGATCTTCGGCATTCATCACCATATCCGCCGAGCTGGTCGTGAGGCTTCTTACCGAAGTAGTGGAAGCTGTTCATGGTGCAGGAGCGCTAGCGGGAATTCACGTCTGCGCCAACACGGACTGGCAACTGGCGTATCAATCAAATTTCGACATCATCAATTTCGATTCCTATGAATATTTCGACAAGTTTGCCCTCTACGGGAAAGAATGCCTCGGGTTCATGGCCGGGGGCGGCAACATAGCCTGGGGAGTAGTACCCACATCGGACCTCGAAGCGATTCGCGCCGCGACCCCGGAAAGCCTCGCCGACAGGTGGAAAAATAATGTGCAAAAACTTGCAGCGGGCACGATGTCGATAGAAGAAGTTATCGCACACTCGATTTTCACTCCGAGCTGCGGCTGCGGCAGCCTGCCCGAGGAGGACGCGGAACGGGTGTTCGATCTTCTGAGGGGATTTTGCAGGATAATTCGATAGAGTCGCATTCCATAAATAATGCGATATCCACTGAGACAGCTCCTCACGTCCCTTTGGGACACTCTGAAACCATGAAAAATTCGCAATTTCTGTAGGGCTGAGGTGCAGGCTTCCAGCCGCGACGAACTTTTCGTAAGAGGATTTACAGGATTAAACGCAAAAGACAACAGGAGGAAATGTGAATCGAAACACGGAATGAGGAGAGCCTGAATCCATCCTGTCCCTTTTTTCTATGCCAGCAAATTGCCCGAATTGTATTGCAGCGTCTTGACAAACGAGTTATATAGCACTAGGTTTCTTTAGCACTCTTTTATGGTGAGTGCTAGCAACAGAGGAGTCCGAAGGTGCTTGAACTTACGCAACGCGACCAGATCGTATTGGAAGCCGTGATCACCGATTACATCGAGACCGGCGAACCTGTAGGTTCCAGGACCATTTCCAAAAGAAGCATCATGAACGTAAGTCCTGCCACTATCCGCAACGTTATGGCGGATCTGGAGGAAATGGGGCTGCTTCAACAGCCGCACACATCTGCGGGACGAGTTCCGACCGTGAAGGGACTTCGGCTTTATCTGGATTCGATAATGCACTCCAGGCAGCTCGAAGGACCCGAAAAAGATCGGATTCGGGGTGCGCTGCAAACCAAACCGCAGGATATCAGGGAGTTGCTGCGGGGGACGTCGAAACTGCTTTCGCAATATTGCAGGCAAGCCGGAGTTGTACTGTGGCCCAAGCTGACGATCACATCTTTCAAACACATCGAATTTCTTCGCCTTGGACCTTTTGACATAATGGTAATCCTTATATCGAAGGCCGGCCTGGTTCATCAGACACATATCGAATCCACGGAAGAAATCACCCAGGCCGAACTCGACAAGTACAGCCGGTACATAAATGACCTACTCCAGGACGTGCCTTTGTCGATGGTCAAGGAGCGCCTTCTGGAAGAAATGGAAGGCCAGAAAGCGATTTTCGATCAGCTTTTTTCGCGCGCCCTGAAAATGGCCCACCAGGCGATTCAGGATACCGATGAGGAAAGCGAGATTTACATAGAAGGCAAAACAAATCTTCTGGATAATCCGGAGTTCGCCGATGTCGAGCAAATGAGGCGGATACTTCAGGCCTTTGAAGATAAATCCAGGATGATACGCTTGCTGGACGAGACTTTAAAGGTTTCGACGGGGATCCAGATAATGCTGGGGACCGAGGGTGAATTGCGTGAATGGCAGGAAATGAGCCTCATTTCCGCTCCCTACTGGCGGGGGAGCACCCCATTGGGTTTGCTCGGAGTGATCGGTCCTTTGCGAATGGATTATTCCAGAATTATACCGATTGTTGAGTTTACGGCTCAGTTTTTAAGCCAGATCCTGGAAATCACGGACGAGAGTTGAGAAGTCGAATTCAGTCGTTTGTGCAAGTCTCATTTGCCGAAAGTGAACTTATATTCTCGTTATTGAATACTATGAAATGGAGGAATCAGTTTGATACCCGTTGAAAGAAAGCCTGCCGGCAAAAGTGCCGATCCTCAAAATCAGGTTGAAACCCCGGTCGATGCTTCGGAAGCCACTGAAGAAGATTGCCGGCAACTTCTCTCAAAACGCGAAGAGGAACTCAAGGAGGCTCAAGACCGGATACTTAGGCTTGCTGCGGAACTGGACAATACGAGAAAACGGCTGGAAAGGGAAAAATCCGAGGGCATATCCTACGCCAACGAAAGCATACTGCGTCAACTGACCGAGGTAATAGACAATCTCGAGCGGGCTGTCGAGCATGGAGAAAAGGATGAGACTTGTGAGGGGCTCCTGGACGGCGTACGAATGACTCTCAAAAGCTTCATCGATCTGCTTGCAAGGTTTGGCGCGGCGCCCTTCGAATCGGTGGGCCAGAGTTTCGATCCTAACAGGCATGAGGCGGTCATTCAGGAGCAGAGCCCCGACTACCCGGATATGACGGTTACGAGAGAATTCCAAAAAGGCTACACATTAAGGGACAGGCTCCTCAGGCCCGCAAGGGTCGGAGTGGCAAGAAACGTAAAAGAGGACAAATGCTGATATCATGGTGCGCACGATAGAACGTGACTTCTCCAGATCAGGATTTCAGGTAAACCCAAGGAGGCACATAAATGAGTAAAGTCATAGGAATCGACCTCGGGACTACCAATTCAGTGGTAGCAATTATGGAGGGAAAGGAGCCGAAGGTTTTGACCAATGCGGAAGGCAGCCGGATCACCCCTTCCATGGTGGCATTCACTGAAAGCGGTGAGCGGCTGGTAGGCCAGGTTGCCAAGCGGCAGGCCATAACCAATCCCGAAAATACCGTTTCTGCGGTTAAAAGGCTTATCGGCCGCAAGTTCGAAACACCGGAAGTCCAGTCCGACATAAAAGTTCTTCCCTACAAGATCGTCCGCGCCCCTAACGGAGACGCTCATATCCAGATTCGAGGGCGCGACTACAGTCCGACTGAAATTTCGGCTTTCATTTTGACGAAAATGAAGCAAACGGCGGAAGACTACCTCGGAGAAAAAGTGACCGACGCCGTGGTAACAGTACCTGCCTATTTCAATGACAGCCAGAGACAGGCAACCAAAGACGCGGGTAAAATCGCCGGTTTGAACGTTTTGCGCATTATAAACGAGCCGACCGCCGCATCTCTTGCCTATGGCCTGGATAAGAAAAAGGACGAAAAAATCGCCGTATTCGATCTTGGGGGCGGGACTTACGATATTTCCATTCTGGAAATCGGCGAAGGCGTGTTCGAGGTCAAATCCACCAACGGCAACACGCACCTGGGAGGGGAAGACTTCGATCAGCGAATAATCGACTGGCTGGCAACCGAGTTCAAGAAGGACTACGGCATAGATCTCAGAACGGACAAGATGGCCCTTCAGAGATTGAAGGAAGCGGCCGAACGGGCGAAAATCGAGCTGTCTACGACGATGGAGACCGAGATCAATCTGCCTTTCATCACGGCGGATGCTTCAGGTCCGAAGCACATGAACATAAAGCTCACGAGGGCAAAACTCGAATCGATGGTCGAAGAACTTGTCGACCGGTTGGTTCCGCCCATGGATCAGGCACTCAAAGATGCCGGCCTTTCTCGCAGCGAGATCGACGAGGTGATACTCGTGGGTGGTATGACCAGGATGCCCAGAGTTCAGCAAAAGGTGCAGGAATTCTTCGGCAAGGAACCCCACAAGGGCGTGAACCCGGATGAAGTCGTCGCGATTGGGGCGGCAATCCAGGGCGGTGTGCTCAGAGGCGATGTCAAAGACATTCTGTTGCTCGACGTTACCCCGCTGTCGCTTGGGATTGAAACGCTTGGCGGCGTCATGACCAAGCTGATAGAGAGAAACACCACGATTCCGACCCGAAAGAGCCAGATATTTTCGACCGCAACGGACAACCAGACCGCGGTCTCCATTCATGTACTTCAGGGCGAGCGCGAAATGGCTTCTGATAACAAGACCCTGGGAAGGTTCGAACTGGTGGGAATTCCTGCCGCTCCCAGGGGCATCCCGCAGATTGAAGTCACCTTCGACATAGACGCAAACGGAATCGTGCATGTATCAGCCAAAGATCTGGCGACGCAGAAGGAACAGTCGATTCAGATCACGGCCTCCAGCGGCCTTTCAGATCACGAGATAAAGAACCTGGTGCGGGAGGCCGAGCAACACGCCGAAGAGGACAAGAAGAAGCGCGAACTCGTGGAGGCGAGGAACCAGGCTGATACGCTCATCTACAGCACCGAGAAGACGATTCGCGAGATGGGGGACAAGCTCGACCAGAAGACAAAATCGGAGATCGAAGAACAGATCTCGAAGCTCAGAAGCACTATGGGCGGGGATGACAAAGACGCCATTCAGCGGGATGTAGATACGCTCATGCAGCTCTCCCACAAGGTAGCGGAGGAGGCCTACAAGCGGGCGGCCGGCGCACAGGGGCAACAGGGGCCCGGCGGAGAATCCCAGCAGCAGAAAAAACCGGACGAGGACGTGGTTGACGCTGATTTCGAGGAAGTCAAGAAGTAGGGACAAGGGCGAAAATTTCCCATTTAGTCTTTCCTTGAAATGTTTTCCGATGTATTAAGGGGCACGCGAAAAGCTGTGCCCTGTTTATTTTCGGATTCAGTAAACCAACAGATCCGGGATCTGAGGGATAAATCGAGTCCCCTTCCTGAAATTGGGACCCGGGTTTCTGCGTGAGGTTTTCTATGAGAACAAACAAGAAAGGAATTTCGGCTCTTTTCCTTATTTTTCTACTAAGTCTCGCTGGTTGCGGGGGCGGCACGAAAGAGCCTCCGGACCTTTCGTCCTCATTCACCACTGTTACCCCACCCGAAGCCGAAAAACTCTATGGCCAGGCAGAGGGGGCTTACCGCGCTGGAAAGATCCCCAATGCCATAGGCATTTGGAACCGGATCACCGAAACGTATCCAAGTACAGCCGTAGCTGCCAGATCCATGAACAGAATCGGGGAGATCTACCTGTCAGAGGGCCAACCCGACCTTGCCGCCAAGTATTTCGATTATCTGGTTTATGCCTATCCGACCTGGGATGGGATCACTTCTGCGAAACTCAACCAGCTTAAGGTCTTTTCTCTGACAGGCAGGAAGAAACAGGTTATGAAGGAGGCCGTTGCGCTTTGGGAGCAGGCTGCCGATCATCCCGAGGTACGTTTTGACCTGGCCGGGCTGATGATGGAAACCTACAGCTCCGAAAATGACATTGAAACTGCCTTTGACTGGAGTTCTTCAGGCTTTTCGGTTGCTGACACTCCGGAACGGAAGAAAAGCCTGACCAAGGAGACAAAGGAGATCCTGAGCAAAGCTGATGAAGGACTTATCAAGAGGCTATATAAGAAGAACCCTTCCGATTTCATGAAGGTTTTCCTGGATTTCCGCTACGCTGAGATCGAAATTGCAAAGGGACAGAGAGAACAGGTACAAGAGCAGCTCAAGGCAGCCCTGGCCCAGAATCCCGGACATCCCCTCACCCCGGAAATACAGGCAGCCATCAGGGGCACTAAAGTCTCCACAACCGGTATCCCGCTGAACCCCAACAAAATAGGCGTCATGATTCCTCTGAACGGCCCCAACTCAAAGTACGGAGACATGGTTATCCGTGGGCTCAATCTGGCGGTTTCCGACTGGAGAGATGCCCATCCGGGTCAGAACGTCACCCTGGTGATTAAAGACCCCGGCTCTGAGCGAGAAACCGCTGAGCAGTCGTTTAAAGAGCTGGCCAGAAAGGAGGGTGTACTGGCCATAGTCGGGCCGCTTGGCACTCAGGCCAACAAGACGGTGGTCCCTCTGGCAGAACGGGATGGGATACCGTTACTGTCGCTTACTCAAAAAGAAGACAATGCAGCGGAAAACTCGTTCGTTCTGCATGTGTTCATCGACAGCCGAGACCTGGTTAAAACCCTTGTCCGCTACTGCCGGGAAAAACTCAAATATGAACGTTTTGCGTGTCTTTTCCCCGATGACCGCTATGGACAAAAGCTCTCCAAAATCTTTGCCGAAACAGTGCAGGAGCAGGGCGGAACTATGATGGCCAGCGCCTCTTACCTGGAAAAGAGCACCGATTTCACCGGGCCTCTCCAGAAACTTATGAATATAGCCAAAAAAAACGCTCCTATGGCTGTCACGGAAGGAACTCCTTTCGATGCCCTCTTCATACCGGACCAGGTGAGCACGGTCTCTCTGATAGCCCCGCAGCTTCCATATAACAACGTAGTAGGCGTTACCCTTCTGGGGACCAATCTTTGGAGCGAGGCCCCCCTGGTGCAGGCGGGAGGCGTTTACGTCGACCAGGCCCTTTTTGCCACTTCCTTTTACCCGGAGAGCCAAAACCCGGAAGTTAAGACCTTCACTGATAAATTTTCATCGGTTTACAACTCTAAACCTACTTACCTTGAAGCGCAGGCTTATGATGCGCTCATGATGCTGCTTAACGCCAGAAGCTCTTCGGGGGGCACAGAGGACCGCAATTCTTTATTCCAAAATCTGCTGCAGATGAAGCGTTTCCGGGGAGCTGCTGGAAATTACGTCGAAAATCCACAGGGAGATCTGGAGCGGCAATACACCGTTCTCCAGGTGGTGAACGGGTCCCTGAAGCAAGTTTATCCGTAGTGACATTCACATCGAAGTATTAATTAATGCTTGACTAGAAACCGATTAGTCTTATAATGTATACGGTTTGAGTTTTATAGTAAACGACATTGAAAAGTTGACGTCATTCCAGCGCAAATCGGAGTCCAGACGGCCACTACTGGATGCCGGCCGTCGCTGGCATGACGGCTTACTTAGGCCGTTTACTATAGTTAGTAGAAATATGAAGTGAGGGAGACGGGAATATGCCGATCTATGAGTATGAATGCTTGAAATGTGGGAAGACCACTGAGGCGATGCAGAGATTTTCCGATCCGCCGCTGACGAGGTGCGAACTTTGTCAGGGCAGCCTTCGGAAGCTAATTTCCATGAGTACTTTCCACCTTAAGGGTTCAGGTTGGTATACAACCGACTATGCCGGTAAGAACCAGAGTACGGCGAAACCTGCGGAGAGCAAACCGGATACCGCCCCGACCAAAACGGAGAGCACATCTTCGACAAAGGAACCGTGAGGTCCAGGCAGGGATTGCTGAATTCAGCATTCATGGAACAAGCGGAGCGGGCTAAAGGCCCGCTTTTTTTATTTGGGGGGAAAGAGTGAATTCCGAGAGGGGCCTTTTGATCGTTTTTACCGGACACGGAAAAGGAAAGACAACTGCAGCCCTGGGGATGGCTTTGCGGGCGGCGGGACACGGTATGAAGGTGCTCTTTTTACAGTTTATCAAGGGTGCGTGGGCTTACGGTGAACTTCAGTCATTGGGGAAAATAGAAGAGATTGAGATCAAACCCCTCGGGAGCGGCTTCACCTGGAAAAAAGAAAACCTCGAAGAAGACCGGGGCCTGGCCGAATCGGGCTGGGAGGAGGCTGTTTCGGAAATCAAGCGCTCTCGTTATGATATGATCGTTCTCGATGAACTCAATGTGGTCCTGTCGTATGGGCTTTTGCCCAAAGAGGCGGTAGTGGAGACCCTGAAAAACAGGACGACCAAAGCTCATATCGTGGTGACCGGCAGAAACGCCCCCGACGAACTCATCGCAATCGCAGACCTGGTGACCGAGATGACGGAAATAAAGCATCCTTTTCGGGACCGGGGGGTGAAAGCCGGGAAGGGAATCGAGTTCTGAGAAGATCAGGAATGCCTCTTCAAAAAGTCAGCCACCATTTGGTTGAATTTTTCCGGCTGGTCCAGCGGGGAGGCATGGCGGGAATTTGAAATGACCGCCAGCTCAGCCTCAGGCATTTTGCTCACGTAGGATTGTTTGTAGCTCACAGGCGTGTAATCCTGGTCGGCGGATATGACCAGAGTCGGACAGCGGATCTCGCCCAGGTATTTGGAAACACTCCAATTTCGCAGCGCCAGAACCGAATTGTTGTAGGCGCTTTTATCGTTTTGAGCCCATCGGTTTATCATCTCTTTGCGCAGAGACTCCTGCCAGCTTTCGGGAAAAAGTCGACCCGCGAGGATTTCAGCCATCTTCCGCATGCCGAGAAAGCGGACAATCAATCTGCGCTTCACAAATTCAAATTTTTGTCTCCACGTTCGCAACACGAGTTCCGGACCGCTGTTGACTATAACCAAGCTCCTGACCAGTTCCGGGTAGCTGACCGCAGTCTGAAAAGCGATCATACCGCCCATTGACAGGCCCACGATGTGGGCGGGCCAGGCGTCAAGGGTCCTGAGCAGCCTGGCGGTGTCGTCGCAGAAGAGTGAAATGCTGTATGGACCAGGAGGTTTGTCGGAGGCCCCTTGCCCACGGTAGTCATATGTAATGACCCGGTAGTCTTTGAAAAAATAAGCTGTCTGCCCTTCCCAATCCAGCGCACTCATGCCCAGGCCGTTCAGAAAAAGAACCGGCTTCCCCTGCCCTCTCGTTTCATAATGAAGCGTGATATTGTCGATAATGATATCCGGCATGACTCAACCCACGATCATGCAAAGCACATCCATCACATTTGTGCGTGTCGGACCGGTGATCAAGAGGTCCCCTATCGCTTTGAAGAAATTATAGGAATCATTTCTCGACAGATGATCCATGGGATTCAAGCCTTTCTGCGCCGCGTTGCGGCAGGTAAAGGCGTCAGCGAAAGCGCCGGCCGCATCGGTTGGGCCGTCCGAGCCGTCGGTCCCAGCGCTCAGTACCGAGATGTTGGGCCACCCATCCAAACAGAGAGCGGCTGCCAATGCTAATTCCTGGTTTCGGCCGCCTTTGCCCTTGCCCCTGATGGTAACCGTTGTTTCACCCCCGGCCAGAACACAAGCGGGTGTACGGATCGGATTTCCGGAGGAAACGATCTCTTTTCCTATCGCGGTGAAAAACTGCGCGATCTCGCGGGCTTCGCCCTGAACATAAGAAGAGAGAATCAAAGGAGCGTACCCAAGCTCGGCAGCCTTCTGCGCCGAAGCGAACAAAGCGGCGCGATTGCTTCCTACAACCAGGTTCTGAACCCTTTCGAACACAACATCCCCCGGCTTGGGGGTGTCTTCCGTCAGCCCGCTTGCGCCATCCCGCAGTAGTTTTAGCACGGAAGGCGGAAGTTTTTCGGAAAGGCCGTATTTTTCGACGATCCGGATGCAATCGGCAAACGTGCTCGGATCGGGAACAGTCGGACCCGAGGCAATCACATCAAGAGGATCTCCAACAACGTCCGACAGGAAGAGAGAAACGACCCTTGCCGGGTAAGCAACCTTTGCCAATTGCCCTCCTTTGGCCAGGGACATATGCTTGCGCAGTGAATTAAGCTCGAAAATGGTGGCCCCGCACTCCAGCAAAAGCCGGGTGGTAGCCTGCTTC
>Ga0326728_10016293_pt1 | contig 15203 bp, 14 predicted proteins | sample MB3enrmetagenome_FD_207602 | JGI IMG/M metagenome (GOLD analysis project Ga0326728, IMG submission 207602) | Lab enriched peat soil microbial communities from McLean, Ithaca, NY, United States - MB31MN | ecosystem: Environmental > Terrestrial > Soil > Wetlands > Peat | place: USA: New York...
GACAAATTCGACAATTTCTATCCGCTCCCCCGGTTCAGTCCTCTCGGGCTCCGCCGCCATTGCCTTTGCGCGGGCCTTGAGTATCCGCTTCTTCTCGGTCTCATCCGGGGACAATCCTTTGTCGAAGGCCTCTTTGGCTTTTTCCATACGCCGGCGCACCTCGACCCAGTCGACGGACCTCTCTCTTTTCTCCTTGCCGCCTTTCATGCGACATCCTCAAAACCGGCCGACCTTATTATCTCCATGAGCCTTCCCGCGGTCAGGCCCTCGGTGCCGGGAACGACCTCATCCGGGAGCCGGCGGTGCAATAGTTCAAAGGCATTCTTGAAGTGCCTGGCCGATTCCTCCCTCTTCCCCTGACGAAGGGCCAGATTACCCAAGAGGAGGTGGGCAGGCACGAAGTCCTGATCCACGTAGAGAGCCCTCCTGAGATCGGCGGCGGCCTTTTCGGGTTCTCCCTGTTCCTGGAGAATAGTGGCACGCAAATAATAGTGACCGGGATCTCCCTTCTCGGCTGAGATCGCCCTTTCACAAAGACTGATTGCTTCCGAAAGGTTTCCCTGGTTGGCAAAGATCCTCGACAGAAGAGCCGCTGCTTCACCAACCTTGGGCCCTTCTGAAAGCAAGGGTCGCAGCTTCTTGATCGCTTCCGCATAAAGGCCTCTCTCGTAGCAAAAGAGGGCTTCATCATAGCGATCGGGCCTCTTGTTATCCGGCTGACTTTCTTCCGTCGTCAAAGCCGTGCCGGCCGGAGGCACAATCTCTTCCTCAACGGGCGGCTGATGTCCTGGTGACCAAACGGGTATGATAGCCTGACGTGGAAGCGTTACCGCATCGTCGGCGCGAAAACTCAACGTTTTTGCGGATGTCTTAGGGCTATTCCTATAAAACGTTGCCCCCTGAAAGCTGACAGCCTCGAACTCGCGGAACAAACCATCAGAGACCTCGCTCGGGCTCACGATTAACCAGCCCCCTTCGACGAGGCACATCTTGAGTCTCCGGATTACGTCCTTCTGATGGCTCGGAGTCAAATACATGAGCACATTCCGGCACAGGATCAGATCCATTGCATTTGTGGCATCGGGGAACGACGGATACCCGTCTTCGACCAGATTGTGGTACGTGAAGGTCACCCACTTTCTGATCTCCGGAAGCAGCTCGAAACGATTGTCTCCGGTCTTCGTGAAAAACCTCTCCCTGACCCACTCGGGTGCGTCGCGGAAAGACCAATTTCCGTAGATACCGGTAGACGCCTTTTTGAGGAAGAGCGGATTGATGTCCGTGCCAAGGATGCTGACATTCCAGTCTTTCGGGTCAGACATCATTCCGCTGAGAAGAACGGCAATCGAAAAGGGTTCCTCCCCACTGCAGCAGCCTGCTGACCACATTCTCAGGTACCTGCCCGCGCTTCGCCTGAGGGCCAAAAGCTCTGGAAAAACCCGCCCTTCGAGAAAATCGAAGCACGTCTTGTCGCGGAAAAAATAGGTCTCTCCGACGGTGAGGTGCTCTGCGAGAACCTCTATCTGGGATTTCGTAGGGGCAGAGGAGATGAGCCATCGTATGCCCGATAGCGGGTCTTCGAAGCCGAACTCGCGCACGGCCGAGCGCAGACCCCTTTCTAGATCATCTCTGCGTCCCTCGGGAAAATAGAGACCCGTGCGGCACGAAATGATGTCACTCGCCTCTGCGAGCAGAGACGCGGGGATAATCGTTGCTCTATTTTTCAACCCTATTCCTTCAGAGCCTCTGCAAGAGTCCTTTCTTCTTCAAGTGAGAGAAACCTTTCCACATCATGGATCAAGAGCATGCCATCCCTCAGTTTCACCACACCTTCGACATGCTCCAGCCCGGGGGTTATATCCGTCGTCTCAGTAATTTCACGGTCGGAGATTCCCATGGCCCCGCTTGCGGAGTCAACCGGAATTGCTACCGTCCGTCTCGATGTGCGCGCGATGATGAAATGGTCCTGCAGCCCTATCTCCCTTTGGGGGAGGCGGAATCGCCTGCGCACATCGAGGACCGGTATGATCTTGCCCTTCAGGTTGATAAGGCCCAGAACAATTTCCGGGGCCTTCGGCAGGGGTGTCACGTCGAGCGCAGGTAAGACCCTCTCTACTGCATCGAGATGAAGGCCGTAGCGCCGATCATCGAGAAAAAATACGACGAGTGACTTCTGCTTCATGGAGTCCGTTTCCATCCAAAAGCCCCCCTAAAGGGAGGTGCACCGAGAATAGATTCTTACATTTCGGCTTGAGAGACCATTATACCACAATGTGGATTTTTGCTTGTTCTCTTTTCAAATCAGCCTGCTTATGCGAGAGCGAGCCGAGAGGGCTTCGGTCCGCGACCCCTTTTATTCTATGTAGGCAATAGGTGTGGGAAGGGCCATGGCCGGTTGCTTCGGAGAAGAATGCCGTGCAACGGATTAGGAGACATCGCGAGAGAAGACGCGCAGGACAACAATGCGTGAAGCCCAACATGAGACAGTTTGTGCTAAACGGTCTCTAGTCTTCAGGGCAGAGGCCCGAAAACCCTTGTCTTTCCTTGGCGTGAGAAATGGCAACAATAGACAGGACGTTGACCGGCCGAAAGACCCCTCTTAATTTGTTCAATTCGCTAAGGGCGAAACTCTCGAATGGCGTTATTGAATGCCGCTTGAAAACTTCATGGATTTGAGAGGCGTACAGATTACGGAGTACAGGAAGTCGTCCTCTACCCACTCCCCCAGCCAGATCTTCATGATTACACCCATAGGGCCCGAGAACCCCTGCAGTCAACATTAGCCTTGGCAATCTTCCCAAGGTCGATCGTGCCGGGCAAGTTTTGGCTTGGTAGCCACCTTACTCGTGGCATTCGTTGAGAATTGCAGAAAGCCGAAACGCGCCACTTGCAGGTGCACTCCTCGAGAGAGACATCTCTACAGACTGTAAACATTTCGTGCCCGCACAAGGGTGATCTTCTATACTATCGTGAATTTCTCTTTGACCAGCGCCCTTCTTAACTGCTTCGCGCACCGCTCACTACAAAGCATGAAAAGGACGTCGTTGCCCGCTTCTCTTGCCTGGGAACCGGAAGTGGGCACCATGGCGGAGACAGTCCTGGCGTCGTGTGTAAGCTGTATCCGGACAGCCGATCCCCGGTAGCGCTTCATGTCGGTCCCCTTTTGTGCCTTCGCTCCCAGAGAAAACACCTCGGTATCACCGGCTATAGTCTTGTTGCACCAGGCACAGATATGAAACACGTCTTCATCATCCATGATTGCAAACGTGGAGATTTTCTCGCATTCCCACGGCGGCATGCCACAGTCGCCGAACGTGTCCTTCTTCTTGGTGCACCTTTCGCAAATCTCCCAATGTTCGCATGCACTGCCCTTGGCGACTGTCCTTCCGCACTCGGTGCACCACATGTGACCGCAGTCCTGACAGAGCCCAAGGGTGATGTCCTCTATCTCGGGCACCTCTTCGCAGTCTCCGGTGTTGCTGCTCCCGCACTGAGGGCAGTCTCCCACGAATATGTCAGAGACGAAGTCGTCTGCCGACGTCGCACCCGATTCCTCAACGGCTTTCAATAGCTCGTTCTGGATTGCTTCGGGAAGGGCCTTGAACATTTCGAGAAAATCGTCTTCTTCCTTCATGTGCTCTCCTTTCGGAGCCCTCTTTGGGTCGTCGTACCGCCCCGACAGATCCACGGTGGACAGGGGTAGAGTTAAAGAATAGCATGTAAATGGTCATTGGGTCGAAGGCTGTTTCGCTCGCGCTCAAGCTGAAAAAAGGGGAACAATACGGGTGATGGCGGCCGGAATGACACCTAGACGACGGGCAGGGAGACGGCCCCTTGATCTCTCTGCCCATTCCCGCCGAAGGGGAGCAACTGTCCTATGGTGACTTGAGGCTCGATAAAGGGGTGTCCGCCTCGACATCATGAAGACACTCATGCCGACCCAGGGGGGAAGGCGGGCCCTCTCAGGCCCGCCCAATCTCATCTACTTCTTTTTGGCTTTCTTGGCGGGCGCTTTCTTTGTCACGGCCTTCTTCGCAGGAGCCTTTCCTTCGGCCGCTGCCCTGAGCGTCGCTCCCGCAGTGAACTTGGGGGTTTTCTTTGCGGCGATCTTGATCTCTTTGCCGGTCCGGGGATTTCTCCCTTTCCTTGCTTTCCTCTGCACGACGGAGAACGTCCCGAAACCGACGAAAGTGACCTTCTGCCCTTTCCTGATACTCTCAGCGATGGAATCCGTGACGAGGGCCAGGGCCTGACCCGCGGCTTTCTTTGAGATCTTGATCTCCTCTGCCACCTTTTCGACGATTTCTGCCTTGGTCATTCTCGCTCCCTCCTTGATTCAGATATCTATGGCCATCAGGCCCTGGATCAGGCCTGTCCGTGGGTATCACGAGAGTCTACGACAGTCGTTTCGGGAAATCACCAGAAATATGGCCTCGAGAGAAGACTTTTGCAATTACTTGGACTCAAGCGGGGAAGTTCCAGCAGTGGTTCGTTTGCGCATTGCCGTCGGACCGGGGACGCTTCACCAGGTCCCTCCGGCCCGAGATAGCCCGTGGGGCTGAGCTTGAGCCTTCATCTGTCTCCCCTGGGGTGATGCCCCTGGCCCCATCAGGGCCTATAATCTCTCTATGAGGAGAGATGCCGTAGGTCCTGGCCTTGTGTTCGTCGTCCAGGAGCATCACGCCACTCACCTCCACTACGACCTGCGCCTCGAGGTGAGCGGCGTGCTCAAGAGTTGGGCTGTGCCCAAGGAGCCCGTCATGGATCCGTCTGTGAAAAGGCTCGCGGTGGAGGTTGAGGACCATCCCCTCGATTACGCCTCCTTCGAAGGAGAGATCGAAGAGGGGGAGTACGGAGCAGGCCGTGTCATCCTGTGGGACCAGGGCGCGTACGAGAATGTTCTTGCCCGCAAGAACCCGCCGAAGAGCATGGAAGAGGCCCTTCGCGACGGCCACGTGGAGGTAGACCTTCACGGCGAGAGACTAATAGGGAGATTCGCCCTCATCCGGACCCGTTTCGCCGGCAAGAAGCAGAACTGGCTCTTCATCAAGATGAAGGACTGAACCCTGACAGCGGACCGAGTCACTTCTTGGGAGGCCCCCCCTTCTTGCGCCGCCCGTCTGGCGACGTCGGTGAGCGTTTCGGCCTTGGCTTGCCTGACGGCGATGTGCGCTTCCCCGGTGATGCAGCCCTCTTGCCTTTGCCCCCCGAGACCGATGGAGCGTCTGCTGATGAGGCTGAAGGGCCAGCGACGGGATCCGGCTCCAGCTCGATGCCGAAAGTGGCTGAAAGGTCGGCTCCCTCGATGATCCTGGAGCTCTTCCTTGACGCCCTGGCCAGGAGCTTTTTCTTGTGGCCGGAAACAGCCTCGCATATGAGATCGCCCATCTCCACGTTCCGCATTCTGAAGAAAAGCTCCGGGCTCTCGTCGAGCCGCGCACCGATGCCGTAGAGCGCAGCGGCAACGTGCTTGCACATACCGGCCCAGTCCGGACAGGAGCAGCTGAATTTGATCTCAGTCGGCGAGGGGAACATGCCCGAACCCTTATAGGTGAAAATCTCCCCTATCGCCTTGGGAAAGCTCCCACCGAGGAGCTCCTGCAGGGATTCGAGCATGCCCTGGCACTGGTCGAGGATTGCGCGCCACACGCTCTTCTTGAGGCCGTTTATGTTTATGGCGACTTCGTAGGGCTTCGACCGCGATCCCTGGACAAGGGCGCGCACCTCTCCCGGGTCGATCTGAAGGTCAAGGACTGCGCCGTTGCGGACGTAGCTCCGTCCCCTGCCCATGCGGTTATGGTAGTCCGCGTACCGCTCAAGGTTGAGGTTCCACGCCTTGCCCCACCACGTACGGGCGATCGCCGTGCCCTCAAGAATCACCGGCTTTATCTTCGGGTTCTTCCTGGACAACTCCTTCAGTTTCTTTGCGGCCCTTGCCTTCTTTTCGGCAACGGGTACGTATTCAGGAAAATAATCCCAGCGTGACATGGTCATGCTCCTTAACAGGGTGAGTGGACGGGCGGCATTCCAACACGGTCAGACGGATAAGGAGAAGAGTTCGATCAGCTCGTCGTTATTCATCTCCGTTATCCATTCCTCCCCGCCTGACTGAATGACGTCCTGAGCCAGCCTTACCTTTCCTTCGATCATCTTGTCGATCTTCTCCTCGACCGTCCCCTCCGTGAGAAACTTGTGGACGAGAACGCTCTTTCTTTGACCTATCCTGAAGGCCCGGTCGGTGGCCTGGTTCTCGACCGCGGGGTTCCACCAGCGGTCAAAGTGTACGACGTGGTTCGCCGCGGTGAGGTTGAGGCCCAGCCCCCCTGCCTTTAAAGAGAGTACCATGAAGGGCACATACGTGGAGCTCTGGAACGTATCCACCAGGTCTTTTCTCTTCGCCACCGCGGTGCCGCCGTGCAGAACGAGGCCTTCCCTTCCGAACACGCCGTCCAGGAACGCTTTGAGGGGTTCGGTGATCTCTCTGAACTGCGTGAAGACGAGGACCTTCTCTCTTTTTTGAAGGATGGTTTCGCAAAGCTCTCTCAGACAGCTGAACTTGCCGCTTTCCTCTTCATCGTACCCGCCGGTGCCGAGGTACTGGTCGGGGTGGTTGCAGAGCTGTTTGAATTTCATCAGGGAAGAAAGGATCAAGCCCTTTCGCTGCACGCCTTCCGTCCGCTCTATCGTCTCTCTGAGTTCACGGACCATCTCTCTGTAGAGGAGCAGCTGTGTTGCGGCGAGCGGCGCGTAGGTCTTCATTTCGATTTTTTCCGGCAGGTCGGCTATCACCGTCTTGTCCGTCTTCAGGCGCCTTAGAATGTAGGGGCTGATGATCCGCCTCAGCCTTGCGTAGCCATCGGGAGATTGACGAAGCTCTCCCGCGAATCTGCGGAATTGTTCCGCGCTGCCGAGCAGCCCCGGGTTGATGAAATCAAACAGCGACCAAAGATCGGAGAGCCTGTTCTCCACCGGCGTGCCGGTCATGGCTATCCTGTTTCGGGCCTTCAGCCGCTTGATGCTTCGCGTCTGCTTCGCGCCGGGGTTTTTTATGGCCTGGGCTTCGTCGAGTATGACGCAATGCCATGGGCGCTCGCAGAGCCACTCGTACTTCTGCACCAAGGAGTACGTGGTGATGACGAGGTCGGTCCCGGCAAGCGAGTCGGCGGCCGTGGCCTCTGTCCTTCTTCCGGCAGGCGCGGCGGGGTGTGCAATGGAAAAGACGAGGCCAGGCGCAAAGCGGGTAAGCTCGCCGTCCCAGTTCGAGATGAGGGATGCCGGGACGACGAGGAGGCTTGGCAGGCGCGTCTGCCGGGACTTGATGATGCTGAGCAGGGCTATCACCTGAACGGTCTTTCCGAGGCCCATATCATCCGCCAGGCAGATTCCCAATCCCAAGAAATGGAGAAAGCAGAGCCAGTTCACACCCTTCTGCTGGTACGGTCTCAGATCGGCCTTTAACGCCGTTCCCGCCGGCGTAGCGTCGATCAGCTCGGGGTTTCGGAGTTTTTTCAGCACGGTGTCGAGCCATGCGCCGTTCGCCAGTTCGACATCCTGCGGCTCGTCGGCGATGCGCAAGAAGGACGCGGGGTTGAGCTGCATGCGCATTGCGTCCCTGAAGCTCCATTCGCCCGCGGCCAGCATGTCCCGCGACTTTTCGTACGCCTCGAGCGTCTGCTTCAGCTTCTCCGGATCCACCGCCACCCACCTGTTCTTGATCCATGCAAGACCCTCTGATTTCATGAGCAGCCGCCGGGCTTCGTCTTCGGGGATGACCATGTCCCCGAGAAGAAGTTCGGCCCTGAAATCAAGGATCGCGTCCATGCCGACCTGAGAGGGCTGCTTGTCCCCGGAGGTGATGCGAAGTCTCACTCCCTGAGCGGACCCTTTCCACCAGTTCGGGATCCTGCACAGTATGCCGGCGTTCTCGTAGACCGGGATCTCCTTCAAGAAGGTGTATGCCTCTTGAGCGGTCAATGAAAGGGGGTGAAAGATCTCTCCCGATTCCACCATCTGGCTGATCAACCTGCTCTCCCTGGCGGCAAGGTGGACCGTCGAAAGCAGGTCAAGAAGTTTTTCATTCTCTCTGCCGAATTCTTCCAGGGCGTATTTCAGGGGGAGATGCCTGGACGCACCCTGGGCGGTGAGCCCTGTCGAATACGTGGCCAAAAAGGCGAAGGGGGCGCCGCCTTTTTTGTTTTCGACCAGATGAAAATAGACCCTCCCCACCAGGTGCACGTTCGGGCTGTAAGACCTTATGAACTCGTCGGCGGTTCCTTTGTAATGGCTGATACCTTGCGCAAAGCATCTGTTCAGACCGTCCCACACGGTTTCAAGAAGATCTTCATTCAAATACTCGGCCCCGGTCATGAGAGGGGCGCTGTCGAGGATTGTCCGGGCTTCGTCCGGCGGGAGAGGCACCTTTACGTGCTGTCTCAGCAGTTCCAGGTCGGGCGTCATCCTTAGCTTCTCGGCGAACAAGCCTCCAAAGGCGCGCCAGAAACTGAGCGAATCAGAAAGGTGAATGGATTTCTCGCTGAACCCCAGGAAAAGAAATGCCGAGTCCTTGTCCTCTCCGAACCGCCGCGACACCTCCTGCTCCAGCAGCTGCTGGCTCTTTGAGACTCGCTCCCCCGCGTCGGACCGCTCGAGCTCGATCTCGCCGCCCGGCATGACGACTGCACTCAGCTCGCGGTTCATGATCTCATCTGCCTTTCCACGTTAAGTCGCCGACTCCGCATGATTCCCAAAATATAGAATTATGTCTCGCCGGTCAAGCCCCTGTTTGCCACAACCCCTATTCATCCCGGCCAAGAATCAAGTACGCCTTCATCTATGGTTCATTCGCCGGGGGTGAAGAGACGGCGGAGAATGACGTTGCGTGGTCATTATCGGCACAACTGGGAAGGTAGCTGCCACCATCGCCAGCAGGGACTCTACGCCGTCCCGGTGAAGATCGGACTTTTCCCGGCTGACCCCTCGCATATTGAGAAACGGAAGAGGGATTACCTCAAGACCGTCGTGTCAGTACGAGCCATAGCGGGTAAGTAGTAGCCGCCATGTCGATGTCGGCACAGTAAGTCGACTAAGTCTCGACATACTATGCTAAAATATGCTATATAGTCCTGAGGGCGCGAGACGATGGACGTCGAAGAGCTGAGAAAGAGCATACCCACCGAGGAGTTTGACTATCAGTCCCTTTTAAGGGCGCTGAAAGGATACGAACGTCCCCGGGACAAGACAACGGCGCTCCTCCGTGATGGCGTCATCGTAAGGGTGAAGAAGGGAATATATGTGTTCGGACAGAGGTACGCCAGGCGGCCTTTCTCGAAGGAGGTCCTGGCGAACATGATCTACGGGCCCTCCTACGTTTCGCTTGAGTATGCCCTTCACTACCACGGTCTTATTCCGGAGCGTGTCGAGGCGGTCACGTCCATCTCGGTCGGTCGGAATCGACGCTTCCCTACACCCGTGGGGCTGTTCCTCTACCGCACGGCGCCCCTTAAGGCCTATCAGGTCGGCATCGATCAGGCGGAGGTCGACGGTCGGCCGTTCCTGATCGCGACCCCGGAAAAGGCCCTGTGTGACAAGATTTACAACGACCGAGGGACCGGGATTCGCAGTCAAACGGAGATGAGGGAGTACCTCTTCGCCAGCCTGCGGATAGACCCCGAAAGTTTGAAGAGACTGGACGCCGATGTCGTGGACGACGTGGGTGAACGCTACCGGTCGCGGAAGATGAGGCTCCTCGCCAGCATCATTCGCAGTTCGAGAAAGGAAAACCATGAATAGCGCAATTGCCCGGATGCTCGGGCGATACGAGGCTCGGACCGCAGAGGACCACGTGAGGGCTCTCCGGGAGATCCTCCAAGAGCTTGCTCTCCTCGGGCTGTGGCGGGCCAAGTTCTTCGAGAAGGCAGCCTTCTACGGCGGCACGTCGCTGAGAATCCTGTACGGCATGGAGCGCTTTTCGGAGGACCTCGACTTTTCCTTGCTGAAGCCGATTCCTGATTTCGCAATTTCGCGCTACATGGACGCCCTGGAACGAGAAATCGCTTCCTTCGGTTTCGACGTCGCCATTGAGGCAAGACAGAAGGTCGTCGAAAGTCCTGTTCAGTCAGCTTTTCTCAAGGCCAACACCCTCAAGCAGCTGTTGGCAATCGAAACCGGCGAAGATGTAATGAGCAAAATCCCGCGAGGCCAGGTCATAAAGATAAAGATCGAGGTAGATACCGATCCCCCGTCCGGATTCGACACAGAAAGCAAATTCCTTCTTCAACCGATCCCGTTTTCCGTGAGGACCTTCACGCTTCCCGATCTCTTTGCCGGCAAAATGCACGCCGTCCTCTGCCGCCGCTGGAAAGGCAGGGTAAAGGGGCGCGACTGGTACGATCTCGTCTGGTTTGCCGCCAACCACCCGGAACTGCATCTCGGTCACCTCGAGCAGAGGATGATCCAAAGCGGCCATCTGCGACCAGACGAAGCGCCTCTGAACAAGGAGAAGTTCCTGGGCCTCGCGGTAGCAGCGATCGAGAAGCTCGATGTGGATCAGGCAAGAAGGGAGGTCGAGCCGTTTGTGAGAAACCCGGAAGCCCTTGCGGTCTGGTCAAGGGAGTTCTTCCTGGACGTGGTCCGCAGGATAACGTTTGTGTGAAAGCAGTTTGTCTCCGAATTGCCAACGATCGGCGTCACGCGAGAAGTTTCCGAAAGCGCCCCCTTCCCCATCCTGCATTCTCTATTGTGTCAGGGCGGCAGCTCGTCACAGTTGGCACTGGGATCGACCGTTACGCCTCAGGCTTTCTGGGCTTCCTGCTCCTCTTCAAAGCCGGGGCTTTCTCGCTTCTCGTCGTGTGAATCAACGTGGCAATCAGTTTCAGCATCCCCGGCGACGATTCCTTGACCTCTTCGATCACACGGGCCTTCAGCTTCTCCACGTTCATTTCTCCTCGTACAAGGGCGAAAAGGTCGACGATCACGGTGCCCAGGGCATCCGCGATCTTGTCCAGGGTATCGATGGAAGCATTCTTCTCGCCCCTTTCAATCGCCCCCACGTACGTATGATGGAGATTCGCCTTCTCCCCGAGCTCTTCCTGGGACCATCCTCTTTCCTTCCTCAGAGTCCTGATCCTTTCGCCCACGAGCACCCTGGTATTTTCCATTGATTACCCCTTGTGCTGAATTCTAAAGGGGCTGGAAGGACAGGGTCTATAGTCCCACAGAAGTATTTAAAGTAGAATATGACTTATATAAGTAGTACAATAGTGGCGGTCGACTGCATAAGCAGGCGCAGCGATAATCGAGAAGAGGAGGGTCTCAGTGTGGCCGGCATTTCGACCGGATGGAAAAGCGGTGACCTTGGATGATTGCGTTAGGATGTCCGATCAGGAGCTTTACCGGTTTTTGCAAGAGAACCTGCCGGCCCTCGTGGACACTGCGGGCACAGTGGACGACATGAACCGGGAGAGCATACTTGCCCTTCTGAAGTATTTTTCTGACGAGTGAAGATAGTGGCCTCTACGAGGCCCCGGCTGTCTTTTTCGTGACTGCGCTCGTCCATGGAGGCGCCTCATCTATGGCCCGCGAGTGGACGCCGCTGACGCCGAAGCGATTCGTTGCGGGGTTTAACGTCTGGGGACCTGAGTGGGTAAGACTGGGGCAAAATGATCGTTCTGTTATTTTCCTTGACGAGAATTCCAAGACTACCCCGGAGAAAGGCATTCTTCGTTTTTGGCTCAAGGCCGAGTTTACGCAAAGGGGACGTGCCGAGGCTCAACGGAGTCAATCCCTCAGTAAGGAACTGTTTTATCAATTGGGTTGTATCGAAATTCGCTGCGCCTACTGAGACTTACGCATCATTCATTGGGGCTCTATGATAAGGATAAGCAGCTGATAGGAGGCGGCCGGTTGAGGAGGGGGACAGAAAATGGATTGTAATGCCGCCTGGATTAACGGAGCATCTCCACTGGAATATCCTTTAAAGTGGTATGCAAGTGACTTCGTGAAGTAATCGAAATCAATCTGAGAATGGTTCTTTGAATGGCCAAAAGATGAGCCTGAATTATGAGCTGTCTCTTCTTCCCAAAGCAGGCTTAGTTTGAATGCCATTGGTAGCTTGCTGCTTGCCCTTTCCGTCGGGAAGAATCCGGGGGGAGCTTATCAGGAAAATAGGCGTGGCATACGGACATACATAGCCTCAGTGGTTAAACCATACTTCTTTAATTGGGGAATCGTGTTATTGATCCTCGGCTTTTTCCTTCAACTGTTTTCCTAAATTACATTCAAAACGGCCTTAATCGCAGGAACGCTACCCCCTCTGGAAGCGACCGAAATCATGATGGAGCTTCTTTGACTCACGTTTCTAACCTTATGACCGGTTATCCTTGAAAATCGCCATTAGGAAACCACAACCGTCATAGATCGTTGCCAATTCGCCATTTCATCTCCGAAGTCAGCTGCCGCCATGCGCCAGCCTGGTCTCTACGCCGTCCCAGTGGGAATTCAGCTTTTCCAGGCAAAACCTTCGGACATCGAGAAGAAGAGGGATTACCTCAAGACCGTCATCTCAGTGAGATCCGTTGGCGGCGGTTGCACGTGAACGGGATTGCCGCATGTATCGGGAGTCCAGTGATACCTTTGCCTCACCCTCGCGCCGCGATCGTCCACGTTGTAAGCTGAACGGCGGGGTGCACAGGAACTGAGGTAAAGGGCAGATCCTTCCAGTTTCGGGCCCGGCGGTCCTGTAATGTGGAGCCTGCGACTCCCAAATTCATGGAAGCTCGGCTTCCCGTTTTCGGCACCAATGCATTACCGGCTGGCCCAACCGGTGAACCGGAAGCCAAGGGTGCTAACCTTCTCAGCGGAGACGTCCTGATGGGACAAAACCCGCGGAAATGAACTTCATGAACGCGATCACCGTCTCCCTGTTGAAATCCGTGACCTTCCCCAGTGTATCAAGAACGGCCGGTACCCTTTCCTTCAGGAGACGACAAAGTTCCTCGTTGGAGAGATTATCGAAGTCCACCCCTGCCCATCCTTTGATGCGGAACTCTGACCGAATAGGTCACCTCCATACTTCGTTGCTGACAGACTGGACGATATGAGACCGACACTGAGAGGGAAGGAACCGCTTTGCTCTTCGGCCCCGCATAAGGTCTCCTTTTTTCAGCTACTTCTGTCAGAACGATAACTACCCATGAGCTCTCGCTATATTCATTATACTACGATTATAGATCGTAACTACGCTCACTGCTTGTTCCTATTTCTCGTCGGAAATTCGATACTTTTGAGGGGGTGCACATGGCGGACGAGAAGAAAATGATAGGGAAGCAGATCAAGACCCTCAGACGGGCGCGGGGTATGTCGCAGGACGAGCTTTCAGAAAAGGTCTCCATCAATTCGAAATACCTGAGCGCCATCGAGAGGGGAAAGGCAAATCCGACACTCGACACCTTTACCAGACTGGCGGACGCCCTCAAGGTCAGCCTTCCCGACCTGTTCGATTATGAGCTTGAGCCAAAGGAGCTGGCACAGCTCGTCGCCGGGCTCATCGCCGAGGGTGACGAGATAAAGCTGCGACTCGCGGCCAAGGTGCTGAACGCCATTTGCCGGTAGTCTTGGAGGTGTTCGTTGCCCTGACGCCTATCATATCCTTTCATGCTCCGCCGCATCCCGAGCGCCGAGGCGTCAAGGAGGCCGCTCGCGGGCCCATCCGCCTCGCCCAACGGAACATTCCATCCTGGCGTCCCTTTGTACCTTTCGCGGTTCCTCGTTGTCCGAACTATCGCCGCCCAACGGTTGCGCTTCGCGCTGGCGCTTTCTTGGTTGTTCCACAACCGCCCTCCGGGTATAATCAAGCATGGCCAGCATCATCGTCTGCGTCGACATGGACGCGTTCTTTGCTTCCGTCGAGCAGCGGGACAACCCCGACCTCAGGGGCAAGCCCCTCGCCGTGACCGGCGCCGGAGAGCGGACAGTCGTCGCCACCTCTTCCTATGAGGCCCGGGCCCGGGGTGTCAAGACGGCCATGAGCGTCCGCGAGGCGAAGAGGCTGTGCCCGGAGCTGATCCTCGTTGTCGGGAATCACGCGAAGTACGGTGAGATATGCAGACAGCTGGAACAAATCTGCCTGCGGTTCACTCCCGATATAGAAGTGAGGTCGATTGACGAGGTCTTCCTTGACGTCACCCGATCCCATCACCTCTTCGGCGGGCCTGTCGAGCTGGCGCAGCGTCTCAAGGCCTCCGTGAGATCCGAACTCGGCCTTACCTGCACCGTCGGGATGGGACCGAACGTCCTGGTCGCCAAGCTCGCGAGCGATCTCGCGAAGCCCGATGGATTCAGGTGGATAGACGAGACGGCCGTGCCGGCCGTTTTCGAGACCCTTCCCGTAAAGAAGCTGTCAGGCATAGGGCGGCAGACCGAAGAGAAGCTCCGCATGATGGGCATCACCGCGTGCGGGCAGCTCGGCAGGGCGCCCCTTCCCCTTCTCGTCAAGAGGTTCGGGACCATCGGCCCGGATCTCAAGGCCATGGGCAACGGCACATTGCAGCGGCCCCTGGAGACGGCCTCTCCCGAGCCGAAATCCATAGGCCACCGCACCACCCTTCCCGAGGACATCTGGAAACGGGAGGAATTGAAAGCCTGCCTCCTTCGTCTCAGCGAAAAAGTGGGCCGCCGCGCCCGGCGTTACGATTACAGGGGCAAGAAGATCACCCTCACCGTGAGGTATAATGATTTCGAGACCTTCTCCCGGCAGGACACCTTGCCGACCGCCACCAATGAGACGGGCGAGATCTACCGCTTCGCCGTATCCATCCTCGACAAGATAGAGCTCAAGAAGAGCGTCAGGCTTTTGGGCATCTCCCTTGCCTCTCTTTCAAGGGGCGAGGGGCAGTTGCAGCTCTTCGGGCAGCCCGACAAGGACAAGAAGGCGGCCCTGGCGAAAGCCGTGGACGCGGTGAACGACAAGTTCGGCGAGGGTGCGGTGACGCACGCATCGACCCTCGCCCGGGAAGAAGACCAGAAGGTTGTCTCCCCGGCGCGGGGGCCCTCAGGGGTGAGAAAGCGCGAGGCGTGAAGCCCCTCCGTGTGGGGTCTCTCCGATTTGGGTGTGATACATAGTTGCTATCTTTTAAGCACTAATTATAGAATGACTCCTGGAGTTTATTTCTCCTTCAGGAGGTCCTATGAGAAGACCTGCGCCCTTG
>Ga0326728_10016294_pt1 | contig 15202 bp, 12 predicted proteins | sample MB3enrmetagenome_FD_207602 | JGI IMG/M metagenome (GOLD analysis project Ga0326728, IMG submission 207602) | Lab enriched peat soil microbial communities from McLean, Ithaca, NY, United States - MB31MN | ecosystem: Environmental > Terrestrial > Soil > Wetlands > Peat | place: USA: New York...
CAAAAGCGAGTTTGATTTTCGGCCCGTGGTCCAAGACTGAGTTCTACGTACAGGCCGGAGCCAGTTTTCACAGCAACGACGCGCGCGGCGCTACGCAGAGGGAGGAACCGATTTCGCCCGACAATCCATTTCCCACGGCCACCTCGAGAATCCCCGCCCTAATCCAAACCAAGGGGGCGGAAATCGGCGTGCGCACTTCGGCCCTCTCCCATCTGCAAAGCACGTTTTCACTCTGGTATCTCCACAGCCAATCCGAACTGCTGCAAGATGGCGACACCGGAGGCACGAGTGCTTCATTAAGTCCGAGCAACCGCTATGGCATCGAATGGGCGAACTTCTACACGCCGCTGGAACATTGGGCTTTTGATTTTGACCTTGCGGATTCCAGAGCCTTTTTTACCGCAATCGACGCGGATGATGCCGCGCCGAACAGCCCCGGTGGCACGCGCGTACCCGAAGCGGTTGGGGTGGTGGCCTCATCGGGCATCACGATGCACGATTACAAACGTTTTTCGGCGAGTTTGCGCCTGCGCTACTTTGGCCCGCGCGATTTGACATCCGACGCAATTTATCGCTCAAATTCAACGGCTTTGGTCAATGCGCAGGTCCGTTATCGAATTGCCAAGAAATGGAGCTTTGTCGTCGAAGCTTTGAATTTGCTGAACCGCAAGGATTCCGACATTGACTACGCCTATACCTCCCGAATAACGCCAACGGCCGATGCGACATTCGACCGTGTTCTCCACCCCGTCGAACCCATTCAGATGCGATTCGGGTTACGTTACACTCCCGGTCCGAATAGTAACTAATGGATTCACTGTTCAACCTGTGCGGAAGGCCGGGGATTCAAGATCCCCGGCCTTGCACCTCCGCGAAGCCCTATGTGCCGGTTGTTTGCGGTCCTGGTTTCATATTGCTTGTCGATGGATGGGATGGTCTGCGTCGGGGAAACGGACGGATTGTTACGGAGGCAGTGAATGGGAACGGAGTGGACGAAACGCGACGTCGTTGAACTCTTGGATTTCTACGTCTGGAATCTCCGGATTCTGGCCAGGCGATCCGGAGGCCCGGTCACACCAGAGGAAAAATTCTGCCTGCCAGCCAAGTGGTCGATCGAGGACAGCGGTCATCATTCCCTTTACGACTTCGACTTGGCGGGGATTAAGGCGAGCGGCTATCCCGAAGTATTCGACAGGCCAGCCTTGGCTGCATACGCCACTCCCGTCAGGTTTCTCGATTTCGTTGCGGACGCGCTCAAAGACTCGCCTGAAGGTGCATTCATGGCCAATGAGTGGCGGATGTTGCCGGTCGAGACCGTTGCGCTGGATCCACGGTACGTGGCATTCCGGACGGCACACGATTGGGTCGTCCTTAATGCCAAGGTTCTGGCCGAGGACAAAGCTGCCAGCGGACAGGCGCTCGATCTGGGCGGCCGCCCGGACGCGTTCCAAGTAGATTTGCCTTTCGACGTCCCCGGCGGCACTGCGAGATTGATCGTTGGCAATACTCTCATCCTTGCCGATGGTGGTTTCCGGAACCGATGGAACCCGAGCTACGCCGAGCCGTGGCACGAGGTGGGCGATCAAATCGAAGCGATTCACTACTTCCACTTTCGCGGCACAATCCTGCCCCAGGAACTTCGCGGAGTCCCCCTCATGGACCCGGAGGAACTAGCCAACGTGGTTGGCATGCAAATAGCCGGGGAATGCAACGTGGCCGCATTCCGGACATGGCAAAATCGGCCAGCGGAGGAGATCGAGCGCGACCCTCGGTTCATCGCCCACAAATGCGCCTTCAACCGCAACATGTTACTGAGAACGAAAGACGCGCACTCTGAACCGCGCCGGTCGAGGACCGGGGCGCTGGAGACAGTCAGGCAAATCGCTTTCGAAGAGTATGCGGCATTTTTCGGCGAGACCATGGAGTACGCCGGTAAGCCCAACTAAGCGCGCACTGCTCCGAGTTTTTCCCCCGGAAAGACACCGACCGGATTGCTGTCGCCGCCACGCTCGCAATCGTGATGCAAACTCGCGACGATCTCAGCTTGCGGCTTTGTGGGTGTGGTCGTGTGGCTCCAGCTCTTGCGGCTGATGCGGATGGTCGTGCGAGCTATGCTCTCCCTTATGCTCGTGTTCGTGTTGCTGAGGATCGCCCGTGTGGGAATGCTCGTGCGCATGCTGATGCTCGTGTTCGTGCTCGTGTGCGTGGTCGTGTTCGTGAGTGTGCGCGACCCCATCGTGAGAGTGCTCGTGGGTGTGCGTATGAGCGTGCTCGTGTTCGTGTTCGTGTTCGTGCTTGCCTTCCATCGAATTCTCCTCCAGTCTCCTCGCCGGGTATGTAACCAGCTTAGGCAACCCAATCTTAGCGCGACCTGAAGACGGCGGCAAATGCGGCAGAGCCGCTGCGTGAGAGAAGCCACAACACGCCGCGAGAGCGTGTGCCTGCCTTGGATGCGCATCTCTGAGCTAGATGCGGATGTCTGAACTGAGCTGTATTTACGTTTCCATCGCCACCGAACTTCTGGGCAGGTTTGACGTGCATCGCGCCGCTGGCGTCGTACATTGCCTGAGAAGGCGATCTCGGCAAACACGTACGCTACCGCCTGGGCTGGCGGCATGATGAAATCTGGATGGACGAGGACAACCTGCTCACGCCGGCAAACTCCTGGAGCACGGGCGTGCCAAACAAGGAGTTTGGCGTAGCCGTCAATAGCGTGGTGGGGTCAACTCCTGTGATACCCTGTCCTTCGGAGCCTTATGTCCCTCACGCGCGAAAAAACTCAGCTGATGAGCGCATCCGAAATCGACCGGACGCTGGTCCGCCTGGCTCACGAGATTCTCGAGAAGACCCAGGACCTGGAACGGCTGGCGTTCATCGGAATCCGCCGGCGCGGCGTTCCGCTGGCGCAGCGACTGGCCCGCAAAATCGAAACCCTCGAGAAACGGCCGGTGCCCGTGGGCATCTTGGATATCAACTTGTACCGCGACGATCTCACCACCGTGGACATCCAGCCGGTAGTCAGCGGCACCGAAATCCCCTTTTCGGTTCAGGGCAAGGACATCATCCTGGTGGACGATGTGCTCTACACCGGGCGCACCGTCCGCGCGGCCCTGGACGCGCTGTTCGATCACGGCCGCCCCGCCCGCGTGCAACTGCTGGTGCTGATCGACCGCGGCCATCGCGAGCTGCCCATCGAGGCGCGCTTCATCGGGCGCGTGGTGCAGACCTCCGACGCTGAGATCATCGAGGTCAAATTCCAGGAGATCGACGCCACCGAGAAGGTGCTCCTGGTGGAGAAGGCCGCGGCCTCGGAAGTTGCCTGAACATGCACGCCGGACTGCTCGGAATCGAGGAACTCGGGCGCGACGAAATCGAGGCGCTGCTGGCGCGCGCCAAGGATTTCCAGCCCATTCAGAGCCAGTCGTTGAAGAAGCTGGACACGCTGCGCGGGAAGATGATCGTGAACCTGTTTTACGAGGCTTCCACGCGCACCCGCACCAGTTTCGAGATCGCGGCCAAGCGCCTGGGGGCGGATGCGGTTTCCATTACCGCCTCGGGGTCCAGCGTTTCCAAGGGCGAATCTCTGGTGGATACCCTGAACACGCTGGCGGCCATGCGGCCTGACGCCATCGTGATGCGCCACGAGGCTTCCGGCGCGCCGCACTTCCTGGCGCGGCATCTTCCCACTCCCATCATCAACGCCGGCGATGGAACGCACGAACATCCCACCCAGGCGCTGCTCGATGCGCGCACCATTCTGGACCGGCGCCCCACGCTGGAAGGCCTGCGGGTGGCCATCATCGGCGATGTCGCGCACAGCCGCGTGGCCCGCTCGAACGTGCACCTGCTCTCGAAATTCGGCGCCCGGATCGTGTTGTGCGGGCCGGCTTCGCTGCTGCCCGTGGAATTGGCCCAACTGGCGCCCGGCGTAAGCCTCACCACCGATATCCGCGAGGCTATTCGGGATTGCGACGTCATCATGATGCTGCGCGTGCAGCTCGAGCGCCAGCACGAAGCCGCCTTTCCGGCCAGCGAGTATTTCCGCTTTTACGGCTTGCAGCTCGAGCACCTGGATGCCGCCAAGCCGGATGCCATCGTGATGCACCCCGGGCCCATCAATCGCGGCCGCGAGCTTTCCTCGGAGGTGGCCGATTTCCAGCGCTCGGTGATCCTCAACCAGGTGGAAAACGGCATCGCCGTGCGCATGGCGGTGCTGGAAAAGGTGATTGGATAGGCCATGGCGATCCTCATCAAGAACGGGCGCGTGATCGACCCCGCAAACGGCACGGACCAGGTGTCGGACGTGCTGATCGCAGACGGGCGGATCGCCGGCGTGGCCCCCAACCTCTCCTATCACAACGCCGAGGTCTTCGACGCGTCCGGGATGATCGTGGCACCCGGCTTCATCGACATGCACGTGCACCTGCGGGAGCCGGGCTTCGAGCACGCCGAAACCCTCGAGAGCGGCTCGCGGGCTGCCGCCGCCGGAGGCTTCACCTCCATCTGCGCCATGCCCAACACCAAGCCGGTGAACGACAGCGCCACGGTGACCAGCTACATCGTGGAGCGCGCGCGCCGCACCGCCGTGGTGAACGTGTTTCCCATAGGGGCCATCACCAAGGGCAGCGCGGGGGAGGAACTGGCGGCCATCGGAGCCATGAAGGCCGCCGGGGCGGTGGCCATTTCCGACGACGGGCGGCCGGTGATGGATTCGCGCGTGATGCGCCGCGCTATGGAGTTCGCCCGCTCCTATGGCCTGCCGCTGATCGACCACTGCGAGGACCTCAGCCTCAGCGCGGGCGGCGACATGAACGAGGGCGTGCCATCCGTGCGGCTCGGCTTGCGCGGTATTCCGGCGGCTTCCGAGGACGTCATGGTGGCTCGGGACTTGCTGCTAGCCGAGCTGACCGGGGCTCGCTGCCACATCGCCCACATCTCGACGCGCAACGCCGTGGCCATGGTGGAATACGCGCGGCGCAATGGCATCGCGGCCACCTGCGAAGCGGCTCCGCACCATTTCACCTTGGCCGATTGCGATATGGCGCCCTACGACAGCAACTACAAAATGAAGCCGCCGCTACGCGCCCCGCATCACCGCGCCGCCGTGGTGGAGGCGATTGCGGCCGGCACCGTCACCGCCATTGCCACCGATCACGCCCCGCATCCCGGCAGCGAGAAGATGCAGGAATTCGAGCGCTGCCCGTTCGGCATCATTGGCCTCGAGACCGCCATCGCGCTGGTGCTGGAGACGCTGGTGCACACCGGCAAGATCGGCCTGAGCCGCATGGTGGAGCTGTTCACCACGGGACCCGAATCGGTGCTCCACCTCGGCCGCGGCACGCTGGCGCCCGGCGCGCCCGGCGACGTCACGATTTTCAGCACGGACGTGGAGTGGACCTACGACGTGAATGAATCCTTCTCGCGCAGCCGCAATTCGCCGTTTGACGGCCGCACTTTCCGGGGCGGTCCCATGGCCACCGTGGTGAACGGCGAGTTCGCGTGGCGAAAATAATTTTTTCACGCCTGTGGGGCAGGCCCCCTGGCCTGCGCGGGACGCCCCCGTACCGCGGTTCGATCCGTGTGCAAGAGCCGAGGCTCGAGGTGCTCCCGCTGTGCCAGGGTTGCCCGTTCTGGCCATGCTTGTATCCTGCGATGAAAGCTGCAAGAATGAGCAGTCACGATTCCCGGCACACTCGGTAGAATGGCGGCCGCCCACAGTGCCTGGCTCAAGCAATCGAACCAGGCACCGTAGAGAGCCATGGAACCTTCAGGCGACAAGCTCGTCAATATTGAGTCATATCAGAAGGAGATCGACTGCCCTCGAATTGACGGCTCCACCTCCAACGCCCCTTTGCTTGTCGCGATTGAGCCCACCGCGAAATGCAACTTCAACTGTGTCCACTGCTCTCGGGCATTGTCTAAAGATCCCCCGGCAGACATGAATCTGGAACTGTTTGAGTCTATCCTGCCGGCCGCGCAGTTTGCTTTGGAGGTGTACCTTTTCGGCGATGGCGAAGTGCTGCTGAATGTACCTCTTCATCTCGCGATGGTTTCGCGCATCTACCAACAGAATCCCGGATGCGCGCTCGGCTTTTCGACCAATGGAAGACTGCTGACGCCAGATGTGTACGAGCTGTATTCGGCGGCCGGAATTCGGTACATTCAAGTCTCCGTCGATGCAGCTACGAAGAAATTGTACGAGACGATGCGCCGAGGCGGGAGCTTCGACGAACTTGTTCGCAATCTGGAAGGAATTGCGGAATGGCGCCGTCGATTCACGGTGAGTCGGCCGGAACTGTTTCTCGCCACCGTCATCTCGCGGCAGAACTTCCGAGAGCTTCCCGAGCTGGCTCAATTCGCGGAAAAATACGGGTTCTCGCAGTGGTATGTCAACGTGGAGGCCCCTCAGAATCCGGGTCGTGACCGGCTGTGCTTAACGGCCGAAGATCGGCGGGAGTTGCAGTGCATCAAAGCACGGATCGCGGATACCTACGGCTCGTCCTTTTCCGTGCAGTTCGATCCTGCGATCGGGTTGCCTGCCCAGACCACCGAGAAATGGGTGGAACAAGAGTCACGTGTATTCTGCGCAGCGCCCTGGCAGCAGTTTGAGGTGAAAGCGAATGGTGACGTCCGAGTATGCCCCTACTTTCACCAGCCGATTTGTTCGATGAATGGCAGGTCTTTTGCAGATGTCTGGAACGGGCCGGAGCTTCGACAGATACGCAGGTCGTTCACGAATCTAACCGACATTCCATCCTGCTGCGTCAACTGCAATCTTGGCATAAGAAAGCAGTATCTTTCGGAATCTCCGGCGTTGGCGGGTATCCCGCGAAGCAGCCCCCCAAGTTGGGTCCATCGAGGAGCAATCAAACTCAGGACCTTCCTTTCACGGCGACTGCTCCATCAGAGATCGTAGGAAGCCCTCGCCCTACTGGAGCACGGCCAGTCCGGCCTTCGATACCTGGTAGTCGTCTTCCGATTTGCCGCCGCTGAACGCGGCAATCCAATATCCCGATTTGCCGCGCTTGATGGCGCCGCCCTGCCAGCCGTATTCGCCCGTCATCGGGGGGCGCACATTGCTGCCGCTGTCCTTGAGCGTGTCGGCCATCTCGGCGGCCTTCGAGTAGGCGATGCCCAGCAGGTTGGAGCCTTTGTCGGTCCCCGACGGCTCGTTTTTGTAGCGGTTCACCACCACCATCTTGGATACCCAGGAGTGGATGCTCTCGCCCTCAAACCAGGCCACCACGGCCGCGCCGCTAATGTTCAACTCGGCGGCGCGCTTCTGCATGGCCGCCAGGGCGCGGTCGGCTGCCTTGTCGAATCCTTTGGCATCGGCGGGCGCCGCGCTCTTGCCCGCCTGACCGGCGGCTAGTAACGTGGCGCCCGCCAGCGAGAGGCTCAGGATCATTGCGATGGTTCGAATATGCGTCATCGTGTAGTTCTCCTTGGGACCTGCCAACCACACGCGGCGCCCTTCCAGCTAGACGCGCAGCGCAGCGCACCTCGGCAGTTATCAGGGACTCCATTGTAACGTGCGTCTTGCGCGTGAACGGCCGTCTCGCTGCGTCAGATCGCGAGGCCCAGGAACCTCCGCGCGTTCTCGTAGCAGATATCGCGTATCATCCCTCCGGCCATCTCGATGTCCGCCGGAATCAATCCCGCTTCCATATCTTTGCCGAACAAATCGCACAGCACCCTGCGGAAATACTCGTGCCGCGGATAGCTCATGAACGACCGCGAATCGGTCAACATCCCGATGAAGCGCGAGATCAGGCCGCAATTGGAGAGCGCGTTCATCTGCCACTCCATGGCTTCCTTCTGATCCAGGAACCACCAGGCGCTGCCGAATTGGATCTTGCCGGCAACCGAGCCGTCCTGGAAGTTGCCGATGAGCGCCGCGAAGAGATAATCGTCCGCCGGGTTCAGGTTGTAGAGCACCATCTTGGGCAGAGCATTCTCCTGGTCCAGGCGGTCCAGGTAAGAGGCCAGCGCATCGGCCTGGGGCCAGTCGCCGATGCCATCGAAACCGGTATCCGGCCCGAGCTGGTGGTAGCGCCGCGTATTGTTGTTGCGCCGCGCGCCCAGGTGGAGTTGCTTGGTCCAGCCCTTTTCGGCGTCCAGGAGGCCGAAGAACAGCATCATGTAAGATGCGAAGCGGCGGTGCTCGTCCGGCTCGGCGGGATGCCCGGCGCGCGCGCGGCCGAAAATCCGCGAGGCTTCAGCGTCGCTGCAGAAATCGCCATAGGCGTGATTCAGACCATGATCGGAGAGGCGGCCACCCATGGAGTGGAAGAAGTCGTGACGGCGGCGCAAGGCGTCCAGGAAGTCCGGCAGAGGGCCAATGGCCATGCCGGCGGCGGCTTCCAGCCGTTCCACCCATGCGTTGAAGATTTCCGGAACGTGTACGTTGAGCGCCTTGTCGGGACGGAACGCCGGGAACACCTTGGTGGCGAGGCCCGCGGCGGCGATGGCGCGGTGGCACGCCAGGTCGTCGGTGGGGTCGTCGGTCGTGCATAGCGCCTTCACATGGAACTTCGCCAGGATGCCGTGGGCGCGCAAATCGCCGGTGGCGAGCCGGGCGTTGGCCCGCTCCCAGATAGCCGGCGCGCTGCGCTCGTCGAGCAGCTCGTCGAGGCCGAAGTAGCGCTTCAGCTCCAGGTGCGTCCAGTGGTAGAGCGGGTTGCGCAGGGTGTACGGCACGGTGCGGGCCCAGGCCTGGAACTTTTCGTAAGGCGTGGCGTCGCCGGTGATGTAGCGCTCGTCAACGCCGTTGGCGCGCATAGCCCGCCATTTGTAATGGTCGCCTTCCAGCCAGATCTCGAATAGATTGGCGAACTGCCGGTTCTCCGCCAGGTCGTGGGGAGGCAGGTGGCAGTGATAATCCAGGATCGGCTCCGCCGCGGCGTATTCATGGTAGAGACGCCGCGAAGTGGGCGTTGTGAGCAGGAAATCCTCGTGGATGAAAGGCATATGACGATTGAAGCACAGGGCTACAATGTAAGGCCATGCCTCTGCGCAGCCGCCTGGAATCCTACTTCGAGTTCGAATCGCTCGGCGCCACCTGGAAGACCGAGATCCTGGCCGGGTTCACCACGTTCATGACCATGGCGTATATCGTCTTCGTGAACCCCGCCATATTGCATGAGACCGGCATGCCGCTCGCGGCCGTAACCGCGGCCACCTGTCTCTCGGCCGCGGCGGGCAGCTTTCTGATGGGCGGCTTCGCGCGTTACCCTATCGCGCTGGCGCCCGGCATGGGTTTGAACGCTTATTTCACCTACACCGTGGTGAAGGGCCTGGGCGTGGCGTGGCCGGCCGCGCTGGGCGCCGTCTTCATCTCCGGCGTGGCGTTTTTCCTGTTGACCCTGGTGGGCGTGCGCCAGCTCATCGTCTCCACCATCCCCACGGAGCTGTATGCGGCGGTAGCGGCGGGCGTGGGGCTGTTCATCGCGCTGGTAGGATTCCGCAATTCCGGCATCGTCGTGGCGAACCCCTCCACCACCGTGGCGCTGGGCAACCTGCACGACAAGAGCACCGCGCTGGCGCTTTTCGGCCTGGTGCTGATCGCCGCGCTGCTGGCCTGGAGGGTGCGCGCCGCCATGCTGATCGGCATCCTGGCCACCACCGCGCTCGGCCTTCTCACCGGGGTGGCGCGGTGGACGCCGCGGGCTTATCGCTTGAGCGATCTCTCGGCCACGGCCTTCAAGCTGGACCTCGCCGCGACGTGGCGCCTGGGATTTCTCGAAATCGTCTTCGTGTTTCTCTTCATCGACCTGTTCGATAACATCGGCACGCTGGTGGCGGTGGGCCAGAAGGCCAACCTGTTCGACAAGGCCCACCAGATCCCGCGCGTGAATCGAATTCTGCTCTCCGACGCCACCGCCACGATCGTGGGCTCGCTCGCAGGCACTTCGACGGTGGTGAGCTATATCGAGAGCGCGGCCGGCGTGGCGGCCGGGGGGCGCACGGGGGTGACCGCCATGGTGACGGGCCTGCTGTTCGTGGCGGCCCTGTTCGTGGCGCCGGTGGTGGGCGCGATTCCCGCCGCGGCCACCGCGCCGGCGCTTATCGTGGTGGGCAGCCTCATGATTTCGGCGGTGGCCGAGATCGCCTGGAACGACCCGGAAATCGCCGTGCCGGCCTTTCTCACCATCACCACCATTCCGCTGACCTTCAGCATCGCCAACGGCCTGGCCTTCGGCTTCACGGCCTTCACGCTGCTCAAGGTAGCGCGCGGCAAGTTCCGCCAGGTGAACTGGTTCGTGTATGTGCTGACGGCCCTGTTTATCGCGCGCTTCGTCTATCTCTCGCGCGGATAAGGGCGAGCCACGGGTAGGGCGCCCGATTCTTGCGGGATCTTAATGCAGCCCTCCGAAACCTGCCGATCCCTCTGGGAATCACAGGTGTTTGAAGAGAGTGGAGAGATAGCCATTATATGAAGACCACAATCGTTCATCTGGGACTCCTACTGGCGCTGGCGGGCGGGCCGGCCATGGCCGATGCCGGGGATCCGCCGTCGCGCGTGGCCCGGCTCAACTATTTGAGCGGGCCGGTTTCCTTCCGCCCCGGAAGCGTCGAGGATTGGGCCGCGGCTTCGCTGAATTACCCCTTGACCACGGGCGATCACCTCTGGACCGATGCCGGCGCGCAAGCCGAAATGCACATCGGGTCCACGGCGCTGCGCATGGCGCCGGAGACGGCGCTGGCATTTCTCAACCTGGACGATCGCACCGTGCAGCTCGGCCTCACCCAGGGATCTCTGCATGTGCGCCTTCGTTTTCTTGAGCCGGATGAGATTTTCGAGGTGGATACGCCCAGCGTGTCGATCTCGCTCGTGCAGCCGGGCGATTACCGCATCGATGCCGATGGCGACCACAATCTGACAATTGTGGCGGTGCGCGCTGGAGAGGCCCAGGTCAATGGCGGGGGCGCCGCGTTTGCCGTCGAGTCGCGCCAGAGCGCGCAAATCAGCGGGCTGGATTCGGTGACCCAGGAGATCGGGCCGCTGCCGCCGCCCAACGAATTCGACAATTGGTGCGCCCTGCGCGATCGGCGCGAGGAGCAATCCATCTCGGCCAGCCATGTGGGGCGCGAGATGACCGGCTATGAGGACCTGGATCAGTACGGGGCGTGGCGCGACGTCCCCGGGTACGGCTGGGTGTGGGTGCCGCAAACGGTGGCCGTGGGCTGGGCGCCTTATCGCTACGGCCACTGGGCCTGGATCGAGCCATGGGGCTGGACCTGGGTGGATGACGCCCCGTGGGGATTCGCGCCGTTTCACTACGGCCGCTGGGCCCTGGTGGGAGGCGGCTGGGTGTGGATGCCGGGCGCCATGGTGGCGCGTCCCGTGTATGCCCCGGCGCTGGTGGCCTTCGTGGGCGGGCCGCGGTTCGGCGTTTCGCCGGCTATCGGTGGAGGCGGCGTGGCGGCGTGGTTTCCGCTGGGACCGCATGAGCCGTACATCCCGGCGTATCCCGTGAGCGCAATCTACGTGCGGCAGGTGAATATCGCGCACGTGGCCGTGACCAATATCAACGTCGTCGGCGTCCGCTACGTGAATCAGAACGTGGCCGGCGCGGTGACCGCAGTTCCCCACGATGCCTTCGTGAGCGCGCGGCCCGTGCGCGAGGTGGCTATCGCCGTTCCGCCGCGCGAGATGGCGCAGGCTCAGGTGATCGGGGCCACCGCTCCGCTGGCGCCGCGGCGGGAGAGCGTTTTGGGCGGTGCGGTGCGAGGCGGCGGACCTCCCGCGCGTTTCGCGGATCGTCCGGTTGTTGTGCGCAACGCGCCTCCGCCCCCGCCAGTTTCGTTTGCCGCCCAGCAGCGCGCGCTGGAAGCCAATCCGGGGCGCCCGCTCGATCCGGGAACCATAAACAGCCTGCGCGGGCAAGGCCCGCCGGCGCGCAACCCAATGGTGCGCAGCGTGGCCGCGGCGCCGGCGCAGCGCGAGAGCTTCCCGCGCAACGATCGGCCCGCGTCCGCCGTCGCCACGCCCCGAAACGCCGAGCAGCCCAGGAGCAGCGCGCAGCCGGCCCGCGCCGAGCCGCGCAGCGACCGCCCATCAAAAGATTCCAAGCCGCCGAAGAAACCCGTGAAGAAGCCGGAGCCCAAGGACGAGAGATAGAGAACGCGTCGCGTAGGAACACAAAGGGCCGGCAATCCTGACGATCGCCGGCCCTTGTGCTTGCGGCTGCCGTCTAAATTCAGGCTACCGCGGCCCCCTTGGGAGCGGCGGTGGCAGCTTTGTTCCTGCTACCGGGCGGTCGTCCGCGGCGCTTGGCGGTCACTTCCGCCAGCCAGGCGGGAGGCCTTCCCCGCCGTCGCGCCCCTCCACGGGCCAGGCGCTCCAGGCTGAGGATGGCTTCCTCGATCTGCTGCCGTTCGCTTTTCAGTTCCGCAAGAATCTTGCTGACATCCATTGTTCGCTATGCCCCCACGCCTTCGACCGGTAAGCCACGGCGCGAAATTCAGTGAATTCCATTATCCCCACTACGCTTTACTCTCCGATTTTCGCTCCAAAGATGCCTATATTTCAAGGTGAGTATGAAAATTAGAGGGCTAAATCCGTTGTCCAGCCGTACGGTGCGTATGCTCTAGTACGAGTGGGGCCGTTTCGCGCTGCGTTTGCGTTTCCAATAGAAGTAGAAGGGCAACCCCAGCAGAATCAGTCCCGTACCCATCAGGGATTCGCGCGGCGAGTCGAGCAAAGTGGAAAACAACAAAATAAATGCAACCGCCACAAATATAATGGGAACCACTGGATATCCCGCGGTGCGGTAGGGGCGCGGAAGGTCCGGCCTCCGGATGCGCAGAACGATTACGGCAGCCCCGGTCATGCCGTACAGAATCCAGCTCGAAAAAATCACATATGTATAAAGCTGCTCAAAACGGCCCGAAAGAACCAGAACAGCGGCCCACGCGCTGAGCGCCAGAATGGATACGCCGGGGGTGCGGTAGCGCGGGCTGACGTGCCCCACGGCCGCGAAGAAATAACCTTCGCGGGCGGCAGCGTACGGCACGCGCGAACCGGAAAGGATCGAGCCGTTCAGGGCCGCGAAAATGCTGATCATAGCGGCCACCGAGACGGCCCCGGCGCCCCATCCGCCCAGAATGCGGCGCATCATTTCGGCGGCTACGCGCTCGCTCGAGCCCACTTCCGCGGCCGAAAGCACCCGGAAATAGGCGGCATTGGCGAGCAGATACACGGCAATCACAATCAGGGTGCCGCCGATCAGCGCGCGCGGCAGGTTGCGTTGCGGCTCGCGAATTTCCGAGGCCACCATGCTGACATTATTCCAACCGTCGTAGGCCCATAGCGCCGCTACCAGCGCGGCGAAAAAACCGGCGATTGTCAGCGGGGCCGCGCCGGCCGGTGGCGTAACAGCGCGCTGGCCGATCCCCCATGTCAGTCCAGCCAGGATAATGAACGCGATCAATCCCACTTTGACCGCCGTTACGGCCACCTGTACCTCCCCGCCCAGCTTCACGCCGTAGTAATTCAGCCAGGCCAGCGTCATAATAAGCGCGATTGCGAACAATTGGCCGTAGCGGAATTCGAGCGGCCCCCCATGCGGGCCGAGGGGCCGGGGAATGGAATAGAAAACCGTGTCTAACCGGGGGAAAAAGGCCGCTAAATAGTAAAAAAATCCCGTGCCCAAAGTGGCAATCGAGCCGCTTTTCGCTACCCACATTTGTGTCCAACTATACAGAAATCCCCAGACCGGGCCGTACGCTTCGCGCAAGTATATGTATTCGCCGCCGGCCTCCGGCATGGCAGCCGCCAGCTCCGCGTAACTGAGGGCTCCGGCCAGGGAGAGCAGCCCTCCGAATACAAAGACGGCGAATACCCTTTCCGGCGTGCCGACGCGCTGAATCATGGCGCGCGGCACCAGGAATATACCGCTGCCGATCACCGTCCCCACCACGATGGATAACGCCGGCCACGCACCCAGATCTTTTTTCAGTTCGGTACGGGAAGAAAGTGGCGGCATGGCAATGCACTCCCCAAAGCCGCCCGCCGCGTCCGCGGGCATGTTGCAGGGGGTGCTTCCAGCATAGCGTTGATCCTGCTATGATTTTTGATTCGGAACCTGGAAATCGATTGGAGCGTCGCATTGAGCTATACTTCGTCCATGCGCGCCCCGCGCGGACGGGCCGGGGTGGGCGTGAGTTTTTAAGGCGGTAAGCCGATGTTGTTATTCTCGATGTGGAACAGGCAGGAGGCGCACGTGCACAGATTCTTCAGACCCTTGATGGGCATCGCGGCGGTTGCCTTGTTTGGCGCGGTCTCTCTAGTAGGCCCGGCGCGTTTGGCGCGGGCTCAGGGTGCCCCGGCGCAAGCCCAAAAGAAGGTAAAAGACCAGGGGGAATACGACCTTTTTAACGGGGTCACCAAGGAAACCGATCCCGCCAAGAAGGCCGCGCTCCTGAACACTTGGAAGGAAAAGTATCCGGATTCGGATTACAAGCTGGAACGGCAGGTGCTGCTGATCCAGGCCTATGCGGCGCTGCAGCAATGGCCGAACGTGATCAATGCGGCCAAAGAGGCGCTGACCATAGATCCGAAGGACATCACGTCGCTGTATTGGATCACCTTCCTCACACCCAACCTGGGGAGCAACGCGCCGGATGTGCTCTCGACCGGCGAGAAGGCCGCCACCGCCCTGCTGGCCGCCGAGCGGCCCGCCACCGCCAAGGAAGAGGACTGGCCCAACGTCAAGAAGAGCTTCGACATCCTGGCCCACAAGACGCTGGGCTGGATTGCCATGCAGCGCAAGGACAACGCCAAGGCCGAGCAGGAATTCCGCGAGGGCCTGAAGCTCGATCCCAACCAGGCCGAAGTTTCTTACTGGCTGGGTGGGGTGATCGTCGCCCAGCAGAAGGCCGAGCGGTATTCCGAGGCCATGTACTGCTTCGCGCGCGCGGCCGCCTACGAGGGGCAGGGCGCGCTGGCCCCGCAGGGCCGCACGGCGGCCGATCAATACCTGACCAAACTGTACGTCCGGTATCACGGGGACAACTCGGGCCTGGATGAATTGAAAGCCGCCGCCAAGGCCAACGTGTTCGCGCCAGACGGCTTCCATATCAAGACGAAGGACGAGATCGACGCCGAGAAGGACGAAGCGTTCAAGAAGAGCAATCCGCAGCTCGCGCTGTGGATGTCGATCAAGAATCAGCTCACGGCGGCCGAGGGAACTCAGTA
>Ga0326728_10016295_pt1 | contig 15201 bp, 14 predicted proteins | sample MB3enrmetagenome_FD_207602 | JGI IMG/M metagenome (GOLD analysis project Ga0326728, IMG submission 207602) | Lab enriched peat soil microbial communities from McLean, Ithaca, NY, United States - MB31MN | ecosystem: Environmental > Terrestrial > Soil > Wetlands > Peat | place: USA: New York...
GCGCCGATCAGCTTCACGCCGCGCGCGTGCGCCTGATGATAGGGGTTCGCCCCTTTGAAGCCGGGCAGGAACGAGTGGTGGATGTTGATGCAGCGCCCCTGCAGCTTGGCGGCGAGCCCGTCGGAGAGGATTTGCATGTAGCGCGCCAGCACGACGACGTCGGCCTTCGCGCTACGCACGACCTCCCAGACCTGCGCCTCCTGCTCCATCTTGGTCTGCTTGGTCACCGGCAGATAGTGAAACGGAATCTCGCCGAAATCGATGTGAGCGTAGGTCTGACGGGGATAATTGGCGATGATGGCGACGATCTCCATCGCCAGCTCGCCGCTGCGCCAGCGATAGAGGAGATCGACGAGGCAATGGTCGAAGCGCGACACCAGCAGCGCCACGCGCTTCTTTTCCTTCTCGGCGCGGATCGCCCAGGTCATCTTCAACGCGGCGGCGAGGTCGGCGAACGCGACGCGCAACGCGGCGACGTCGGCTCCTTCGCCGACGCCGTCGAACGCCACGCGCATGAAGAAATTGCCGGTTTCGATGTCGTCGAACTGCTGGGCTTCGAGGATGTTGAACCCGCCCTCGAACAACGCCATTGAAACCTTGGCGACGATTCCCGGCCGGTCGGCGCAGGACAAGGTGAGGACATAGCGGATCGAGCTCGACTCGGCGGACATGGTTTTATGTGACCCCAAAGGCGTCGCCGCGCGTTGCTAACCGACGCGACGCCGCGACGCAACCAGGAACGTCAGCGGGTGTGGGTCCGTTACGGCAGGCGGATGCCGCGTTCGGCCTCCAGGCAGCGTCGCCAGCGGGCTCGGAGTTCGCTGGGCCGGACGCCGTGGCGCTCTTCGAGGAATTCGGCTTCCACGATGCGATCCGTTCGGAAGTGTCGGAACGCTTGGCGTAGCTCGCACCAGGCGGCCAGGAGGCGCACGGTCTCAGCAAAGCCGATCATCGTCGGCCAGATCGTGCGCTCGCTCTCGCGCGACTGATCGTCGCGATAGCGGATTTGAATTTTGCGCCCGCTGCGGATCCATAAGCGCGTCCGGGCGATGTCGAGACCGTCGACGGTCATCGTTTGTCTCGGCGGCGCGCCGATGCTCGGCTCCTCGATGAACGGACGCAGCCGATCAGGCACGACGGCGGCGATTTTGGCGATCAGGTCGCGCGCTGCGTTGGCCAGCACGACGTCGCCCTTGGCGGCAACCCATTGAGCGCCGAGCACCGCGGCTTCCAATTCGTCCGGGGTAAGCATCAGCGGCGGCATGTCGTAGTCGCGGTCGAGCACATAGCCGATCCCCGCTTCGCCGCGGATCGGGACCCGTTGCCCGATTAGGTCGGCGACATCGCGGTAAACGGAGCGCTGCGATACCTCCAGCTCCCCGGCTAGCTGACTGGCGGTGACGGGGCGGCTCGAACGCCGCAGGACCTGGATGATCTGAAATAGTCGATCGGCTCGGCGCATGACAACCTCGCTGCTGACAGCATGGTGTCAACAGGGCTCCCCTACAAGCCGAGAGGCGCCGCGGGTGCGGTTTGGCCCTTCGAGGGAGAGCATTATGAACTTTGTGTCGATTCGAATCATCACCGATGAAATCAAGCGCCTCGTTCGCTTTTACGAGACGATCACCGGCCTCCCGCCGAAATGGTACACCGAGGATTTCGCCGAGATTGTCACGCCGGCGGGCGCGCTGGCCATTGCCAGTACGCGCACGATGGCTCTGTTTCGCGAAGGCGTCGCGCGCCCGGCCGCCAATCACTCGGTGATCATCGAATTCCGCGTCGATGACGTGGATGAGGAGTATCGAAAGCTGGCGTCCGTCGTCGGCGATGTCGAACAGGAGCCGACGACGATGCCGTGGGGCAACCGCTCGCTCTTGTTCCGCGATCCGGACGGCAATTTGGTCAATTTCTTCACGCCCGTCAGCGTGGAGGCGATCAAGAGGTTCAATAGGTGATTCTGGCTGAAGCTGGCGCGGGCCCCGAGCGTCGAATTTGAAGCGCTAGCGCGGGACCTCGGCAAGCAGTTTCTCCACCGCCGGCAATATCCCCGCAACAATCTTGTCGACCCCCTCTTTCGTCGGGTGCAATCCGTCGCCCTGAACGAGCTTGGGATCGCCGATCGCGCCGTCGAGAAAGAACGGATAGAGCGCGACGCCGTATTTCTTGGCCAGATCGGGATAGATCGCGTCGAACCGCTGTTGATAGTCGGGGCCGAGATTGGGCGCCGCGCGCATGCCCGCCAGCAGGACCGCGAGATGGGCCGCGCGCGCCTTCTCGAGGATTTGCCCAAGGGCCGCCTCGGCGGCGCCGGGGTCCATGCCGCGCAGCATGTCGTTGGCCCCGAGTTCGACGATCAGCGCGTCCGCGCCCGCCGGCACGCTCCACTCGTAGCGCGCGAGCCCGTCCTCCGCCGTTTCGCCCGAGACGCCGGCGTTGGCGACCTCGACCTCCCAGCCGCGCGCCTTCAGCGCGCGCTGAAGGACATCGGGAAACGCCTCGCCCGGCGGCAATCCGTAGCCGGCGGTCAGGCTGTCGCCGAGCGCCACGACGCGTAAGGGCCGCGCCTCGGCCGGCGCGGCGGCGAGGCCGAGCGCGGCCGCGAGCGCCAGGACGAAAACCTGGACGCGGATACGCAAATGCCCATATGAGGCGTTCTCCAGCCGAAGGACTCTCTTCACGATGGCGGCTCCTGCGATCGAATTGCGCGACGTCGACTTGAGCCTCGGCGAAGGCGCGGCCAGGGTGCATATACTGCGCAAGGTCAATCTGACAATCGACAAAGGCGAGGCGGTCGGCCTGGTCGGACCGTCCGGCTCCGGCAAATCGACGCTGCTGATGACCATGGCCGGCCTGGAGCGGCCGGACAGCGGCTCCGTCCTCGTCGACGGCGTCGCCGTCCAATCGATGGGCGAGGACGCGCTGGCGCGATTCCGCGGCGCGCGGATCGGCATCGTCTTCCAGTCCTTCCATCTGATCCCGACCATGACCGCGCTGGAGAACGTCGCCGCGCCGTTGGAGCTCTCCGGCGCGCCCGACGCCTTCGCGCGGGCGGCGAGGGAATTGGCGCTGATGGGCTTAAGCGAGCGCCAGGGCCATTATCCCGCCCAGCTCTCGGGCGGCGAGCAGCAGCGCGTCGCGCTGGCGCGGGCCTTGGCGCCGCGGCCCTCGCTGCTGATCGCCGACGAACCGACGGGCAATCTCGATGAAGCGACCGGGCGCGCGATCATCGATCTCTTGTTCGACGCGCCGTCGCGGCGGGGCGCGACCCTCGCGCTCGTCACCCACGATCCGGCCCTCGCCGCGCGTTGCGACCGAACGCTGCGCATGCGTTCGGGCGTGATCGAGGCGCCCGCGCCGGCGCTCGCATGAGCGAGCCGCGATTTTCTCCGCCGGCGCGCTCGGCGCGCCTCGTTCTCGCGCGCTTGGCGTTTCGCGATTTGCGCGGCGGGCTCTCAGGGCTGCGCATTTTCCTCCTCTGCATCGCGCTCGGCGTGGCGGCGATCGTCGCGGTCAATTCGCTCGCGCGCGCGCTCCAGGACGGGCTGGCGCGCGACGGCCGGATCATTCTCGGCGGCGACGCCTCGTTTTCGCTGATCCACCGAGAACTTTCCTCCGAGGAGCGCGCGTTCCTGACGGGCCGCGGCGAGCTCTCGACCGTCGCCACGATGCGCGCGATGGCGCGTAGCGACTCGAGCGAAGCGGCGCTCGTCGAGGTCAAGGCGGTGGACGGCGCCTGGCCGCGGCTCGGCGAGGCGGTCCTCGCGCCCGCGATCGCGCCGGGCGCGGCGTTGGCGCGACAAGGCGACCTTTACGGCGCGGCGGTCGAGGAGGCGCTGCTCGACCGGCTCCATCTCAGGATCGGCGACGCGTTCGATCTCGGCGCGGCGCGTTTCGAGATTCGCGCCAAGCTCGTTTCCGAACCGGACCGCCTCGCCACGGGGATCGGTTTCGGTCCGCGCGCGCTGATTTCGCAGGACGCGCTCGACGCCAGCGGCCTCGTCCAACCCGGTTCGCTCATCCGTTGGACGACGCGCGTGCTCCTCGGCGCCGGCGGCGCGCCGCCGAGCGAGGCTGCGCTCCAGGCGTTCGTCGACGAGACGAAGGCGGCGTTCCCTCAGGCGGGCTGGGAGGCGCGAACGCGAGCGAACGTCTCGCCGGACTTTTCGCGCGACCTCGACCGCTTCGGCGAATTCCTCGCCCTCGTCGGGCTGATCTCGCTCGTCATCGGCGGCGTCGGCGTCGCCAACGCGGCGCAGGGCTTCGTCGAGCGCAAGCGCGCGACTCTGGCCATCCTCAAGGCGCTGGGGGCGAGCGGCGGCGCGGTCGTCGCGCTGGCGCTGATCGAGTTTCTCGCCGTGGCGCTGATCGGCGTCGGCGTGGGATTAGCGATCGGGGCGGCGACGCCGTTCGCCGTCGCGGCGCTGTTCGGCGCCGTTCTGCCGTTGCCGCTGGCGCCGGCGATCTACCCTAATGAACTCGCGCTCGGCGCGCTCTACGGCCTGCTGACCGCGTTCGCGTTCGCTATCGCGCCGCTGGGGCGCGCCCACGACGTTCCGGTTTCCCAATTGTTCCGCAACCTCGTCGAGACCCGCGCCCGGCGCCCGCGCCTTCGCTACATCGGCGCCGCGGCGCTGGGGGGCGCGGCGCTCGCCGGCGCGGCGGTCCTCGTCAGTCCTGAGCGCACGGTGGCCATCGTCGTCGTCGTCGCGACCGCGGTCGCGCTTGTCGCGCTGCGCCTCGTCGCGCTCGTCGCGATGGCGTTGGCGCGCCGGGCACCGCGCTTGCCTTCGGTCGCCTGGCGCATGGCGATCGCCAACCTCTGCCGACCGGGCGCGCTGACCCCTTCGGTGGTGTTGTCGCTCGGCCTCGGCCTGGCGGTTCTGGTCGCGCTGACCCTGGTCGACTGCGATCTGCGCGGCGAGTTGCAGCGCGCGACGCCGGGTGAGACGCCGAGCTTCTATTTCCTCGACGTGCGCAGCGCCGACCTCGCGGCGTTCCGCCGCTTTCTCAAGCTCGAGGCGCCGCAAGCCAGAATCGTCGAGGCGCCGATGATGCGCGGCCGCATCGTCCGAATCGGCGACGTCCCGGCCGAAGGCTTCAAGGCCAAGGAGAGCGTCGCCTGGGTTCTCGAAGGCGATCGCGGCGTCACCTTCGCCGACGCGCCGCCCGAGGGGTCGCAGGTCGTCGCCGGCCGATGGTGGGACGCCGATTATCGAGGCCCGCCGCTGGTGTCGATGGAGGCGGGCGTCGCCGAAGGGCTCGGCCTCAAGATCGGCGACGCGGTCACCCTCAACGTTCTCGGCCGCGATGTGGCGGCGACAATTTACAATTTGCGCCAGGTTAACTGGCGGAGCCTCGCCATCAATTTCGTCTTCGTCTTCTCGCCCCACACGTTCGAAGGGGCGCCGTACACGGTTCTCGTCACCGCGGCGCTGCCGAGCGCGGCGGGCGAAAGCGCGCTGATGCGGGCCGCGGCGCGCGATTTTCCCTCCGTCGCAGCGATCAGGGTGCGCGACGCGATGGAAACGATCGAGGCGCTGACCGCCAAACTGGCGGCGGCGATCCGATCGGCCTCAGGCGTAGCGCTGGCGTCGTCGGTTCTGGTCTTGGCGAGCGCGCTCGCCGCCAATCGGCGCGCCCGCATCTTCGACGCCGTAATCCTGAAGATATTGGGCGCGACGCGCGCTCGCCTCATGGCGACGTTTCTGATCGAATACGCGCTGCTCGGCGCGGCGACGGCGGCGTTCGGCGTCGCGGCCGGAACGCTCGCGGCCTATGTCGTCGTCGTCAAGATCATGGGCTTCGATTTCGTCTTCGCGCCTGAGCCAGCCTTCGCCGCGGCCGGGGCGGGGCTGGCGCTCACCGTCGCGCTCGGCATGGTCGGCGCCTGGCGCATTCTCGGTCAAAAGTCCGCCGCTTTTCTGCGCGAACTCTAGAAATGGGACGAGCCTCTAGCGGGAAAGCCGCTCGCGCCGTTCTTGACGCGACGTTCAGAATCTTCGGCTTCACTTGGCATTTGCGCTCGGCGCGCTTAAATGATCGTTTGGGACAGGCGGGGTCGGCTCGGGAGTTCCTGGCCGCGCCGCTGTCGATGGGAACCGGATGAACCCGAATTTTCGTAATTTCGCCCTGTGGGTGATCATTTTCCTGCTCGTCCTGGCGCTGGTCACTCTGTTTCAGAGCCCCGCCCAGAAGGCGCCGAGCAGCGACATCACGTTCAGCCAACTGTTGACCGAGGTCGACGCCGGCCACATCCGCGACGTGACGATCGCCGGCTCGGACATCGCCGGCCATTACAAGGACGGGCGCGCGTTCATCACCTATGCGCCTAACGATCCCGGGCTCGTCGACACGCTCTACAAGAAAGACGTGACGATCACCGCCCGGCCGCCCTCGGACGGCAATTCCTGGCTGTTGACGCTGCTCATCAACGGCCTGCCGCTGCTGTTGTTCCTCGGCGTGTGGATCTACATGTCGCGCCAGATGCAGGGCGGCGCCGGCAAGGCGATGGGCTTCGGCAAGTCGAAGGCCAAGCTGCTCAACGAGGCGCAGGGCCGCGTCACTTTCGAGGACGTGGCGGGCATCGACGAGGCCAAGGAAGACCTGCAGGAGATCGTCGAATTCCTGCGCGACCCGCAGAAGTTCCAGAAGCTCGGCGGGCGCATCCCGCGCGGCGTGCTGCTGGTCGGCCCGCCCGGCACCGGCAAGACGCTGACGGCGCGCGCGGTGGCGGGCGAAGCCAACGTGCCCTTCTTCACCATTTCGGGTTCTGATTTCGTCGAGATGTTCGTCGGCGTCGGCGCATCCCGCGTGCGCGACATGTTCGAGCAGGCCAAGAAGAACGCGCCCTGCATCATCTTCATCGACGAAATCGACGCGGTCGGACGTCATCGCGGCGCGGGGCTCGGCGGCGGCAACGACGAGCGCGAACAGACGCTCAACCAGTTGCTCGTCGAGATGGACGGCTTCGAGCAGAACGAAGGCATCATCATCATCGCCGCGACCAACCGGCCCGACGTGCTCGATCCGGCGCTGCTGCGCCCCGGCCGTTTCGACCGGCAGATCGTCATCTCCAACCCGGACTTCATCGGCCGCGAGAAGATCCTCAAGGTGCACGTGCGCAAGGTTCCGCTCGCGCCGGACGTCGACCTCAAGGTGGTGGCGCGCGGCACGCCGGGCTTTTCGGGCGCCGACCTGATGAACCTGGTCAACGAATCGGCGCTGCTGGCGGCGCGGCGCGGCAAGCGCGTGGTCACACGCGCCGAGTTCGAGGACGCGCGCGACAAGATCATGATGGGCGCCGAGCGGCGCACGATGCTGATGACCGACGAGGAAAAGCGGCTGACCGCCTATCACGAAGCCGGCCACGCGCTGGTCTCGGTCAGCATGCCCGCCAGCACGCCGATCCACAAGGCGACCATCATTCCGCGCGGCCGCGCCCTCGGCATGGTGCAGTCGCTGCCCGAGCGCGATCAGATTTCGCAAAGCTACGAGCAGCTCATCGCCATCCTGGCGATGTCGATGGGCGGACGCGTCGCCGAGGAGCTGGTGTTCGGCAAGGACAAGGTGACTTCGGGCGCCGCCGGCGACATCCAGCAGGTGACCAAGATCGCGCGCGCGATGGTGACGCGGCTCGGCTTCTCCGACAAGCTCGGCACGGTCATGTACGGCGAGAACCAGGACGAAGTGTTCCTCGGCTATTCGCTCGGCCGCCAACAGAACATTTCCGAGGAGACCGCCAAGACGATCGACGAGGAAGTGCGCCGGCTGGTCAACGAGGCGCACGAAACCGCCACGCGCATCCTCACCGAACGCCGCGCCGACCTCGAAGCGCTCGCCGAGGGCCTGATGGAGTTCGAGACCCTGACGGGCGAGGAAATCGTCGGCCTGCTGAAGGGCGTTCGTCCGGTGCGCGACTCGGTCGACAAGGGCCCGCCCGCCCCGCCGCGCCCCGCGGTGCCGGCGACCGGCAAACCGCGCAGCTTCGGCCCCGACGCGGGGCTGGAGCCCCAGCCGCAGACCTGAGCCCCCTTCCCCCCTTGCGGGGGAAGGTGGACGCGCGCAGCGCGGCCGGATGAGGGGTCGCGCCGCGAGGCGCGCGGCGGCAAGGCGCTTACGCGCCGACCCCTCGCCCCCGACCCCTCTCCCGCAAGGGAGAGGAGAGAGTCGCGCCCCCTCACCCCCCCTTCAGCGCCTCGACCGCCTTGGCCGCGTCGTCGGAATCCCAGTTCACCGGGCCGGCGACGACGCCAAGTTCGCAGCCTTCCTTGTCGATCAACAGGCTAGCGGGCAGGCCGAGCGCCTTGCCGGCGAGCCGCAGGCTCTCGAAAGAATCGCCGCTCGGGTCGGCGTAGCGCGCGAGCGATTTGACCCCGATCGCATCGAGAAAGGCTTTCGGCCGATCGAGCCGCGCTGTGTCGACGTTGATCGCGACCACTTCGAAATCCTTCGCCCCGGCCCTCGCCTGCAGCCGATCGAGCGCGGGCATTTCGGCGCGGCAGGGAACGCACCAGGTCGCCCAGAGATTGAGGAGAACCGCGCGGCCGCGAAAATCGGCGAGCGTCAGCTTAGCTCCGTCCGGGCCGTCGAAGGCGATTCGAGCCGCGGGCCTCGGTTTCTTTTCGACGGCGAGCGCGGCGATTTCGCCGCGCGCCAGCGGCGCCAGGCGGGCGCTGAGTTGGGCCGAGGACGCGGGGCAATCTGCCTCGGCCTTGCCGGGCGACGGCGCTTTCCCGTATAGCACGGCAAGCGCAGCCAGGGCGGCCAGCGCGACGGCGCCGCCCGCTATCCCAATTCGGCGGTTCCGCTTGTCGTTTTCACTCATCGTTCGATTCGGGGTCTTGCAAGCATGAGCAACACGATGTGGGGCGGGCGTTTCGCCGGCGGCCTGACGAAGATCATGGAGGAAATCAACGCCTCCATCGACTTCGACCGCAAGCTGGCGATGCAGGACATCGCCGGCTCGCAGGCGCATGTCGCCATGCTCGCCTCCCAAGGCATCATCGGCCCGGCCGACGCCGAGGCCATCGCCGCCGGTCTCGTCCAAGTCAAGGGCGAAATCGAGGCGGGCGCCTTCGTCTTCTCGCGCGCGCTCGAGGACATTCACATGAATGTCGAGAAGCGGCTCACCGAAATCGTCGGCCCCGCCGCGGGCCGGCTGCACACCGCGCGCTCGCGCAACGATCAGGTCGCGGTCGATTTCAAGCTGTGGACGCGCGATGCGATCGACGCGCTCGATGGCCAAATGGCCGAGCTGCAACGGGTGCTGAGCCAGCGCGCGCTCGAATGCGCGGAGCTGGTCATGCCCGGCTTCACCCATCTGCAATCGGCGCAGCCCGTCACCTTCGGCCATCACTTGCTCGCCTATGTCGAGATGCTGGCGCGTGATCGCGGACGCCTGGCCGACGCGCGCAAGCGCCTCAACGAATGCCCGCTCGGCGCGGCGGCGCTCGCGGGCACCTCCTTTCCGATCGACCGGCGGATGACGGCCGAGGCGCTCGGCTTCGACCGGCCGACCGCCAATTCGCTCGACAGCGTCGCCGACCGCGACTTCGCGCTGGAGACGTTGAGCGCGGCCGCGATCGCAGCGACCCACCTGTCGCGCCTTGCCGAAGAGATCGTCCTTTGGACGACGCCGCAGTTCGGCTTCATAAAACTGTCCGACGCCTTTGCGACCGGCTCGTCGATCATGCCGCAGAAGCGCAACCCCGACGCGGCCGAACTGACGCGCGCCAAGACCGGCCGCGTCGTCGGCGCGCTCGTCGGCTTGCTAATGGTGATGAAGGGTCTGCCGCTCGCCTACGCCAAGGACATGCAGGAGGACAAGGAGGGCGCCTTCGACGCTCTTCAGACGCTGTCGCTGTGCGTGGCCGCCATGACCGGCATGGTCAGGGACATGGCCCCCGACGCCAAGCGCATGAAGGCGGCCGCCGGCGCCGGCTACGCAACCGCGACCGATCTGGCGGACTGGCTGGCGCGCACGCTGAAAATGCCGTTCCGCGAAGCCCACCACGCAACGGGGCGCATCGTCGCGCTGGCGGCCGCGCGCGGCGTCGCGTTGGAAAAACTGCCGCTCGGCGAGATGCAGGGCGTCGAGCCGCGCATCACGCAAGAGGTCTACGGCGTGCTCGGCGTCGAGCGCTCGGTGAAGAGCCGGACGTCATACGGCGGCACGGCGCCGGCCAACGTGCGCAAGCAGGCGCGCGGGTGGATCAAGCGGCTGGAGAAGATGAAGTAGGCGCGACGCTTCAGTCCGCGCCCGCCTCCCGCAAAGCCTCCGAAATATCGGCCATCGAGCGAAACAGCAGCATTTCGTCGTCGCGGCTGGGCCGGAAGCCGCGACGGCGCCAGAAGGCGGCCGCTTCGTCGTCGATGGCCTTGACGAGCAGCGCCCGCCCGCCGACGAGTTCGGCGGCGCGGACGCTGCGCCGCAATGCGTGCGCCAGCAACGCCGTCGCGAGGCCTCGCCCCGCCCATTGCCGATCGACCGCGAGCTGGCCGAGCAGAAGACAGGGCACGGGGCTCGGCGGCTGACCCGTGCGCAGCGAACGCGGCATCGACGCCGGCAGAATCGCGGTCGGAGCCAGCGCGTAAAATCCGGCTGCCCGGTTCGCCTCATGCGCGACCATCACGGCGGCGAAGCCGTTGCGCTGGTTGGCGAGCGCCCGCGTCTTGAGCCAGGCGTCGAGCGCCGGCTTGCCGCAGGAGAAGACGTCGGTCTGATGATGCGCGGCGATCGGTTCGGGCGCCGACAGCATCGCGGTTGGTCAGCGCTTGGCCGGCGGGGAATCCCACGGCGCCGCGCGCTTCAACGCCGCGACCATTTCGGGCGGCGCCTCGGCGGGCGCGGCGATCGCCGCCAGAAATTCGGCGAAGCCTTCCTCGCTCATGCGCACCGGACCATTCTCCAGCAGCGCCGCTTCGGCCGCGCGCACCGCCGCTTCGCGCACGAAATCCGTGCGCGAACGCCCGCGCAACGCCGCCGCACGGTCGATCACGGCCACGTCGGCTTCGGGCAGGCGCATGGAGAGCGGGTAGACTTTACGGCCTGTGAGTCGGTTCATGGCGTGACGCTCGGGTCATTTTGAAGCGAGTCCAGGGTAGCGCATTTTGCAATACGAATGCAAGACACGATAGAGGCGAACGCCTCGATCTCACTCGCGGCCGCGGGCTAGACGGCGCCTAGCCTCGCGTCCAGCCCCGCCCGCTTGCGCGTGATTTCCTGAACCGAGCTCCAATCGTTGCCGGCCATGCCCTCGGCGATCGCCGCCTCCATCTTCGCGCCGAGTGCGTCGGCGATCTCAACTTGGCAGTTCGCCCCCGCGGCGGCCGCGCGAATGAGCCGCAGGTCTTTGAGCCCGGCCGTCATCGTAAAGCCCGTCGAGCCGTCGGCGTCGCGGGCGTAGAGCCGCTCGACGTAGGCTTTAAGAGCCGGCAGGGCGAAGCTTTGCTCGAACAACGCACGCAGCGCTTCGCGCGAGACGCCGAGGCTATCGCCCAATGTGTAGCACTCGCCCATCGCCTCGATCGTCGCGGCGAGGAAAAAGTTGATGCACAGCTTCTGATTGTTGGCCGCGCCCGCCGGGCCGGGAAGCGGCGCGATGCGCGCCGCGAAGGCTCGGCATATCGGCTCCACCTCGGCGATGGCGCTCGCGTCGCCGGCGAGGAATTGCACAAGGTTGCCGCTCGCCGCCGCGTCCGGACGCCCGAGGACGGGACCGGAGACGTAGCGCGTTCCGTTTTCGGCATGCAGCTCTTGCAGCCGGTTGGCGCAAGCCGCGGAGATCGTCGTCACGCAGAGATGGATCGCATGCGGCTTCATCGCGGCGAGAGAGGGACTTCCCCTATGGAAGATCGCCTCGAGCGAAGCGTCGTCGAGAAGGCTGGTGACGACGAGATCGGCGTCGGAGACAGCCGCAACGGGATCGGTCGCGACGGCGATCCCCTTCTGCGCGAAAGGCCGCGCCTTGTCGGGATTGCGGTTCCAGACCGTCAGCGCGTGTTGCGCGGCGCCGGCAAGGCGATCCGCCATGCCCGAGCCCATCCGGCCGAGTCCGAGGAAGGCGATTTTCATTGGCTTTGCTCCGGTTGTTCGTGTCCTTGAGGATGAATTGGTCGCGCTGGCGCAAACCTATTTTCGCGCGATTGCGCCGCAGTCCCGCCCGCCGAGAGTCAATCCGGCGCCGCCTTCCCCCTCAGCGCCTTCACCGCGCCCCGCCGGCTCTTTTCGTCGAGGCGACGCGTCTTGGAGGCGAGCGTCGGCCGCGTTGGCCTGCGCGGCTTTTCGCGCTGCTGCGCCTTGAGGAGAAGCGCGGTAAGCCGCTCGCGCGCGTCCTCGCGGTTACGTGGCTGGCTCGCAAAGCGTTGGGCGAAGATGACGATGACGCCGTCCTGGGTCGCGCGCGCTCCGGCGAGCTTGATCAGCCGCGCCGCGACTTCGTCGGACAGGCTCGGCGAGCGGCGCGCGTCGAAGCGCAATTCGACCGCGCTGGCGACCTTGTTGACGTTCTGCCCGCCCGGCCCGGACGAGCGCACGAAGTTTTCGACGAGTTCGGCTTCGTCGATGAGGAGGGCGCCGGCTTTCATCGGCTTGCGCCCATCCAACGCCTTTCGCCGTCATGGCCGGGCTTGTCCCGGCCATCCACGCGGCGCCGCGTCGTCGAGCCTTGCCGAGCGTGACTGAACCTCTCGGCGCGGATGGCCGGGACAAGCCCGGCCATGACGCGATAGCGCTCGCGCAACTCGCCAAGGGCGCCAGGGCGGAGCTGAGGCGCCGTTGGCATAGCGGCTACCGCCACTCCCTCACGTCGACGAACCGTCCCGCGATCGCCGCCGCGGCCGCCATCGCCGGCGAGACGAGGTGGGTGCGGCCCTTGTAGCCCTGGCGGCCCTCGAAATTGCGGTTGGAGGTCGAGGCGCAGCGCTCGCCCGGCGCGAGCTTGTCGGGGTTCATCGCCAGGCACATCGAGCAGCCGGGCTCGCGCCATTCGAAGCCCGCCGCCGTGAAGATCTTGTCGAGCCCCTCGGCCTCGGCCTGCGCCTTGACCAGCCCCGAGCCGGGCACCACCATCGCATGGACGCGCTCGGCGACCTTGCGGCCTTCGACGATCTTGGCCGCCGCGCGCAAGTCCTCGATGCGGCCGTTGGTGCACGAGCCGATGAACGCGCGGTCGATCGCGATGTCGGCGATCTTTTCCCCGCCCTGCAGGCCCATGTAGTCGAGCGCGCGCTTGATCGAGGCGCGTTTGGCCTCGGTGGCCCCGTCCTCGACGCGCGGCACGAAGCCGCCGATCGCAACGACGTCCTGCGGGCTGGTGCCCCAGGTGACGAGGGGCGGCAGCGCGCCGGCGTCGAGGCGCACTTCCGCGTCGAAATGCGCGCCCTCGTCGGTGGCGAGCGTATCCCAATAGCGCCGCGCCTGATCCCACAGCTTGCCCTTGGGCGACTTCGGCCGATCCTTCAAGTAGGCGTAGGTCTTCTCGTCCGGCGCGACCATGCCGGCGCGCGCGCCGCCCTCGATCGACATGTTGCACACCGTCATCCGCCCTTCCATCGTCAGCGCGCGGATCGCCTCGCCGGCGTATTCGATGACGTGGCCGGTGCCGCCCGCCGTGCCGATCTCACCGATGATGGCGAGGATGACGTCCTTGGCGGCGACGCCGTCTTTCAGCGCGCCGTCGACGACGACGCGCATGTTCTTGGCCTTCGTTTGGATCAGCGTCTGCGTCGCCAGCACGTGCTCGACTTCCGAAGTGCCGATGCCGTGGGCGAGCGCGCCGAAGGCGCCGTGGGTCGAGGTGTGGCTGTCGCCGCAGACGATCGTCGTTCCGGGCAGCGTGAAGCCCTGCTCCGGGCCGATGATGTGGACGATCCCCTGACGCGGATCGAATTCGTTGTAATATTCGATGCCGAATCCGCGCGCGTTCTCGGCGAGCTGCTCGACCTGCAACCGGCTCTCGGGGTCGGCGATGCCGCCGCTGCGGTCGGTGGTCTGGATGTTGTGGTCGACGACGGCGAGCGTCTTTTCCGGCGCGCGCACCTTGCGCCCGGCGAGGCGCAGCCCCTCGAACGCCTGCGGGCTCGTCACCTCATGCACGAGATGACGGTCGATGTAAATCAGCGACGAGCCCTCGGCCTTGGTTTCGATGACGTGGTCGTCCCAGATCTTGTCGTAAAGCGTGCGCGGCTTGGCCATGAATCGCTCCGGCGCCGCTCGCGGCGCGTAAAGGGGAAGGCTTCGGCTCGCTTTCTAAGCCGAACGCGGCGAAGAAATAAAGAGGGCGCGCGACGGCCGCCATGAATCGCGGTCACGCAAGATGACTTGTGGGCCACATCGCCGCAACGCCGTCAAGCGGCTTCGCCGCTCGGTACTATCTCACTTTGGCGGAGTGACCGAATTGCTTGATTGCTTGCTAAACCAGCAGCGGTCTTTACAATCGAGGCGACCCCAGGGGGGACGCATCGAGTCGTGGCTGCGGGATGCCTCAGAGGGATTGAGGCGATGTCTGAGCCGACCAAACCGCCGAATTACGATAAGGCCGTTCTGGGCTTTTGTGAGTTGCTGGCGCTCGTGTTTGGGCTGCCGCCGGGGGACGACCTCTACCACGGCACTCCCTTGAATTGGCGGTCGCTCACGTTTCTAGCGATTGGCGGCGCGTTTGCCTTTCTCGGCCCAGCATGGCCTTTGCTTAAGGCTCGAATTCCTCGCCGATTATCCGTTTCTATAGTCAGAACTGCATCAGAATTTCGCTTTTGGTTAGGGGCACTGTTTCTACTATTTATCTTTGCAATGGGGCCAGACCTTTATCGGCAAGCACTATCGCCTGACAAGGGCACAATCGAACGGCTGGAGGCTGATATAGCCGCATTGAAAACTCTTCCACCAGGGGCTCCTTTATCTCCCGTGAGAGATGACGCTGCTTCGCTCAACGCGGCGTCTCAAATTTCGACTGCCCCGCCCAAAGCTGAACGTGAAGCAAGCGCTACGTACACGCAATCGGCTGATCAGGGCCAATTAAAGACTCCAACGGTTGTAAAAATCCTATTTGGTCCAAATCCAGATAAGGTTCCCCCAAAAGAAATGGATTCGGAAAATGTCATGTGGCAAGCTGTCGGAGGGACTAGTGGATCGAATCCAACACTTGATGCCCGCGCCTGACGGCGGCGATGATTTTATTGGGGTCGGCGGTCCAGGTGAAGGGC